>Ga0206872_10016_pt1 | contig 56229 bp, 48 predicted proteins | sample Alteio_BWOrgCont_34_FD_152906 | JGI IMG/M metagenome (GOLD analysis project Ga0206872, IMG submission 152906) | Enriched cells from forest soil in Barre Woods Harvard Forest LTER site, Petersham, Massachusetts, United States -... | ecosystem: Environmental > Terrestrial > Soil > Temperate forest >... | reverse complement strand
CGTTCCATGCACGTGGACGTCGACGGCGCTTGCGGCCAGCACCAGACCGGTCAGCCCGCCGATCGTAAAAAGCCCGATGAACCCAATCGCATAAAGGAGCGGCGTCTGGTACGACACCGACGCCTTGTAAAACGTGGCCGTCCAGTTGAACACTTTGGCCATCGACGGCACTGCCACCAGGTAGCTCAGGAATGAAAAGATCATGCCCGCATAGATCGATTGACCGGACACGAACATGTGGTGGCCCCAAACCAGGAAGCCAAACACGGCGATGGCCAGGCTCGAGTACGCAATGAACGTATAGCCAAACAGCGTCTTTTTGCAGAAGGTCGAAACCAGCTCGCTGACCACGCCCATCGACGGCAAGATCGTGATGTAAACGGCCGGATGGGAGTAGAACCAGAACATGTGCTGAAACAGAATCGGGTCGCCGCCCTTAGTCGGGTCGAAGATGCCGACGCCGCAAAAGCGCTCGATGCCGACCAGCAGCAGGGTAATGGCCACCACCGGCGTTCCCAGAAGCTGGATGATACTGGTGGCGTACATCGCCCAGATGAACAGGGGCAAGCGATGCCATGTCAGGCCGGGGGCGCGCATGCGGTGGATCGTCACCACAAAGTTCAGGCCGGTAAGGATCGACGAGAAACCGAGGATGAAGACGCCGACCGCCGTGGCCATCACATAGTAGTGCGAACCCTTCGTGCTGTAGGGGGTGTAGAAAGTCCAGCCGGTGTCAACGCCTCCCGTGAGCATGGCCCAGATGGTAAATATTGCGCCGACAATGTAGACGTACCAACTAAGAAGGTTGACTTTGGGAAACGCCAGATCCTTTGCCCCGATCATCAGGGGCACGAAGAAGTTGCCGAACACTGCCGGGATGGACGGGATCAGAAAAAAGAACAGCATGATGATGCCGTGCATCGTGAACAGCTTGTTGTAGGTGTCGTCGCCGACGAGGTCGCCGGGCGGCGTGGCCAGCTCCAGGCGGATCAACACCGCAAAAATGCCGCCGATGAAGAACATCACCGTAATGACGGCGAGGTACAAAAGCGCGATGCGTTTGTGGTCGGTCGTAAACAGCCACGACCGCCAGCCGAAGCTGACATTGAGATAGTCCACGCGAGTCGTAAAGCGCGGCGAGGCCGGTGTTGGCCGCAGCTCGGTGACGTAGGTGCTCATGTCCTAACCCTTCCAGTTCACGGGGCCTTGGCGTCTACAGCCGGCGGGGGCGTTTCCTCGTTCCGCTTGGGCGTCTGGCCTTGGTGCAGATTCTTGATAAAGTCAACGAGCTGTTGCAACTCCTGCTCGTCCATGACATCGGGGCCAAACGTAGGCATGATCGGCTGGAAACCGGCAACGATCTTGGCCTTGGGCAGGCGGATGGACTCGGCGATGTAGCTGTCGTCGGCCGTGACGCGCCTGCCGTCGGTGAGGGTAACAGTACTCATGTAAAGCTCTTCGAGGCTGGGAGCCCGCTGGGTCGTGGTGCCCGTGTGGCAGGCGATGCACTGGTGCTTGAGGAAAAGCTGCCGGCCGCGCAGGCTCATGGACAGGTCGGCATTCTCGCTGAGCCAGCGGTCATAGTCTTCCGGTTTCATGACATGGACAGCGCCCACCATGCGCGCGTGCTGCGTGCCGCAGTATTCTTCGCAAAACAGGTGAAAGGTTCCCTCCTGCCGGGCCTCGAACCACATAAAGGTGTAGCGACCTGGCAAAACGTCCTGCTTGACACGGAAAGCCGGCACGTAGAAATCGTGGATGACGTCTTCGGAGGTCATGATCAGCCGAACCGGCTTGCCAACGGGGACGTGCAATTCGTTGATTTCGCGTTGCCCATCGGGATGTTGCAGTTTCCACATCCACTGCTTGCCGACGACGTACACGACCACCGCGTCGTCCGGCGGCCGAGCCATATTGATGAAAAGATTCACCGACCAGAAAAACATGATTAGCGTCATGCTGAACATGAAAACCATCACGCCCGCTTCAAGCCGCGTCGAGCCGTGGATGTGCGGCGGCATGTCGTCTTCGGATCGGCGGCGATAGCGGATGGCGAAGTAAATCAGGAGGATCGCCGTGAGGGTCGAGAAGAAAACGCACAAGCTAATGATGAACCCGGCCAGCAGGTCGACCGGGCCGGCCATCGTCGAGGCCTGATCGGGGAACAGGGTAAAGTCGGTGTTCATGGTTGGCTCCCCCCCGCCGCCCGGCGCGCGGCCGCGCGGCGCTCGCGGACAAAGGCAATGGCGATCCCGGCACCGACGGTGAACACGATCAGCACGCCGCCAGCCCGGACCATCTTCATGATGTTGGCAGAGTAGGTATTGGTCGTGGCGTCGTAGTCCCAGCAGAGCAAAAGGACGCGGCGGTAGGTGGACACCGGCGGGCCAATGCCGTCGCCGCCGGCACGCGTCAGATCCTTTTTCATCTCGTCGCGGTCGTACAAAATGCCATACAGATAGGCGCTCGGTTTGCCGCCCGGCGTCAGGACAACCACGCCGCTAGGGTGAGCATAGCGGTCCTGTTGAGGGCTGTAGGCATAGTGGAAGCCAACTGCCAGCGTCAAGGTGTCGATAGCCAACTGGCCGCAATTGGCGTCACCGCCCTCAGAGGCAGTGAGGAAGTGCCAGCCGTCCTCCGTGCCGGGCCTGCCGTAATCGGCGACATAGGTCGCCTTCTTGGCCGCCGCAAGTTGCGGCCCCTCACGTTTGTCGAAGCTGACGACGACGACATCGAAATCTGTTCCGGCGTTGACGGGCAAGCCGCGTAGACAGTCCACAAGTCCATTTAGCACTTGATTGCATAACATCGGGCAGCGGTACTGCGCCAGGACCAGGATCATTGGCCGCTTGCCGAACATGTCACCCAGGCGCACGTCCCGTCCCTGTTGGTCCCGGAATACCAGGTCGGGTGGAATTTGGGTACCGAGGCGCTGTTCGTAAGCAAAAGTTGCTTCCGGCGAGTAAGTACTGGGCTGCGAGTAGGCTGGGCCTACACCTGCTGTGCAAACCGCCAGCGCAAGCAGAGCCGCATATCTCATGGCTTACCCCCAACGGGCTCTCGGCCCGAGTTAGAGCGGCTAGGCGCCGAGGATAAACCGTCCGCAGACATCCCGGCTCTGGCCGGAAGATGCTCTGCCACCTTGTCCATCGCCTGACCAATGGGGATATGGACGATGCCCTTTTGCTTGTCGACCCAACCGCTGCTTTGGAGGTAGGCCTCTTCCATCTGGCGCTGCTCCTGCGCGGTTCGGCCGCTTTCAACTCCTGGTAACTTCTCCAGGGGTGGCCGCGGATCGAGGCCGCTGGCGTCAGTGCCGGGCTCCAGTGGGCCAGTCCGCGATTGCCGTTCATCAATAAGGCCGCTGTTGCGCTGGTCCGCAGTCCATGGCAACTCGGATCTCTTGATTTGGTTTTCATGCTCGATGTAGGCGACGAACAACCACCAGAGCAATGCGGCGCTGGCCGCGCAAGTGATGAATAACCCCGCAATAAACGCGATAACCGCGGCGAAACTCGCATCGGTCCGCTCATAGCGGACTGCCGCGTTCACTGATGGGTCACCCGGCGGATGTGTGTCACTCATGAGCCAGTTCTCCAGCGGGCTCGGCAACGGTTACGATGTCTGGAACGGTCGAGGGCTTTAGCCAAATGAAGGCAGCGATCCAGAGCCCGCCTATGCCGACAAAGGCCAGCGGTTGCAGAAAGAACAGGTCGCCGTTGTTCGGGAAGGCCGGCGCCGTCAGCCAGAAGATGTCCACAAAGCGCATCAGGAAAACGAGGAGCGCGACTCCCAGCAGCAAGCGCGGGTTGGTTTTGACGTTTCCCGAAAGCAGGATGGCGAAGGGAACCGCGAACTGAAACAGGAAAAGGAGGAATGCCATCCCCGACCAAACCCCCTGGCCGCGGCGCAGATACCAGGGGATTTCTTCGCGGAGGTTGCCCGACCAGATGAGCAGGTATTGCGAAAAGGCCATGTAGACCCATACCAGTGTGAAAGCCATCAGAAGATTGGCGAGGTCGCGCAGGACCTGCTTGTCGGCATCGGGGTTGAACGCGCAGACGTAGGCGACACCGAAGGAAAAGGCACTCAGGATCATGCCGACCGCCCACATCACGCCGTAGATCGTGGAGAACCACTTGGGCTCCGGCTCGAGCGACATGGCCCAGTCAATCGAGGCGAAGGTCACGGTAAGGCCGAAAAAGCCGAGGCCCAGGGCGCTAATGATGCCGAGACGTCGCTTGTCCGCAATGCTAAGCGGCGGCGAGCCTGCCGCGCGTGGCGGCGTCACCACATAAGCGAACCCTATCCAGGCGGCAAAGTAAAAAGCCGCCCGAATGATGAACCCGGGCACGTTGAGATAGTACAGAGTCTTCTGACGCAGTTCGGCGTCGTTGGCGACCGTTTCGGTATTGGCCCACGGGAATATGAAGTGCATTCCCAACAAGATTGGCAGAAACAGCGCCAGAAGCAAAGGCATGGCCTGCGCCGCAGGGCCGAGCACTGGCCTCAGCTGAGCCGCCCAGCGCCCGCCCGTCAGCCGGCCAATCTCCACGATGGCCAGCGCGCCCAGGCTAACGCCTACCCACATCAGAAACGAGATCAAGTAGGCACGGAAAAACGACGCCGGGCTGTACAGGCCGTAGAGCGCGCAGACAACCAGGGCGGCGGCCCCGACGATCAATGGCATCCGCGGGCCGGGCAGCGGAAAGGCTTGGTTGGTGCCCTCGGCTGTCACTTTTTCTCCTCCTCCAGGCGTTTGCGGTCTTCCGCCGGCAGGTCGTCCAGCCGAACATTTTGGCTCAATTGCAGGGCGCGAATATAGGCGATGATCTCCCAGCGCTGGGCCGGCGGGATCTGCTGAGCATAGTCGGGCATGCCGCCGTAGCCGCGGGTGATGACCTCGAAGAAGTGGCCGACTGGTGCTTCGCGCAGACGTGGTTGGTGGTAAGTCGGCGGCCGCAGGTAGCCGCGCTGGACGACCTTGCCGCGACCGGTGCCGACGCGGTCGTGGCAAATGGCGCAATAAATGTTGAACTGATCGCGGCCGCGCTCGAGCCGTTCCTTCGTGATCGGAAACGGGAAATCGGTTGCGAGCTGGTCCTTGCCTTCCTTGGTCTGCATGCCCGTATAGAGCAGGTCGTCGTCGCGCAGGAAGCCGCGGGCGACTGTGCCCTCTTCCAGGGGGCGGGCTGAGGAGCCATCCGAAAAGAACTCGGCATCCTGAAGCGGCCGAAAATGCGGCTGGTGGGCCATCTTTTGCTGACAACCGGATGTCAGAACTAAGGCAACCAGGGCAGCGAAAGCGACAGGGATGGCTCTAAACCGGCGTATCGACGTCCCACGCAGCAGGTCTTTAGCCCAGGAGGGGCGGAAGTAAATAGCCAGGGGCGTAAGCCCCTGGTAAGTTGGGCCAATCCCTGTTTCAAGCCCCGGAGGGGCGAAACAATCTCTCTCCGGAGCGTGCCGCCCCTCCGGGGCTAAATGCAAACGGGGCCGCTCACTTTCCAGTGGCTCACGCCCCTGGCTATTTACTTTCGCCCCTCCGGGGCTAAGGCGGCGCTTTATCGTCATTGCGGCACCTCCGTCACCTCGCGAGCGCCGAGGCTGGCGAGGAACTGGGCCGTCTCCGGCGCGTTGAATTTCGGATCATTCGCCATGATGCACAGGAAGAAGCGGTCGCGGCTGGCCAGCGCGAAGCGCGGCAAGTGAAACAGCGGGTGGTAGGGCATCGGCAAGCCATTCAACGCGAGCATGCCCAGCACCGCCGCCAGGGAAGCACACAATATAGTGAGTTCGAAGGTAACGGGAATGAACATCGGCCAGCTAAGTAGTGGCCGGCCTCCAACGTTGAACGGATAATCGATCGCCAAGCACCAGTATTGCATTCCGAAGCCGCCCACCATGCCGATCAACCCTCCCACAAGGATGATCCAGGGCAAGATCGTCGGGCCAATGGGCAAGGCCTCGCTCAGACCTTCGACCGGAAACGGAGCGTAAGCATCCATGCGCGTGAAGCCGGCGTCACGGGCGCGTTCCGTCGCCCGAACCAGCTTGGTGGCGTCCTCGAACTCGGCGGCGACACCGTAGAGGGGTAGGATCACTTTACCTCCTGGGGCACGGGGGTCCCAGCTGCTGCGGGTAGGGGAGCTTCCGGCACATGCGCCTCCGGCAACAGGGTTCGCATTTCAAAGATCGAGATTAGCGGAAGGAACCGGACGAACAAAAACACCAGGCACAGGAACAGGCCGATGGTCCCGATGTAGGTGGCCCAGTCCCACACGGTGCCGCGGTACTCGCCCCAGGAGGACGGCACATAATCGCGGCTCAAACTGACGACCACGATCACAAACCGCTCGAGCCACATGCCCACATTGACGACCATGGCCACGCACCACAGCAAGATTGGTCGAGTACGCACCGCCCGAAACCACAGCGCTTGCGGAGTGATAATGTTGCAAAAGATCAAAGCCCAGTAAAACGGCGCGAAGGCACCCATCATCCGATTGAGCTGAAGATACTCGATGAAGGGGTTACCGCTATAGAACGCCTCAAAAGCCTCCATTCCGTAACCGTAAGCCACCATCAAACCGGTAGCCAGCATGATCTTGCCCATGTTCTGTAAATGGCGGCTCGTAATGAAATCTTCCAGGCCGTAGAGATAACGGATCGGGATGGAGAGTGTCAGCACCATCGCGAAACCGGAGTAGATGGCGCCGGCAACGAAATACGGTGGAAAAATGGTCGAATGCCAGCCGGGCACAATGGCAACGGCGAAATCAAAGCTCACGACGGTATGCACCGACACCACCAACGGCGTCGCCAGGCCGGCCAGAATGAGATAGGCGGTCTCGTAGCGATGCCAGTGCCGGGCCGAGCCGCGCCAACCCATTGCCAGGATGCCGTACACCACACGGGCCACACGATTGTTGGTGCGATCGCGCAGGGTGGCGAGGTCGGGGATGAGGCCCACGAACCAGAACAATAGCGACACGGTAGCGTAGGTCGAGACAGCAAACACGTCCCACACGAGGGGGCTTCGGAACTGTGGCCATAAGCCCATGGTGTTGGGATAGGGAGTAAGCCAGTAGAAAAACCACGGCCGACCCATGTGCATCAGTGGGAAAATGCCGGCACAGGCAACGGCGAAGAGCGTCATGGCCTCGGCGAAACGGTTGATCGAAGTTCGCCATTTCTGTCTTAGCAGCAGGAGGATCGCGGAGATTAGCGTCCCTGCATGACCGATGCCGATCCACCACACGAAGTTGACGATGGCAAAGCCCCAGCCCACCGGGACGTTGATGCCCCAGATGCCAACGCCCTTGAGAAGGAGGTATGCAAGAGCATAATTCAACATCATCACGAGCAAGAACGCGATGCCGAAACCGACCCACCAAAACCGAGGAACGCGGCGAGTCAGAACGATGGCGCTGATCTTCTCCGTGACCGAGCCAAAGGTATAGCCCGGGCCGATGATCGCCCGATCGTCCGGATGCCCCGCGGGGCTGGCGTTTGCGGTGTCGATAGCCATGTTACTTCTCGCCGCTTTCGAGAGCCGTGACTTCCGGGTTCGGGTTGCGGACGACCGCCAGATAAGTTGTCCGCGGGTTGGTGTTCAACTCGGTCAACAAGCCATAATTGAGCGGGTCATCCTGCCTCTGGCGCACGCGGCTTTTCTTGCCCTTGTCGCCGCTGGAATTCAGGTCGCCGAAGACGATCGCGCCCGTTGGGCATGCCGCCTGGCAAGCAGTGACCACGTCGCCGTCGCGAATCAGTCGCCCTTCGTTGCGTGCCTCGATCTCGGCCCCACGAACCCGTTGCACGCAATAGGTACACTTCTCCATGACGCCGCGGCTGCGGATCGTGACGTCGGGGTTGTTGAGCAATTTCAGGACCGGCGTTGTGTAGTCGGTGTACTGCAGGAAGTTGAAACGCCGCACCTTGTAGGGGCAGTTATTCGAGCAATAGCGGGTACCCACGCAACGGTTGTAGGTCATTTCGTTGATGCCGTCGATGCTGTGCGTGGTCGCTTCGACGGGGCAGACAAGCTCGCAAGGGGCATTCTCGCAATGCATGCATGTCAGAGGCTGGAAATAGGCGCGAGTCGGAGCGATCTCGGGGCCCGTGTAGTAGCGATCGATGCGGAGCCAATGCATTTCGTGGCCGCGCGACACCTCGGTTTTGCCCACGACCGGGATGTTGTTCTCGGACTGGCAGGCGACCACACAGGCACTACAACCCATGCACGCACCCGTGTCGATGGACATGCCCCATTTGTAGCCGTCGTATTTCCACTCGTCCGGATAGAGGGTTAGCGGTAGGCGAGGTCCGGCGGGATCGTGGCCGCGGGCCTTTTTCTCGAGTGCTTCGTCCGATGCGAAATGGGGATCGTTTTTGTACTCTTCCAGCGTCGCATGGCGGATGATGTGGCGCGCCTCGGCCTGGGCCGAGGCTTCCATGGCGGCCATCGAGTGGTGGACCTGGGTCGAGGCCAGGGTGTAGGTGCCGCCCGTCCTGCGGAGCGTAGCGCCGTTGGCGAAATAGGGCGCGGCCGAGTGCCACAGAGAATAGGCGTTGTAACCGATGTTGCTGCCAAGCTTGCCGGCTCGGCTGCGGCCGTAGCCGAAGTGGACGGTAATGCTGCCGTCCGCCTGGCCGGGCATCATCCACGCTGGCGCCGTGATGGTTTTGCCCCGATAGGTCAGCTCGACCAGGTTCACAATGCCGTCGCCATGGGCGCCGCCGTGAGGCCCTTCTCGGTTGCGCAGGCCCAGCTTAGTGGCGTCGCCCGGACTTACGAAAATGGCGTTTTCCCAGGTGATTTTGGTCACCGGCTTGGGCAGCTCTTGCAGCCAGCCGTTGTTGGCAAAACGACCGTCAAGCACCGTGGGATCGCTGCGGAAAATGATTTCAAAATCACCGGGGGTCGGTTTTTCTGGCTTAATGCGATCGGCCCAGCCGGCCTTGAGAGTCAGGCCTTCCACAGGCTTTTTGGCGGTGCCGGCGACGAAGCCGTCGTGCAATGCCTTCCGCCAAAACGCCTCAACATTTCCGCGCGTGGCCGCGTCGCGCTTGGCCCGTTGCCGGTCCCAGTAGTCGCGGACAATGGCGTGGCCACTGCGCGGGGCATCTTCAAGCATGATGGCAAACAGTTCGTACGCCGATGTGCCGTTGAAGAGCGGGGCAATCAACGGTTGCACGATCGAGGCCGTGCCGTCTTCGGAGCGAGCATCGCCCCAGCTTTCGAGGAAATGGGACTGGGGAATGTGCCAGTCGCAATACTCGGCGGTCTCGTCGTTGTAGAGACCCAGGTGAATGCGCAGGGGCACTTTCTTGAGTCGATTGACGAAGTCGAAGTCCGTCGGTGCCGCGTAAACGGGATTGGCGTCCAGGATGAGCAACGTCTCGACCTTGCCTTGGTCCATCTCCTCCGCCAGTTCGGCCAGCGCAGCCAGGCCGTGCCCCGACTTCGTTGGTTCGGGTGCCGTCAGCAGCACGGTTTTGCCAAGGTTTCCGAGCTTGGCGTTGATGGCATGGCCCAGGACATGGACAGCCGGCGGCTGACCTTCGCCGACGATGACGGCGGACGATTTGCCGCGCAGATCGTTGGCCAGGGCTGCCACCCACCTCGCTTGCGGCGCAGGCAACTCACCGCTCCCGGACTCCTCGATCGCCTCCAGGTTGCGGGCCAATAGCCGGGCGACTTGCTCGACCTGTGCCGCCGACACGATCAGGCGATGATCCGCAACCAAACCACTGCCCGTCGGCGTCGGCTCCACGGCGTAGAGCCGACTCATAGGCGGATTGCCTTCGCCGGGGCGACGCCGAGCGGCCCACTGGCTGGCGTTTTGCAAATGCCCCGGGCCGCAGGACAGGAAATCAGCATCCAGGGCCACGATGACGTCAGCCCTGGTCAGGTCGTAGCGAACATCGTATGGTTCGCCGAATGCCAATCGGGCACCCTCGGCAACGCCGTCCCGCGCGGCCGGTTCGAAGCTGATGTGCCGAGCCTCGGGCAGACGGGTCAGCAACTGGTCGATTTGCTCGGCCAGCGTCGGCGAATTGACGGCACCGGTCAGGATGCGGAAGCCGCTGCCCTTGCCCTGGGTCTTGTTTGCCTGACGCTGAAACTCCGCACGCAGTGCGACGCGCGCCTCTCCCCACGAGCGAATGCGGCCCCGATAGATGACCGTGCGCGAACGATCCGGGTCGTAGAGCGACAGCACAGAAGCCTGGGCAAAAGCGTCGGTCGCGCCAAGTTTGAGATTCGTTGGGTGGCTGGGATTGCCTTCGACCTTGGTCGGCCGACCTTCGTGGCTCTCGACCAGCAATCCCATTGCGGTGCCGGCTACCGACATGGCGGTGGCGAAATACAGCGGCTTGCCCAGGACCATTTGCTCCGGCTGGCGCGTGTAGGGCACGATCTTCTCGCGAGGCGACTGCACCGGACTGCAACCGGCAACACCAGCCAGTCCGAGCGAAGCGCCGAGCAGCGTCAGGAAGTGCCTGCGCGTGACGGAATTGGCCAATTTCTCGGCATACTCTGGAAAGTCCTGAGCGATTCGCTGAATAAAGTGCGGGTCGTCCAGGCGTTCTTCGAGACTGCGCCAGAACTGCCTGCCGGTAAGGCCGTCGGCTTGGGGGCTGTAGGTGTCCATGCGTTCCTCAGCGATGACAGGTGGAGCAGTGGGTAAGCTTGCGCAACCCGTACTGATCCGCGAGTTCCTTGCCCAGATTCGGTTTGTCGACGTCCGGCTCGTAGTCCATATTGAATACCTCGTCCCTGGGCCGGACGAACTGATCCGGCTGGCGATGACAATTGAGGCACCATTCCATCAGTAGCGTGCCGTGCTGGTACATGAGCGGCATTTTTTCTACCGGGCCGTGGCAACTCTTGCAGCCGATCCCATTGTTGACGTGGACGCTGTGGTTGAAATAAACGAAATCCGCCAGGCGGTGGACGCGCTCCCAGCGAATCGGTTTGTCTTCCTTGTAGGCCTTGCGCACCGGCTCGAGCATCTCACTGCCGACCCAAATCTGCTGATGGCAGTTCATACACGTCTTGGTGGGCGGCATGCCGGCGAAGGACGATTTGGTGACACCATCGTGACAGTAGCGGCAGTCGATGCCAAGATCGGCGACGTGGTGTTGATGGCTGAACGGCACCGGTTGATCGCGGGCGATACCCGTGTTGGTGACGTAGGAGGAGCGGGCGAGTACCAGGAGTGCCCAACCCAGCAATGCAATCAGGAAGACCGCGCCAAAGATGGTCAACCGCGAAATCGTGTTGAAGCTGCGGTGAAAGATCTGGGCCATCCGATGGTCCTCCCGCGCCCGACAATCGCTCCAGTCCCAGGGCTCAAGCGCACTTGTTTCTGCAGAGCGTCTCAAAAAAGCAATCCTCGTGCCAGCGGAGAGGCAATTCCGGCACGGATCGCACAGCCGCCGAGTTCGTGACTACCACAGCCCAGCGACCGCTCTGTATACGTAGGATGGAGTCTGTAGAATGGCCACTGGCGAACTGGATTCTTTGCAGGATTGACAATCTGACAGTCCGGTCGGCATGGTCCGTGGTCTACCATTTTGGAGAATTGGCTGCCAATCGAGGCCACCGTCTTCTCAGGAGCGAGAACAGCGCCTTGTCACCTATTGGAAAGGCAGGCATTAGTATGTTGCGGTTCACTCCAGGCATCGTTGCTCTGTGCGTGTTCGCCATGGTGGGAGTTGTTCCGGCCGAGCCGGCCGCCAACGCAACACCCCTCCAACTACATTTGCGGACGCGAGTCGAGACCTTCAAGGGCAGCGGCGCCTGGGACGAAGTGACGCTGGCCAGGGACTTCAACGGTAAGGAGACGGCGATCGTCATCTGCGACGTGTGGGACAAGCATTGGTGCGACAACGCCACGGAGCGCTGTGGCGTGCTGGCAAAAAAGATCGCGGCGGTGCTGCCGATGGCGCGGGCGTTGGGCATCACCGTCATTCACGCGCCGTCGGAGTGCATGGACTTTTACAAGGACACGCCCCAGCGCAAACGCTTGGCCGATGTCAAACGCATCGCCATGCCGGAGTTGCTCAAGTTGAACGACCCGCCGCTGCCCGTGGACGATTCCGACGGCGGCTGCGACGACGAGAAGCCGGTCAAGTTCTTCAAGGCGTGGACGCGGCAACACGCCGCCATCGCCATAACCGACGAAGACGGCACCTCCGACAATGGGGATGAAATTTACAGCTTTTTGCGGGAACGCGGCATCAAGAATGTGATTTTCATGGGCGTGCACACGAACATGTGTGTTCTGGGCCGTTCCTTCGCCATCCGCCGTATGACCCGCCTCGGCATCCACTGCATCCTGGCGCGCGACCTGACGGACTCGATGTACAACCCCAAAATGAAGCCATTCGTCAACCACGATGAGGGAACGGAGCTGATCGTGCAGCACATCGAGAAATACTGGTGCCCGACGATCCTGAGCAAGGATTTCTCCAAGGAGGCGGAACAGGGGAAATAATAGACCATTGGCGTTCGCGATGCCGGAGGGCGCAAGTGGAAGTCGTGGTGTTAGACTCTCCCGAGGATGATGTGATAGCGCGCGGGTCCTACTGGGGCGGACCAAACTACGAGTTCGTGGTTGCCGCTGACGGACAAGTATACTTCCGGGTCGTCGGTGACTCCGATGCGGTTTGGGCTGGTCCAAACGCCGAGGCGTTCCGTCGCATTGTGGCAGCGTGGACCCGGTACCAGGCGGAGGTCGTCGCGCTGCCGAACGAGAAGTCGCAGCTCGAGCGGGTAGGCAGGATGCGGCAAGAGTTGGCTAACCTCGGGGCGTTTCCGGATAACCTGCCACCAAACCCGGAACCCCTGTGGAGCCTCCTCGTATTTGAGGCAGAACACGGGCTGGGTTAAGGTAATGTTTTCGCCTCAGAATCCGGAGTGAGGCGTTCCTCCAGTGCTTGCGGCTGACCGTCACTATTACAATGGTTGCGGGAAAACCGCAAGGATACGACATAAGGAAGTTGCATATGACCCTCCGACGATTCGCAATTCTGCTCCTCGCCCCGCTCTGCATAAGCCTCCTGGCTATGACCGGCTGCAAGAATGCGTCGCAGTCGCGGGTCGTCGTCTACAGCGCGCAGGATGAAGAGTTTGCCAAGGAATTGTTCAAGGAGTTCACGCAAAACGCGGGGCTGGAAGTCGCGCCGAAATATGACACGGAAGCGAAGAAGTCGGTCACGCACTACACCGAAATCGTCAGCGAGAAGTCCCGCCCGCGCTGCGATGTTTTCTGGAACAACGAAATCCTGTCCACGATCCGCCTGCAGCGGCAGGGGCTGCTCGACCCCTATGACAGCCCCGCAGCCGCCGCATTTGCCAAAGAGGACAAGGCGGACGACCACACGTGGTGCGCCTTCGCCACCCGGGCCCGGGTTCTCGTTGTGAATACCAAACTAGTACCAGAGGCCGAGCGCCCACGCAGTCTGCTCGAACTGACCGAACCGCGATGGAAGGGAAAAGTGGTGATGGCCCAGCCGCAGTTTGGAACCACCGCGACCCAGGCCGCCTGCCTGTTTGAGGTGCTCGGACCGGAGAAAGCCAAGGAATATTACCGCGGCCTCAAGGCGAATGAACTGCAGCTGTCGCCAGGCAACAAGCAAGCGGCGGAATGGGCCGGCAAGGGCCGCACGCCCGCGGGCCAGGTCGTTGCGGTCGGCATCACCGATACGGACGACGCCATGGAGGAAGTCCACGACAACCCCGACGTGGTCGTCATTTTCCCTGACCGCGATGCGAAAGAAGGCCGCATGGGCACCCTTTATATCCCCAACACGTTGGCGATCATCAAGGGCTGCCCCAATCCGACGGGTGCGCGAAAGATGGTCGACTATCTTCTCAGTCCGGAAGTCGAGACGAAACTGGCGGAAGGCCCCAGCCATCAGATCCCACTCAACCCGAATGTGAAGGCGACGTTGCCGCCGCAATACGTCAAACCCACTGACAAAGACGCCCACCCGGCGAAGATCGATTTCGCCAAAGCGGCGGATCTGTGGGACGACACCCAGAAGTTTCTGGAGGCCGAATTCGCTGCGCCTTGAGGAAAAACAGTCTCGCAAGGTAGGCGGCATAAGTGTTTTACCCCGAAGGGGTTACATAACACAGCCCAGGGTTGCCGCGCAGCGGCTACCCTGGGGAGCGAGGCCGTTATCCGCAATCTACCCTGAAGGGGTTAAATAGCAGCGCCGCGATGGCCTCCGCCCAGGGTAGCCGCTACGCGGCAACCCTGGGCTGTGGTATATAACCCCTTCGGGGTAAGATACTTATGCCACTTAGCCGCTTGGCACAGTAGAATTAATTGCGTCTTTGCACGAGACTGGTTTGGATTAGAGGTCCCCAAACATGGCCGGTAAGCCGAAGGTCTTCCTAACTCGCCGCATTCCCACTCTTGGCCTCGACCAGATTACGCAGCAGTGCGACGCCGAGGTTTGGGGTGAGCAGATGCCGCCGACCTACGATCTGCTCAAACAGAAGGTGGCGGATTGCCACGGGCTCGTATCGCTTCTAACCGACCGGATCGATGCCGGTTTGCTCGATGCCGCTCCGAGGCTCAAGGTCGTGAGCAATTACGCCGTCGGCTTCAACAACATCGACGTGGCCGCGGCTACCGAGCGCGGTGTTGCAGTGGGAAATACGCCCGGTGTGCTGACCGACGCCACGGCGGACATGGCGTTCTGCCTTTTGATCGCGGCCGCCCGGCGGCTGGTCGAAGGCCACCTGTACGGGCAACAAGGCCAGTGGAAGACGTGGGAACCGTTAGGGCACCTGGGCCAGGACTTGGTAGGTCGGACACTCGGCATCGTCGGCATGGGTCGTATCGGCTACGCACTAGCACGCCGTTGTCAGCGTGGCTGGGATATGAAGGTGCTTTACCACGACACCTTCCGCAACGAGAAGGCGGAATTGGAATTGGACGCCCAGCAAGTGGATTTGGACACGCTCCTGCGCGAGTCGGATTTCGTGTCCGTCCATACCGACTTGCACGAAAAGACGCGCGGCTTGTTCAATCGCCTGGCCTTTCAGAAAATGAAGCCGACCGCGGTGTTCGTCAACACGGCGCGTGGCCCCATCGTGGTCCAGGCGGATCTGATCGCGGCGCTAAAGGCGGGCACGATCTTCGCGGCTGGCGTGGATGTAACCGATCCAGAACCACCCGCGCCGGATAGCGAACTTTTCGAGTTGCCCAACCTCGTGGTAGCGCCGCACATCGCAAGCGCGACGGTCGGCACCCGCAATGCAATGGCTGATATTTGCGCGAAAAACCTCATCGCGGGGCTGCACGGCCACAAGCTGCCGTCATGGGTCAATCCCGATGTGGAATCGCAGCGGCGGAGATAGGACGGTGGCGCTTGGCGAGCCGGGAGCGTGAGCGACTGGAGGATAAACACAATCCTCCGGTCGCTTACGCTCCCGGCTCGCCAAAGGTTCACTTCTTGATTTTGAGTACGCGGTTATTGCCGCTGTCGGAAATGAAGATCGTGCCGGTTACGTCGACCAAGACGCCGTGCGGCTGGCAAAGTTCGGCTTCCTCGGGCGGACCGTCCAGGCCGCCGGTGCCCTTTTTGCCGTTGCCTGCCACACGCACGATTTTGCCCTCTTTCGGTAGGTATTTGCGAATCAAGTGGTTCTCGGTGTCGGCGATGAGCACGTTGTTGTCGCGGTCCACGCAAAGGTGTTTGGGGCCGTTGAAGGTTGCTTCCTTGGCAGGACCGCCATCGCCGGTCGCGCCGGTCTTGCCGGTGCCGGCCACGGTGCGAATCTTGCCATCGACGTCGACCACACGCAGGGCGTTGCCGGACCGTTCCAGAATGTAGACGTTGCCGCGGTGGTCGACGGCGACAGCACGCGGATCAACGAGCGGCTCGGCTGTCGCCGGTTGGCCGTCTTTGGGCACGCCCTTCTCCCCGTTGCCCGCAATCGTCGTAATGTTGCCGGTCGTCAAGTCGATTGCCCGGATGCGGCGATTGTCCAGATCCGCGACGAAAAGCTTCGTGTATTCGGCATCAAAGGCCAAGCAGTAAACACCGCCCATTTTTGCTTTGACCGCCGGGCCACCGTCGCCGCTGAAGCCTTTCTCGCCGGTGCCGGCGATTGTCGTGATCATGCCGGTCTTGGCGTCAATCTTGCGGACACGATTGTTCCAGGTGTCCGCCACGTACAAGTCACCGTTGAACGACACAGCCAGGTGGTGGGGGCCGTCAAATTGGGCTTTCAGCGCAGGCCCTTCGTCGGGGCCCTTGCCCTTCTCGCCGGTGCCCGCGATGGTCGTTAGCTTCCCCTGGCCGTCGATCTTGCGTATGCGTAGCCCGATCATCTCGGCGATGTAGGCGTTGCCCACCCTGTCGAAATCAATGGCGAACGGCCCATTCAGCTTGCCATCGACCGCGGCGACACCGTTTTCATCCTTCGTGCCGCCAGCGACGAGGACGAGCTTGTCAGCACGGACGACGGGCGCGAAAGCGAAAAGCAATGTCAGAATTGCCAGGACTCGACTCATGGTTTCACCCGTTGCCTAGAAGCAAATCACACCTTATGGGCGAGCCAGCTCGCCAAGCAAGCCCTACGATTCCAGGCTGGCTTTCACGACCGATTTCATTTTCTCCAATCCGACCTTCGCAACTTGCAGCGCATCCTGCTTCCAGTAATCGCGATTGAACAATTCCAGCGACAGCATTCCGTGAAAACCGAGGTTACGCAGATCACGCAGAATGTCCTTCAAGGGCGCCACGCCGTCGCCCGCGTAGACGCGGGCTGCATCCGTGATTTCGGCTCGTGGCGGTTGCGCGGGATAGTCGTTGAGGTGAATGTGCGGCAGCGCGTCGGCCGAGAGCAGATGAATCCCTTTGAAATCCGAGCCGCTTTTGTACAGATGGAACACGTCAGCCAGGACACACGCTTTGGGATGGCCGCACTCCAGCGCGATGAACGCGACATCGCCCAGCCGGTTGAGCGGCTTGGAATGTCCCCACATCTCGGCCATCGGCACGACGCCGATCTTGTCCCCGACTTCAAGTAGGGCGCGGTACCGCTCGGCGATAATAACCGGATTCATGTTTTCTTGCTTGGTCGCGCCCGCTGGTGGCGCGGCAATGCGCGTGCCGCCAATCTGCTGCACGATGTCCATGGAGCGGCGAGCGTCTTCGAGGCCCTTCTTGCGCTTTTCCGGGTCGTCGACGATCCACTCGCTAAATCCAATTGCGCTGGCAACTTTCAAGCCGCGGTCCTGGATGCGCTTGCCGAGATCCTTCACGTTGCCACCGCCCTTGACGAATTGATCGAGTTCGCGAATCCAGGGCTCCAGGCCGTCGTAGCCCGCCTTGGCAGCAATCTCGACCACTTGGATGATATCGAGCTGCTGGCCAGAAATGGTGCTGGTGTTGAGGCAATAACGGAACGGGTCCTTGGAGGGCTCGGCACTCGACGAAGTCGCGGCGGCCAGGCCGACACTTGCCGCAGCAGCGGTGTGCAGCAAGTCGCGGCGGGAAAGGCGGGAAAACATGGGTAAGTCCCTTGGTGAATGACTGGTGGGGATGATTATACGGAGGACTTCCACGCGCCGCATCGGCCGGGTTACAATTGGACGGGTTGGAATGAATGCATGGACGCCAGGACTTTTTGTGGAAACATGCTATGACTTCCCTACTTTCACGCATCACGATGTCGCCTGAAGTCTGCCACGGTAAGCCGTGCCTTCGCGGGTTGCGCTACCCGGTTGAGCTAATCTTGGAACTGCTAAGCTCGGGAATGACGGAAGATGAAATCCTGGCCGACTACGAAGATCTGGATCACGACGACATCCTCGCCGCGTTGACATTTGCAGCGCGGCTAAGCCAGGTGAAGCGGATGCAGCCGGTGGGACCATGAAGTTCCTGGTGGATGCCCAATTGCCTCGTCGGCTGGCCCGCTGGCTTAACGCGGCAGGGCACGACACCATCCATACATTCGATTTGCCCAACGGTAACAAAAGCACCGATGCTGAGATCAATGTCATCGCTGAAACCGAGCAGCGTATCGTCGTCACCAAGGACGCGGATTTCGTCAACTCCTTCGTGTTATCGGGCAGGCCACCAAAACTGCTCCTTATCTCGACCGGTAACATCAACAATACGGAGCTAGAGGCTTTGATAGTTCGGGCGATTCCAGGCATTGTCGCTGACTTTCAAAGCCATGCATTTATCGAACTGAACCGCGCGGGCTACGTGGTGCGTTCGTAAGGATTGCTTTGAATTGTAACTGGCAGTTCTCCGGCATCTTGGGAGGCGAAGGACCCTCGTAGCCGAGGTCACGTTTCGACAGAGCGCTCTCGGGCTCGGAGGGAGAAGTTCGGATCGGAGATCAGGCAGGGGCGTTTGTATTGATCGAGGATGCCCCCGGTTTTTTTTAGGCGTTCCCGGTCCCACTCGCGCCAGAAGCCGGGGCGCAGCCACTGGACGCGGAGAGTGCCCAGGCGCAGGCTATCCCGTTTGGATGCGTATTCGTCATTGACGGCCCGCAGGCGGAGTTCCAGGCGTTCTGCAAGGGCTTCGGCCGCTGCGGGGTCGATGAGGTCGCCGCGCTCAAGGAAGAGACCGTAATAGGGCTGCTCGAAATCGGAGTCGCCGGCGGGCCAGCAGGGAGCGACGGTGTAAGCGGTCACCGTGAGGTCCAATTCACGCAGGATCGCTGCCATCGATTGCGTGACGTGATACTCGGAGATTTTCTCACCTGTCAAGTTGGAGAACAGCGCTCCCTTGCTGAGGAATTCGACAAGGGGCGTCATGTTGTGGAATCCGGTAACGCGCACCAGGTCGTGGATTTGATAACGGTAAAGGCCGTATGCGGTCGTGGGCAGAATGTAATAGGTTGCTCCTTCTTGCAGCTCGTGGGCCGCCAATACCGTCGGTTGGGGGCTTTTCACCTCGGCTTCGGGGATGAATTCGAAATAGTGTGTGGTCACGTCCAGGATGCCGGAGGACGTGCCGTCCGCGATGGGGATGGTCATGCGGCCCTCGCTGGCGATCAGGCCGACGTCGCGCACGGGGTGCTCGCCGTAATAGCGCGGGTAGTGTCGCAAATAGGCGCCCATGCTGCCGCCGGTCCAGTTGCCCAGCAAGCACGTGCGCGTCCAGTAATCCTTGGGATAAAGGGTTCCGGTGCGCGCGACGATCGCCTCCAGCTCGCGGGCCCGATCGGGGTCACGACGCAACTTGCGTTTGAGGCCGGCACGGACTTCGGCGGGCACCTCGAATCGGGGGCTGAGCGTGCCGTCCGCAACATCCCGAATCAGAGCTTCCTTTTCCTGGTCGCCGAATCGAGCAAGGTTGATCATGGTGCTAGGGTTTGCCGCAATGATCATCCCGACGTCACTCGGTAGGCTGAGACGGAGGGCGGTGTAATACTTGGAATTTGCGTCCTTGATGCGTCCCACGGAAGCGGGCACGCAGTAAAGCCAGCGGATGACGCGCTTTTGCATCGTCGCGGTGAGACCGGTAACGGCGCCGCACGGAATGCCGGCCTCCGTTTTGAATTCGTTCCAGTCGCCGGACATCTGCACGATCGGTTGGAGGCTGACGTCAGGGTGGTCGCGAAATGCCTTCAAGCCCCAGAGGTTCCAGCCACGGCGATAGTTGTCGAGGTACCCATCGGTGACAGGGATGTACTTGCGGGTGGCGGTGGTGCCGCTCGTCAGGGCGAACATGTGGACTTTGGGATCGGCCAGCAGTGCCTTGGTTTCACCGCGGCGAACGCGGGCGATGTACGGCTCGAAATAGTCGTACTCGGCGACGGGCAGTTGCCGGCAGAAATCCTCGCGCGTTCGGATGGTGTCGAAGCGGTGTTGGCGGCCGAAATCGGTATTGGCCTGGTGGGCGAGGATGTCGCGCAAAAGCGCTTCTTGCAATTCGCGGGGTCGGTGGGTACTGGCCTCGAATGCTGCAAGCCGGCGGCTGACAGGACCGGCGATCAATGGGCCAACGACGCGGTGGAGGAGGTATTGCTGGACGGAGCGGACGGCATGCCGAATGAACTTCTGCATTGCGGCTCCCCAAACGAGCGGCGGGGTTTATCCCCGCCGGGACAAGCCCGGCGGCTCGTTTACCTCGACAGGAGATGTCGCTTTTTCCGCTGAGGGAGTTCCACTTCTGCACTCGACTGCGGCAGAGGTGCGGGCTGAACGGTTGTGTCAGCCAAATGCAACTCGAAAAAATCCAGGATACGACGGCGGTATTCGTTGCCGCAGACATGCAACGCACCGTTATGCTTGGCGCCGGGCACTAGCCAAAACTCCTTCGGTTCTTTTGCGTGTGCGAACAATCTCTCCGCCATGCCGGCTCGAATGTAGTTGTCCTGCTCGCCATGGATCATCAGCAACGGCCGCGGCGACAGCTGGGGCATGGCTCGCTCCAGGTGGGGGAAGTGGCAGCGGCGCTCGCGTTCGATTTGCCGCAGTCCGGCCAGGCCGACGATTCCGAAAAACCAGGATGGAAGCAATCCGTGGATGGCGTAGCGTTGGTTGTAAATGCGGAACCACTGACGCATGTACGGCACTAGCGTCGTGTAGGTGGCAAACATGCCATCGGTGACCAGACATCGGACGTAGGGGTCGCGGGCTGCAGCGAGCATGCCGGCGCCGGCGCCTTTGCTGATGCCGAAGAATCCGACACCACGAGGGTCAGCGTCGGGTCGGGATTTGAGGTAAGCCAGCGCTGCCTGAGCGTCTTCTCTCTCGTAGTCGGTAACCCAGTGAAGCGGGTCGTAGCCGGGCAATGAATCGCTATCGCCCTGATTGCGCGACTCGAAAGCGAAAACGTCGAAGCCGGCGCCGATCAGGTGCTCGCAGTAGGGCCGGCACGACCAACGGTTGGACCCGAACTCGAGGCCAAAAAGGATAACCCCGCGGCGCGGCTTGGCGGCGAACAGATAACAGCCGCGGAGAGAGAGACCGTTGGTAGTGGGAAAGCTGACATCCTCCGCTGTGTCAAGCGGCTGCCCGCGCGGGATAACCAGGAGCGGCTTTTCCTGGAAAATGCGCACCATATGGTGCTGGTATTTCCAGCGCACGTACACCTGCTTGAGCACGAGGGCGAAGCCCATGAAAACCAACGGGCCGAACAGGATTGCCAGACCAAGCCAAAACAGGACCACGACGGGACCCCTGATTAGTCACTGAAGGCCGACACGATGAGGGAAACGTTTTGGCCCCCGAAGCCGAAACTGTTGCTAAGGGCGTGCCGAACACGCTTTTCCCGGGCCACGTTGGGGACATAGTCCAGGTCGCATTCCGGATCGGGCGTGTCGTAGTTGATCGTGGGCGGAACGACGCAGCGGCGAATCGCTTCAACGCAGGTGATCAATTCCACCGCGCCCGCGGCAGCGATCAGGTGGCCAAGCATGCTCTTGCTGCTGCTCACAGGGACCTGGTACGCGCCGTCGCCGAAGATCTTTTTGATTGCCAGCGTCTCGACGCGGTCGTTGACCTTGGTGCTGGTGCCGTGGGCGTTGATATAGCCGATCTCCGTGGGCGACAATTTCGCGTCTTTGAGCGCGCCGGCCATGCATGCCAGGGCACCGAGACCGTCGGGGTGGCTGTCGGTAACCGCGAAGGCGTCGGCGGTTGAGCCGTAACCGGCGATCTCACCAAAGATCTTTGCACCGCGCTTTTTGGCGTGGCCGAGTTCCTCCAAAATAACCATGCCGGCCCCTTCGCCGAGGACGAAGCCATCGCGGTGCAGGTCGAACGGTCGGGACGCCTTTTCCGGCGAATCATTGCGCGTCGATAGGGCCGTCAATCGATTGAAACCGGTGACCCCGAGCGGGTGGATCATGCTGTGCGAACCGCCTGCAAGCATGAGGTCGGCGTCGCCATGGCGGATGATTTCGACTGCTTCGCCGACGGCCTGGCTGCTCGCGGCGCATGCCGTCAGGCAGTTGTAATTGGGTCCTTCGAGGCCGAAATAAGCCGCGAGGTGGGCCGGCGTGGTGTGCAATTCCTGCTCGGACTCGGGGCCGGGATGGAACGCCTCGATGGCGCCGCGGTTGAAGATGCTCGTATCGAGAGAGCGGTTGCTTGGGTTGTAGGAGGCGGCGACCATCGAAATCAAGTTATGGAAGTCCTGCGTCCCTTCGCCGGAACCGAGGTAGACACCGAAGCGGGTACGATCGACCTTGGCGTCGTCTCCCAGGCCGGCGTTGTCGAGGGCCTGCTGGGCCGCTGCGGCGGCGAACTGGCTGTTGACGCCGGCATGCCGCCAGCGCGTGGGATCCTTGACGAAATCGGACAGCTTGAAATCCTTGATCTGGGCGGCGAACTGAGTTGGAAAGCGGCGAGCGTTGAAAGAGGCGATCGGTCCGACTCCGCTACGGCCGGCGATCTGGGCCTTGAACATCTCGTCGACGCTGTTGCCGAGCGGCGTGACTGCACCCATGCCCGTGATGACTACCCGTCGTCTTGTCATGGCATCCTCGATTCCCGTCCAGAGCCCCTCTTCTCGCAGTTCGCGGTCGAAGGGAGAAAGATTGCTGTCCCAGGGACATTAGCGTTTGGGCATTAGCCGTTGAACTTGCGGACGACTAACGCGGCGCACTGGCCCATCTGCGAGAAGCTCACTTTGAGTACGTAAGGCTTGTTTGCTCTGCGGTGCTCGGCAGAAACGTTTACGGGGCAATCGGGATCGGCTTCCTCGTAATTCAAAGTCGCAGGGATTACGCCGTGCTCCAGGCCGAGGACACTCGCAGCCAATTCGGTCGTGGCGGCGCCCGCGCCCAGGTTCCCGATATAGCTCTTGCCAGCGAAAACCGGCGGCCGAAGGTCACCGAAGACGGACTGCAATCCCTTGGATTCCGCCACGTCACTTGCGCGCGCAGCCAAACCGTGAGCGTTTATGTGGTCGATATCTCGTGGGCCAATTCCTGCATCGGAAAATGCAGACCGGATGGCACGGGCCAGCCCGTCGCCGTTGCCCTTGGTATCAAAGGCGGCGCCGAAGCCAACAATTTCAGCGTAGATTCGGGCCCCACGTGCGCGAGCATGCTTGAGATCTTCAACGACGAAGACGCCAGCGCCTTCACCCAGCACGATGCCATCGCGTTGGCGCTCAAATGGCCGGCATGCCTTGGCAGGCGCGTCATTGCGGCGGGATAGCGGCTCAAAGAGGCACTGACGGACCATACTCAAAGGGTTGATTTTGCTTTCAGCACCGCCGACAAGGAAAAAGTCGGCCTGGTCGCGCGTCAGGATGCGATAAGCCTCACCCAGCGCCAGCAGACTGGCCACGTCGCTCTGCGTGATACTGTTGTTTGGGCCCCGCGCGTCATGCAGTATGGACACGTGGCACGCCAGCATATTCGGCAAGTACTTCAGCATCCACTTGGGTTGGATGGCAGGAATGCCCTGTTCGCCCCACTTTTCCAGATCCACGGACCCAGGCTGACAGTTCGCGCTTATGCGGGCGGCATCGGCGAGTTCCGGCAGTTCGCTGGCGATGAGGCCAGCGCCGAACTCGACGCCGAAGCGATCAGGGTCGAGCTTGCTCTTGTCGACCTTACCATCGTCGAGCGCGAGTTGGGCAGCACTAACGGCGAGTCGAATGGTGCGTGCCATCAAGCCGAGGCTTTTACGGTCTTTCTTTTCGAGATAGTCCTTGCCGTCGAAATCGGCAATTTCGCCGGCAAAGCGGACTGGCAAACCGGTGGGATCGAAGGTTTGGATGGCATGGACGCCGCTACGCCGATCCATTAGCGCCTGCCAGAAGGCGGCGGCGTTCCGGCCCACCGACGTAAGTACGCCGATGCCGGTGAGGACCGTTCGTCGGTTGGTCGAAGCCATGTCAAACCGCTGCAAAAAACCGCCCGTGGACTGGCGGGACGCGAGTCGCTCGCCACAATGATTACTCTTTGGAATCGGACTGCGCTGTCAGCCCCTGCCGCTCGGCTGGACGTCGCTTACTCATGTCTCTTATTCATGTCTTAGGCAAGTTAGTAAGCCTAGCGAGCAGGTGCTCCATTTCGCCAGTAAAGACGAAATTCTTGTCGCCGAATAGCTGCTGCGAGCGCGACTTATCCAGGTGGGCGAAAAAGATCTCCGCTTCTGCGGTCACCGTACCGTCAACCAGTACGCGGCCGGCGACCGAGGCGCCTTCCTCACGCAAATGCAGTATCTCGGCCTCGTAAACCAGCTGCTCACCTGCCAACATGTCCCGGTGGAAGGTGACGTGCGGCACCTTGGCCAGCACGACCTTTTCGCGGAACTGGTTGGCCTCCCCTACCAGGATGCCGCCCGTTTGCGCTAGACCCTCCAGGATCAAGGCCCCTGGCATAACGGGGTAGCCCGGGAAGTGGTCCGCAAAGTAGTCCTCCGCAAGGCTGAGGTATTTCACCGCCCGGGCCGATTTTCCACTTTGGAAGGCCACGAATCGGTCGACCCAGATCCAACGCATAATCCCGAGCCCCCGGCCCGCTCCCGTCGCTCGCGCTCCGGGCTAGTTCCCGTTGGTGCTGCCGAGTTTGCCCTGGATGTAGCGTGCAATCAACTCGACCGTGAACAGATCGCTCAAATTGCTCAACTCCGGGTTTGCCTCGAACTTGCTGATGTCCGCGAAAGGCATCTTCGTTCGCAGTTCGTTCAAGCCCTTGTCGGTGACGCGGCCGTCCTGTACGAGGTCAGGATCACCCTGAAAGATCGATTCGGGGAACAATTCGCCACGCGGAATCTTGATGCCGAACTCCCGTTCCAACCGGAACACGATGTCCAGGAAGTCGATCGACTCGGCGCCCAGGTCGCCTTGAAGCGTCGACGTGGGCTTGATGTCTTCCTCGTCCACGTTAAGGGCTTCGACGAGGGTTGCGGACACCTTCGTGTAGATTTCCTCCTCGGTCTGCATCGCGAAAGTCCTCCAGTTAGGATCCTTTAGGGACACTCGTGGGGTCACACTCTTCGGTTTGATTTTCCTAACCCTTGGCGTCGTCGTAACGGCAACGTTGGGGTTATGGGCTCTACTAACTGACGGCCACCGCACCAAGGCTGAGGCCTCCATCGACGGTTAGCACCTGGCCCGTCACGTAACTACTCTCGTCGCTAGCCAGGAAGACTGCGACGCGGGCGATGTCTTCGGGCGTGCCCAGGCGGCGCATCGGAATCATTTTTTTGATGAGGTCGCCGGCCTTGTTGCGGACGGCGGCGCTCATGTCGGTTTCAATAAAGCCCGGGGCGATGGCGTTAACCGTTACGCCGCGGCTGGCGAGTTCCACGGCAAGGGCGCGAGTGAACGAGTTTATGGCACCCTTGCTAGCGGCGTAGTTCGTCTGGCCGGGGTTCACGTGCGTAGCCGCCACAGATGATATATTGATGATTCTGCCTTTGCGGCGCTTCATCATCGAGTAAGCGAGCGTTTGACAGAAGTTGTATGTACCCCCCAGGTTGGTCCGCAGTACCTTGTCCCAACGCTCCGGCTCGAGCCGCACAAACAAATCGTCCTCAATCACGCCCGCATTGTTCACCAGAATATCGACCGGGCCAACTTCTTTTTCCACACGCTCTACCAGAGCGGTCACAGCAGCGCGATCGGAAACATCGGCTTGGAGAGCAAATGCCGTGCCGCCGCCCTGCTTGATTTCGTTGACCAACTCGTCGGCCGAAGCCTGGCTGCCGCGATAAACGACGACGACCTTGGCGCCTTCCGCAGCGAACGCCTGCACGATGCCGCGACCGATGCCGCGACTGCCGCCGGTAACCAGGGCGATGCGATCCTTGAGCCGCATGGTTTTGTTCCTAATGCACGCGATCAGGTGCCGGCACCGGCGGAGGCCGCAACGGCGTTCAACCGCAGCACGCCGTGGAGGTTTCGCAAGTGCTGGACGAGCCGTTCGTCCGCTGCGGCAAGGGCCGGATCGCGGTCGCGCAAGTTATATCGGGCAACCGTGAAACGGGCGACCACGGTAGTTTGGCCGTCCATTTCGCCCTTGCCCTTGAAGGTCGCGGAGTTAGCGTCCTGTTCGACCAACTCGACGCGAATGTTCATTTGGCGGCCCGGCTCCATGAACGTTCCGTACTTGACGTTGCGAGCCGCCCGCAGCACGATCACGCTGTGCTTGAAATCGTCCGTGATCCGCAAAAGCCAGGCACCGGCCTCGACCAGGGCTTCCAACATCAGCACGCCGGGCATCACCGGGAAGGTCGGAAAGTGGTCGGCAAGGTACTCTTCACCCAGGGTGAGATTCTTGAGCGCCACGAGGCTTTCGCCGGGTTTTACCTCGACAATTCGATCCACCAAGTTGAACCGCATACCCCAGCGTCCGTGGCTTAACTATTTCGCTGCAAGTACTTTCAGCCGAACTGTCCGGCTAAAAGGTGGAAGTATATCCCCGTCCTACCTCAGCGGCAACCCCTAAAGTCGTCAGCCTTTTTGGGATCGGTGCAGCTGCAAACGGTCGCGGACGCAGCCGAATCCCAGGAATAACATCATGCGCATATCGACAGCTGCTTGGCAATCTGATTCGTTTGCAAAACCTGGGCAATCTTCATTCGAAGATAGCGCGGTCAGCAGGTTGGGAATTTGCGTCCAACAGGTGGAATATTGCCAGCCGAGTCGCGTGGTAGGACCCGGATCAAAGCATCGTGCCATTTATTTTTATCAAATTCCCAAAATACTCTTGCAATGTGTCAATAACGGATTATCATCACCATTGTTCCGCCGCTTGACTGCTTTGGTGACTGGGCGACGCCAAAGTAGCCGCGGCGGAACTTTTTTTACCACCTCTTCCATCCTCCTTTTACCACCTAATCCAACTTGTATCGGCGTTCGTAATCCGTAGGTTAAATTCGTAATCCGTGGGTTGATCGTAATCCGTAGGTTGAATGTGCCCGGGCGGCGATGGCCCAGGCATTAATCACGGGATAATGCGCTCATGCGGGACGCCACAGGGTTTGGCATCATCTGGGACATGGACGGTACGCTTGTGGACACCGCCGAGTTGCATTTTGCGGCTTGGCTACGCGTCTGCAAGGAACAAAGTCGGGACTTTAGCCGCGCGGACTTTGCTGCAACCTTTGGGCGGCGCAATCCGGAGATTGTGGAGTTTCTTTTCGGCAAACGGTTCGATGCCGCTCAGGTCGCCGAGCTCGGTGAGCGGAAAGAAATGTTTTATCGCACTGAGGCCGCCAAGGGCGTTACGCTGCTGCCCGGTGTTCGATCTCTGTTGCAAAAGTGGCACCGTGCGGGGGGCAAGCAAGCGATCGGTTCGAGTGCGCCGCGGGCAAATCTCGGCCTCATCCTGAATCGCACCACGGTTGCTTCTTTTATGGACGCTGTGGTGGGCATGGAGGACACCCAGCGCGGCAAGCCCGATCCGCAGGTGTTCCTGATCGCGGCGGCGAAGTTGGGATTGCAGCCATCAAAGTGCCTGGTAGTGGAGGATGCCGTTGCCGGCGTGCAGGCGGCGAAGGCCGGCGGCATGAAATGCCTAGCAGTACGCTTTGTCGGGCACCATTCCGAAGCGAATTTGAAGGAAGCCGGGGCTGACCGAGTGGTGACCAGCCTGCAAGACGTTTCCGTGCCGGACATCGTTGCACTCTTGCGCTGACATCATCCCAGTAACGGCGTCGGCACGTGGTTGGGATACGTTCCCGTCACACCAACGTAAACCACCTCGGCTTCCGTCACCTGCAGCACATCTTCCCCCCGATCCACCTCGACATTCACTTGCATCGTGATTGACGTCCGGCCCACGCGAACGGGCCGCGTCAAAAAGCGGACGACGTCGCCGACATGGACCGGCTGCTTGAACTCGACGCGGTTGATGGCGACCGTGACGAGAAAAGGCGGCTTGCCACAAGCACGGATGACCTCACGGGTGCCGCCAATGGCCCCGGCTTGATCGATGTAGCTGAGAATGAGGCCGCCAAAGATGGTGCCATGCGGATTGGTGTCACGCGGCATCATGATGACCTGGATGGCGAGGTACTGATCGGACATGGAGGCGTCCATTGATGCTTGGTCGGAGGTCTTGTCTCGGTAAAGGCGCCGTTTCGGCAGAGATCAGTCTACAGAAGGTGAGCGGACTCGGTTGATTTCGCCGCTTCTTCAACGAAGCTCTTGTGCCGCGTGTGCTTTCCGGCGATCATCAAAAAGAGCTTGCCAATACTCGAGGGTCCCGGTTTCTGCTGGAGGGTCGTTCCATGAACGCACTACGGCTCGGGTTCGTGTTGGTGCTTCTTGGCCTCTTGGCCATTTTCCCGTTAGCGACGCAACAACAAAACAAGGAGCCAACGACGACTGGTCTGGCCACGCACAAGGTCGCATTTGCTGACATTGGGACAAGTGTGACCGAACGCGGCACGGTAGACGCAGCCGGCAGTCACGCCGTGAAGTGTGACGTATTGCAGTTCGTCGCGAGAAAGCCCAATAGCCTCAAGGTCAATTGGGTTGTGGACAATGGAACCATGGTAAAGGAAGGCGATCTGCTGGTAGAACTCGATGACTCTTACCTTCAAGACCAGGCAACAACGCAAAAAATACGGCGAGACAGTGCCGAAGCCGATTTGGTGAGAGTTGAGAGTGACGACAAGTTGTTGCCGGACTTGGTAAAGAATCGCCTCGATGCTGCCAAGTTACAGCTACGGCGCGCCACCGACGACTTGAAAAAGTTAACCGAGGGCGATGGCGAATCGATGCGCAAGACTTATGAGGACGCGCTTGCCGACGCGGCAGTAGACGTAGAATTGTGGCGGGATAGCGTTGCGGCCGTGGAGAAATCGCTCAAGGACGGCAAAACGACGGAGGGCGTGGTCAAAGCGCATCGCCGCAAGCTGGAAGTTGCCGAAACTGCATATGAATCTGCGAAAGCGGACCTGCAGAGCTTTAAAAAAGTCAATTATCCAAAGCTGCGAAAATCAATGGAAGACATGGTTCAAGTAGCGCGGCAAATGTTGGAGCAGGAGGAAAAAAGCTGCCAAACCGAGGAGATGGCCGCAATGGCCAAACTAAAGGCCACGCGCGCCGTTCTGGAGCAGGAGGAATCGCAGTACAAGGATCTCCTGGAAAAGATCAAGAAATGCAAGATCCGCGCTCCTCGAACTGGGCTGGTGGCCTATCGCATTCCCGCACAATCACGAGGGGAATCAAAAGTACCAGTTCTCGCCAAGGGCGCGTTGGTTGATTATGGGCAAGAGCTGCTAACGGTTGGGGCCGCGAACCGATTTGTGGTCAAAGTTCCGATCAACGAGGCACTCGACCCGTATTTGAAAAAAGGGATGCCGGCGACCGTACGATTGGAGACTTTTCCGGAACGGTCCTTGAAGGCCCACGTGAATAGCGCAGGCGCCATCACGCCGGAAGGGGCAACGGGAGATGCGAAGGCGTTTCAGGTCGTCGTGGAAATCGACGACAACGTGGAGAAATTGCGGGTCAAGCCCGGTTTGACTGGACTGGTAACTATCACAGGAGACGCCAAAGCGGACCATGTGTTGGTGGTGCCCGTCGCTGGTGTCGTCGTGCCGAAGGACAAAGGGAAAAAACCTTATTGCTTGCTCTTGAAAGCAGACGGGTTGGAGGAACAGGAAGTCGAGCTTGGCCTCAATAACGGCGTGATGGTTGAGATTAAAGCGGGTTTGAAAGAAGGAGATGTGGTCGCGATCGATCGGCGCGTGCTCCCGGGGCAATGAGGTCATTCTTGGTGCAATCTTGGGCCGATGCGGGAGTCCATTTTCAAGCAACTTTGGCAGGGAGCGGGGGTTACAATGGTGCTCGGCCCGTCGGGGGCCCGATTGCTGCTCGCGCCACCTACGAGACCGCCATGGTACGCTGCCTTGCTTTCCTTTCGCTCGCCGGCTTGTTATGCACATTGGAAATCAGCGGCGCCCCGGTTCCGGCGCCACCGCAACGGACCGACGCCCTGGGCGATCCGCTGCCGCCGCATGCGTTGCTGCGCATCGGCACCGTGCGCTTCCGGCATGGCGACGTAGTTACTACGCTTGCGGTTTTTCCCGACGGCAAGCGAGTGGCCTCGGGTGGACGCGACAACACGATCCGGATCTGGGACCTGGCCACCGGGAGGGAACTTCGCCGCTGGATTGCGGAAGAGGACCCCGCGGCCGGCGTTGCCATGCTCGCGCTGGCGGGCAACGGCAAACGGTTGGCATCAGTAACTAGCTATGGCAAGATCAAGCTTTGGGACCCTGACACTGGCCGGCTGCAGCGAACACTAGACCTCCGGTTCGGCCCCAGCGGCTTTTTGACCTTTTTCGATGACGATTCCCTTCTCGTTCACCGCGAACGCAGCGTTTACCTGGTTAACGCGGCGACGGGCGAGGAGGGCCGCGGTTTTCGCCTGGAAGAAACGGAGGAAAACCGGCCGCGGCGCGAAAAGGATGACGTGGCGTCTTTCGCATTGTCGCAGGATGGCTCGTTGTTGCTGACCGGACAGCAAACCGGCTCGGTACGGCTATGGGACGTGGCGGTCGGAAAGATGTTGGCCCGGTTCGACGGAGATTACGACGCGGTCAGCGCTGCGGCGCTGTCGGTGGATAACCAAGCCCTCGCATGGGGCACGACTCGTGGCAAACTCAACATCGGTAAGGTGGCGGGCGAGGAGCCGAAGGAATTGGCTCCAGACGGTACCCACCGAATCGATGCCGTGGCTTTTTCGCCGGACGGCAAGCACGTGGCGTGCGGCAGCGGGGGTGGGATCGTTTCGATCATTGCTGTGGATACCTGCAAGGAATGCCGGCATATTCAAGCCCACAACGATGGTGTCACTTGCCTGGCTTATACCCCCGACGGCAATTCGATCGTTTCCGGCGGCTATGACGGCTGTGTGCGCGTATGGGACGTCGATTCCGGACAGGAAAAGCCGGCCACACACGACAACCGCGGCCGCGTCTTCGTGGCGCTGGCGCCCGATGGCCGCAGACTAGCCACTGCTACGCCCGATCAGGCCGTCCGTTGCTATGACGCAGTCACGGGACGTGAATTGCAAACTTTTCCGGTCAGCAAGGACTACGTCTCGTGCAGTTTGTTGTTCTCTGCAGAAGGCGATCGGCTTAGTGCGTTGATGGCCGGCACCCTGCAATCCTGGGACGTGGACTCCGGTCGAGAGCTGCGGCATCTGCACCTTGGGCGGGAATTCGAGCGCGGGCTGCTGTCGCCGGACGGTCGGGTCGTCATCGGGCGGGGTGGCACGCCCAACCTCAACTTCTACCGGCTCACGACGGATCGCGGCGTTCGCATTCCCGTTACGAAGTTGGCCGATGCTCCCTATCGTTTCGCCACCTCTCCTGACAGTCGCATCATTGCCGCCCTGAGGAACTCCGGCCAGGTGCACTTTTGGGACGCGGCCACCGCCAAGGAAGTGGCCCATCTCCAGGTGCCACCGCACGTTTTTAATTTCGCAATTACGCCGGACAAGGAACTTGTGGTCACGCTGGCGGCCAAGCCGCCAAAGGAGCAGGCGGCCGAGCGCATCAGCAGGTGGGTGTTGTCGGCCGCGGCGCAGTTGCCGCCGTTTCAGGGAGACCAGGGAGAACCCGTAAGCCTGGCTGTGTCCCCGGACGGCAAAACGCTGGTTACGGGCGATGATGCCGGCCCGTTGCGGTTATGGGAGTTGGCTACCGGTAAGTCGCGCGGCATACTGCGAGGGCATCAAGGGGCGGTTGTGTCGCTGGCGTTCAGTGCCGACGGTAAGCGACTGTTGTCGGGTGGCAGAGACACGACGGCGCTTTTATGGGACCTGGAGTCGGCGGCGCGCGGTGAACAGGCGTTGCCAAGGGAACTGGGCGACCGGGACCTCGACGGCCTCTGGGCGGACCTGCTTTCCGCTGATGGGGCGACTGCGTACCGGGCAGTGAATCAGCTGGCCATGTTCCCGGAGACGTCGGTGCCCTTCCTGGGCCGACATTTGCAGTCTGCCGCGACCGATAGCCGGCGTGTAGGCCGACTAATCGCGGACCTGGATCGCCCGGAATTTGAAAAACGCCAGGCTGCGCATACGGAGCTTTTGGATTTGGCCGGCCTGGCCGAACCCGCGTTGCGGGAGGCCTTGCAGAATCTGCCGTCGGCTGAGGTGCGGCGCCATTTAGAGGAGCTACTTGAACAGGGCAAAGTGCAGCGATTCATGTTGACCGGCGATAAGTTGCGTACGTGGCGAGCGCTAGAGGTGTTGGAGGCGTGCAACACCGCCGAAGCACGGGAAGTCCTGCGGCGCCTGTCCCAGGGGGCGGAGTCGGACCGAGTGACAGGAGAATCGAAGCTGGCGCTGGCGAGATTGCGTAAGCGTTAGGCAATAAATGGCTGCTTCCGAAAAGGAGACAAGCCTGACGCGCGAGCGAAGGAACCGCGTCCTTTGCTCGCGCGTCAGGCTTGTGTGATAGAAGGAAAACCGCACCCTTCGCTCGCGCGTCAGGCTTGTGTGATAGTCGGATGCCTTATTGCGGAGTTTCGCGATGCTCGATATCCAATCGGTGCGGAAGCAGTTTCCTGCACTTCAGCGCCAGGTCAATGGACGGACCCCGGTGTATCTCGACGGACCCGGCGGGACACAGGTGCCGCAGTGCGTCATCGATGCCATTGCGGATTATCTCGGCCGCTGTAATAGCAATCACGGAGGCGTCTTTACCACCAGCCGGGAGTCGGATCGCATTGTCCATGATGCACACTTGTCAATTGCGGACCTTCTCAACGCCCCTTCCGCCGACGAGATTGTCTTCGGCCAAAACATGACCAGCCTGACGTTGCACCTTAGCAGGGCCTTTGCCAGGACACTCAAGCCTGGCGACCAGATCATGGTCACCCGGCTGGATCACGACGCCAATGTCAGCCCCTGGGTGCTGGCGGCACGCGATGCGGGCGCAGAGGCCGTTTTCGTCGACATCCATCCCGAGGATTGCACCCTCGACCTTGATGATTTGCGGCGCAAATTGACACCGCGCACGCGCTTGCTGGCGGTTAGCTGTGCGTCCAATGCCGTTGGCACGATTAACGACGTGCACTCGATTGCACGGCTGGCTCACGACGCGGGGGCCCTAGTTTATGTAGACGCTGTGCACTATGCGCCCCATGCGCCGATCGACGTACAGGACTGGGACTGCGATTTTTTGGCGTGCTCGGCTTACAAGTTTTTTGGGCCGCACGTCGGCATCCTTTGGGGGCGTTCGGAACTGCTCAGGACCTTGCCCGCTTACAAGGTGCGACCGGCCGCCGATACTCTTCCGGATCGGTGGATGACCGGGACGCAAAACCATGAAGGTTTGGCGGGCGTCGCGACAGCCGTCGACTACCTGGCGGGAATCGCCGTCGGCGGCAAATTCGATCGAGATTTCCCAGCGATGAGCGGGCGACGGCTGCGGTTGCACGCAAATCTTTCGGCAATTCAAGAATACGAGGCTGGCCTTGTCCGCCAATTGCTGGCCGGGCTTGAGGAGCGACCACGCTTTAGGGTATGGGGGATCAAACAACCCGACCGGGCCGGTCATCGGGCACCGACGGTCGCAATAACCGATAATGTGCGCTCGCCGTTGCAATTGGCGGAATCCCTGGCATCGCAGGAAATCTACGCTTGGAACGGCAATTTCTATGCTTTGAACCTGACCGAACGCCTGGGCCTGGAGGAACGTGGCGGCTTCTTGCGTCTGGGCTTGGTCCATTACAACACGCAAGCAGAGGTCGAGCGATTGCTGGATGCACTTGATCGCGCGTGAGAGAAATCGGTGCTAATTGAGCCGCGGACGAAGTAACATCGCTTCGTCGGACGCGGCTCCTTCGTTTGAACACTACCAAGCACAACCGGATGTCGGTGCAACTGGCATTGCTCGATCCACGCCAGTTGCGGATGATTGGAGCGATTTGACGGACCGGAAGCTGTGAACTGGATGAGGAGTAGCCATGGAACAGGCACGCGGCTTCAACATTCCGCTTTCGTTGCCGCGTCGCTTCATCTGCGACCTGTTACATTTCGCGCAGCGCGTGCCGTCCATACCGGTGCAACGGCGTATGCACCTGGCAGACCTTGTTGCCGCCCGTGCAGTGGCCGAGCCGCGGCCAAGCTGGTGCGGGATCTTTACCAAGGCTTATGCGTTGGTGGCGGATGCGAATCCGGTCCTTCGACGGGCGTATCTGTCCTTTCCTTGGCCGCACCTGTACCAGCATCCGACCAATGTTGCGACCATTGCCATTGAACGGCGATTCCACGACGAAGACGCCGTTTTCTTTATCCATCTGTCGCATCCCGAAAAGCGAGCACTGGTAGACATCGACGCCAAGCTCCGCCGCTACAAGGAACTGCCGCTCGAGGATGTTGGCGCCTTTCGGCGGGCGCTGCGGACCACGAAGTTGCCCCTTCCGATCCGGCGGTTTCTTTGGTGGTTCGCGCTAAACGTCTCCGGGGTCAAGCGGGCCCACTTCTTCGGCACTTCGGGCATCACCGTCTACGCGGGCCTGGGGGCGTCATCGCTCCACCCGCTTTCCCTCGTCACCACTACGCTTAATTACGGAGTAATCGACCCAGACGGCGACGTGGATGTCCGCCTCGTCTACGATCACCGCGTGCTCGACGGAGCCACCGTCGCCCGCGCACTCGGAGACCTGGAACGCGTGCTGCACCACGAAATCCTTGAGGAATTGCGGTGCATGCGCGCGCTGAACGCGGCATCTTGTGCTTGAAACGTTGGGCGACGTAGGGAGCTTACTTCTTCGGAGGCGCCTCGGGCACGCCGGGAGGAACCAGAGTCTTTACCAATTGCGCGGTGTTGCCGTTGTACAGGTGAATGACCCCTTCCTCACCACCCGACGCGACGATCGCGCCGTCGGAACTGACTCCGACCGCGTAAAGGTAATCGTTGCTGCCGGCGAAATTACGGACGGTGCCGCCATTGTCCGCGTTCCAAAAACGCACCGTTTGGTCGCCACTGCACGTCACAAATTGCGGCGTTTTTCCAATGAATTTCAGCCGGGTGACTTGCTTGGTATGGCCGGCAATGGTGCGGACCTGCTCGCCTTTTTCGTAGTCCCAGACCTTGATGAGATTGTCCGCCCCGGCGCTCGCTAGTTGTTTGCCGTTCGCCTGCCAGTCAACGTCCAGGACGTGGTGGGTGTGGCCCTCGAATGCCTTGATAAACTTGCCGTCAGGGACATCGAAGGTCTTCACGAACTTATCCGCGCCGCAGGTAGCCAGGATCTTGTCGTCCGGGCTAAACGCCACGCCGAGCACGGTGTCGCTGTGGCCGTTTTTGATGTCCTTGATTTCCTTGGCGGTTTGGACATCAAAGATCTTTATCTCCCCATCCTCCGTCGGCGCTCCGCCGCCGGTCGCCAGCAACTTGCCGTCGTGGGAAAATGCGATGGCCACCACTCGCTCGGCAAAGCCTCCGAGACGCTGCCGGAGTTGGCCGGTCTGGGCGTCCCACAGGATCACCTCCTGGAAGGCTCCGCTGGCGATGTATTTGCCATCGGGGCTGTAGGCCAGCGATTCGACGAGCGATAGGTGGGCCGCCTTTAAAGGTTTCTTGTCGGCCGTCATCAAACCTGGGTCGACCAAGCTCCGAATGTATTTCCCGGACCCGGCGTCGTAGACATGGATCTCGTTGCCGCGAGACGCGATGAGAGCGGCCTTGTCCGGACTAATAACGATGGCCCGTATCGGATGCACCGTCGCCGGTGGCGCGCTCACGAGGATCTTCGGCTTTTCTCGTACACCGGCCGGGGCTTTGGCGCCCTGGTCGATCCAGAGCTTTACCAGAGCCAGTTCGTCCGGGGTCAACGTTTCGTTGTCGCTTCGGGGCGGCGGCATGAATGGCTTTTCCATACGGCCGGCGGAGCGATACAGGAGACTCTTATCGCCATTGCCCGGCACGATTGAACTGCCTCGCTTACCGCCTTTGACTAGCCCTTCATAGGAATTCAGGTCCAGGTTGCCTTCCTTGAGGTTGCCGCTGTGGCAGAAAATGCACTTGTTGACCAGGATTGGCTCCACATCCTTGTCGTACAGCACGGGCTCTTTCCGTTCGAGCGCGACGACCTTGATCGGCTGCACGGCCGGCTTCTTGTCATCGGCGGTGGCAACCGAGAGCACCAATACCAAGGCGCCTGCAACGCTTAGTGCGTTCGGAAGCCACGACATGCGACGAGCCGCCGGGTTTATCCCGGCGGGGGTAAACCCCGCCGCTCGTTTATTGGTTCTCAACGCTTTATCCAGTTGTCGCATAGATCGATGCCCTGAGCTGGTAAGTGAAAATCAGATGGGATGCTGCATGCCTCTACTACTTCACGACATTCACATTGAATTTCACCTCGTGCACGATCGGCATGCCGTGATACATCGCGGTCGCCTTGACGACGAGGTCGGCTCGGTTGCCCGGTGGCGCGTCGGCGGGTATGGCAATGGCCAGTTTTGCTTCGTTTTGACCCGGCGGAACGGTCACGGCGGCGACGCTCACGTCCTTTACCGCAGCCGGCAACACTACCTCCACCTTGAACTCGCCTTCGTAATCAAATTGACGGGTCAACTTTAACACGTAATCGGTGGTTGCCCCGGCCTTGGCAGTAGCTGCTAGGTTGGGCAAGGCGAGCGCGGCGACGCTTTTGGGCAGCACGTTCAGCGTCACCGGTGTCGAAAACTCGACAAAATTGAGCGGCTGCTTTTGCCCTTTGGGGTCTTTGTTAAACGGGATTTGGGTGCTGCCATGAAGCACGATCGTGTACGTTCCCGGGAGGATCCCAGGCGGCACGGCCACCGGCAGCGTTGCGTCGTTCTTGTCGGCAGCAATATTAACCGGCTGGTTGTTGTTGACCAGCAAACCTTGCGGCAAATCGGTCGGCGACACCTGGACCGCGATGGGATTCTTCAATTCCGGTGAATTCCTCGCAACCTTCACCGTGATCTGCGCCGGCGTGCCCTGGATGACCATGGGCTTGTCAATCGAGGTCGTCATCGTAAAGGCTGGTTTCTCGCGCACAGCCAGGACAATCTGGCGGTCGAGACGGCTCATGGGCGGAATCCCCTGGCCTGGCTGGACCGGCCAAACAATTGTGCCGGAGCGCGCCTCGTGCTCGATTTTTTGGCCGCGAAAGGTCGCTGCCCCCTTGATCTTGATCGCGCCAGTCCATGCCGCGGCATCGGTGGTCGCCGACAGAACGAGGGGCGCTTGCCGCTGGTTGGGCCCAATCGACTGCGGTGGGCAACTGATACCAGGAGGCAGACCTTCAACGCTCAACGCAATTTCGCTGTTGAGGCCTTCATGCCGCCAGGCGAACACGTCGAGTTTCTGACTCCCCCCCTGGCCCAGTACGCTGCCATCGGGTCGGCTCTCCGCGTAGGCCATGACAACCAGCTGAAAGTCGGGCTGATCCGGTGTGATCCGAACTCGATAGTATTGCCTCGGCCCAAACACCCGCTCCGCCGTCCTGCTACTCACCAGCAGCAAGTATTTCCCATCGGCGGGCACGGTAAACTTGAATGGCTGCGGATCCTCGTTCCGCGTATAGAACTTGAGGTTCAGCATGTCCTGGCTGTCCGCCGACTCCATGATCGCCTGCTTGCCGTCGCCATTCTTCAGCTGGAAGTACATGAACGCAGGCGCGCCCAGCCGATCGCTCAGCAACTCGATGTTGTAAGTTTCGCCTTTCTTGGCGCTGAACTGGTACCAGTCGCGGTCGCGCGCTTTTTCGAGGTGGCCGGCGATCTCGCACGGCACGGTAATCGCCTGCGGCATCTCTGGTGTTTTAACTGCGTCGTTGTCGACGACTAGCGGAGCGTGGGCAAACGTCAGCAAGAACGGGTTCGACCAACCGGTGTCGTTCTTGATGCGGTATTCAAAGCCGTCAAGCTGCGCGGCCGGCGGCGGCAAGAAACCGCTGTAATTGAGCTGTGAGCCGTCGGCCGGCGGGGTGACGGTGACGTTGATTTTCTCCAGCGGCACGTCGTCGGAAGACAGTCCCGGCTCCGGCTTGCCGCCCGGCAGATTGCGGCCGTAAACGGTGACCTGCGTTGGCTTGCCTGGCTCCAAGGCACATGGGTGGACAGACTCGATCCATGGCGCGGTGCCTATGGTCAGTCGGTAAAAGTGTTCCGGAGTTCCCTGGGTGTGGGTGAACTCAAACAGCCTGACGAGAAAATCACCATCCGCGGCCGGCGTAAAGTCGCACAGGGCATCGTAATGGTTGTAGTTGCGATTGGACGTGATGAGCTTGCCCTTGGCGTCGTAAACTTCCAGGCCCGCGTGCAGGCGACTATCAACGGAGGACGCCAGGCAGCTAACAAGGACGCGTTGGTCTTTCTTGGCGGCGAAGACAAAGTAATCTACGTCCGTCGGCGCCGCGATGCTGCCGTTGATGGTCGTGTTCAACTCGACTCGCTGGGCCTCCAGCACGTCGTTGTTCGGCTCTTTTTCCAGCACTTCATTGACGTCGCCGACGACAAAGCCGCGCGGGTTGCTGACCCCCCATTTGTTGGCCACGCGCACATCGTAAATGCCGACGGGTGCGTCCGCGGGAATGGTCACTTTGAACTTCGTCACACTGGGCTTCGGCGGGGCAGGTTTGCCGGGTGCCGGCGCAGGTGGGTCGGGAGGGATGATCGGCTCCGCCTTGATGCCGGGATGACTGAAAAGAAGCTTCTCCGGGTCCTCGAGATCGGTCCCGCCAAGCGTCACCTCGACGCTGGTGCCGATTTTGCCCCCAAGCGGGATAACCGTAAGGAGTCGCGGCATCGGCTGGGCCCCTTCCGGGGTGGCCTGGCCTAACGCAGCCTGGTTAACGGCTAACGCACCGGCCAGGGCCAGCGCAAATGAGACGTATTGCGCCCTAGCGCGGGGGTTACGAGTCGGCATCGCTGCACTCCCCAGTGAGATTTCAGTTGTTCGAGCCGGTTGGTGGCGGGGCACGCAACAAGGCGGGCGCTTGGCGGGGTTCAGGCAGGGGGACGATCCAGGCGGGCTTATTATTCACGTATCCTAATCCGGGCTACCCCATTGGTCAAGCGCCTTCCGGAATAGCCTTCCATGTAAATTGGCGAGCCGGGAGCGTCAGCGACCAGAGGACGCCGAGAAGTCTCGGTTCGTCCTCCGGTCGCTGACGCTCCCGGCTCGCCAAGCCGACTCTGCCGCAAATGATCAAAACCTGGGTTGAGCGGCGAAACCAAACCGGAACACAATTCCAAACACGATGATCAGTAGCCCAAAACCAATGTAGATCAGGGATTTACCATGTTTGCTCTGGAACCAATCCCCAAAGGGTCGGAATACGGCGTGGACGACCACCGGCCATTTGGCAAAGATCATTCCCAAGACCATCCACCACAGTCCTGCGGTTCCAGTTGCAACAACAAAGACCAGCCAAATCCCTGTGGCGGGCTCGACATTGTGGGAAAACACCGGGCCATGAGGGTTTGCATTGTGGTAGACGTTATCCAGGATCGGCAAACTGATGACTCCAAACACCAACGAAGGCACCAGAAGGACCAGCCCGAGCAGGAAAAGGTCAACAACCAGCAAAGGCGGGTAGATGAACCATTTCAGCGCTCCCACGTCCTCTCCACGACTCCGTGCGAACGCCAGGATGGCTCGTGAGGCCAAGTAACTGACGGGGATTAGCAACAAAAGGAGTTGCGGGACCGCCACGGTGAAAATCAGCATGAAAACTGTAATAATCGACGCTACGGCGATCCAAATCAATGTGCCCGGTTTTTGATTCGCTGATTCAGGCGGTCCCGCAGCTTTTGGCACGTTCCGATTGCCTACTCGGCGGGGTTCGATGTACCGATACATGGCCACGGCAAATCGTACAAATCCGAAGATGAATAGCGGCAATGCAATGAACAGGCCCAAGACGGATCTTGCTGCCACCGACAGGAGAATAACGAAAACCGCTGCAACGCACAATGCGCCCGGTACCAGGACCGCAACAACAGCGGGGCGAACGGATATTGAAAGGACTTCAGCGAGCTTACCGCTGACGCCTGGCAGTCCGACAGGCCTGGGCATCGGAGCGTCGGGATACTGCAGATGGCGCAGGTGTTCCCCCAGCAAGTCGGCGACCTCGGTTGCAGTCGCAAAACGATCGGCGGGGTTCTTGGCCATCAACTTGAAAACAATGTTTTCAAACCACTGCGGAACGTCAGAGTTGACCTGGCGCAAGGGCCTTGGATTCTCTTCGCAGACGCGTTTGAGCACGGCAAGGGCGGTCGACGCCCGGAAGGGCGGGTGGCCAGCGGCCATCGTGTAAAGCGCGGCACCCAGCGCGAACAGGTCGGACCGCTGATCGATGATGTCGCCCTGGGCCTGCTCGGGCGACATGAACATCGGCGATCCGGCCAGCACGCCGCTGGCGGTCAGGCTGGCATCGTCGGCTGCGCGGGCCAGGCCAAAATCGGCGAGCTTGACTCTTTCGATGCCGTTCTCCAACAGGATGTTGGCCGGCTTTACGTCGCGATGGACGATGCCCTGGGCATGCGCGGCTGCCAGTCCCGCAGCGGCTTGCATGCCGATTCGGAGAATCTCCTTCAACTCCAGTCGGCCATCTTTGTCCAACCGGTCCTGGAGCGAACGCCCGGGCACATACTGCATGACAATGTACGGCGTGACGTCGCTTGCGTCCTCGACCCTGTGAATGGTGACGACGTGCTCATGGGCAATCGCCGCCGCCGCACGGGCCTCGCGGAGAAACCGCTGGCGAGCCGCTGCGTTGGCGGCCAAGTGCGGCGCCAGCAGCTTGATCGCCACGACGCGATGGAGTTTGGTGTCGAATGCTTTGAGAACGATGCCCATCCCACCCCGGCCTACTTCGCCGAGAATGTCGTATTCGTCGATCTTTGCGGGATAATCCGGCCCTGCCGTCGCCTCTCCCGGCGAAAGGTGCTTCAATTGATTCATGGCGCGGGCCAGTTCCGGCTCGACCGGCGGGGCCGTCGATTCGCAGACCAAATTCGCACAAGCCGGGTCGGTGCCGGCCAGGTCATCGAGCAGCCGTTGGCAAGTGGTGCATCCTTCAAGATGCATCGCCATTTCGGCCCGGTCGGTTGGGTGCACAGGCCGGTCGAGCCACTCGCGCCATCGGGGTAAGCTGGGGCACTCCATCATGACCTTATTCCTCCTCGAACTCGGCAATCGTAGCGGCGATTTTTTGCCGGACACGTTGCCGAATAACGTAAACTTGTTCGACTTTGACCCCGCACTCGGCGGCGACAACTGCTCCCGGCTTTGCCTCCACGGCGGCCAGCCAAAAGACGCGCCAGTGGGTCGGATCCGTTTCGGGCCGGACGCGCTCGACCGCCGCGGCAAATAACCGTTGACGATATTCCAACTCCCAACGCTCATCGGGATCAGCCGTGTCGGCGACGGCTTCCAGGTCGGCGCCAGTTTCGGGCTCGCGGCCTTGCCGCTTCCAAAACGAACGAATTTTGTTCATCGCGACCGTATGCAGCCACTTGCGAAACGGGCCTCGACTGGGATCAAAGCGTTCCACCCCGCGAGACACCGCGAGCAGAACCTCCTGCATGCGATCGGCGGCATCGGCATCTCCGAGTCCGCGCCGGCGGGCCAACCCGTAAACCAAAGGCCCATACAGATCGACGAACCGAGACCAGGCCTCACCATCGGTACGGTCGCGCAGTCGCAGCAGCAGCGACAGGCGAGTTTCCGGCGAATCGCTCATGGCCCCTCCTGCGAAGGTGTACTCCAGTCAGGAGCGATTCTATCAACGAACTGGATTTACCCTTGAAATGTCGCCATCGACCTCGTGAGCAGTATGGATTGCCATCGGCTCGAGTGAACGTGCGTGTTTCGCCAGCTTTTTCTTCACATGCGCAAATCGGCTGGTGTTATCATGGCGATCAGCCCCAGTTAGAGTCATCCACACAAGGGAGGTTTGAAAAGCCATGAATCGGGGAAATCTGTCTCGCCGCGGCTTTATGCAGACGTCGCTCGCCGCTATGGCTGCTACTGGTTTGCCGGCCTGGTATGCGCGCGAAGTGTTCGCTCACGATGAAGCGAAGGCGGCCGCTGCGAAGAAGGCCGAGGGCGAAAAAATCATCATGGGTGCCATCGGGTTTGGCAGCCCACAGAGTCGCGGTCGCCAAATCGCCACCGATGCGCACAACACCAAACAGGTCCAGTACATCGCCATCTGCGATGCGGACGCCAATCACCGCAAGCGCGGCGTCGAGGACATGAAGAAATTCGACTACGACGTCAAAACGCACGAAGACTATCGCGAACTGCTGGACAACAAGGACATTCAGGCGGTGACCATCGCCGTGCCCGATCACTGGCACGCCCTGATCGCCATCGAGGCCTTGAAAAAGGGCAAGGACGTTTACGCTGAAAAACCCCTCGCGTTGACCATTGCCGAGGGCCGGGCCATCGCGAACGCTCACGAGAAGACGGGCCGGGTGTTCCAGGTCGGCAGCCAGCAGCGGTCGGACCCCCGTTTCCGGCTGGCTTGCGAACTGGTCCGCAACGGGCGCCTCGGCAAGATCAAGACCGTCGAAACGCGCATCGGCAAGAACCCTACCTCACCTACACTTCCAAAGGCTGAAGTGCCGGATGGACTCAATTGGGATCTGTGGCTTGGACCCACGCCGAAGGTGGATTATGCTTACCTCAAACAAGGCAACAAAGCTTATACCCGTTGCCATTACGAATTCCGTTGGTGGTACACCTACTCCGGCGGCAAAATGACCGACTGGGGTGCCCATCACAACGACATCGCGCAGTGGGGCTTGGGTATGGACAAAAGCGGTCCCATCGAGGTCGAGGGCAAGGGCACTGCCCCGTCGAAAGAACCTAATAGCTACGACACCCATCCGACATTCACAGTAAACTACACGTACGCAAACGGCACCAAGCTCGTCTGCATAAGCGAGGAAAATGGTGTGAAATTCGAAGGCGAAGATGGCAAGTGGATCTTCGTCGACCGGCAAAAAATCACCGCCAGCGACAAGGCATTGATCGAGGAGAAGTTGCCCGAAAACGCCACCAAGTTGTACGAGTCCAACAACCACATGGCCAACTTCCTCGAATGCGTGCGTACACGCAAGCCGACGATTTGCCCCGCGGAAGTGGGGCATCGCTCCGTGACCGTGTGTCACATCGGCGTCATTTCCACCCGCCTGGGCAAAAAGCTCAAGTGGGACCCGGTCAAGGAACGCTTCGACGACGAGGAAGCGAACAAGATGCTGTCCCGTGAAATGCGGGCTCCCTGGAAACTGGATGCCTAGAATTCGAGTCGGCAGGAGGCAGTGGGCAGGAGGCAGTAAAGCATGGCTACTTCCTGCCGGCTGCCGACTGCCCACTGCCTCCTGCCCACTTCATTCCGCCCATGTCATGCAACCATGAGCCTCAGCCGCCGTACCTGGTCTGTGCTTACCGACGCTCAGCTGCTCGAGCAGTGCAGCGTGGATACTTATCGCGCCAGTGGTCCCGGCGGCCAAAAGCGCAACAAGACCAGTTCGGCCGTCCGGCTGCGGCACGGACCCAGTGGCTTACTGACCATCGCCGAAGAGAGCCGTTCCCAATACCAAAACAAAGCAAAGGCGCTGCAGCGCCTGCGGCAGGCCTTGTACCTGAAACTGCGGGAGGAGGTGCCCGCGGCGCTGTTAACCACTGAGAAGGTGGCCGCTCTGGAGGATTATGGCGCGGCGCGGTCCACTAATGGTCGTCTCCATCTGGGCCGCAAAGATCCGCGCTTCTGGCCGGCCGTTGGTGTCGTCTTGGACGTACTCCAGGCGCGGAACGGCCGGGTTTCGGAGGCGGCAGAGCTCCTTGGGGTGTCGACGGGCAACTTGATCGATTTTCTGGCCACCGACGACAAGGTGTGGGAACAAGCCAACCTGCTCCGCATCCGCTTCGGGCACAAGCCGTTGCGGTCGGATTGACCGCAATACCTTGGGACAACTGCAAATGGCTTCGCCGCAAGGGTTTTCGTGGATCGACAAACCGCTGCTCGCGGCCCTTGCGCGCCCGTCGTCGCCGGAGGAAATGACCTGGCTCCGCAGCCAGGGCATCGAACTGCTCATTTCCTTGACTGAAGATCGGCCCCGGCGCGACTGGGTCGAACAGGCCAACCTGCTGGTCTTTCATGAACCGTTGGAAGACATGGAAGCGCCGTCGCAAGATCAGCTAGACCGCTGTGTCTCGGCAATCGAACGAGCCACGGCGCGGAACATGGGCGTCGCGGTGCACTGCGGCGCCGGCCTCGGACGCACCGGAACCGTCCTGGCCGCATACCTCGTCGCCAAGGGACAGAGTGCCGCAGCCGCGATCGCCAAGGTTCGGCGTCTCCGGCCTGGGTCAGTCGAAACCGAAGATCAAGTGGCGGCCGTGGAACTCTTCGCCCGCCGCAAACGCAAGGAACAGGGGAAGGAATAGCAGGACGAGCCGCCGGGTTTATCCCGGCGGGGGTAAACCCCGCCGCTCGTTCATTTTTTTTCGACACTTTTGCCCTGGTGCCGCAGCACCTTACCCGGCAACTCCTCGGTAAACTTGCCCTCGTCGATCACCAGTTTTCCATTCACGAAGACGTACCGCACCCCAGTGGCATACTGGTGTGGCTTGTCGTACGTCGCCACATCATGGTACGTCTTCGGGTCGAATACCATCACATCCGCAAAGTAAGCCGGTTTGAGATAGCCGCGCTCGGGCAGTTTTAAAATGTCGGCTGGCAGACCGGTGGCGCTTCGAAGTGCCTGTTCGAGCGGCACCACCTTTTCCGCCAGACTGTAATGGCTGATCTTGCGCGCAAAACAACCATAGCTGCGCGGATGCGGCACCGTGTCAGCCGTGATCAGTTGCGAGCTGCCGTCGCTCGCGGTCGCCACGAAGGGTTGGCGCATGATTAGGCGTACGTCCTCCTCACTCATGCCGAAATTGACCATTTGCGCACCGCCGTTGCGCTGAATTTCGAGGACAATATCGAGCGGGGTGGAATTCTCTGCAGTGGCCAGCGCGTCAAGGTCCTTGCCTTGCCACTGGGGTTTCGGTTTGTAGCGGGCCACGCGGAGGCGCTTGGCACCCTCCTTGCCGCCGATCTGCTCTTCAATGGCCTTGCGGATCTTCGGCCCCTGTTCCGCATCCGCAAGTCGCTCAAGGAATTCCTTGTGCTCGCCCTCGCGATACTGGGCAGGAATGACCATCGCAGCCAGTGAAGTGCTGCTGGCCGTGTACGGGTATTGATCCGCCGTCACCGCCTGGCCCGCCTTGCGAGCCCTTTCAATAAGAGCAACCTCGTCTCCCGCCTTGCCCCAGGATTTCGGCCCAGACGCTTTGAGGTGGGAGATGTGAACCGGCAAACCGGCATCACGGCCGACGGTGAGTGCCTCGTCGATCGCAACCAATGCTCCGGTGCCTTCGTCGCGGATGTGGGAGGCGTAGAAGCCGCCGTTGCGGGCCGCCACCTTGGCCAGCGCGACGATTTCGTCGGTGCGTGAATAAGTGCCAGGGTTGTAGATCAGCCCCGTGGACAGGCCCCAGGCACCGTCCTTCATTCCCTGATCGACCAGAGCTTCCATCTTTTGCAACTCGTCGGCCTTGGGAGCGCGGTTCGCGTTCTTCAACACGGCCTCTCGCACCGCGTTGTGCGGTACCAGGTGAATTACATTGGTACCCGTCTTGCGTTTTTCCAATTTTTGAAAATACGCACCGACGTCCGTTGGACCGAAGCCGCAATTGCCGGTGACTACCGTGGTCACGCCCTGATGGACGTAACAAAGGTTGGCGTTCGTTTTCTCCTGCGTCAGAGACTCGTCGCTGTGGGTGTGCAAGTCGATAAAACCCGGTGCCACGATGAGGCCGACGGCGTCAATAATGCGAGGCTTGCCGCTCGCGGTGAACTTGCCGACGGCCACGATTCGTTCGCCACGAATCGCCACGTCGGCCTTGTCGCCTTTGGCACCGGTGCCGTCATAAACGGTAGCGCCCCTCAGAACATAGTCTGCTTCGACCTCGGTCTCTACAGGGGGCAAAGCGCTACAAAGAACTGTCAAAAGGGGGAGTGTCAAAAGGAGAATTGGCATGAAGTCCACCTCGAGTTCAATTTCACTGGCCCGAACGGATGGCGCTGCATGTTATACGGATTGCAACTAAATCTCGCGGCATAAATAGGAAATCCGCTACACTTGTTAGGTAACTTACCCAAATTATCCAGTTATGCATTGACCCGCAGTCTATTCATTTTTACCATAATCCCAGGAACACCTGCCTTCTCATATCGTATGTAGGCGCTGGTGACTTCGGTCGGAATCGGGAAGAGGCTGCGTCGTTTTTGGGGTTCTCAAGCCGTTCTTGATCCGTTGCCGTTCGAAGTGCGCACACATAGCCGTCTCGGGTTTGGCGGCAGGAGAGGTATCCGCAAGAGCGGAGTCCCGGATTTGTTGCAAGGGGTTCAGACTCGGCGGGGTCTGGTTGTAACACGGGGTGCGTGTTTCAAGCCTTCGGAGGATTCCTGGCATGTATAGCGTTGTGTTGATGATGGCGATGGCAGGCGGGGCCGAGGCCCCGGACGGTCTCTTGAGGGGTCACGGGTGCTGTGGCGGCTCGTCCTATTCGTGCAGCGGTTGCACCGGCTACGGTTACAGCTGCTCGGGCGGGGCTTGCACGGGTTGGAGTGGCTCGAGCTGCTGCGGCGGCGGCGGCCACCACTTGTTCGGCAGCAGTTGCCACGGCGGCCTGTTGGGCGGCGGCAGTTGCCACGGCGGCGGCCTGTTCAGCGGCGGCTTGTTCAAGCACAAGGGCCACGGTTGCTGCGGTGGATCCGGCTGCACGGGCTACTCCTACAGCGGCTGCACTGGCTACTACGGCGGCTGCACTGGCAGCTGCACCGGTGGCTGCACGGGCACCGTTGTCGTGCCTGAGACCAAGAAAGAGGAGATGAAGGAAGAGAAGAAGGAAGAAAAGAAAGAGGAGAAAAAGGAAGAAAAAGGCAAGGTCGGCGCCGCTCCGGCTGCGGCCACCTTTGTGGTGACCCTGCCCGCGGAAGCCAAGCTCATGATCGACGACGTTGTCACGAGCTCGAAGACTGCCCGCCGGGTGTTCGTCTCCCCCGCGCTGGAAGTCGGCACGGACTATACCTACACTCTGACCGCCGAGTTTGTTCGTGACGGCGCGCCAGTGGTGGTGAAGAAGAAAATCATCGTCCGCGCAGGCGAGGAAACGCGCGTTTCGATGACGGCGGAGATGGCGGAAGTCGCCGCTCGCTGATTTGGCAGTCTGTATTTCGGCTTGCACCAGGGGGAACCACTCGGTTCCCCCTGGTCTCATTGTTCCCACCCATCCCGCACGTAGTGTTGCGCTTCCGTGCCACACGAATTCGAAATTGATCGCTCGAAGCGGCCCAATAGTTGTTGAAAGCGCAGATCGCCCCGATTACCATACATCTCTGATTTTCTATCCCTCTCCAGCGAAGACGAATACGCCGATCCTTGCATTCCCGGCAACACAGGAGCCTTTCCGATGGCCCTCCAAGCAGTATGTCCCAGCTGTCACAGTAGTTTCACACTTCCAGACGATGTCGCTGGTAAAAAGGTGCGATGTAAGGTCTGTCAGGTCATTTTTTCAATAAAGGCGCCGCCGCCGAAAATCATCGAAGAAGTGCACGAGCTTGAGGCCGTCGAAGAAGTCGAAGCCGTCGAGGACGTGTTGGAGGTTGAGGAAGCTGAAGAACCGGAAGCCCCGCCAAGGAAAAAAGGAAGCGCGTTGAAGCCGACTCGGCCGCCGGTTCCGGAGCGGTTGGACGATCTAAGTCCGCAAGCGCGCCCCCGCCCCAAGGCAGCGGTGCAGAAGACCCAACCGGCCGGCACGCCGTCAGTGCGAAAAACCGCAATCTCTGGGGGTGACCAAGTTGGTGACCGAGTTGGACGGGGCGGCCAAAGTCCGACCAAGAGCATTAAGGCCGGCAATGCCGCAGCGGTCGTGTCGGGACGCGACCTTCAGCATCGGCCCAACCACGTGCCCTTGATACTTGGCAGCGTTTTGGTTGGTCTCGTCGTCGTGGTTGGTGGTGCCGTAGCGGTGGCCTATGTGCTAAAAACTTCGCCAGAGCAGAACAACACGGCCATAAGCGCGGCGCCGCAAGTCATATACATTCCGCCGGCGCCCCCACCGCCCCCGCCGTTAGCCATTCCAGTACTGCCCGCGCCTCAGCAGGGACAATCTGCCAATCCTGTCGCCGCAGGGGACCCAAAGCCCGGCAAGATTACCAAGGACTCCAAGGAGGCCGTCAAGCACGCCACCGTCCTCATCAAGGTGACTATGGCGGATGGCAGCAAGGCGTCCGGCACGGGTTTCTTCGGCTGCGCAGAGTCGCCGAACCTCATCCTGACGAACGCCCACGTTGTCGGCATGCTTTCGTCGGACAGTCTCCGGCCTCAAAAAGTGGATATCGTCCTCAACAGTGGCCAGGGTGACGACGAAGACGAGGGGCCCGCCGAGGTTTTGGGAGTCGACCGTTCCAGCGACTTGGCGGTACTGCAACTCCATCCGGAAGGACTGAAAAAGTCGAAGCCGCTGCCGACACCGATCACTGTGAGTACGGGTGAAAAGCTAACCGAGCTAGATGACGTCTACGTTTTTGGTTTCCCGCTCGGCGAAAAGCTTGGCAAGGAGATCACGATTCGGCCCTCCTCCGTGTCGTCGCTGCGCAAGATCTCAGGCACCAATATCCTGGACAAGATCCAAGTCAACGGCGGCATGGACCCGGGTAACTCCGGGGGCCCGGTCGTGGACACGAGCGGCAGCGTTGTCGGCGTGGCCGTGTCTGGTATCCAAGGCCGAATGATCAACTTTGCGATTCCCGGCGAACGCGTGCACACGATCCTCAACGGCCGCATTTCTGAACTCGGCATCGGTCAGCCATTTGTCTCGGGCAAGCAAGTCGGCGTGCCAGTCACGGCCGTCCTGCTGGACCCTCGCAATCTGGTGAAAGACGTTTCCCTCGAAGTCTGGGCTGGTCCCGCTGGTCCGCCGCGCGCCGCGTCCAAGCAGAAGCCCGAAACCAAAGCGGGCGACACTCCGCGCCAGCGTTTCCACCTGGCTGTAAACGGCCGCGAACGCAAGGGCGAAGTCACGCTGCCGGTCCTGGATGACGGAATGGTGTATTGGATACAGCCGGTTTTCACCGACGGCGCCGGGGAGACCAGTTGGGTTAGCGCCAATGTCTACAAACTGCCGTCGCAACCGGTCGAACGCAAGCCGGCCGACCTGGTTTATCGCCCGCGCGTTAACGCCCCCGCCAGCCGTTTAGTATTGACTCAAAGCCTGAATTTCAAGGTTGGCGCCGATGAAGACAGTCTGGTGGGCAAAGGGGAGACCAAGGTGCTGTTCGATTCCCAGGTCGCCTCTTTCACGCAACAAACCGGTGCCGTGGTCGTGCTTACTTACCTGGACGCCAAGGAAACGAGACTCGTAAAAGTGGGCGACAAGGGGACGGCAGATGATTTCAAAGAGATTCCCAATGAGACCTTCAAGCAGATCGGCACCAGCTATAAAAAAATGCGGGTGAATGAGCAACTTGACTCCACCGGTACCATCATCAAAACCGCACTGGACCTGCCGCTGGGCACGTCACGCCAGACCGCGGATTCCTTGATGGCTTTTCACAAGCCGATTTCCATGGCGTTAAATAGCGTGGCAATTTCGTTGCCAAACAGGAATGCCGTCCAGCCCAATGAGTCCTGGAAAGCGAAGCGTGATTTCCTGCTCGAGACGCCTGACAAGGCTTATGTCGCTTCCTTCGATATGACCTACACCTACCTGGGTCAGCGACGCCGGGGCGACCGGGACGAGGCGGTAGTTGCAATGGCTGGTGATTTGCGGCACATGGAAGGCAAGAATGGAAAAGTCGCCTCAAGCATCAGCGGAACGGCACTGGTGGATGTGGTCACCGGCGAAATCATTCAGGCCCATACCACCCTGGTGATGGATGATCAAATCTCTCTCAAAACCCCCGACGGAACACTAAACCTCAGAGCCCGAGTTTCCTTCGACACGCGGGTGGAATACACCCGAGCCAAATAGAGCGACCATTGGGCTTCCCGCATGACGGCTAAATGGAATGAGCCTAGCAGACAAGCCTGATGCGCAAGCGAAGGTCGCCTTAACCTTCGCTTGCGCGTCAGGCTTGTAAGTCGCATTGGAGCGTTCGGAGAGATCCGAACGCTCTTGAACCTTGGTAGGTCTTATTGGCGAAGCAGCCCCTACTTCTTTTTCAGTTCCTCTTCGATCGCCTTGACGACTTCTTCGGCGTCCGGCTTGACCTTTGGCTTGAAGCGGGCTGCGACTTCGCCGTTGCGGCCAACCACGAATTTCTCAAAGTTCCAGGTCACGTCGCCGCCGAACTTGGGGTCGGTGTCCTTCGACGTGAGATACTTGTAAAGCGGGCAGATACCGTCACCCTTGACCACGCACTTTGACATCATGTCGAACTTGACGTTGTATTTCGAGTCGCAGAACTTCGCGATTTCAGCATCGGTACCAGGTTCCTGACCGCCGAATTCATTCGCGGGCACACCAACGATGACGAGACCGTCTTTCGAGTACTTGTCGTGAAGTTCTTGCAATTGCTTGTATTGCGGGGTGTTGCCGCAGTAGGTCGCGACGTTGACAAACATCACGACTTTGCCCTGGTACTTGGATAAATCGACGTCTTTGCCATCGAGCGACTTCATTTTGAAATTGAGGGCTGCTGGCACTTTTTTTTCTCCTTTGTCCTTTTCCTGGGCTGAAACAATTGCTGGTACGACGAGAAGGCCCGCAGCCATTAGACCGATCATTGTCCGCATGGGAAACTCTCCGTGTGGTGGGAAGATAGTGGGCAAAGACATCGTTAGTGTAGACGCAATGCCTCGGATCGTCATTCAGAAAAGTACGTCTTGGCGAAGCAGTGATGCGTAAGCGACGGACCATCTTCGCTCACGTTTGCGGCTCAAGAATCCGCCGCGGCATCCCCATGTCGATGATGTGTACCTGGCCGAGCCAGGGCAGCGCGGCCGGCTGAGCGAACCCACGTTTTAGCGCTGCGATCGTTGCGGTGTGGTGGGCCCGAATCGTCGGCCCCATCGGCCGACCGGTGTCGCAGTCGAGGCCAGAAGGTATGTCTACAGCCAGGATTTGTGCGTCAGTCGCGTTGATCGATTCGACGATGCGATCAAACGGCGGGCGCAACGGACCAGTTAGACCGGTGCCAAAGAGCGCGTCGACTATCCAGGCTGCACCCGCAAGCTCGGTCTGCAATGTCGCGGCGTCGTCGAGTACTCGGATGGGCGGTCCACTACGGGCGAGGATGCGGTAGTTGATTGCGGCGTCGCCCGTCAATTCCTCCGGCCTGGCGAACAGTACCACGCGGACCGGGACATGCGCGTTGTCGAGATGTCGCGCGATCACAAAGCCGTCGCCGCCGTTGTTGCCGCGGCCGCAGCAAACGACGACGGACCCGTGCACGCCGAGCTGACGGATCAAGTCGGCGATGCCGCGACCGGCATTCTCCATCAATACGATGCCGGGAACGCCAAATTCGTCCATGACGCGGCGATCCAGGGCCCGGGCTTCGTCGCGGGACAGGAGCATGGCAGGAGACCATGGCAAGTCAGCGCGTCCAGGATGGGTGACGAGCCGGAAGCGCAAGCAACGGATCCTGTATCCGTCGCTGACGCTTCCGGCTCGTCCGGCATTTTCACACCGCGGCCTTGAGCGCCACCACAGCCGCGTCGTAGTTCGGTTGGGCGCCGACTTCGGGCACGTATTCCGCGTAGGTGATGGTGCCGGCTTTGTCCACGACAAATACGGCGCGCGAAAGCAATGCCAGCGGAAGACCTTCGATGAGCACACCGTAATGTTGCCCGAACGAATGGTCGTGCACGTCCGACAGGGTTTGCATGTTGGCCACGTGTTCCGCCGTGCAGAATCGTTTCTGGGCGAAGGGCAGGTCTAGGCTGATCGTGTAACTCGCAACGCTGTCTTTCAGGGCCGCCACAGCCTCGTCGAACTTTTTGGTTTGCATACTGCAAACAGGCGTATCGAGTGACGGCACCACGCTAAAAAGCCGCGTTTTGGCCGGCGTTTTGCTTAAACTTACCAGTTCCAGGCCGCTCAGGCATGCGAAGTCCGGAGCCTTGGCGCCAGGTTTGAGCTGCGGGCCAACGAGCGTGTAGGGGGCGCCCTTGAAGGTGACGGCGTTGGGACGTTTCTCCATGACGTGAATCCTCTAAGCAAGCGGAACGGAACGTGCCAATAGGGTCAGGATATGGATCATCGGCGGCGGCGTCCAACGCCTGGACTGGGCCCCTGCTCCGCGGTTTTCAATTGTGGCTGAATCCCGGGGGAAACGTTCGGCCACGGGGCTGCTCGCTCTGGGGAGGCTTGCTTTGCAGGTATTCGACAAATTGCCGAATCCGCTTTTCGACGTCGGGTTGTTCGAGTAGCGTTTGTTTGAAATCACAGTCCAGCGGCAAGGCAAAACTGAATATGTCGCAGAGAGCGCCGCTCGGCAAGGAGCTTTGGACGAGGCTGTTGAGTTGGTCCAGGGAATGTTCCTGGCCCGCAAACCAGTCGCCGAGTCGGTCGGCTAGAAGTCGGCGCATTTCCTTTTCACGCTCGCCGGACTTGATGGGGCAGTCGGGCACCAATTGGACACGGGCGACTCGATACATGCGGTCCGTCTCGAGCTCCCGCTCCACACGCGCTCGGCACTGCCCTTGTAGCATCAGGTTGTAGCGGCCGTTGGCGAGTTTTTCCTCATTGTGAATCTTGCCAAATGCAGACCACCTCGTGGATCGGGGGACGCTGCTGGTATTGCTCTTCCCAACCGGGTCGCAGAAGCGCCAGCGACATCATGCGGTCATCGCCAACGGCATCGGCCATCAGTTGACAATACCGCGGCTCAAAGACATGCAAGGGTTGGATGACATGCGGGAACAGCACCAGATTCGGAAGTGGGAAGAGCCGCACCGTGCCGCGAAAGCCGCTCAAGGATGTCGGGTCGTCAGCCATCGTACACCATCATTGCAAGCCTCATTCCTCGTCGGGGAGGAACGCTTCGGGGTCGGGCCAGGAAGCGGGCGGGGGGTCAAGCGTCAGCACCGGAATTTCGGCCGGGTCGGGCCGCACCTCGCGGTCGGGATCCGTGGTCCGCAGCAGTGGTTCGAAGCAGCGATCCATTTGCTTCCAGAAGCCAGCCGCATCGAGACCCAGGAACGGTGACCCGCACGGTCGCATGTATTCCTGACTCGTGCGGTAAAGCTTCAGGGCGCCCCGCAGATTACCGCCGCTGAAGTGGAACAACGCCACCGCCGCCTGAATGAGCCCCTGGTAAAAACGCCGCTGGTCATCGTGACTGTCCGCCCACAGGTCTTCCCAGACTTCGTGCGCCTCGAAAAAGTCGCGGGCGTTGAAGAAAAGAATGCCAGCCAGGTAACGTGGATCGTAGTCCGCCATAATTCAGTAATACTCGACGCTCCGGACAGTCAGCAAGCGGGATATGCCCGCGATAATCGAATCACCTGCAATATTGGTCGCCTTATGCCGGCTGGCACAAGGTGACAGGGTGACAGGGTGACAAGGAGACAAGGAGACAAGGTGACTGGGCCTCGTGCGCCGCTCTTTCAAATTGCGCCAATTGAGCATTTATTTTGGCGCAGCGCTTTAATGCAACGTCTCGCGGTCTGCGGTACAATGCCCCCACGCGGCAGCGTGGCTTGATCGCATGCACCATCTTCGTTGTGTCGAGTCGGAACCATGATCCTTTCGAGCCGGTTACCGTTGTCGAGCCTGATCGAACTGTGTCGGGCGCTGCGGCACTACCTCGGGGCCGGGCTGATGCTGCGCGACGCCTTCCGTGAGCAAGCCAAGCGCGGCGCCCCTGGCGTGCGGCCCGTGGCGACGCGCATCGTCGCCGAGTTGGAGCAAGGCCACAACCTGCAACACGCCCTGGAGAACGAGACGTCGGCGTTTCCACCGCTGTTCCTTTCCCTGGCAAGCGTCGGTGAAGAAACGGGTATGCTTCCCGAGATCTTCGTCGAGTTGGAGCGATACTTCGTCCGACAGCTGGCTTTGCAGCGGCAGTTTATTGCCGGCGTGGCGTGGCCGATCATTCAGTTCTTTCTGGCGATTCTTATAATCGCGTTCGTCATTCTCATCCTCGGCTTGCTGCCCGTAGCCGAGATGTTTAATGGCAAGCGCTGGGACCCGATGGGTCTTGGGTTGTTCGGCGTGAGTGGCGCGCTGACTTTTTTGCTTTACGTCGGCTCCTTTCTGCTCGGCCTGTTCGTGGTGTACATGGTAATCACGCGCGGGCTTGGCCGCGGAGCGACGGTGGCTGCCTTGCTGTTGAAAGTGCCGATCCTGGGCCCCTGTTTGCGGGCACTGGCACTGGCGCGCTTTTGCGTTGCCCTGCGCTTGACATTGCAAAGTGCCATGTCCACGCGCAAAGCCGTGGCTCTGAGCCTCCGCGCGACAAGTAACGAGGCGTTCGTAGCCGGGACGGCAGCAGTCCAATCGGCGGTACGCAAGGGCGACGACCTGGTCCTGGCCCTTGAGCGTGCGGAAGTCTTTCCACACGATTTCTTGAACATTTTGGCGGTTGCAGAGAACGCCGGCCGCTTCGATGACGTTTTGGATCACCAGGCCGAGCACTATCACGAAGAGTCCGGTCGGCGGCTGCGGGCGCTCACGTTCGCCGGGACGGCATTGGTTTGGATGATGGTGGGAGGCGTCATCATAACGATTGTGTTCCGTTTCTTCCTGCTGTACCTGGACCTAATCGACCAGGCTTTGAACATCAAATGAAGATGTTTGCGGTGTGGCCGACGCTACAATGTTTCGCTGGGTGGCACGCTCTGAGCGCAGCGAAGGGCGTGGATTATTGGAAGTTCTCACGCCCTTCGCTGCGCTCAGAGCGTGCCACCTCAAAACCAAAAACCGACCTCTTCTACAAAGCAGTCTTGACCCGATTTCATCACCCGCTATAGTCTGGCCGCCGGCGGTTCGGGGGAGATAGGATCGCCGTTCCATTTACACAATGGCGGGAGTTGGCCCATGCGCAGGGTATGGTTTATTCTCGGTTTGCCGGTGGCCACGATGATCGGTGCCCTCGGTTGCGCGAACCAGGACGCTCACCTGCGGCCACCCAAGCAACCGGAAGCCTATAACTTGCCGCCTGAAAACGATCCAAGCTATTCCCAACCGATCGTCTACCCGAAAAACTCGCTCTTCCCGGATGATCCTCGCAAGACCGGCGAGCTTGACCCCGCGTCCGCCGCTGGAGCCGGCGGACGGCCACCCGGTGGAGGCGCAGGTATGGGCGGACACTAATTGGGAACGGGCGGGTAGCGGACAACTGACCGCTACTCGTCGCTCAGGGCGAAGCGTTTCAGCAACGCGCGCAAGGTCTGCAGCAAATCCTCCGAATCCGGCACCGAACCATCGCCGGCTGATTGCAAACCTTGCCAGGTCAGCGTGACGGGCCAGCCGGCGTTGGCCGCGGCACGATTGAACTGCTCCCGGGTGCGCTGTGCCCACACCACGCCATACCGGTCCCGGAACGTCAGCCAGGTCCGATCGAACTCCGTTGCCCCCGTTCCTTTCCACCAGTCAACCGTCAGCGCGAGCCAGGGAGTCAGGCCGATGAGACAGTGGCCCAGGCTCGTCAGCCAGCCAGGCAAGTCCGTCCGGACCAATCCTGCGACCTCAATTCCACATGCAACAGCCAGCGACAATGCTGCCGGGGCTCGCGCAGTCGGCAGGTAGTTCACGAGCCCCACAACAAGCGTCGCGCCAAGAAAAGCCAGGTAAACCCAATTGAGTCGCAGCGTGCCAAAGCCTTCCGCAACCGGCAACAAAAGTACCGCTAACAAACCCAAGACGACGAAGTTCCACGCGCCTGTACCCGGGCGTCGCGCCCCCAAAACGGCTACGCCGGTGCACCCGGTTAAACACAACGCCAGGTATCGGGTCAAAGGACTTGCCCAGATTGGCCAAATTGCCCCGCACCCCGCAACTACCATCCATGCGCACCAGTTGGCTGACGCCCAAATCAGCGCGTATCGAAGGGTGGTCAAGCGGTTCCGTATCAAGGCGATCGTCAGGGGGTAGGCCGCAGTCAAAAGCAGAATCGCGGCCAGGAGTTGCATCATCGGTTCCGCGCCGTTTGCGAACTTCAGGAATATCCCTCTGGCAATTTGTATCAACGGTACGATGGTCGACTGCCCGCGGTCGAGCGCAGAGCAGGCGATTGTGGGAGCGC
>Ga0206872_10008_pt2 | contig 61397 bp, 59 predicted proteins | sample Alteio_BWOrgCont_34_FD_152906 | JGI IMG/M metagenome (GOLD analysis project Ga0206872, IMG submission 152906) | Enriched cells from forest soil in Barre Woods Harvard Forest LTER site, Petersham, Massachusetts, United States -... | ecosystem: Environmental > Terrestrial > Soil > Temperate forest >... | reverse complement strand
CAGCAATGGCAACAGCAAAATGCCACCCAAATCCAGCAGCTTCAGCAGATGGCTCAGACTTTATCCAATACAAATTGAACACGAGAAGGAACCCATGAACAAAATCATATTGCAGATGGCAGGTTGGTTGATCGTAACGGCGTGCAGCCTGTTGCCGTTGACGCTTCAAGCCCAGGACCAGACGGTGAGTGGAAATCTGACCGTAACGGGTACAGCGGATATTTCCGGCAACACTTTGAGCATGGGGACGTTGACCGGTACGGCAACCTATCCCGGCTGGCAACTGGGCTATGTCGATGGAACACCTTCCTCAATCAGTTTTGAAGCCACGCGCAGCGCCAATACGTGGCAGTGGCTGCAAAACGGAAGCGGGACTCTGGCCCTGCAAATGTCGCTGAGCGGAAGTAACACTCTAACGCTGTTTGACCAATCCTCGACACCAGTGGCCAAGATTACCCTTAATCCACTAGGGGGCAGCACATTCGCCAATTCACTAACAGTAACCGGCACGCTTACCGTCAACGGCACCAACAACCAGATGCCGAATCAGACGTTAACTGGAGCAAACAGCGTCCTGACCGAGGGATTGGGCGATGGCAGGTATCTTTCCAATGCTCCGACATCTTTAGCGCTCCTTCCTGGTGCCTCCGCGACCGGGACTGATGCGATTGCGTTGGGTTATAATACCTCGGCCTCTGGAACCTACGCGGTTGCCTTAGGAGATGGGGCGACTGCCATTGGATCCGTAGCGACAGCGATGGGAAATTCATATGCCAGTGGATCCCAAGCGACAGCGATGGGAGGTTCATACGCCAGCGGAATTGGAGCAACAGCGATGGGGATATCCTCAGCCACTGGTACTTATTCCACTGCGAGTGGAGATACTTGTACAGCAAGCGAATGGGGAGCAGTAGCGATGGGTGAGCGTACAAATGCAACTGGCGTGGGGGCAGTCGCGATGGGCTACTTTACAACGGCTACTTACGGCAGTCTCGCCGCAGGGACTAATTCGATTGCCAGCGGCCAGCGTACAATAGCAATAGGGACGAATGCATCCGCCACGGGCGCGTACAGCACAGCACTGGGATGGTTCCCGAACGCCGCAGGCTACACTTCGACCGCGCTGGGATGTTCTTGTACCACCAATGGCGCCTATGCGCTGTCGGCGGGGTATTATTCAATTTCCAATGGTACGTCTTCGATGGCGTTGGGATATGAAGTTAACGCCAGCGGCTTTTATTCCACCGCCATGGGAAATACCACCACGGCTAATTCGATTTCTTCGGTGGCCTTGGGGCAATTCAACATCGGAGGAGGCAATTTTAATAACTGGATTACCACCGATCCTCTTTTGGAATTAGGCAACGGCACAGACGCAACTCATCTTTCGGATGCGCTTATCGTCTATAAAAACGGCAATGCCAATTTCCAAGGTACCGTGACCGGCACTGGAGGCTTCATGACGACCACCGAGAGCGTGACTGCCACGGACATCCCCATGTTCGGCCACTAAGCATCGCGCCTTGGAGCACCGGGAAAATTGTTCAATGAATCTCATGCGTCATATCAGGCCGCTCTTCAGCAATGGCAACAGCAAAATGCCACCCAAATCCAGCAGCTTCAGCAGATGGCTCAGACTTTATCCAATACAAATTGAACACGAGAAGGAACCCATGAACAAAATCATATTGCAGATGGCAGGTTGGTTGATCGTAACGGCGTGCAGCCTGTTGCCGTTGACGCTTCAAGCCCAGGACCAGACGGTGAGTGGAAATCTGACCGTAACGGGTACAGCGGATATTTCCGGCAACACTTTGAGCATGGGGACGTTGACCGGTACGGCAACCTATCCCGGCTGGCAACTGGGCTATGTCGATGGAACACCTTCCTCAATCAGTTTTGAAGCCACGCGCAGCGCCAATACGTGGCAGTGGCTGCAAAATGGAAGCGGGATTCTGGCTCTGCAAATGTCGTTGAGTGTGAGCAACACGCTGACGCTCTATGATGCAACGCCAACGGCCAAGATCACGCTAAGTCCGACAGGCACGAGCACGTTTACAAGTTCACTCACGGTCAATGGCACCAACAACCAGATGCCGAACCAGACGCTGATCGGTGCTAACAGCGTCCTGACCGAGGGATTGGGAGATGGCAGGTATCTTTCCAACGCTCCATCGACCTTGGCTTTGTTTACTGGAGCTTCCTCGACAGGAATCAACTCAGTGGCCTTGGGCTATAACACTACGGCTTCTGGAAATTATTCTTTGGCATCAGGATATAATACCTCGGCCTCAGGAGCTTTTGCTGTTGCATTGGGAGCGGGCACTACTGCTTCCGGTCAGGAGGCCTTTGCCAGCGGGGTAAACACAATCGCCAACGGCTGGAATTCAATCGCCATGGGAGGATATTCCATCGCGAGTGGATCCGAATCTATAGCCGAGGGTTATTTAGCCACGGCCTCTGGAGACTACGCAACTGCCTTGGGAGGTTTTGCAAATGCCAGCGGACTGAGTTCGACGGCGCTAGGAAGCTCAACTGCCAGCGCGAATGGAGCAACGTCAATGGGAAATGGCTCACAGGCCCTTGGCAGCCTTTCCGTCGCAGGCGGAAATTCAATAGCAAACGGAGACGGAGCAATAGCGATGGGTGACCATGCAAATGCAAGCGCCATGGGCGTTGCGATGGGCTACTATACAACGGCCTCCGGTTGGCTCTCTACCGCATTTGGGTCTAATTCGATTGCGAGCAATCAGTTTTCAACAGCGATAGGGAACAATGTATCCGCCACGGGTGAGTGGAGCATGGCACTGGGATACTACTCGACCGCTGTGGGCCAAGCCGCAACCGCGTTGGGATATTCTTGTACTGCTAACGGCTATTATTCGCTGGCGGAAGGATATGAAACAACTTCTGGTGGTAACAGCGCCGTGGCATTAGGAATGTCAACCACGGCCGGTGGATTTTATTCCACCGCCATGGGAAATACCACCACGGCTAATTCAATTTCTTCTGTGGCCTTGGGTCAATTTAACGTCGGAGGAGGTAATTTTAACACCTGGATTGCCACCGATCCTCTTTTGGAATTGGGCAATGGCACGGATGCCGCCCATCTCTCGGATGCGCTCGTTGTCTATAAAAACGGGAATGTTACTGCCCAAGGCGTCGTAACCGCCACTGGAGGAGTCATGACGACCGCCGCGAGCGTTACGACCACGGACATCCCCATGTTTGGCCACTAAGCAGCGTACTTCGGGCCACCGGGGAAAACTATCCAATGACCTTCAATCGACGCACGAGGAAATCAGCCTCATCGGAAGACTCCTCGTTTACGATTCAGCAGGGCGCGCTCATGGTGACGTTTTTTGTCGCGCTCGCCCTGACTCTGCAAGCGGCTCAACCCGCGTGGTGGACGGCGACGGGTGGCCCGCTCAACAGCAATCCCGCGAATGATTACGCTGTGGCCAACCAAGGTCAACTCAAGCAATTCACCCAAAAAGCGGTTCTATATATGGATACCAATCTGCCCGGCGGTGCGGGCACCACGCTCGATACCATGGTCGCAGGCTGGAGCAATTATTACGCGACCAATGGCTACAGTTCCACCAACCCCGCCCCACAGGATTTTAAGGCGGTCAATCTGGGCCAGCTCAAGTACGTCGCCAGTCTGGTTGACGGTCAACTGGTCAGCGCAGGTTATACTGGGCTTTATCCATCATGGATCGTTCCCAATACTAACACAGATTATGTGGCCGCTAACATCGGCCAGCTCAAGACCGTCTTCAATTTCGATCTATCGGTGGCTTCCAACGCCGTGACTGGACTCACTGCTTCAAACACTATTCCGGGTGAAATCGACCTCTCCTGGACGCTGCCTGCGATGAATAACGCCACTTCCATCATTGTCCAGCAAAGTACCGATGGTGGCACCACGTGGGCCGACGTTGCCACGCTCGATCCCACGGCGACTTCTGCCTCGATCACCGGATTAACCGGATTGGGGGGTTTCGTTTATCGAGTTATTACCAGCAGCGTTATCGGAGCGACGCCCTCGACCCAGACCAGTTCCATCACGCCCTTGCCGCCCATTCCTGCGACACCCGCCAGCCTGACAGGTACGTTGGACGTCTCGGGCAATATGAATCTTACGTGGCAAGCCAGTACAGGCGCAACCAGCTATTCGATCGATCGGGAAACCGTCGGCACTGGAACGTGGGTCAGTGGCTATGCGACTACTTCAAGTGGTACCACTACGACTTCCACAGACACGGCAGCGAACCGCTCTTACAATTCCCTTGGCTACCGTTATCGTGTGAGCGCGATCAATGTAAGCGGAACCTCCACCGCATCAAATGAATATCCTCTTTCCCGCTATGCAGTAATCGATCTGGGAACGAACTTTACCGATCCGGTCAAAGTTACCCAAAGCGGATATATTCTAGGTGCGCCCTCGTTCGAATCTACCGATGTCTGTGTCTGGCATAATGGCGTGGTCACAACGTTGCAATCGCTGGATTCCTCCACTTATGGATGGTTTGTTGCGGACATCGAAGAGGACGGAACAGTGATCGGCAGCGAGGCAGTCACGCGGACAGGCACGGCAACCACTGTAAATCTTGCCGGGTCGAACACCACTTCGTATTCTTATACCGCGCAGGACTTGGCGGAATGGGCTCCGGGGAGTTCCACTCCTGTCTTACTGGATGGCACACTGGTTAGCATTACGTCTGTGTCCGAGGGCGGCGGTGAGCCTACTACTACCCTTACCACTACGCAACAAACGGACAACATCGGTGTGGGAGCCACGGTCAGCGGCACGATTCTATTTACGAACCAGACCATCTTCGACCCGGTGAATCTAAATTCCAACGACGATTTATTTAAGAACAGTACAGAGTTGGGCACAGGTCTCGTAGGCGGCGTAGGTACGCTGGCCAATCTCATTCAGCACAATACGGATGGAGATTTGACAGGCTTTTACAATTTCTTTTCCTCTTTGGGACTCAATCCGAATCCAGGCTATTTTTTCAACGGTACGCCCTTGGATTTTTACCCCTTAGCTGTTAGCAACAGAATGACGATTGGGGGCACCACCAAAACCTATGTTGTCGGGCAAAATCTGGGCAGCAGCCAGGTAACGTGGTGGGATGGCACCGATCATAACGACTTGATCAACTTCCTAGGCTCCGTAGGCGGGCTGTCGATTAACGCTGCCGTGGCAACAGTCAGTGGCACGGGCGGCAGTTCCACGCAGCAACCAGCCGTGCAAATTGTTGCCACTAGTGGACTCTCACTCTCCTTTGAAGAATTATGGGAAATGAATCCAGCCACGGGCACCTTTGGGGCGCCCCAAAGCATACCGGATCTTTTGCCGGATTCTTCTGGGTGGATGTTAACTTCGGGCTATTCCCAAGGTTTTAGTTTAATTAGTCATGCGAATGGGTATGCGCCCGTGTTGAATTGCGTAATTACGGATAGTGGCGCAATAGTAGGGACAGCTACATACACGGGAACGGCAACAACGACCGGTTCGCACGGCGTCCTCCTTTTGCCGGTGCAAATCAATGCCTATCGACCACAGATGGTTCCCAGTTCAGTTGATCTGACTCCGACTGATCCTACAAAACTAATTATACCGCAAAGCGAGATTCAAAGTAGTGGGGTTCACATTCGCGTGAATGTTGACAATGACGTGGATGCAAATGGCAATTTCACCAATCTTGTAAAAGTGACATTCTCGAGTCCAGCGATAGCGGCGATGAGTAATGTCCATGTTGCCGTGCAGTCAGGGGGCTCCAATTTGTGGGTTTATTCAGACGCTCAGGCGAGCTCCTCTATCGCAATTGGCGGTAGTCAGGGTAACTTGACTCTCGATGCCAATGGAAACGCAACTATTTGGGTCGAGGCACGCGCTCAGGGAGGCAATGACCTTACCTTTTTACTCACGTCCGGCACGACAACTATTGGAACCTTAGGCAAGCTTCATTTCGTTAACTACGATTCATTCGTAGAAGCATTTTCAGGGGAGACCTTTGGAACGCCAGGTGCGGCGTCATCTGGGAGCAATCAGGGTGTGTTTAATGTCGCCCAGAACTTGTATCTTGAGGGCTATAATGTCGCTTATTACGATGTGCATACCATTAGCAGTAGTACCAGCCAGCCAGCGTTTGGTGAGATTTCGGATCAAATTTCAAGTGGTTTCGTAACGAGCGTCGGAATATTTGGATACAGCCACGGTGGTGGAGAAACTTATAATACTTGTAATTTGCTTGCCGGAACGACCGCCACTATATCATTTGTCGGGTACATTGATGCCATCCAGTTTGCTCCTCCTAACCCAACGATAGATACCTCCTCGCAGACTACATATCCGCCCGGTGCCGCGTTTATGTGGAATTATTACGAGACAAATGACACCTTTCTCCATAGCGGCCCCGTAACCGGTGCGAATCTTAATCTTAACGTCAATACCACAGCTTGGGGAACAAACCTGTACCATTCCACGCGTAGTGGTCACACAGGGATTGCCGCCAGTCCAAACGTCCAAGCCAACTTACAATCGGCCATTGAATCCCATGTATCAAAATACTAAATACAGTTCCACTCTACAAACTGCTGCTATCGGGCTGATCTTCTATGTGGCATGCGCAAGCATACTTCTTGCAGCTAATGCTGGAAGAGAATTGGCCCAAAGCACCCTTGATCAGGCGCTGGCTATCGCCACCCATTACTCCGGTGCATCGAACGTTCAACAAAGAGATAATGCCCTTCAGGCATTGCGAAAACAGACCAGTGATCAACTATCTCATTTGACTCAAGCAGATCGGGTCGATTATGTGGAATACATGGCCGATGAGGTCGCCAAGGGGGGCGGTATTGACGGAGACAGCGCCACCGACCGTTCGGAGGCCGCGTTTGCTTTGATGTCGGCAGGACCAAGCTTAGAAGAGTTAGCCGCTGGAAATAGTCGCTTGTTATCCAGCAACGATCCCAAAGTCCGTCAAATAGGGGAAGGCTCACTTAAAATTGATGACGGAGTTAAGCTCCCCAATGGCGAAACAGGGCAAAATATTTCAGTTTTCAATCTTGCCTTGCACGATTCTAAAGTGCCGCAAGATCAATTAATCGAAGCATTATTCAAAATTGCCCCCATCGAATCTGCTCAATGGTTTGCCGATCATACCAATCTCCCGTCCAATGAGAAAACTGAGCTCGAATCCGATCTTCAGCAAGCGTGGAAGATGCATCAAGCCCTGAACGATCCGAGCGCAGATAGCCAGACTAAGGCAATGCTTAAGAGTTCCACCAGAAATCCCTTGCTAGAACGCTGGCTAAATAGCCCTTCTTGGATAATGCGCTTGCTCGCAAGTGGGCTTTTGCAAAAGCATCAAGGATGGCAGACACCCGATTTGAAAAAAGCGATGCAACCTGTGCAAATCCCAGCAGGATTACAAATAACGCCGGGACAATAGAGGTGAGATCGCGCGCGCGTACAATCAACAATCACGGCGCAATCGTTGGGACAGCGACATACACGGGAACGGCTACAACGGCAGGTTCGCACGGCATTCTGCTCATGCCCGCTCAAGTCGAGCGAGAAGTAGATGCCGACACGCTTGGTGGTGACACGGGCTATTTTCCCATCATAGGAACAAACAATCAAATACTGCCCGGCCAGCAGGTTAATCTGCAATTAACGCTGCCTTCAGGTGTTACCGCGTCGAATATTACGTGGACTATTCCAGGCAGTTCCTTCAAGGACTACGTCATTGCTTCTGACGGATCGAGTGCTGCCACTCCAACCCAACTACAAACAACCGATTTGCAGAACCCAACGGTAACCTTTTACTGGGCTGACGCCGGCACAAAGCATGTTACCTGCACATTTACTGTTTTAGGGCAGCAGACCTCCATTTCGGTCGATTTGACCGTCATAGCTCCTCAATCGACATATACTCGAGTACTGGGCCAGGTGATCCAAGATGGAGGTTCCACAATGGAGTTAAACAATATCGGCCTTGGGCAAGAAGGCATTCAGTGGTCTTATTCGGTATCGCTACCGTCATCTTTTGACTCAACAAAATCCAAGTGTGGCTTGGTCCAACTTATAAAACTAAGTCGCCAATTCACTGTTCGAACAGACGCTACTTCAGACATGATCGCAGCAGTACAGACGAAAGCAAATCCGGGAACTACAATCGTAGCAGGCGGAAGTTACAAGGCATTATTAAACGGCATTGTGTCTTGTGACACCCAGTTTCCTTATCGTGGGCATAAGTATAACTGCGACGGTTCTCAAATCACTTCAGATGGGGATTCTCCCTCTAGTGGAGGTTCCGCATTCTCAGATGTTCTCATTTCTCCCGCTGAGTCATTTCAAACATTCTTAACGATCTTTCCCGAAGGCGCGAACTCGAGGCCTGTTCCCTTAAGAGTTATAAATTGGAGTTGGGGTGGAGAACTAACATATGCGTCTCCAACTTGGACACTAGGGTCGACTACTGAGTACGCCACGCCTTCGAGTCTTTTGTGGAATCCAACTCTTTCATATCCAACTTGGAATCAATTTGCGACAGCACAATTAAACTTAATTAACCACTAAAAGGAGTCGTATGAGAGCGTTATCAATCTCGATTTGTATCTTATATTTAATCGGTACTTTAAATTTTATCAAAGCAGAAAACTCAAGCTTCGTGCCAATAAACAGCCTAACTACGGAAAATGGCCCAGAATTTCATGCAAGTAAGAATGGCCTTGTTCTTTCCGTAAGTTTACCAGAGTTGGTGAAGGACCTGTCTTCTTTGGTAGTCAAAATACAGTTGAGCAATTCAACTGGCTCCGACATATCGTTTCGTGACAGCACCGGATTAGATGGCTTTGGCTTCAAACTAACCGATCTTTCTCAGCAAGAAATAACCCTTACGGATAAGCACAAGCGACTTAAAGAGGGGGGCTTGGGATTTGTGACTTTACAGTTAAAAGCCGGATCGGCCTTGGTAATGACTGTCCCACTTTCGGATTATTATAAATTAAATGAAGCTGGTAGATACAAAATTAAAATAAGCTGGAAAAAACTGATAATGGGACCAACCGGGTGGATTCCAGAACCAACTCCGGAAATAGAAGTTGAAGGAAAAATTGTACTCACCAAGACGGCAACTGGATTTTCCATAACCACCGACAAATGATGGAGCTACCATCCTTGGTTGTCTCCTCAATCACCGATAAAGGCGCAATCGTAGGGACGGCAACACTTACGACAGTTGCACCCCGGCCTGACACCGTCTCGCTTTAGGAACACCGGATAAAGCAAGACCGCATCCCGCCCCCGCCAATCAGCACCTGACTCCAAACTGGAATCTGCACTCCACTCCATTTCGCGGACGCTCCACTCTGTTCCGTCGCAATTCCATTTGGAGACAGGCAATTAAGGCTGTCGCCTTAGTCTTGCTGATTTCTTTGCTTATTCGATGAGTCTTTTAAAATAGAGTTCATCTGCCATGGCCAGACGGTGAAAGTAATTTTGGCCGCCGCTGGTGGCGGCAAGCTCGCGGATAATCTGACTGAATTCGCTCTCAAATCGGACATCTTTGACTTTTGTCCACTTCCAGGGGCCAAATGCCGCCCACAGACGCCAGCCTTTGAGACATGGAGCGCGATCCTCCTTAGTCAGGTATTTGCCCATATAGAGGGCTTTTTCGGCAGGGATGCGTTTCACATGGATTCGGCCCCATCCTGCTTTTATGGCCATGGCACGGGCGGCGTTGACATCAATCCAGCCGTTTGTAACGAGATGGACATGCAGACCATGCTCCTCGTGCAGCTCAAAGGCACGCAGGCCGCAAAGCTTGGGGTATTTGCGCCTGAGCAAGGTAAGTAGATGATTCCATTTTTTACGGGTGGCTTTCACATCGAGGACTTCGGCAAAGGTGAACGTCCAGAAATATAGTTTCTCCGTCCCGAGACGCTTGGCAGAAAACTCGAAGGCGGCCTTACTTTTGCTCATATTCCCTGTGGAGTTGTTTGATTATATACAAGGTTAGAGGGGGACGGGCACCCGCCTTCGGCGGGCGCTCCGTCCCCCTCTTCCTTGTCGATCATCACCGGCTCCATCGCGGACATACGCCCAAAGAAGGTCATGCGTTTCTGTTCATACTTCTCGATCACGAACGCATAGACACAGCCCTTCACCAGCTTGATCTCGAATTGCTCTGCGGTGACATCCGGTGGCAGGTAACGATTGAGGATGACCTTTTCGCACATCCCTACGCCTTGGCGTTCGACCGCATAGGTGACCTGTAGTGTCTTAGTTGCGAGTCCGGTTTCCTTATCGACGAAGCCGGATGAACTGACCTTGCCCCCGCGAAACTCAGCCACAAGGATAAGGTGGCCGGCGGCGATGTGTGGCAACAGCGCATCGAGTTTCATACTTCCACCTGGGCGGTCGTGTCCCGCAAAAAGCGTTCGAGTTCAGACACGGCATACAGCGGGCGACGAGTGGCGCGAGACGGGTGAAGCAAGCCGCGCTTCTCCAGTCGGTAAAGCGTGAGCGGTTTAATCCCGAGTGCGCGGGCAGCTTCGATTCGCGTGTAAGCGAGCTTTGGAGGATGGACTTCCGCTTGATCCGTGGTTTGCATTCCACGGTTCTACGATGAAAGTGGCTCAATAATTGGGTGTGGCCTGAAACGAAGCCGACCCTATTTCTTTTCCTTTTTAGGTCTTCCACGTTTGCCTAAGTGCAATCCGATTTTCTTGCCGACACCCTTAAGTCTGTTGATGTCTCCCAAAACATCAGGGGCGAAAAACTGTCTTAGCCAAGCGTGCAACTGGTCAAAGCTCGTTTGTTGTTCCACGGTTTTCCAGAATGTGATCAGGAAGAAATAGAGAATCGTGGCCTCGTTTTTGATGATCGGGTTTCCAGCATCATCGACCGTATTATGTTTTAACGCGAAGTGGTGCCCCTTGTAAAAGTCAGTGGTTTCATTTGCTGGGTACTCTTGCACTTTATGCAACATTGCTCTCACAGTGCGACGGATGCCGACGACCACTACGCGCAATGGCCGCAACATTTGTTTGGCTTCTTTCTCATTTCCGAGCTGCTTGTGCCACGCGAGGAGCGGCGCGATATTGAGAAAACTTTCTGTGGCAAATTTGAGGCCTCCTATCGCTTTGCCAAAACCTTCGAGATTGTAAGGGCCGTCAGCTAGGTCTTCCAACCACTGGACGTATGGCGTCATCATAAGCAATGTCGCATTTAACACCCACTCGGAAGGTGGCTCTTTGGGGACGTGTTGCTCTTGCCATGCTCCCAATTGAGTACTGTGGCGTTCAACGAGTTCTCGGAAAAGAACGCGAAGCTCTACGATGACACGCGAATCCGAACTTTGATCAGGCTCCGGTATCATCCGTTAAGAGTTGCGCCATCCGGCTCGAATGGGAATCGAATACATGGCTGTAAGTGCCAAGAATGAGTTTGCCGCCGTCTTTGTGCCCCTGCCATTCCGCGATCACTTTGACATCGACACCCTTCTGGATGGCGCGGGTGATGAACATGCGGCGAAAGGCCCGTTGGCTATAGGGGGCGAGCTTGAGACGTTTACACGCAGCGGCGAGGGCTTTCTTGCCGTCTTTGATTTTCAGCACCGGCTGATCCTGCGGTTGATTGCCTTCGCCCTTCAAACGCTCAAGGAGGGGCCGGAGCTGGGGATAAAGAGGGACGGCGAAGCCGGACTTGGTTTTGTGTCGGAAGGTCGTAATCCGCTCGGCTTGCCAGTCGATATCGCCCCAAGTCAGGGAGGAGGCCTCGGCTTGTCCCAATCCCGCCAAACCGAGAAGCTCGATGAAATCGGCGCTCTCCTTTGCATCTCCGTTGAAAGGCTGGGCACGAATGTTGGCGATAATGGCCTTAAATTCCTCAACGGTCGGCGTCTTGCGGATGGGCTTGGCGAGTTTTGATCCCTTGAGATTCGAGGCGGGTGAGGATGCAATGATTCCGTCTCCAGCGGCCATCGTGAGAATGTCTTTGATGGCGGCGAGGTGGAGGTTTCGGGAAGCGGGGCCAAACTTGTACTTGGCCAGCCAGAGTTGGACGTCGGAGGGTTTGATTTTCGAGACACTGCAATCCGATCCGTCGGGCCAATCGGCTTTGATCCTTTTGACGATGGCGGTCTTGCGGGCGATGGTCTTGGGCTTTTGGTGCTGGACGGTTTTAATGTACTGGTCGGAAAGTTCGGCGAGGGTGGTCTTGCCCTTGGAAGGGTCGATTTTGAGCAGATCATCCTTGAGTTTGGCCAGACGGCGTTTCGCCAGGTCGCGGTCGGTGGTGAGAAGACTGCGACGGATTTCCTTGCCCGAAGATTTGACTCGCGCATAATATCCCCCCGTCGATGAATACCGATAGAGACATTCTCCAACCTTCTCAAAGCCGCCGCTTGTCGGTTGGTCTTTCATCTGCCTTTTATCCTAGAGTGGATAAAATCGGTGGACAAGAAGGATTTGGAGCTTCTAAAACTATCTGTAAATTGTTGAAGGAAAGCGTGTAGGGGAATTAGCTCAGTTGGTAGAGCGTCTCGTTCGCAATGAGAAGGTCAGGGGTTCGAATCCCCTATTCTCCACGTCTTTCGCGGTGGCCAGTGATGGCTTAGGCTTTGACTGGTTCGCCGAAATTGAGGGTGTTGCCATCCGGATCGGTGAGCATGAATTCCTTCATGCCGTAGGATTCCGTTTTCAGGGGATGCGTCATCACGACGCCTTTCGCGATCAATTCTTCGTGGAGGGCTTCGATGCCTTCCAGCTTCAGGTAGCATCCGCCCTTGCCGGACTTCGCGCCGGTGCGGTCCAAGCCGAGGCTGATTTCAATTCCATCCCGCGCGACGATGGCGTAACCCGCGCCGTTTTGGAAGGCGACGTGGAAGCCGAGCTTGATCGTATAAAAATCGAGCGCCGCGCTCATGTCGCGCACGCCGAAGCCGACCATGATCGACTTGAGCTTAATCACGGGTGGGTCATGTCCTCGGGTTTGACGGCGGCATCGAATTCCTCGCCGGTCATGTAGCCGAGTTTGATGGCTGTCGCCCGCAGCGTGGAATGTTCCTTGTGCGCGGTCTTGGCGATTTCGGCGGACTTGTCGTAACCGATCTTGGGATTGAGCGCGGTAACGAGCATGAGCGAGTCATTGAGGAAATGTGAGATGCGATCGAGGTTGGGCTCAATGCCGACGACGCAATGATCGACGAAGGAGCGGCACGAATCGGTCAGCAGTCGGACTGAGTGAAGATAGTTGAAGATGATCACTGGCTTGAAGACGTTCAATTCGAAGTTGCCCTGCGAGCCGGCAAATCCGATGGCCGCGTCGTTGCCCATGACTTGCACCGCGACCATGGTCATCGCTTCGCATTGGGTGGGGTTGACCTTGCCGGGCATGATCGAGGAACCGGGTTCGTTTTCGGGCAGAGAGAGCTCGCCAATGCCGCAACGGGGGCCGCTCCCCAGCCAGCGGATATCGTTGGCAATCTTCATCAACGAGGCGGCGAGGGTCTTCAATGCGCCGCTGGCCATGACGAGGGCGTCGTGCGCGGAGAGGGCGGCGAATTTGTTGGGGGCCGTGACGAAGGGGTAGTTGGTGAGTTCCGCGATTTTCTTCGCGACGCGCTCGGCGAATTCGGGATGAGTGTTGAGGCCGGTGCCGACGGCACTGCCACCGAGGGCGAGTTCACCGATGTCCGGCAGCACCATCTCGATTCGCTTGAGGTCGGCGTCGAGCATGGAGACGTAGCCGGAAAATTCCTGGCCGAGGGTGAGGGGCGTGGCGTCCATCAAGTGAGTGCGACCGATCTTGACGATCTTGGCGAATTCCTTCGCCTTAGCGTCGAGCGCATCGCGGAGTTTCTTCACCGCGGGCAGTAATGTCTTTTTTGTTTCAAGTGCGGCTGCCATCGACATCGCGCCGGGAAAGGTGTCGTTGGAGGACTGCGACATGTTAACGTGGTCGTTCGGATGCACCGGCTTCTTGGAGCCCATTTCGCCGCCGGCCATTTCGATGGCGCGATTGGAGATGACCTCGTTGATGTTCATGTTGCTCTGCGTGCCACTACCGGTCTGCCAGACGCGGAGCGGAAAATGATCGTCGAGCTTGCCTGCTTCGACTTCATCGGCGGCCTTGACGATCAGGTCGCAAATCTCGGGCTTCAACTTGCCGAGGTCCTTGTTCACCAGCGCGCAGGCTTTTTTCAGCACGGCGAAACAGTGGACGACTTCGATGGGAATCTTGTCATGACCAATGTCGAAATGAATCAACGAACGCGCCGTTTGCGCGCCGTAATAGCGGTCATTAGGCACGGGAATTTTCCCCATGCTGTCGGATTCAATGCGGTGATCAGCGGGAACGTTGGTCAGGTCAATGGCATGGGACATAGCGCCGGATATTAGAATCAGTCGGCGCGAACTTGTCGAGGGAGCAGTTAAGCCTATGGGAGTGCCTTTTTGCGACGATTGCGAAAGAAACCTTTTCTCCAAAGCCAGAGCCAGCAGGGTAGAGCCACGACGAGGGATATGACGAGAGCCTCCATCCCCTGCGCGGTAAAAACGAGGGAATCATACAAAAATAATTGCTCGGTAATAATGATGGCAATAAATGACGCTCCGAAGGCGAGCATGTAGATCAAAAGTGAGGTTAGTTGATGGAACGGCTTTATCTGCCAATAACTACCTAAAACAATAAGAGGCAATCCAAACAAAATGGAGATTTTGGTGCCAAAACCAAATGAAGCAATTCCGAATAGAAGATGAAAAATCCAGAACGGGATACCAAAGGAGAGGCACATGAACCCGACCCACATGAATATGATGCCGATGTAGGGTTTATAATTGGAAATAAGGGACTGCATGTAATTAGATACAGTTCGACGATACTGCGGCACCTGCCCGATCAGGCAGTCTCAATCCTTCAGCTAGGAGCGACGAACTTTTTGTGGACGCTTTTTCGGAGGAGGACGAATACCGAGTTCTTTGGCGACGGTCTCCCACGGGATAAGAGGTTTGTCTCCGTTCGCTACCTTCGCCTTGGCGAGATCGAGACGATCGTCCAGGTCTTCCAAGGTTTCTTTCAATTTGCGTAGGACTGCTTTTGCCTGCTTGACCTGAAGAACAAGCTGTCGAGAAGGTCCTATTTTGGAAGTGTTTGCGTTCATCGATAGATGTCCTTTCGATCACCAATCTTATAAACCGAGATTGTGTCGCCTACGAGTTCAAAGATAACCCGGTACTTTCCGACGCGCAGGCGATATTCGTTCTGAGAACCTTCGAGCTTCTTTACGTCGCCAGCAAGATTGTCCTGCATGAGATACATTTTGTAACCGATCTCTTGCCGCGCCGATTTTGGCAGCAGCAGCAGGGATCTTCTCGCTTTGTCAGTAAATCCCACTCGGTAGTTCACGACAAAAACTCCCGAATCAACTCCGTTTGGGGCTCCTTGAGGACGAGGAAGGCGTCGTGGCCGAGGGGGGCGTGGATTTTGTGGTGCACTGCGTCGCGCCCGGCGGCTTGGGCGGCGAGGGTCATGGTCTCGTTGCGCTCGGGGGAGTAGAGCCAATCGGCGTCGTAGGAGAAGAAGTGGAATCGCGTGCGGGTCTCGGCGAAGGCCGCGGTGAGGTCGCCATTTGTTTTTGCGGCGAAATCGAAGTAATCGATGGCGCGGGTGATGTAGAGATAGGAGTTCGGGTCGAAGCGTTGATGGAAAATATTGCCCTGATAGGCGAGATAACTTTCCACGGCGTAATCGATGCCGAAGGTGAAGCTCTCTTTGGTGCCGGTCTGGAGCGCGCGGCCGAATTTGCGGTCCATCGCGCCTTCGCTGATGTAGGTGACGTGTCCGATCATCCGCGCAATGGCGAGTCCCTGCTTGGGCGGGCCCTGGGGCGAGTCGTAATAATTTCCTTCGAGCCAGAGCGGGTCGGCGATGATCGCGCGGCGGCCGATCTCGTTCCATGCGATGGCCTGGGCATGGTTGGTGTGGGCCGAGGCCATGACGATGGCGTGCTCCGCCATGTCCGGATAGAGCTGCGTGAAGGCGAGCGTGAGCATTCCGCCCATGCTGCCACCGGTCACGGCCTGGAGTTTTTCAATGCCGAGCAGGCGCAAGAGCGGACGTTGCGCGCGCACCATGTCGTTGATCGTGATAACGGGGAAGTCCATGGCATAGGGACGATCGGTGGCTGGATTGGTTGATCCCGGCCCGGTCGATCCCTTGCAGCCGCCGAGGACATTGGCGCAGATGATAAAGTAGCGATCTGTGTCGAAGGCCATGCCGGGACCGACCATGAGGTCCCACCAACCGGTACGTCCATCGACATGCGTGCCGGTTACATGCGAGTCGCCGCTGAGCGCGTGGAAAATGAGGATGGCGTTGGAGCGATCAGCGTTGAGATGGCCCCAGGTCTGATAGGCGACGGTGTGGGACGGAAGCGTCCGGCCACCATCGAGCGCGAGGGCGTCGCCGGGTGTGTCGAAGGTGTGGAAGTGGGTGCGTTGCGGAGTCAAAGCGCCCGAAGCATACAAGGCCTGCGGGGTTTTAGAATCTTGAAAATGAGGGCGATCCAAATCTCCCCTCGTTCCCAAACTCCATTTAGGAACGTTTCCTGTTCTTCGCGAAACTCTATTTCGCGCTCAATTGCTTTTTCGAAATCGGGATCGGCAATGGAGTTGCGCGGACAAGTGCGTTCCCAAATGGAGTTTGGGAACGAGGGAGGAAGGCAGGAGAGCTTTACGCAGCCATCGCGGCATCGTAACGCTTGGAGATGAAATCCCAATTCACGATGTTCCAGATGGCGGTGATGTAGTCGGCGCGGAGATTGTGATATTTGAGGTAGTAGGCGTGCTCCCAGACGTCGATGCCGAAGAGGGGATAGTGGCCTTCCATGAGAGGGCTGTCCTGGTTAGGCAGGGCGATGAGCGTGAGCTTTTTGCCGCCATCAAGGACGAGCCAGGACCAGCCGCTGCCAAAAACTCCTGCGCCCAGCTTGGCCATTTCGGCTTTGACTTTGTCCAAGCCGCCGAGATCGGCGTCGAGGGCCTTGGCGAGAGCACCAGTCGGAGCGCTGCCTTTGGCGGAAAGCGTCTGCCAAAAGAGAGAGTGATTGGAATGTCCACCACCCTGATTGCGAACAGCCAGGCGGATCGATTCAGGAACGGTGGCGAGATTTTTCAGGAGATCATCGACATTGCTGCCGGGCGCGACGACGAAGGACGGTTCCTTGGCCAGGGCTTCGTTGAGTTTGTTGACGTAGGCGGCGTGATGCTTGTCGTGATGGAGATGCATTGTTTCCGCGTCGATGGAGGGCTCGAGCGCATCGTAGACGTAGGGCAGTGGCGGCAAAGTGAAGGGACCGGTGGGTGGCTTCGGGGCGGCTGCCGGTGCCGGAGTTTGCGCGAACGAGGAAATTCGCCCGAGCGCGGTGGAAGCGATGGCAGCGGCGGTGAAGGTTTTAAGGGCTTGGCGACGGGTGGTGAGCATGGATGTTTGGAGTAGGGGTTGGGGGATTTCTTTACGGTAGTCTCAATGGAACCGGGCGCAAGGGCGCGTTCCGTCCGCCGAACCGCCGCTGGGGACAGCGGCGGCTACCTCGGAGGCTACCTTATTTGCCCCACTGAACCGTGACGAGTTCCGCGCCTTCGCCGAGGGGCTCGAGCGTGTAGCTTTCGGCGTGGGCGGGGACGAGCCAACTGGCGCCGCGCTTGAGCACCTGGTCCTCGATCTTGAGTTCGCCCTGGGCGAGGAAGTGATATTGGAAGCTGCTGTGGTCGCTGGTCCAGACGCGATATTCACCGGGATAGATGAACGCGCGTTCAACGGTGAAGAAGGGACATTGGAGCACTCGCTCGCCGTGAGGCTGGGTGAATTGCGGTTCGAAATCGTTGAACCGGATCGAGGCAAGCGCTTCTTCGCGGTGAAGGGCGCGCGGGCGGCCCTGATCATCCACGCGACCCCAATCGTCCACACGGTAGGTGGTGTCGGAGTTCTGTTGAATCTCGAGAATGACATTGCCCGCGCCGATGGCATGGAGGCGTCCGCTGGGCAGGAACATCGTCTCGCTTTGTTCCGGATGGAGATGATAGAGAAGCTTCGAAAGTTCGGGAGTGCCGATGGCTTTCTCAAACGTGGCGCGAGTGACGCCTTTTTTCAGGCCGACATAAATTTTGGCCTCGGGTTTTGATTCGAGGAAGTACCACATCTCCGTCTTGGGCTCGCCCTTTTGGCCTGGCGGTGGGTGGACCTGAACGCTGAGGTTATCCTGGCAATCGAGCAGCTTGATCAGAATTGGGAAGCGAGCGAGATCGGGCGCGCGCGTGCCGAAAACCTCGCGACGGTTATCCTGCCAGAGCGTATGGAGGGTCTGGCGCGTGCCTTCCTTGAGGCCGGGGCCGGATTCGATTTCGCTGCAGGCCTCGGGACGATCGACCAGTTCCCAGCTCTCGCCGATCTTTTTTCCTTCCGGAAGTGTGCGTCCGAAAATTTCGCTGAGGTTATGGCCGCCCCAGATGCGGTCCTGATAAATCGGTTTGAAGAAGTAAGCGTTCACGGTTTGAGAAAGATAACGGCACCCGGTTCGACTTTCAATTCCTTGACGGCGGAGCCTTGGTTCATGGCGATTTCGAGCAGCCCGTTGCCGCCGTAGAGGAGAATGAGTCGACCTTTTTCGCCGTCACCGTAAGTTTTGACCAGCGGGCCGGAATAACTTTCCTTGCCGATGGAAATTTTGACGAGGTTGCCGTCCTTGAATTTTGCGGCGACGTCACTATCGCTTTTGAGGTTGAGGACGACGTTGCCATAGCGGTCGATGTGAAGGACTTGGACGGAAATGGTCCCGCTGGAGAAAGATGGATCCTTGATCGGAAGCATCAGGAGATTTTTGACGGGCGTGCCCATCTTGTCGGGGTCGATGCCGGCGGCGAGATGCGCGGCGACTGGCGCGAAGATATCCCTGCCGTGGAAAGTGGCGGAACCGGAGCCGGGTAGGTAATACTCAGTCTTGTCGAGTTTCCATGCCCGCGAAAAACCTTCGCGATCGATGACCTCGGTGAAGAGACCGTTGTCGGGCCCGACGAAGAATTTACCCTTGTTGGTTTCGATCAGGACGGGGTCTCGCGCTGTGCCGACCTGAGGATCGACCACGGCGACGAAGATCGTTCCGGCGGGAAATTCCTCGGCGCATTGATCGAGAAGATAGGCGCCCTCGGCCACGTTGAACGGCGGGACAGTATGGGTGAGATCGAGAATTCGCGCGGTCGGATCGATGGTGATGATGACGCCCTTGAGTTGCGAGACGTAGGGGTCGTCCCAGCCATAATCGGTGAAGAGGGCGACGACGGGCGGAGCCGCAGCGCGGACGGTGGTGGCGGGAGTGATCATGACAAGGAGGACGACAAAGCCGAGACGACCGAGGAAGCGTGGAATCGACATGTGCCTCAAGCGGAACCTATTTTCGGCCAATGACCAAGCGAAAAATGAGGCGAGCCGAGTGAATTGAGGAGGCTGGGCTTGACGGTTTGGCATCTTGGGGAACTGTATCCCATCATGCCCACCCTTCAAGACCCCATCCGTATCGGAGCCTGGAACCTTCGCAATCGCATCTTCATGGCTCCGTTGACCCGCTGCCGTTGCAGTGAGGGACGCGTGCCCAATGCATTGATGGCGGAGTACTATCGGCAGCGATCCAGCGCGGGACTGATCATTTCCGAAGCGACATCAGTTAACGCGATGGGTGTCGGCTATCCCGATACGCCGGGGATTTGGTCGGACGAGCAGGTGGAGGGTTGGAAGCTGGTGACGAAGGCGGTGCACGAGGCAGGCGGATTGATTTTACTTCAGCTCTGGCATGTGGGGCGGATGTCCGATCCGATTTATCTCGATGGCAAATTGCCGGTGGCGCCGAGCGCGATCAGGCCGGATGGACACGTGAGTCTGATTCGACCACAGAAGACGTTTGTGACGCCGCGGGCGTTGGAACTGGAGGAGATTCCCGCGATTATTGAGGCCTTTCGCAAAGGTGCGGAAAATGCGAAGGTGGCGGGATTTGACGGCGTGGAGCTTCACGGCGCGAACGGTTATCTGCCCGATCAATTTCTTCAGGACGGTACGAATAAACGGACGGACGAATATGGCGGCCCCATTGAAAATCGCGCGCGATTTATGTTCGAGGCGCTCGATGCCGCGATTTCAGTCTGGGGCGAGGATCGGGTTGGGCTGCACCTGGCGCCGAAGTCCGATGCGCATAGCATCAGCGATTCCAATCCGGCGGAGACGTTTGGTTATGTCGCTCGCGAAGCGGGGAAGCGGAAGATCGCTTTCATCTGCGCCCGCGAATCGCTTGCTGAACCACGCCAGGGCCCGGCGATGAAGAAGGCCTTTGGCGGCGCGTTTATTGCGAATCAACAAATGACGAAGGAGACGGGGACGCAGCTTCTCGCGAAAGGCGAAGCGGATGCCGTGGCTTGGGGACAGAAATTCATTGCGAATCCCGATCTGCCGCTTCGTTTTGCCAAGGATGCGCCGCTCAACGATCCCAATCCGGAGACCTTTTATGCTCAGGGGGCGGAGGGCTACACCGATTACCCGTTTTTAGGGGCGTAATTTATTCCGGGCGCTTCGTTAAAAAAAGGCTATGGTCGGGCATGAATAAAGTTCTTGGAGGAATAGGCATCTCGATCGGGCTGATACTGGCGCTGGTCGGTTGTGCATCGATCAGCGTGCAACAGGGATCACAATACGCGACGAAGCAGATGCCGAAGACGATTTATGTCGAGCCTTTCATCACGTCCACGGGCACATTTAATGTCGATCGGGAAGGTCAGGAACTGGCCACGTTTAAGACCGGGCTTCAGAATATGATGACGGCGGGAATTACCGAGGACGTGGCCGATAAACTCGGTGTTACGGCCGTGGATGCCCGGAAATTCCATCCCAAGCTAAATGAGAATGCGTGGGTGATACGCGGCGAATTCATTCAGGTTAATCAGGGAAGCCGGGCGCTACGCGGCATCGTCGGTTTCGGCGCGGGCGGGACCAAGATGCTCACGAAAGTGGAGGTCTATGACATATCCGGCAACGATCCGAAACCGTTTCTGACATTCTCCACGACCGGTGGCAGCAACGCCGAACCCGGCGCCATCTCAGCAATTGCCACGACGCCGTTAATGATCGTGATCCAGGCGGCCGCGAGCAGCGCGGGCGGCATCGGCCATGGCGTGAGCGAAGACACCGCGCGCACGGCCCGGCAAGTTACCGCCACGTTGAGCAATTACATGTATGCCAGCGGTTGGATTCCCAAGGACAAGTGGATTCAGCCGAAGGCGTATGATAATTGACCGGGAAATAGAAAAAGCTTCAGGAGATAGATATGATATAACTGGAGTCAGTCAATGATTCCATCCAAGTCCAGGGTAAAATATCGGGTTCTTCCGCTTCCACGCATGCAACGGGAGGCGAAAAAGTTGCTGACGCCACAGCAATTGAAAGAAGGAATCGGCTTGGCTAAGAGGTTGCGGTTCTATCCGAACGATCCTGAACTCAGTTATGAACCCTGCGGTGATGGAATGAGTTGCGGGTAGAGTCGCCGAATACCCCGAACATTAAAAAGCAGGGCTGGCTCCGGGCGATTTTCTGGGTGCATGAAAAATCGCGGAGTATCTATCTCATTGATCTTTTTTGGAAGAAAAGCAACCAGATCAAACCGGTGGATATTCAACGGGCCAATCACCGTATTCGACTGCTGAAGGCGCAACTCGCCGGTGGAATCGATCCTTGGAAATCAGGGGAATAACTCCGTCACATCCACGCCAAAGGCCTTCGCCAGTTTTTGTAGGGTTTTTTGCTGCGGAAAATGTTCGCCGGTTTCGATGGTGGCAACATAGCTGCGCTTAAGGCCGGAGGCCTTGGCCAGCGCAGCCTGAGTTTCCAGCCCGGCCCTAGCCCTGAGTGAGAAATACTTCTTTAGAAAAAGGCTGGTCGCGCTTTTCGTGTCGTCATCTGCTTTGGCGTAAGAGCTATCCTTGGCTTTGAGTTGAGTTTCCCATTCCTGAATATCTTGAGTAGGTAACTCGAGGGGTTCGTTCGCACTGATTTCATCCAATGTGCGAAGGATATTCATTTTTTCATCGGGATCGGACTCTCGATCATATTCAAAACAAAGTTCGACGATGGAGGCTATACGAGCTTTTTCATCGGGACTGATTTTGGGACGGCGCGTCGCTTCTTCCGCTTTTTCAAATGCCAAGCGTAACTTGGGGTGTGACTTTAAAGCAGTCATTCCCAATCGTTGTTCGGCAATTATTTCTAAAACTCCCATTTACCTAAAATAGAGCAAAATCTGGCAAAATCGAGCCTTTTATATATCGTTCCTAAGTTGTGCTTGAGAACGCACTTGTCGGCGAAGCTTTGCTTCTCTCCGGCCGAGGCAACGAAGTTGCGCGGACACTCGCAACACGCCAGAGGCGTGTCAGCACTCTAGCCGGTGGTTGAGCAGCAGCGATACCACCGGAAAAAGCGGCAAAAAAGATTTTACCCTGTCAGGGGTAACAGCTTCGCTGGATATCAGAGCCATTCTTGGTCGAACTCGTTCTGCTCTGTGATCCCTTCGGGATCATCAAGAGAGGGATCGTTTCCGGTGGTGTCGCTGCTGCTCAACCACCGGCTACGGTTCTATCAAGCCTTCGGCTTGAAATTCACATCACATTCTTATTCTTCGTTCCAAAGTACAACTTGGGAACGAGGAAACCGGTGATTAATTTGTATGACTATCGCGTGTAGACAGGCTAGGCATTAGATCGTGTCAAACCACAACCGGCGCAACAAACAAGGTACTAGGAACTATGCAAGACTCCTTGAGCGTTTCCTCGCGATCGTAGGTGCGTTGACGATTCTTGCTATTGCCGCATTGGGCATAACTGTTCTCTATACATATTATATTGAAGACACCGTGAATCCGTCCGCCGAGCGATATGCGCGCGAAAGCGGCTTGGCGATTTTGAGTGTGCATTCAGAACAAGATTTGCAGGTGGTGGTTCTTCAAAGGCTGAGTCCCGAAGCCCAAAAAACGACCAGCAAAGCGGGGATTGCTCAAATAGTGGAGTCTCTAAATAAGCTTGGAAAACTTCAAGAATACAAAGGCGTAGAATCGGTTCGTATCCAAAGCGGCCTATTGAACCTCTCCGAGGGCTTAGGTACCAAGCTCACCTATACAGCCAACGCCATTTTTGAAAATGGCACGGGTCTCGTCAAAATGACGCTCGTCCGCCCTGGCGATGACTGGCAGATCAATGGCTTCTACGTCACGGCAACAACGAATCCGCATTAATGGGCGACGGTCATAGACCGCCGCTACATTAGGGGTTAGGAGCAGCCGAGGCTGGCGCCGCAGTTCAGGCAGGTGGCGCAGGAGCCGGTGTGCTTGATCTTGCTGGAGCCGCATTCGGGGCAGGTGAGGCCGTCCTTGAACCGGATGACGAGTTCGCTGGAGTCGGTTTCGATCGTGGTGCGGCGATGATGCGCGATGGCCACGGGCGAGGTCTCCTCATTCACGGCCAAATCGGCGACCGGTTTATTCAGGCTTTTTTTTTCCATCTCCTTGATTTCCTTGATGGCCAATTCCTGCTGGTTTGCATTGGGATTGTTGGCCTCGAGGTAACCCTGGATGAACTGGTTGCCCATCCAGCGGAAGATGTAGTCGGGAATCGACTTGGCGTTGCGGATGTCGGGGTTCTTGGTGAAGCCGCTCGGCTCGAAGCGCGTGTGGGCGAACTTCTTGACCATGGCTTCGACCGGCACGCCGTACTGCAGCGCGAGCGAGACGAGGGTGCCGATGGTGTCCATGAGGCCGCCGATGGTGCTGCCTTCCTTCGCCATCGTGATGAAGAGCTCGCCGGGCTGCTTGTCGTCGAAGAGACCGACGGTGAGGTATCCCTCGTGACCGGCGATGTCGAACTTGTGCGTGACCGAGACGCGCGTATCGCTCATGCGGCGACGGATCGGCTTGGCTGCGGCGATGGGGGCAGCCACTGGCGCGACGGTGGTATCGACCGTGCCCATGTCCTTGTTCTTTTTGACATTGAGCGGGGCGGAACGCTTTGAGCCATCGCGATAGATGGCGACGGCCTTGAGGCCGAGTTTCCACGACTCGATGTAGGTCTGCATGATGTCCTCGACCGTGGCCGAGTTGGGCAGGTTGACCGTCTTCGAGATCGCGCCGGAGAGGAACGGTTGGGCGGCGGCCATCATCTTGATGTGGGCGCGGTAGTGAAGCGAGCGCGTGCCGTTGGCGGGTTTGAACGCGCAATCGAAGACGTGGACGTGCTCTTCCTTGAGGTGCGGTGCGCCTTCGATGGTGTCCTTCTTGTCGATGAAATCGATGATCTCGGTGACCTGCGCCGGGTTGTAGCCCATTTGCTTGAGCGCACCCGGGACGGTCTGGTTGACAATTTTGAGCATGCCGCCGCCCGCGAGGAGCTTGTACTTCACCAAGGCGATGTCGGGCTCGATGCCGGTGGTGTCGCAATCCATGAGGAAGCCGATCGTGCCGGTGGGCGCGAGGACGGTGACCTGTGCGTTGCGGTAGCCATGCTTGCGGCCTTGATCGAGCGCTGATTCCCACGCCTTGACGGCGGCGACGCGAATGGAAGTCGGCGCGGTGGAATCGATCTCTTCGCAGGCCTTGAGGTGACGCTCGATGACTTCGAGCATCGGTGCGACGTTGTCGGGCGCGAGGGGCTTCTCAACACCGGCGCAACGGGAGTTGCGGTAGCCGGGGAAGGGACCCGTCGCCGAGGAAATCTCGGCGCTGACTTCATAGGCGGTACCGGTCATGAGCGACGTGATGGCGCCAGCGAGGCCGCGGCCTTCGTTGGAATCGTAACCCTTGCCGTAGCTCATGATGAGCGAGCCGAGATTGGCGAATCCAAGTCCGAGCGTGCGGAAGATGTGGGAGTTTTCCGCGATCGGGGCCGTGGGATAGCTCGCATTATCGACGAGAATTTCCTGCGCGGTGATGTAGATGCGGACGGCGGCGCGGAAGCGCTCGACGTCGAAGGAATCGTCGGCCTTTTTGAACTTCATCAAGTTGAGCGAGGCGAGATTGCAGGCCGTGTTGTTGAGGAAGAGATACTCGGAGCAGGGATTGGTCGAGTGCTGGCGATCAGTGCCCTTGCAGGTGTGCCAGCCGTGGATCGTGTCGTCGAATTGCATGCCGGGATCGCCGCATATCCAGGTGCCCTCGGAGATGCTGCGGAGGAGTTCCTTGGCGCGTTTCTTCTCGCACGGTTTGCCCTCGCGGACGGTCTTGGTCCAGAAATCCTTGTCCTCGATCGCCGCGTTCATGAATTCGTCGCTGGCGCGGACGGAAAGATTCTCGTTCTGATACATGATCGAGCCGTAGGCCTCGCCGTTGTACGAGCCATCGTAACCCTGCTCGATGAGCGCCCAGGCTTTGCGCTCTTCCTTCTGCTTGGCCATGATGAATTCCTCGATGTCAGGATGATAATCCTTGAGGGTATTCATCTTGGCGGCGCGACGGGTCTTGCCGCCGCTTTTGACGACGTTGGCTATTTGGTCGTAGACCTTGAGGAAGGAGAGGGGACCGCTGGGGCGTCCGCCGCCGCTCATCTTTTCGCGGGTGGAGCGGATGGTGGTGAGATCGGAACCGGTGCCCGAGCCAAACTTGAAGAGCATGGCTTCGGAGCGCGCGAGATCCATGATCGATTCCATGTTGTCCTCGACGGCCTGGATGAAGCAGGCGCTGCCTTGGGGATACTCGTACTGGGTCGGCGCTCGTTCGGTCTTGCCGGTGGTGCGGTTGAAGAAGAAGTTGCCCTTGCCGCTGTCCTTGCCGACGCCGTACTGGTGATAGAGGCCGACGTTGAACCAGACGGGCGAGTTGAAAGCGCCGTGCTGATTGACGCAGAGCCAGGTCAATTCACGATAGAAAACTTCGGCGTCCTCCGCAGATTTGAAGTAGCCATCCGCAATGCCCCAATCGGTGATGGTGCGAGTGACGCGATGGACAAGCTGGCGGATGGAAGTTTCGCGACCGTTCTTGTGGGGATCGGTGCCGTTGGCGATATCTCCGTAAAAATATTTCGAGACGGCGATCTTGGTAGCAAGAACGCTCCAGCTCTTGGGCACTTCGACATTTTCCTGTTTGAAGATGGCCTTGCCGGAATCGTCGGTGATCTCGGCAGTGCGCTTCTCCCATTCGATTTCGTCGTAGGGATGGACGCCGGGCTTGGAGAAAACGGGCTCGAAAACCATGCCGCCCTTTTGCTTCGATTTGGTCGCCTGCCCCTTGGCAACGGCGGCGGCATGCACTCCGGCCGTCGTGGAGCGGGCACCACTACCTGTAGGGGTCTCGGAAGGAACGGCGTCATGGCGATTATTGCGAGTTTTAGCGGTAGAAGCGGTCGTTTTCATAGGGCGGAGGGAGCGAGGGATGGCTTGGATTACGACGGCTATCCGGCAGCCGATCTCTACCGTATAAGGTAGCACGTCGCGAGGCCTACTACTACTGATTGTGGTTTCTTAGGTCAATGAAAAATGATTACAGCGAAGCAATTTGAATGCAAATATGGCAATATGAAGGAGATAAATTTCTCTCAGAGGACATGAGAGGTAAGATATACCTATGTATAATAACGTGCAAGCACAAAGTGCGGTGAAAATGAGGCGATGTGCTTGTCGAGTTCCTTGTTCTCAAACTCTGTTTCGCGCCGACTGTGATAGGTGCCATGACGCTGGGAACGGCCTCAGCAAGTGCGTTCCCAAATGGAGTTTGGGAACGAGGGGGAAAACGGGTTAAATAATGCCGCCCTGCCGATAAATCCATTCGCGGGCACGTTGGCTGTGGGCGTGATCGAAGAGTGGCCAAAGATCGGTGTGGGTGGCGATGAAATAATCGTTGGGAATGGTGGGGAAGAGTTGGTTCATCGGCACGGCATCAAGCGTGTAGTTGTCACCGAAAAGTCCGGCTTCTTTGAGAAAGGCCGAGATATCGTCCGTGGAAAATTCCTGGCTGACCCACCAGGGACGACCCTGCACACGGCGCAGTCGGACGATGGCCTCCGCGCGATATTTCTCAAGCGGTTTTCCCCAGCGGGTATCCCATTCGCGCACGCCGTCGAAATGATCGACAGTAAAGAAAGCCGACCAGAATTTCGCAATCTCATCGTCGTGGAGACCGATGTAGCCCGCTGCGATGGCGCCGCGCGAAAATCCGCAGAGAATGACGTGCTCAGGATCGCCGTGATATTTTTCGATGATGCGCGGGATGCAGGTTTTGGCATAGGCCATGGTGGCATTCTCATCACCCATCCACTTGCGCTCGTTGTGGCGATGGTCCGTGGCAATAAAGGGGAGCACGACCCAGATAAAATCGCGGCCGAGTGTCAGTGAAAATCCGAGATGCGCGTCCTCGATGAGACCGGTGCTGCCGCTCGGGGGGGAGTGGTTGCCGGTGAACTCAACGATTAGCGGATGCCTGCTCCGTTCGCCGAAGTTGACCGGGAGATAAAGGGAATGGTGAACATCCGTTCCCGCATATTCAGGCTCGGTAACCGACACACGTTTGCCTGGATTGGGCGATCCCATTTCCTGGGGAGGAATCGAGGCCAGAGAGAGCATAGTTAAGTCGAAAGAAACATAAATTGGTTTCGTGGGCAATTTCCAAGGCCTCCAGGAAATAGTCCTTTTCGGACCATAGTCATCAACATATAATAGATTTCAGAAGAATTAATTCAGATGAGTTTTTACCAAATGATGCCCTCGTTTACCGAGGCCTTTAGCCGATTGGCGCAGACCCGGGAGAAGGGCTGCTTGATGGTCTATAACGCGCAGGAGGCGGTTCATCTTTTTGTGCAGAATGGGACCGTGGTTGGCGCAACGGGTGAGAAGCAGGAAGGCGAGGCGCTGGTGGAGCATGTCTTCCAGATGAAGGGGGCTTCCTACGGGTGGATGCCGGGTGCGGAATCGCCGAAGAAAACTCTCGACCTAGACATGCAGGAATATCTTCACAACCACGCGACGAGCCGGGACTCGCGCTTCGGCAAGACGATACGGATGCCGATGGCGCCGGACCGGACGCAGAAGAAGACCGAGGGAGGGATCTATTTCTTTATTCCGGAGGAGTCGCCGACGTTTAAATTAAAAGTGAAGAAAGCGACGAATGTGGTGGGGCGCGAGGGAACCTGCGACGTCTATGTCGAGAGCGACCAGGTTTCGCGCAAGCATTGTCTACTGCAGGTGACGGAGCGGGGCCTATTGGTGCGCGATCTTGAATCGACGAATGGAACTTTCGTGAATGGGATTCCGATGACGGAAGGTTACATCAATGTTGGTGACCGGTTGAGCCTGGGCACTTATGTGCTGATGCTGCATCGGGAGAAGACGTAGGAGTTTTTAGCCACAAAAGAACGCAGAGAACACAAAGGGCTGAAGGGAGAAATCTTAATCTCTTGGGTCTAATTCCTCGAAGCTTGCTTCGGCTTTAGGGTAGCCCGCGATCTCCGAGCGCGGATCCGCTCTCCGACCGTCGCCCGGAGGTCGACGGCTACCTCTGAAATGCCTCGGAGCTTGCTCCGGGGTTCTTTACTCTGTTCTTTGTGCTCTCTGCGTTCTTTTGTGGCTAATTATTGGCTCCTCCCAAATTTCTTTTCCAGTTCCGCGAGCGAAAGCTGAATCATGGTGGGGCGGCCGTGGGGACAGGTATAAGGCAAATCACAGGCGAGGAGATCGTGGATGAGGTGGTCCCACTCGGCGGGCTTGAGGGCGTCGTTGGCTTTGACGGCGTGGCGGCAGACAGTTTTCGCGACGACTTCTTCGCTGAGGCGGCGTCCCTTACGCGTCTCGCCACCTTCCTGCTGGAGATCGACGATGACGGTGCGGATGAACTCGGCGACGTCGCGCGGCTTGACCATGGCGGGCAACGCATCGACGAGAAATGTGCTGGGGCCGAAGCGGGTGATGCCGACGCCTGCCTGTTGCAGCGGCTCGAGTTGCGCGAGGAGGAAGTCGGCCTCGCGTGGGAGAAATTCGAGCGTGACGGGAAAGAGGAGTTGCTGCGAGGCAGGGTCCTGCAGTGACATGCGCTTGAGCATTTGCTCGAAGAGGACGCGTTCGTGCGCGGCGTGCTGATCGATGAGAACCATGCCCTCGGGGCTTTCCGCAACGATGTAGAGAAGACCGACGCAGCCGATGATGCGGAGGCCGAGGCGGTTGGTGATGAAGGGCTCGGGGCGCGGCGTTGATTTTTGCGAGAGGGAATCGACGGGGAGAGCTAGGGTGGGTTGGAGGGCGGCGGGTTCGGGTTCCTTCTCCAAGTGTAGCGGCGGTCTATGAGCGTCGGTGATTTTTGCGGGGATGTCCGCCGATGGGACATCGGCGGCTACCACGGAAGGTGAATCGGAGGGTAGCCCGCGATCTCCGAGCGCGGGTTCGGGGGGCACCGTCGCCCGGAGGTCGACGGCTACCTCGGAGGAAGGCGGATTCGACCGACGGTCATAGACCGCCGCTACATTAGTGGGAGGTTCATCGAAGGTAAACTTCGCAGCGGGTGCGCCAACGAAACTTCCGAGCGCCTCCTGCACGGCGCTGACGACGAAGTGGCGGATGGTGAAGTCGTCGTGAAAACGGACCTCGCGCTTGGCGGGGTGGATGTTGACATCGACGCCGGAGGGATCCATTTCGAGAAAGAGAATCGCGACGGGATAGCGGCCCTTCATGAGAGAATTGTGGTAACCCTCAAGCAGTCCGAAATGGAGCGTGCGATTTTCCACGGGACGTTGGTTGATGAAGAAGAGTTCCTCGTGGCGTCCGGCGCGGCTGATGCCCGGCTTGCCGATGAAACCGCGCAGCTTCAACTCGCCGCTGGTGGCTTCGATGGGCACGGTGTTTTCGATCCACTCCGCTCCGAAGATCGAGATGAGGCGCTGGCGCAAATCTTCGCCGGGCATCCAGCGTTGCGCGGGTTGGTCGTCCATCGTGAGGGTGAAGCCGACATCGGGTCGGGCGAGTCCCGCGAGGAGCGTGACGTGCCGGATGTGCGCCGATTCGGTCGGTTCGGTGCGGAGAAATTTGCGGCGGGCGGGGAGATTGAAAAAGAGCGAGCGGACTTCGATCTGCGTGCCGGGTGCGAGACCGACTTCATGGACGTCGCGGAGCTTGCCGCCATCGATGATGATTTCGGTTCCGGCGAGCGCGTCCGGTTCGCGGGTGCGAAGGCGGAACTTGGAGACGGAGGCGATGCTGGGAATGGCCTCGCCGCGAAAACCGTAGGAGACGATGCGATCGAGGTCGTCGCTGTCGCGGAGCTTGCTGGTGGCGTGGCGCTCGAGGCAGAGGAGGGCGTCGTCCTTGCTCATACCCCAGCCGTTGTCGGTGACGGAGACGAGGCTGCGTCCGCCCGCGCCGATCTGGATATCGACTTGGGTTGCGCCGGCATCGAGGGAATTTTCGAGGAGTTCCTTGAGCACCGATGCGGGGCGTTCGATGACCTCGCCCGCCGCGATTTGGTTGGCGACTTGCTCGGGGAGGAGGTGGATGCGGTTCATCGGGGAAGCGACCAAATTACCAGATTTACCAAATTAACCAAATGGAAGGCGGGGAATTTTTGACGGAATTAACGGAATTACGGAATTTCTGTCAAAGGAGTTGAATGCAGGAGGACTGTACTACTTCTTTCCGGATTTACGGGCCTTCGCGCGAGCAAGAATTTTATCGGCTTGGATTTGTCTAGAATTGAGCAAATCAAGAACTTTGCGTCCGTGCGAGGATTCAGAGTTGCCCCATTGGCTTTTTGCTATGTCGATCGCGGTCGCTTGCATCCAACCTGGCAAGTGAGGATCGGCTCCTGCATCGAGGAGAATTTGAATAATCTCAAGATTGCCGTCTCCAACGACTTCGCGAAGCGTGCTATTTCCGATGCGCTGAGTGTCTACGGCATTTACATTGGCTCCAGCTTGAAGTAAGCGCTTTACGACAGCAACATGCCCTTCTCTTGCTGCGTAAGTAAGCGGAGTGAATGACAAAGAATCAAATTGATCGATAAATTCAATTCCACCTGATTCTAATAGTAGCTCCAGCATTTGGAGATTACCGGATTGAGCTGCGCTATGAAGAACCTCATCTTCTCCGATTTTAGCGCCTGCGTTTAGGAGTTCGCGAGCGCGGGCGACATCTCCAGTAAAAACGACACCCATGAACTCTTCTTGTGTGCTCATTGCAGCACAATGCTACTTCGCGGAGATTGTTGTGGCAAATCAAGTCCGAATAGATGATCGTGAGTAGGGCCTCACATTCCTTCTGTAAAATTCCGTTAATTCCGTCTGCCTCCCGTAATTCCGTCAAAAAATCTTCCCGCGGATTGACAGGGGCGCTCTCTTGAAGAATCCTCTTCTTCGCATGAAAATTTCCCTGGGTTCCGATCACGCTGGTTTCTTGTACAAAGAGAAGGTGAAGGCGTTGCTGCTTTTCCTGGGCCATGAGGTGAAGGATTGTGGCACGGACAGCGAGAAGCCGGTGCCTTATCCCGAATATATCCGACCAGCCGCGCAGGCGGTGGCGAGTGGCGAGTGCGAGCGCGGGATTGTCTTTGGCGGTTCGGGTAATGGCGAAGCGATGGTGGCGAACAAGGTGAAGGGCGTGCGTTGCGCCTATGTCTGGAATTCGCAGACGGCCGAGTTGGGCCGCAAGCATAATGACTGCAACGTCATTGCCATCGGTGGGCGGATGATTTCGGAGTACATCGCGCTGGAATGCGTGCGAATTTTCCTCGATACGGCATTTGAAGGCGGGCGCCACATCGAGCGCATCAAGGAGATGGAGTCCTAACTAGACGACGGTTTCGCCGCGACCTTGCCCTATTTAAAGATAAGCCGTAAATTCTTTTGATGTCCTCTTACACCCTCCTTAAATCGAAGCTGCACCGCGCCACCGTGACCGGCGCGAGTCTGCACTACGAGGGAAGTCTCACCGTTGCGGAGGACCTGGCCAAGAAGGCCGGCTTTCTGCCTTACGAGAAGATTCTCGTGGGCAACATCAATAACGGTGAGCGGTTCGAGACCTACATGATCTATGGCCGTGCCGGTTCAAAGGTGATAGAGTTGAACGGCGCCACGGCGCATCTTGGAAAGATCGGCGATCGGTTGACGATCATGAGTTTCTCGCAGGTCCCCGCGGAAGTGGCCGCGAAGCACAAACCGACCGTCGTGCGACTCGACGAGAAGAACGACGTTCTGCTTTAGGTGTTCTTAGAAGACTTGAGAATGTCTGATCTCCAGACACCCGTTACTCGAAATAGGCGTTTTTTGCCATCATTTGGGCTGAGTCTTAAAGGCATAGACTCGTAATTGAACAAGAGGAATGCAAAATGCATGCACCGGTGCGAGCGGAATCTTGCTCTTTAAGCATGTTAAGATTATCTTGAGCCTCCTTTTTGAAATGCACGACCGACTCTGGCTTTTTCTGGCGACGCTCGGCTACCTTGCCAGCGCAGGGTGGGGACTTTATGCCTTGGGATCGAAGCGCTCGCTGTCCAATTTTTGGACCGTTCTCCTTATCGGGACGGCTTTTGCGTTTCACACGCTCTTTTTGGAGCAGCGGGGCGCGGCCATCCAGCATTGCCCGATCACGAATCTATTTGAGACGCTGGCTTTTTTTTCGTGGTCGCTTGTGTTGACCTATTTGGTCGTGGGCCCGGCATATCGGATGTCGATTCTGGGTGCTTTTACCGCGCCGATTGTTTTCCTGATTAATTTCTTCGCATTGGCGGCGGCATCACAGATCGATCTGCCCAGCGCGATGCCGAATCTGGGTTGGCAACTGGAACTCCACGCGACGCTGGCGTTGCTGGGGTTCGGCGTGCTGGGCGTTGCGGCACTGGCGGGCATGGCCTATCTCATTCAGGAAAGACAACTGAAGCAGCACGCGTTGACTTCCTGGTTCTACTCGCTTCCGAATGTGGGGCGGCTTGAACTGGTGCAGCAGCGGGTGTTGGTCTGGGGCTTTTTCATTTTCTCGGCGGGTGTGATATTGGGTTTTTTCATCCCGCACCAGTCGTCGCAGGATTGGGTGAAGATCACTTGGTCGGCTGTGGTCTGGGGCCTTTATGCCACATTGGTGGTGGTGCTGGCGTTGGGACGGTTGAGCCACAAGAAGACGGCGCTGCTTTCAGTCGCCGGTTACGTTTTCATCCTGCTGACATTCTGGGGAATCAATTCCCTGAGCGAGGCGCATGTGTTTCCGCACGAGGGATAATCCATGAGCGCGCATATTATCTGTGGAGGATTGACCTTCGAAGGCGTACCGGTTGAGTTACGGGAGAAGGTGGCCTTTCGTGAAGCGCAGCTGCCCGAAGCGCTGGCAGAGATGCGAAAAATTCTCGGTCTGCGCGAAGCGGTACTGATCTCGACTTGCAACCGCGTGGAATATTTCGGCGAGACGGAGCAACCCGACCAAGCGGCACAGGCGTGGCCCGATTTCCTGCGCCGTTTTCATGGCGTGACGGAGGATTTCTCTCCGCTTTCATTTCAACTGCGAGGAACACCTTGCGTGGAGCATCTTTACTCGGTGGCCTCAGGGCTGAAGTCGATGGTGGTTGGCGAGACGGAAATTTTGGGACAGTTGAAGGTCGCCTATGACGCCGCAAAGACACATGGCCAGACCGGAAAATGGCTGAACCGGCTTTTCCAGTCATCATTCGCTGCTGCAAAATCAGTCCGTTCACGCACGGCGATCACGCGGGGCAGCGTGTCGGTCGGTTCGGTCTCGGTCGAACTGGCGGAAAAGATTTTCGGAGATTTAAAAAGCTGTCGCGTCATGGTGATCGGCGCGGGCGAGACGAGCGAGCGGACGGCGCGGTCGCTGCTCGGGCGCGGTGTGCCTTCGATCTTGGTGGCGAATCGCACCTTCGAACGGGCAGCTGCGCTCGCGACGGAACTGGGCGGTGAAGCGGTGCATTGGGAGGAATGGGAGGAGCGGGCGCTGGAGGTGGACATCATGATCAGCTCGACGAGCGCGCCACACTACGTGCTGACCCGGGAGAAGCTCGAAACTTTGCTGAAGCGGCGCGAACGGCGCGCGCTTTTCCTGATCGATCTGGCAGTGCCGCGTGATTTTGAGCCATCGATCAATTTGCTCGACGACGTATTTCTCTATGACATCGACGATCTGCAATCGATCGCCCATGCGCATCTGCGCGAACGGCAGACGGAGATCATTCGCAGTATGGAAATTTTGCAGCCGCATGTGGAGCGTTATATGGCATGGGCCGGACGGCAGCCAGGGCCGGTCGGTTCGGATGGTGTCCAGACGGGATGGGTCGCCGCATGAGACCGATGATCATTGGCAGTCGGGGAAGTGCGCTGGCTCTGGCGCAAAGCCGGGGTGTCATGAGCGCCTTGAAGAAGGCGTGGCCCGGGCGCAATTTTGAGATCAATGTGATCAAGACCGAGGGAGATCGTCTGGCGGATCTTCCCATTACCGGTGATGAGCCCCTGGGCAAAGGAATATTCACGAGCGAACTGGAACAGGCGCTTTTGAGCGGTGGAATCGATTTGGCCGTGCACAGTCTCAAGGATTTGCCGACGACCGGCGCGGACGGGCTCATGCTCGCGGCCATTCCGAAGCGGGCAGACGCGCGCGACGTACTTATCACGCGTGGTGAAGATTTGAGCAAGGAATTGCCCCACGGTGCGATCATCGCCACGGGGAGTCCGCGTCGTGCAGCACAGCTGCGCATGATCCGGTACGATTTCGAAACAGCGGAGATTCGCGGAAACATCGATACGCGGTTGCGCAAATTTCGAGAGAACCCGGAGTGGTCCGCGTTGATCCTGGCAGCGGCGGGATTGGAACGATTGAAGCCGGACGTTTCCGGGCTGACTGTGACCTTGTTGCCGTTCGACCAAATGCTTCCCGCGCCGGGGCAGGGAGCCCTTGGACTTCAAACGCGTCGGGACAATGCCGTCGACATTCGTAAACTTGTCGGGGCGATCCATGACAAGCAAACAGCGGCGGAAGTGGAAGCGGAGCGGATGTTTCTGCACGCGCTGGGCGGCGGCTGCCGGGAGCCGATCGCGGCCTACGCGCAGGTCCTGCCGGATAATCTGTTGAAGCTGGAGGGAATCGCGTGGCTGATCGGTGAGAAGAATCCGCGACGCGGTGAGATGGTCAGGCGGATCGATCAGCCGGAAGTTTTGGGCGTCGACCTGGCGGTGGAAGTTTCCCGATGAGCGCTGATGAGAAAAAAGGTCGCGTTTATCTCGTGGGCGCAGGGCCGGGGGCATTAGGTCTGGTGACGCTGCGGGCGCGGCAATTGATCGAGCAAGCCGATGTTCTGGTCTATGATTATCTCTGCAATCCCGAGATGTTGCGATGGGCGCGTTCCGACGTGGAAAAAATTTATGCCGGGAAATCGGGCGCGTCGCACACGCTGACTCAGGACGAAATCAACCAGTTGTTGGTGAAGTATGCCAACGCGGGAAAACAGGTCGTTCGGCTTAAGGGCGGCGATCCTTATGTCTTTGGTCGTGGTGGAGAAGAGGCGCAAGTACTGGTGCGTGCCGGGGTGGCGTTCGAGACGGTGCCGGGCGTGACGTCCGCCATTGCCGCGCCATCCTATGCGGGCATTCCGGTGACGCATCGTGATTATGCCTCGACGGTGACATTTGTGACCGGTCATGAGGACCCGTTAAAACCGGGATCGGCGATTGATTGGCAGCATCTGGCGCGGTTGCGCGGGACGAAGATTTTTCTGATGGGCGTGGAGCGATTACGGGAGATCGCGCAACGACTCATGGCCGAGGGAGCCGCTTCTGAAACGCCAGTAGCTCTCGTGCGCTGGGGAACGACGACGCGGCAGGAGAGTCTTGAAGGAACGCTGGCGACGATTGCTGATTTGGTTGAAAAGCGCGGCTTTGCGGCTCCGGCAATAACAGTTGTGGGCGATGTGGTGAAGCTGCGAAGCGAATTGAATTGGTACGAGGCGCTGCCACTGTTCGGACAACGTGTGGTGGTGACGCGAACGCGACGGCAGGCCAGTGCGCTGACGGAGAAGCTGCGATTGCTCGGGGCCGACGTGCTGGAGATTTCGACGATCCGCATCGTGCCGCTTCCGTTGGAGGATGCTCAACGAGACAAGCTGGAGAACTTCTCCCAACATTTTGATTGGGTGGTGCTGACGAGCCCCAATGCGGTCGAACTATTCTTCTCTGAGTTTTTCAAAGTGCGATCCGATGTGCGCGACCTGGGTGCTGTGAAGTTCGCGGCGGTTGGTCCGGCCACCGTCCAGAAATTACGCGCTCTTCATTTGCGTGCCGATTTGCAGCCGGAAATCTATACGACGGAAAAGTTGGCGGAATTATTCTCGGAAACAATGGTCAAGGGCATGCGATTTTGTCTGCCTCACGGGCAATTGGCTGATCCCCAGTTGGCGAATCATTTGCGGGAATTAGGAGGCGTGGTTGAGGAGTGGGTGCTCTATGATACGCAGCCGGAAGAAGAGGATGCGGGCGGTGCGCGGGCGCGCTATTTGAGGGAAGGGGCGCATTGGATCACCTTTACCAGTTCCAGTACGGCGGAAAACTGGCATGCGCTTCATCTTAAACCTGAGGATGGCGCGCCGCTTCCGAAAGTCGTGAGTATGGGCCCCGTCACCAGCGTAACGTTGCGCAAGCTTGGTTATGAAATTGCGGCGGAAGCGTCCAGTTCAACCCTCGATTCATTAGTGGAGACTATCATCAAATTGGTATAGAATCACTTCATGCCAACCAACGAAGAGTTAATGGATGATGGATACGCCGCGCTGGCGCTAGGTGAAATGGAAGAGGCGGTTAAATCCTTTAAACAGGTCGTGGAGCAGGACCCGGAATTTCAGGATGGATGGCAGGCATTGAGCATGGCACTCTATAAGCTGGATCGCTATGAAGAGGCAATTGTCGCGGGGAAGCGCCTGGCGGAGATCAATCCGAACAATCAATTTGTCTGGTCGAGCCTGTCGTTGGCCTATAACGCCAATAAACAAAAGGTGGAGGCCGAGGCTGCGGGTGCCAAGGCGCGTATCATATCCTGGGGCGGCAAAATCAAACCGGAAACGTTCGATTCAAATTCATCTGAGAAGTCGCCGCAATAAAAGCGTTTGTCAGGTGTATCTAGATAAAATATAGAGTTGCTTCTCCGTGTCTGATCCTATAACTATCCGACATGGCATTATCTAATCTATCGAGCGCGCAATTGGCGCAATTAATCGGTCTGGTCAAGGAAAAGGAAGTACTTCAGGCAAAGCTGGAAAAAATCGATGCGGCGTTGAGCGCCCTCGAAAGCGGCAAGGACGCTCCCAAGAAGCGCGGCCGCAAACCGGGTCGCCCGGTCGGAAGCACTGCCAAAGTCAAAATCGGCAAGCCGGGTAAACGGGGCAAGCGTTTGAAGGCGCCGCTGCTCAAGGCACTGTCCGCGGCTGGATCGTCGGGAATTACGGTGAAAGAATTGGCGGCCAAGTTGAAGGTCAAGCCGGGCAATATTTTCAGCTGGTTCTATACGACCGGCAAAAAAATCAGCGGCATCAAGAAAGTCGGCGAGGCGAAATACGCTTACGCGGGTTAGAGCAATTTAAGATAAGGTTGCAGTGAATGGGTGGCCCGGACAACTTGTTGTCCGGGCCACCCGAATCGTGAGCATCATTTTTTTGATGTGCTCTAATTGAATCTCACATCAAACGCTTCAGGATTACGGATTGGCTCCGTCGTTGGCCAGTGCTTTGCTTTTGGGTTCGAGGGTGGCTTCCATCTCGATCCGATCAATTGGGTTATCGCGTGCGTCGCGAGGCTGGGTAGAGATTTTATTGGCGACGTCCATACCTTTGATGACATGGCCAAAGACCGTATACTTGGCGTCCAGACTCGGGCAGGCCTCCACGCATATATAAAACTGGCTGCCGTTGGATTCGCGTTGTGGATTGACTGAGTCGGGTAGTCGCGCCATGGCGACGGCTCCGACGTCGTGCGTGAGTTTGATTTCCGCCGGTACCTTATAGCCCGGGCCGCCCTGCCCATAGGTGGCGCGATTGCTGGCGATGGAATTGGGGTCGCCCCCCTGGATGACAAAATTGGGAATGACCCGATGAAAGACGGTATGATTATAGAAGCCATCGGAGACTAGCCTGCGGAAATTCTCACAAGTCTTCGGTGCGGCGGAACTGTCCAATTCAATCACGATGCTCCCCATGGAGGTTTCCAGAACGACAACTTGTTGATCTTGCGGAGCAGTGTCGTCCGCCGCGACGGGAGGATTGGTCGCCGGTTCGGGATTCGAGGGGCTAAGCGTCAACCGAGACATGGATGAATCGACTGCGGGTGTGAGGTTTGGCGGAGGTTGGTCAGGCGGTGGCGTGGTGGAGACTGCAACCGGAGGCGCGGATGAGTTGGTATTAGTTGGAGGAGGATTTGCCGCAGGGGCAGTTGCTGCCGGTGGAAGAGAGACGAGTTGGGCGCGGGGATACGCACCTTTGGCGGAACCGTTCGCCGATTTTGAGGGCAGACCCGTGAGGTCGGAATCGCCTTGCGTGACGGCGGCGCTGCCCGCTTCTGCTTGGGCTTGATTAGCCGGTTTGTGGTGATCGCAACCCACCAGCATCACGGTGGCGAAAAGAAAAGCGGCACGTAATTTCTTCATGCGTTTGCTGAGTTAGACAGGGGAATGGAGACGGTCAAGCCCAGGCCATCGGCCAGGAGGGAAGTGCCCGTTTCGGAGGCCTTGAGTTGCACGTAAGCGAGAGCGATTCCCTTTTCCAGGCGGGGGGAAAAACCAGAACTGGTGATCGCACCGACTTCCTGCTCGCCTAGGATTAGTTTGGCGCCGGACGCCGGAAATGCCGCTGAATCGGATTGAAGAAAGACGAGGGTGCGGTTGACGTGTCCCACGCTTTTAAGACGCGCGATGGTTTCCTGGCCGACATAGCAACCCTTCGTGTAACTGATGGCTTCCAACATGTGGGGGCCCGCTTCCGGCGGTAAGGTATTGGAAGTGAGTTCTGCGCCCCAGCGGGGAATGGCATTTTCGAGGCGGAGAGTTTCGATGACGTCGATGGGAAGGGATTCGCCCACGACAACCGCGCCCTGGCTGGCGTGCCAGATATCAAAACCGGGCAGACCGAAACGTGCGTGGGCGACGACGAAACCGACGTCCGGCGCAGGTGGTGCCGTAGCTCCGAAGACATGGCTCAGACTCCATTGATCGCTGACATCCTCAAACACAGCGTCGTCCGCGATGAGATATTTTTCCAGGCGTGCACCGAGGCTTTCGCGCAACTCAGGTTCGGCATCGAGATAAAACTCGGCATTGCGCGCGGTGATATGGAGGTCGCCTTCCATGCGACCCTTGGCCGTGCAGACAGCGGCATAACAAATCTGGCCGTCGGCTAGGTCGGCGACATCGCTGGTCACCTGACCGTTGAGGTAGCGCACACGGTCCGGTCCGCTTAAACGCCAGAGGGCGCGGGGCGAGAGCACAAAGGTCAGCGATTCACCGGCGAGGATGCGGTGGTAGAGATCGAGGTTCATGGGGAGAGCGATTCCAGCGTTAGATTTTGGTCGGAACTTATCCTGAGCGGTAAACGGATCAGGAAAGCTCTTCCTCGACGACGGGATTGCGAAGGATGCCGATGCCTTCGATCTCGATCTCCACGACATCGCCCGCCTTGAGATAAGTCGGCGGTTTACGACCCATCCCAACACCTTCCGGCGTACCGGTCAGGATCAGCGTGCCCGCTTCGAGTGTGGTGCTGCCGCTGAGAAACTCGATGATTTCGGCGACGGAGAAGATCATGTCGCGAGTGTTGCTTTGCTGCATGGTCACTCCGTTGACGCGCGTTGAAATGGCCAAATCGTTTGGATTTTTAATGCTATCAGGGGTGACGAAAGCGGGACCAAGTGGGCAGAAGGTATCGAAGGTTTTGCCGCGGCACCATTGCGAGCCACCCCAAGTCTTTTGCCAGTCGCGGGCGCTGACGTCGTTACCGATGGTGTAGCCCATCACATATTCGAGGGCATTGGCGCGGGAGACATTCTTGCAGTCGTACCCAATGATGACGCCGAGTTCAGCCTCGAAATCGACTTCATCGCTGCGCAGGTGGCGGGGCAGGACAATGGGGCCTTCGGGGTTTTGAAGCGCCGTGGGGCTTTTGAGAAAAACGATGGGATGTCCCGGAATTTTCGCGCCGGTCTCCTCGGCGTGCTTGCGATAATTCAAGCCGATGCAGTAAATGGTCTTGGGTTCGATGGGCGCGAGCAAATCGAGAACTTCGATGCGTTCGTTGGTGATTTTGAGTTCCCCGCAGGAGATGTCACCGCTTAAGCCGAAGAAGTTTTTACCATCATCCGAAGTCGCCGTGCGTACGCGATGAGTCTGATCCCGCAAACGGTAAATTTTCATCAATCCCTTTGTAGGCGAAAATAATCGGCGCTGCTAGCGGAATGGAATAGATGTAAACACCTCTTACAGTTTTTTATGTAAAAACTCTCTTTTAATATAGTCGTCGATTTGCTTCCCTTTCGTGAGCCGATCGAAGTCGGTCATATATTATGCCTATTCTCGGAAACCTCTCCGAATTTCCTTTGCCTGAAGTTCTGCTCCTGATCGGGGCTCGCACGGGACGGTTGCGTTTATTGGACGTCCCGGAATTCGGAATTCTTGAGGTTGATGTTTTTAATGGCGAGGTCCATGCGCTGCACATTGGCGACAGGACCCTGACCGAGATTGCAGACTTGATCGAAAAGCTGAGCGCCGTGGTCCAGGCGCAGGGAGGCATGTTTGAGTTTAAGATGCACTCGGTACTCCCGGTGGCCCGTCCGCGGCCACTGACCATCGCTCAACTGGTCATGTCGCTGGTCTGCCATGTCGATGAGCAGGTGGCGCGTCTTCATGCTGCGCCTCACCACTGGTATATGCTCGAGACACCGCAGCCCGAGATATGGATCGAGCCGGAACTGCACGAATTTTTTCTCGCGGCCCGTCCTTCCCTGACGACGGGAGCTTATCGGGACGAGTTGGCGGAACAGTTGAAACTGGATACTGGCGTGGTACACAAAAACCTGACCAACTTGCGGTTGCTCGGCGTGATCAAGCTGGTGGATGGAGCCGAGACGGTTCCTTTGGCCGGGATCAACGTGCCGGAAAAGATTTCGCGCAAGAGTAATGACTTTCTCCGGGCGTCGCGTGCCGCGGGAGAAATCCAGCGGATCACGAGTAGGTTACCGTCGATCGAGAAGCCGTAGCCGCCTAGGTCACGAAATATTTCCGCGCAGGTCGATCACATCGGCGACGAGCGCGTCGATGTCGGCATCGGTGGTCTGCCATGAGCACATGAAGCGAGCGACGTTGCCGCCGATAAAATTGTAAATGACCCAACCGCGCTCGCGCAGGCCGCGAAGGATGGGTTCGGGTAAATGGATGAAGGCGGCGTTGGCCTCCACCGGATGTGCGGCGACGAGACCGGCTTCTTTTTCAAAACGCGAGGCAAGGTGGCGGGCACATTGGTTCGCATGTTGGGCGTGCTTCAGCCATGCGCCGTTTTCGAGGAGGCCGACCCAACCGGCGGCGAGCAGACGCATCTTCGACGCGAGTTGGCCGGCCTGCTTGCAGCGGTAATCGAATTCGCGCGCAAGTTCGCGATTGAAAAAAATGACCGCCTCGCAGTTGGCCATGCCGAGCTTGGTGCCACCGAAGCAAAGCACATCGATACCCGCCTGCCAGGTGGCGGCCTTCGGCGCGATTCCGAGCGAGGCGACCGCATTGGAAAAACGGGCGCCGTCCATCTGTGTGACGAGGCCGAAACGCTGGGTGGTTTCGTGGATGGCCTCAAGTTCGTGCCGTTGATAGACGGTGCCGAGTTCGGTCGATTGAGTCAGGCTGACAACGCGCGGCTTGGGGTAGTGAATATCAGTCCGTTTGGAGGCGAGTTCCGCAATCGCCGCTGGTGCAATTTTCCCATGCTCGCCGGATGCGCCGAGAAGTTTGGTGCCGTTGGAGAAAAATTCCGGTGCGCCGCATTCGTCATCGACGATATGTGCGTGTTCGTGGCAAATGACGCTGTGATAGGACTGGCAGCAGGAGGCAAGGGCCAGGGAATTGGCGGCGGTGCCGTTGAAGACGAAGAAAATTTCCGCTTCAGGGGATTCAAAAAGATCGCGCAGAAGATTGGCGGCGCGTTCGGTCCAGGCATCGTTGCCGTAGGAGGCGGCATAGCCGGAGTTGGCCCGCGCCATCATTTCCCAAGCCTCAGGGCAGACCCCAGAGGTGTTGTCGCTGGCGAAATGCGTTTTGGGGGCGGGGATAGTTGGTTCGGCCATGATTCAGTCTGCTTTCAGCGCGCCTGCTCTGCAATCTCTCTCAATGCTTTGAATCCACCAGCGTTGGGTGGTCTTGAATTTGGCGCGACCGAAGCTGCGCTGGAAATAGAGCCTGAGCACAGAGCCGTCGGTGGTCTGGACGCGATAACCGTGCTTCCGGACGTAGCGCTCGCCGCTGCCATGGGCGCAGTCGCCGTGTTCTTTCCATTGTTCGAGCATCCGAGCCACGGTGAATTCCGTTTTTCGCCAGCGGAATTTATGGGGCAGGCCGGGTTCGCCGCGAGCCATGCCCGCAACGTCGAAGCTGGCGTCGAGCGGGATAATCGATTCGCTGACGAAGGAAACGGGCATGTTGTATTCTACAACATTTTCTGAAAAACCCTTTCGAAAAATAATCCGTCATCCTGTGACAAGCTCAGCCATAACGATGCAGTTGCCCACTATCCCGAAGGGATTAAATCATATAGCCCAGGGTTGGACTCGCTCGGGAGCTCTACCCTGGGTTAGATCAACAGGCCTCGTACCCTGAAAGGGGTTCTATCTTTTTGGTGATCGAAACGAGGTCGCTTGCTACAAGCCTTTCAGGGTAGCCTTCTCTTCCTTCTACCCAGGGTAGCTCGTTCCTCGCAACCCTGGGCTATATGATTTAATCCCTTCGGGATAATGAAGGCCTGACTGTAGAGAAATCTACCCTAGTTGGCCTGGTTCGGAGGCGTGATCATGGAGGTCGATGGCGCCGTCGTCATGGCCGAATGACCGCGGCCATCGTTGGCTGTGATCACGCGCGCACCCTGGCGGCGGGTGAAGAAGGCCCAGACCCAGCGAATGACCACCGTGAGCTTGTTGGTGAAGCCAACGAGGAAGAGGATGTGTACCCCAAGCCAGGCAAGCCAGGCGAGGAAGCCGCTGAATTTCACGCCCGCAATCATGGCCACCGCACGGGAATGCCCGATGGTCGCCATTGTGCCCTTGTCCCAGTATTTGAACGGATCGCGCTGGGCGGGTTGCAGATGAGGATCAGCCTGTTCCGTCTCGATGACCTTGGCCACGTATTGTCCCATCTGGATCGCGGCGGGAGAGACTCCCGGCACGGGCGTACCGTCCTTATTGAGAATGAAGGCGATGTCGCCAACCGCAAAGACTTCGGGATGGCCGGGGATGCTAAGATCGGGATTGACCTTGATGCGACCGGCGCGGTCGATTTCGACGCCGAGCGTGCGGGTAACCGGATTGGCGCCGACTCCCGCCGACCAGACGATGGAGGCGGATTTGATGGTCTCGAGCGCCTCGGGGTTTTCCTTGTGCGAGACGACGACCATTTCCGACTTGATGTCCTTGACCATGGTGTTGAGTCGCACCTCGACGCCGATTTCCTCGAGCTGGCGCTGGGCACTGGCGGAAAGATCGCGCGGCAAATGCATGAGGATACGGTCGGCAGCCTCGACCAGGATCACCCGCACCTTGGTGGGATCGATCTTGCGGAAATCATGGCGCATGACGAAGCGGCCCAGTTCCTTGCAGGCCCCGGCGAGTTCCACTCCGGTCGGTCCTCCGCCGACGATGACGATGGTCATCAATTTTTTCCGTTCTTCCGGGTCGTTGGTCAACTCGGCATTTTCAAAGGCGAAAAGAATCTCGCGGCGAATGCGCAAGGCGTCGTTGATCGACTTGAGGCCCGGGGCGAATTCAGCCCATTCGGGATGGCCGAAGTAACTGGTAACACCACCGAGTGCGACGACCAAGTAGTCATAAGTCAAGGTGCGGTCCGAAAGGACTACGTTCCGGGTCTTGAGATCGATGGTTTCGACTTTGCCCAACTGGACGCTGACATTTTCGTGGTCGCTGAGAATTGAGCGGAGCGGCTTGGCGATTTCGACCGACGAGAGGGTCGCAGTCGCCACCTGATAAAGAAGAGGCTGAAAGAGGTGATGATTCTGCCGGTCAATCAGCGTGATGCGGCAATTGGTGTGGCGCAGGGATTTGGCGAGATTAAGGCCGGCAAAGCCGCCACCCAAAATAACGATATGAGGCTGGGTTCTATTGATCGGTTTGACTTCGGCGGCGGGTGAGGGGGCGACATCGGTTGCGGACATGGGCCAGAAATATACACAGTGCCACTTTGATGGCAAACGTGATCGAAGATTTTTGAAATAACCGCTCCTTCACGGGAGTGAAAAGAGCGATTGGGACGAGGCCCCTGGCGGCGAATTTAGTGGCCGACAGGTGTCGTGGCCGGTGTTGAAGCCGGCGCGGGAGTTGCCGCCGGGATTGAGGCTGGCGCGGAGGCGGAAGCTGCTGCGGCTTCCTTTTGTTTTTCCTTCTCCAGTTCCATGGCAATCTTCATGCCCACGCCACGGCCCCATTCCTGCCCGATTTGCATGCTCTCGTGCATGATCTGAGGGGTGGCCGCGAGCACGCGTTGGCCCGCCGGAGTTTGATAGAAGGTATTCACGGCTTTCAAATCCTCGAGCGAATAATATTTATCATAGAGGGGTATCATCTTGTCGATGAGATCCTCGGTATTGATCTCTTTCTCGAAACGGTCCCAGAATTCGCCCGAAACCGAGCTGTTTTTCGCGCGGAAGGCGGTGATCATTTGATCGAGTACCTGGTTCATCAATTTCATGGTGCCGGTCAATTCAAGCATTTTGCGGATTTCCGCTGCCTTGGCGGGATCGATGGATTGGTAAGCTGTCGCGGAAGGCTGGGACGAATCGGATGCAGCTGCCGCAGCGGGAGCCGGTGTCTGGGCTTGGGCGGTGAAACAGGTGAGGAGTGCGGCTAGTGCGATGAGGAAGCGTGTTTTCATAGGAAAGCGGGAGTTAAGCGTGAAGCGGCAGCATAAGTGCATCATGAAAAGAAGAACATGCAAAAGTTGCCACGCCGTTTCTTTACGCGGGCGGGTCATTCGGCTAGGTTGGCCGTTCGTGACCATGCTTGATCGGACCCCTCAACAGAACCAAGTGCAAGCCGCACCAATACCGAAAGCCGGGGGCAATGAGTGACCTGACGTCGCAGCCGCGGCGACCGGGCGGACGGATGGCCTCGCGCCCTTTGCATTTCATCTGGTTGGTGGATGGATCCGGGTCGATGCGCGTGCAGGGTAAGGTTGAGGCGCTGAACCGAGCGATCAATGAGGCGATTCCACACATGCGGATCGTCGCGCGGGAAAATCCGCAGGCCTCGATTTTTGTCAATGCGATCTGTTTTGCCGATGAGGCGCGCTGGATGGGCGAAAAGTTGATGCCCGTCTCGGAGTTTCGCTGGCACGATATCGAGGCAGGCGGCGCCACCGCGTTAGGCGAGGCGCTGACGATGGTGGGCGATGTTCTCCAGACGCCGCTGTTGACCGATCACGGCTTGCCGCCGGTGATTGTCCTGGTGACCGACGGTTTGCCGACGGACGATTTTTACGCGGGTCTCGATCATCTTTTATCAAAGCCGTGGGGACGGCAGGCAGTGCGCGTCGTGGTGGCCGTTGGAGAGGATTCCACTTCGGAGGCCGCTCAGAACTTTTTCCGGGCTTTCACCGAGAACGATACAATCCAGCCCTTTCAGGCAAATAATCCGGAGGCCTTGATCGAGGTCATTCGCCGGGTCTCGACTTCTGTTTTAAAATCGGTGGCTTCGCCCCTTAGTCGCAACGCGGATGTGGTTGAAGGAGATTCCACAGAGGACCAGAGTTCTTCAATTGGTATCGAGAACGAAACGACGGAGAAGGCTGACATATGGTAAAGGCGTCGCGCTGGACAGCCATGGGCGCCAGTGTCAGGGGAGCTTCGCACGAGAAGAACGGCCTGAACAACCAGGACGCGGTGCGCTTAAGAAATCCAACCGGTGTCGATGATTTTCTCGTCATGGCGATCGCGGACGGCCACGGCAGCTCGCGCAGTTTTCGTAGCGAGCGCGGTTCAGCTCTGGCGGCCGAATGCGCGGTGAGTGTACTCCGGCAGTTTGTGCGACGAATGGGACCCTGCGCGCCACTAAGCCAGGTTCGTCGCCAGGCGAAGATGCGCTGGCCGCAGGCGATGATCTCGGCCTGGAAAAGCGCCGTGCGCGCGGACCTGGCGGAGTCTCCCTTTTCGCCGCTCGATTTTGCTGCCTTTCCCGAGCCGCCCCCGGTGATCAAGCCGGGCGGAGAACTGCCAAGCCCCGCATACCTTGCCTACGGCGCGACGCTCGTCGCCGTGGCCATCACCCGCCGCTACATTCTCTATTCGCAACTCGGGGACGGTGATATTCTGGCCATTCATGATGGAGGCGTCGTATCGCGTCCCTTGCCGCGGCAGCACGAATTCATGTCCAATCATACGGTCTCGCTTTGCACTCACCATGCCCCAAGTAAGTTTCAAATCCGGGTGGATCCTTGCCGGGCGGGTGGTCCGGCCATGATCATGCTTTCCACCGATGGCTATGCGAATTGCTTCGGCAATGAGGAAGCATTCTTCACCGTTGGCGCCGATTTACTGGGATACCTGCGATCGCATGGCATTGCCATGGTGGGTGAAATGCTGGAGGAATGGCTGCGTGAATCCTCGCATGACGGCAGCGGGGATGATATTACCGTGGGGCTGGCCACGCGCTCCGGCGCCGGATTTTCCATATGAATACTTTTCGCCCGGGACAAACCATCTGGCTGGAAATCACAGGGGACCGCTGCGAGGTCGGTGAACTCATCGGCACCGGCAGCATGGGACAGGTTTACCGCGTTCTGTTCGACGGACAGCAGTATGCCATGAAATGGTATTATCCGGAAAACGCGACAAAGCGGCAGCGCGACGCCATTGAGCTTCTCATCCAGAAGAAGACACCCAGTGACCGTTTTCTGTGGCCAATGGACATCGCGTTATGCCAGGGCTTCTCGGGTTTTGGCTACCTGATGCCGCTGAGGGAACCGCGTTACCGGGGACTGGGGGATCTGATGAACCGGGAGATTGATCCGAGCTTTCGCATCCTGACACACTCGGCGATCGAACTGGCTGACAGCTTTCTGCGGCTCCATTCCCTCGGTCTGTGTTGCAGTGACATTTCCTTCGGCAACATCTTTCTCGACCCGAACACGGGCGAAATCCTTCTTTGCGCCAACGACAGCCTGGCCCTCGATGGGGAGGGCATCGGCGGTGCACTCGGAACGCCCCGATTCATGGCGCCGGAGATTATCGGTGGCCTCGCTCGGGCGTGTGCCAGTACCGATCTCCATTCCCTGGCGGTGATCCTGTTTTATCTCTTCATGATCCATCATCCACTGGAAGGTCGCCGGGAAAGGGAGATCACCTGCCTCGATCTTGCCACAATGCAGAAGCTCTATGGATCGGATGCGCTCTTCATCTTTGACCTCAAGCACGGCGCCAATCGTCCGGCGGCGGGCGTGCACAATAACGCGGCGCTTTTCTGGAACCTTTACCCCGGTTACCTGCGCGATATCTTCACGCGCGCCTTTACTGAAGGCCTGCGCGATCCGGCTGCGCGGGTGAAGGAAAGCGAATGGCGCTCCGTGTTCACCCGGATGCGCGACCAGATTTATTACTGCCACAAATGCGCCTCGGAAAATTTCCTGACCAATGACGCCGAGGGACCTGCGCCGGTTGCGGATCAGCCCTGCTGGTCCTGCGGGGTGATTCCGATTCCGCCGATGCGTCTGCGCTTGGGGTACCACTCGGTGGTGCTCAACCAGGACACAATGCTCTATCCCCACCATCTCGACGTGAACCGGCGCAACGATTATTCCGAAGTCTTGGCAGAAATGGTGCCGCACCCGAAGAAAGCTGATGTCTGGGGACTTAAAAACGTGTCGCAACAAACGTGGAGCAGCATTGCTCCCTCAGGAACCACCATCGAAGTCGCCACGGGCCGCTCGGTTTCCCTCGTTCCTGGACTGCGCATCCGGTTCGGGAACGTCGAAGGCTTGGTTGGATAAATGCCGATATCCCGATAAGATCACTATTCCTTTATGAACGCATTCAATCACATTGCCCTTAATTGCCGGGACCAAGCTGCCCAGGAAGCCTTTTACACGAAACATTTCGGGTTCAAGCGGTCGCGCACGTTTCACAAGGGAGAACCGGGTGAGTTCTTCATGCTGAAACTGGGATCGATGCGCCTTGAGTTATTCAAAGGGGACCCGGATAAGTCGGTGGACGCGAAGGGCGGCGAGCAGCATGTGGGTTTCAAGCATCTGGCTTTCGATGTCCCAAAGCTCGAACCGGTGATCGCCGCGCTCAAGGCCGATGGCATCGAATGCGATCCCGTCATTGAACTCCCGAAACTCGCGCCGGGTTTTCGTATCGTCTTTTTCCGCGATCCCGAGGGCCATATCCTCGAGTTGATGGAAGGCTACATCGACGAGGAGTAAGATTAGAGGTCTATAGACCGCCCATTTTTTTGTTGAAACCATTTTAACAGGAAGACATGAAAACATGAAATACATGAAGAAGGCAGGGAAACAAGGGGAGCATTAAGTTCGATTTCTTCTCCGCTTCAGTTTCATGTCTTCCTGTTAAAAAATGATGATTTCAACAGAGCAATCGCCCAATTTGATTGTCCCTTGCTGACTGTGGGCGTAGGCTTATCCCTTGCCTTATTGGCTTACGTTTATGCACGCCCGACTTTTTCCCAGCCGCGAGGATTTCCGGAAACTGGCCCACCAGGGAAACCTGGTCCCGGTTTACCGCGAAATCATCGCTGATATGGAGACCCCGGTTTCGGCCTTTCACAAGATCGACACGGGGGACCATTCGTTCCTTTTTGAATCGGTGGAGAAGGGCGGCAAATTTGCTCGCTACTCGTTTCTGGGTGCGAGCCCGCAGGTAATTTTTCAGGCAAAGGGCAAAGACGTCACGCTGCGTGAAGGGGCCGAGCAACGCGCCTACACCATCGAAACCGATGTCTTGCACGAACTGGAACGCCTCATGGCCGGATATCGTCCCGTGCCTGTTGCTGAGTTGCCGCTGTTTTACGGCGGCGCGGTGGGCTATCTCGGATTCGAGGCGGCGACCGGCTTCGAGCCCAGCATTTCCCGCGCGAAGAAGGACGATCTTAATGTCCCCGATGCCTATTTCTTCATCACCGATACGCTGCTGATTTTCGATCACCTCGAGCGCCGGATCAAGATCGTCGCCAACGCGCATGTGACCGATCCCGCGCAGGCCGATCGCGCTTACGATGCGGCGGTGGCCAAGATCGAGGAGCTTGAGGCGCGCCTGTCACGTCCCGTGCGGGCGAGTCTGCTGCCCGTCTTCACGGAGGTCGCGCCGCTGGAGCCGTCGATCAACATGACTCGCGATCAGTACGTGAAGATGACCGAGAACATGCAGGAGTACATCCGCGCCGGAGATATTTTCCAGGTGGTGCCCTCGCAACGATTCGAGGTGGCGTTCGATGGTGCGCCGCTCGATCTCTATCGCGCGTTGAGGCTGATCAATCCGTCGCCGTATATGTTTTTGCTCAAGCTCGGCGGTATGGCGCTGGTTGGCGCTTCACCAGAGCTTCATGTCCGCTGCGAGGAGGGCAAGGTGCAGATCCGGCCCATCGCGGGGACGCGTCCGCGCGGCAAGACGCCCGAGGAAGACGACGCGCTCACGGCGGAATTGCTCGCCGATCCGAAGGAACGCGCCGAGCACGTCATGCTGGTCGATCTCGCCCGCAACGACGTGGGCCGCGTCTGCAAATTCAACACCGTACGCCTGACCGATTTCATGACCACGGAGCGCTACTCGCACGTCATGCACATCGTTTCCAACGTCGAGGGCGAGTTGAATCCCGGGCACTCCGCCTACGACGTCATGCGCGCGACTTTTCCTGCCGGGACGGTCAGCGGTTCGCCGAAAATTCGCGCCATGCAGATCATCGCCGACCAGGAACCGACCTGTCGCGGAACTTATGCGGGTGCGGTCGGCTACTTCGGTTTCTCCGGCAATCTCGATTCCTGCATCGCCATCCGTACCGTGCTCCTCAAGGACGGCAAAGCCTATCTCCAGGCTGGCGGCGGCCTCGTCGCTGACTCCACGCCCCTCGGCGAATATCAGGAATCGATCAATAAAGCCAAAGCCGGCCTCAAGGCCCTCGCCATGGCGAAACAGTTCTGAGTCTTGGAATACCTCTAAAAGAGCGAGATATTCGATGAAAGTATTCTGCATGGCCTTTGCGCTATTTGCGATTGGCTTACTCGTTTCGAGTGCGGCAGAAACTACCTCGGAAAAAATCAAGGAATGGAAATCTCCAGATGGCTCTTCGGAGGCCGTTACCAAGAATTTCCGTCACGCCAGCGATGCCGATTACACTGATTGGGACGTTGTTACCATTCGAGACGCACACTATAAATTTCTCGCTTCCCTTTCGCTGGAAGAAGGCAGTGGCATTACGCGCGCAGTTGTGACCGAGGCGCTTTGGTCGCCCGACTCACGCTTCTTCGTGTTCCAGACGGCGAGTTCGGGAGGGCACTCTGCGTGGCATGTGCCCACTTATGTCTATGATGCCAAGACATCTTTGATTTACTCGATCGATGATACCGTAGGGGCAATCACTTCGGACAATACGCCGCTCCACTTTACGCATGGCGACGTGCTGCACCTTGAACTCTGGGACTTCAAATGGGAGAAGGATTCCGACCCCTCATCCTTCCCGAGAGATATTCCGCTTCTTGACTTTGTGAAGTCAGCAAAAAAGGCGCAGCATTCGGAGCGAGAATCGCTCCACCATCCATAACTACGGGTGCGTTGACGAAGCCCGAAGACAATGCGAATCTTACTTTTCCCTCACCATGCTCCTCATCATCGATAACTACGATTCGTTCACCTACAACCTCGTCCAATATTTTGGCGAGTTGGGCGCGGAAGTGCTCGTGAAGCGCAACGACGAAATCACGCTTGCGGAAATCGATGCGCTCAAGCCGGAGGCCATTGTTATTTCGCCCGGGCCATGCACGCCGAAGGAAGCGGGAGTTTCCAACGAGGTCATCGCGAAGATCGGGCCGCGCCTGCCGGTTCTCGGCGTCTGTCTGGGGCACCAATGCATTGGCCATGTCTATGGCGGCGCGGTCGTGCGCGCGGGACGTCTTATGCATGGTAAGACCTCACCTATCCTTCATGACGGCACAGGCGTTTTTGCGAAGCTGCCCAGCCCCTTTGAGGCGACGCGTTATCACTCCCTCATCATTGATCCTCCGACGGTTCCCGAGGTGCTGATCGTCAACGCGCATACGGAAGAAGGCGAAATCATGGGCGTACGCCATCGCGAATATCCGATCCACGGCGTCCAGTTCCATCCTGAATCAATCCTGACCCGGCACGGCAAGGATCTGCTCAAGAATTTTCTCGGTATCGCCACTGAATTTCACGCGAAGAAGAAAACCGCCTGATAGAGATTTTGGATATCTTTCGGAAGCTGATCCTTCGACAGGCTCAGGATGACAGAATTCGATTTATAATTAATTCCGTAAATTTGGTAATTCCGTTAATTCCGTCTAAATTTCCCCATGAAACACCTCCTCCATAATCCCGCCTACAAAATGGCATGTGACCAGTTCGACGCGGTCGCTGAGTTTCTGAACATCCCGGAAAACATGCGGGAGCGGGTGAAGACGCCGAAGCGCATGGTCACCGTTTCGATTCCGGTGCGGCTGGATTCGGGCGAGGTCAAAGTATTTGAAGGCCATCGCGTCCAACATCACCTCACGCTGGGGCCGACCAAAGGCGGACTCCGTTATCATCAAAGCGTCGAGTTGGGCGAAGTCGCCGCGCTGGCCATGTGGATGAGTTGGAAATGCGCCCTGGCCGACTTGCCCTACGGTGGCGCCAAGGGCGGAATCATGATCGATCCTCGCAAATTCTCCATGGGCGAACTGGAACGGATCACGCGCCGTTACACCAGCGAGATGATCCCCTTCATCGGGCCGCAAACCGACGTCATGGCGCCCGACATGGGCACCAACGAGCAGACCATGGCGTGGATGATGGACACCTATTCGCACCATATCGGCCATGCCGTGCCGAGCATCGTCACCGGCAAGCCGGTCAGCATCGGCGGCTCGCTGGGCCGCAAGGAAGCCACGGGCCGGGGCGTCGCGTTCCTGGCCAATCGCGCCACCGACATGCTCAAGCTGCCCAACGATAGCCGCGTCATTGTCCAGGGTTTCGGCAACGTCGGCAGCTATGCCGCGGCGGGCATGGCGAAGTTCGGCGCGAAGATCGTTGGCGTCAGCGACGTGAATGGCGGAATCTATAATCCCAAGGGTTTCGATTTCCAGGCGCTGGAAGACCACGTCGCGCGGACCGGCAGCGTAAAAGGTTTTCCCGGTGGCGAGAAAATTTCCAACGAGGAACTTCTCATTCAACCGTGCGAGGTGCTGATTCCCGCGGCGATGGATCGCGTCATCACGGACAAGAACGCAGGCAAAATCCAGTGTCGTATCCTAGCCGAAGGCGCGAACGGCCCCACCACCGTCGAGGCCGACGCCATTCTCCGGCAGCGCCCCGAAATCTTTGTCATTCCCGATATTCTCTGCAATTCCGGCGGCGTCATCGTCAGCTATTTCGAGTGGGTGCAGGATTTGCAGAGCTTCTTCTGGGCCGAGACGGAAATCTTCGACAAGCTCTACCGCATCCTCGGGCGGACGCTCGACACCGTCCTCAAGGAGTCGCGCAAGCACAACATCGACCATCGCACGGCGGCCTTGTCGCTGGGCATCCAGAAGGTCGTGAACGGCAAGGCGATTCGCGGCCTGTTTCCGTGAGGAGAGGCAACTTTACGAGGTCGTAAAGAAAATTTGCTTATCGTTGGGTCAAATTTCGGCAAAACTTTCCTCCGCATGTCACTTCGTCACTTTTTATCCGTCACTTTCCTTGTCATGCTGGCCATGGTTTCGGTCTGGGGTAGATTGGTGGCTGCCGATACCTATACCTACGACAGCGACAACAACCGCACTAGCAAGGCGATCGCCGCCACCAACTCGGGAGGGCCTGCCCGGGGCGTAAGCAACGCACCTTCCGATAGCACGGATAGCACTTCCGACAGCACGATGTCTGCTACGAAACCGGTAGGGCGAACCATCACCCTTAGCGATTTCGGCGCAGAAGATCTGGCCTATCTGTGTGTGCCAACCACGCCGCCCACGCTGGGCATTGTGCTGGTGCCGGACGTTTATGGGCTGGACAGTTTTACCAAGGCGGAAGCGGATCGTCTCGCTGCCATGGGCTACTTGGTGCTGGCGGTCGATATTTATAATGGGCATACGACAACCGATCCCGGCGACATGGCTTCGATCACGGCCAACATGAATGCCGAGTCGGCCATGAAGACGCTGGACTCGGGCTTTCGGTTCTTTCGCGAGAGTCCCAAGTTCAAGGTCGATCATATCGTGGCGATGGGTTGGGGCACGGGCGCGAATTATGTTTTTCAAGCCGCGCGCGAGGACAAGTTGCTCGACGGCGCCATCACCTTTTACGGGCCAGTCGAAACCCAATCCACGAGAGTCGGAAAGTTTGTCGCGCCGCTTTGCTCTCTCTATCCTGAAAAAGATGCCGTGGCGACGCACGACAACGTGATGACCTTTGAGAATTTGATGAAAGCCGCAGGGAACGATTTTTCCGCGTGGTTCATCGCAGCAGGGAGCGGATGGTCGAACCCTGGCAGCAAGACCTATAATCCCACCGAGGACAAGGAAGCCTGGAAAGTCGCCGTGCCCTTTCTGATTCGTATCGCCGCCGAACCGGTCAAGGACCGCAAGCCACCCTCCATCATTGATAAGGCCAAGGACGGCATCAAAAAGATTTTTGAGTAGGCTGAGGGATCGCCGAATTTTTGACGGAATTAACGGAATTACCAAATTAACGGAATATTACCGAAAACAGCATTCGTCATCCTGAGCTTGTCGAAGGATCAGTTCGGTTGCGGATGGCTAGGGACTGTCTAATTTGAATCATGACTCCATGGCGTCTTCTTGTTGATGGTCCGGCTTCTCCGGCGCGGAACATGGCCATCGATGAAGCGCTTTTGCGAGAGGTGCGGGAACCGGTCTTACGCATCTATGAGTGGAGCATTCCGGCGGTCAGTCTTGGGTATTTCCAGCATGCCGCGCTGGCCGGAGAACGTCCCTTCATTCGCCGTTACACCGGGGGTGGTCTGGTTGATCACGCGCATGATATCACTTACACCATCATCCTGCCTCGCGCGCATCCGTGGATGGATATTTCCGCACCGGAGAGTTATTGCACGATTCATCGCGGCGTGCAGGCGGTCCTTGCTGCGTGCGGAATTGGAGCGGAACTCACGCCTGAAGCTAGTACCGCTGAATCGGAGGCCTGCTTCGCCAAGCCGGTGCGATTTGATATCGTGGCACCGAGCGGAAAACTGAGCGGGGCGGCCCAGCGTCGTACGCGTGAGGGATTGCTTCATCAGGGCAGTATTCTATTGCCCGAACCGAAAATGAACGCGATGGTTCGACGGATGTTCCCAGACATTTTCATGGCTCATCACGGCCTCGGTTGGCTGGGAGCATCGCTTCAATCGATGACAGCTTCCGAAGAAGCCCGCGCCGCCGATCTGGAGCGCGACCGCTACGCCACGGATGCATGGAATAGGTCGAGATAAATCGCTGAAAAACTGTAAAAACTCCCTGTAAAATAAGCGCATTACTTGTTGTGAAAAAAGGCAGCGTTCGGGTATAATTTTCCGCTTATGGCAGACCCGAAAAAACCAGCCGCAAATGAAGGCGGCGACGAAATTCTTGAATTCAATTCTGGTGTTGGTGAAGGCACCTATGACGCCTCTAAACTAGGCAAGTTGGAGGGCCTTGAAGCGGTCCGGAAAAAGCCGGGCATGTACATCGGCGGCACCGATGAACGGGCGTTGCACCATTGTATTTCGGAGGTGCTCGACAACTCCATCGATGAGCATTTGGCCGGCTACGGCAAGAAGATCGAAGTCACGGTCCATGTCGACGGTTCGATTTCCATTCGTGATGAAGGCCGCGGTATTCCGGTCGATATCCATCCGCAATATAAAATTCCCGGCGTTGAAATGGTGCTCACCACGCTTCACTCGGGCGGCAAGTATGGCCAGGGCGGTTACATCTTTTCCGGCGGCACGCACGGCGTCGGCGCGAAATGCGTTAACGCGGTCTCCGAATGGTTCGAGGTGGAAGTCTCGCGTGACGGCAAGGTCTACGGCATGGAATTCGAGCGGGGCAAGACGGTCAAGAAGCTCGAGGTCATCGGCAAAAGCAAATCGACGGGCACGCAAATCACGTTCAAACCCGACACCGAAATTTTCAAGGAGACGGTTGAATTCAAGAAGGAGCTCATCGTGGGCCGCTTGCGCGAACTCGCGTTTCTCAACCCCGGATTGGAAATCGTCCTGACGGATGAGCGCACCGAACAAACCGAAGCGGAACGTTACTTCTATAAGGACGGCATCGAGGAATTCGTCAAGCAGCTGAGCAAGAACAAGCAGGTGGTGCATCCCAAGCCGGTGCGCATCTCTCGGGTCAAAGAAAACGCCGTGATCGTCGAGGGGACGCCGCGACCGATCAAGCTCGACATCGTTTTCCAGTACAACGACTCGATCAGCGACCAGATTCTTTGCTTTACCAACACCATCACCAACCCCGATGGCGGCACGCATCTGGCCGGATTTCGCTCGGCCCTGACTCGTGCGATCAATCAGTACGGCAAGACGAATACGCTCTTCAAGCCGAAGGATCCCGCACTCTCCGGCGACGATGTCCGCGAAGGTCTCGTGGCCGTCATTTCCCTGCTGCATCCCGACCCGAAGTTTGAGTCCCAGACCAAGGTGAAGCTTCTTTCGCCTGAGGTGGAAGGCGTCGTTTCTTCCGCGACCTACGAGAGCTTGATGAGTTTCTTCGACGGCAATCCCAACATCGCCAAGCGGATCATCGACAAGGCACTTAACGCGGCCCGCGCCAACGAAGCGGCCCGTCGTGCTCGCGAAGCCGTCCGCAAGACCGCGCTTTCCAGCGGTGGACTTCCCGGCAAGCTGGCCGATTGTTCCAGCCGCAATCCCGAGGATTCCGAACTCTTCATCGTTGAGGGTGACTCGGCGGGTGGCTCGGCCAAGCAGGGCCGCAACCGTCATAATCAGGCCATCCTTCCGATCAAGGGCAAGATCCTCAACGTCGAAAAAGCGCGCATGGATAAAGTGCTGCAGAACGCCGAAATCCGGAGCTTGATCACCTGCGTTGGCACCGGCATCGGCGAGGGCGCCGACTTCGGCTTCAACCTCGAAAAGCTCAAATACCACAAGATCATTATCATGACCGATGCGGACGTAGATGGCTCTCACATCCGCACGTTGCTCCTGACGTTCTTCTTCCGGCAGATGCCCGATTTGATTCGCAAGGGTTTCGTCTACATCGCCCAGCCGCCGCTGTTCCAGATCAAGCGCAAGAAGCGTGAGGAATACGTGGAAGGAGAAATCCAGCTGAACAAAATGCTGATCAAATTTGGCAGTGACGACGTGCAGCTTAAGAACCTCTCCGATAACAAAGTCATGACGGACAACGCGCTGGTCGAAATTCTCGAGATGCTCGAGTCCCTCGATAAGTTTACCCGCGCCATCGCACGGCACGGTGGCGACTTTGGCGATTATCTGGCCAAGCGCGATGCCAAGACACACGAACTGCCCCGGCATCTGGTCAAGGTCCGCGAGGGTAATCAAGAGACGGTTACCTATTTGCAGACGGACTTTCAACTCGGCGAGTTTGCCAAGGCGAATGCAGATCTCCGCATTTTTGGCGATGAGCCGACCGAGGAAGTAGTGGAAGCCAATGGCGAAAAGCCTGCTGCTGCTGCCAAGTCCAACGGCACGGTGAATCGTCGCCGATGCATGCACGTCGAACTTCATGAAAGCAAGGCCGTCGCGGAATTGCTCAACAAGCTCGAAAAGAAGGGGCTTTCCGTCGATCAATATAGCGCCGCAGACAAGCCTCTCTTCGAGTTGCTCGAAGGCGAGGGAGATAGCCAGAAGAAGCGTCCGATTTTCTCCATCCCGGAAATTCTCGAAGCGGTGAAAGAAGTGGGTAAGCGCGGCGTGCAGATCACCCGATTCAAGGGACTGGGCGAAATGGACGCGAAGGAGCTTTTCACCACCACGATGGATCCGCTCAAGCGCCGCCTGCTCCGCGTCGAGGTCTCCGATGCGGTCGAGGCCGAGGAAATGTTCTCGCGCCTGATGGGTGATGAAGTCGAACCGCGCCGTCAATATATCGAGGACAACGCGCTGAACGTGCGCAATCTGGATATCTGATCTGGAAATCCCCGATCAGGATTGACTCCGAGGTAACCGCCGCTGTCCCTAGCGGCGGTCAGTTGCTGAAAAGACACCGCTGCTAGGGACAGCGGCGGCTACCTCGGATATTCGGAGCTTTAAGGCTTCGCGGGAACAGCAGGAGAGCTTTGCACCGGCATGACGAGCGAAGATGAGCTCATCTCCTTCAGCCTCTGCTGGGCCTGCTTCACAAATTCAGAATCAGGATCGAGGCTGGTTTCCTCGACCAGGATTTTGCGCTCGTTCTCCACGTCGCCGCGTTGCGCGTAGATCCGGGACACGGCGTTGTAGCCGAAGGGAGCGTAGGGCGTCTTGTCGCCGCGGTGGGCTACTTCAAGATAAGTCGTGATGGCCTCGTCGATCTTGCCGTTGGCTTCGAGGGCAGAAGCCAGTCCAAGTTGTGCTGAGTCGCGCAGCAGCGGGTCTGTGCTGGCTGTGTCGATGATCCGTTGATAATCCTTGGTGGCAGCGGTGTAATCCAGCTTGGCGAAGGAATCATCCGCCGCCTTGAGCAGAGCAAGGGTCGCCTGGTCGGTATGGGGAAATTGGTCCGCTACCTGGACCAGCGCTTCCGGAGTCTGGGCCTGCAGCAAGGCCGCACGGGCAGCGGCTTCCTCATTGTTCCGCTCGTTCTGCTGATAGTAGTAATAACCAAAACCGCCCAAAATGAGAATAATCGCCGCGAGGATCGGATAAACGACCAGTCGCAGGTTAATCGTCTCTCCATCAATAATGTTTGAATCGTCCGATTCCAGAGTTGCCATCTGGAAAGATTAAAAATCCCGGCGATGCGGTCAATGGTTAAGTGCGGGAAGGCAGTGATAATTTCCCGGTCACACGGGCCTCAACGCCGCCAGGGCCTTTTCCTCCAGCCGCGCAAAACGCTCCGAAACGGCCTCATCCGCGACCTTCGACGGTTTGGCTTCCGTCGCCAGGAAGAAGAGGAAATCGTAAAGTCCCTGCCAGTCGCGCAATGAAATCGATTCGGCGCGCACCGCCGTTCCGGGGCCCATATTATGGTAATTATTCAACGCCACACAGAGTGCACCCGTGGGAAAACCCGCTCGATGGAACACGGAGGCCTCACAGGTCCCGCCGCCCATCAGCAACCTCTGCCAGATCGTCTTGGGCCGAGCGACCAACATATCCCGGAAAGCCGTCTCGAGCCAATGGGTGATCCGCGAATCAAAGATGCTCAACCGGTCGCCCACCCGCACGACGGGACCAGCATCGACCCGGGCAAAACCGCGCGCCTGGCTGGTCTCCAGCGAAAGAGTCGGAATCGGCGAGAGCGGTTCTTTTGTCTTTAACGCCGCGAAAGAACCCGCAAAGCCGATTTCCTCGGCGCGGGTGAAAAGCGCATGCACGCTGGCCCGCGCGCCGCTCAACGCCAGACGTCGCAAAAGAGCCAGCACAGTGGAAACTTGCGCGAGGTCGTCACAGGCCGGGCTGATGAAGAATTGCTTCGTGCAGCGAGCCTTCGGTAAATCCCAGACCGCAAACGTCGCTTCCGGCGGAATGGCCCGGTCCAGTGTCACCCGCTTGGCTTCGTCTGAAAAAGAGGTTTTCTGAATCACCGCTCGACCAAGCGATTTCCGGCTTTGCTCATGATGAAAGACGATGGTTTTTCCCGTGAAATACTTTTCCTCCACGCCCCCCGCAAAGAGCAACTCTTCCTCCTCATTCTGGCGATGGACAACAAAAGCGGGATGATCCATATGCGCCACAACGCGGAACGATTCGCGACCGGCAGCCTCATACTCATAGCTCGCATGGAGGTTTCCGAATTCGTCCAGATGAGTCGTGATATGCGGTAAATCACAAAGCTGTTCCAGCAGGCAAGCCCGCACATGTGCCTCGTGGCAAGGCGCAGTCGGACATGCCGCCACCTTCATTCCAGCCTGATAAAGCTCCTCGTCGAGAATGTGCATATCTTTGTGTGTCGCCTTGAGAATACAGGCCATCATCAAAATACCACAAAAATACCGCCAAAAATCCTGTTAATCTGGTTAATCCTGTCTAAAAATCTCACCTTCCGTTTATCTCACAAATTTCGTTCATTCCATTAAAATTCAAATTTCGCCATGACCAGCAAAATTCTCATCCTCGATTTCGGTTCCCAATACACCCAAGTCATCGCCCGGCGCGTCCGGCAGGTGAACGTCTATTCGGAAATCATGCGGTACGACACGCCCGCCAGCGTCCTGAAAAGCCTGCGCCCTTCCGGCATCATTCTTTCCGGCGGCCCGGCCAGCGTCTACGCCAAGGGCGCGCCGCAGGTGGACAAGCGCATTTTCGATTCCGGCATCCCGATCCTCGGCGTCTGCTACGGCATGCAACTTTTCGGCAAGTGGCTCGGCGGCGAAGTCGCCCCCAGCGAGCGCCGGGAATACGGTCGTGGTCAACTTCATGTTTCCAAGGTTTCGCCGCTCTTCAAGGGGTTGCCGAAGGACCTCGAAATCTGGAACAGCCATGGCGACAGCCTGAAAAAACTGCCCAAGGGTTTTCACGCCATCGCCACCTCGGACAATTCGCCCTACGCGGCGATCGAGGACTCCAAGCGCAAAATCTACGGACTCCAGTTCCATCCCGAAGTCGCCCACACACCGCGCGGCATGGAAATCATCTCGAATTTCGTCCTCGGCATCTGCGGCGCAAACGCGGATTGGACGATGAAGAGCTTCATCGAAAGCACCTGCGAGGCCGTGCGGAAACAGGTCGGCAACGACCGCGTCCTATTGGGCCTCAGCGGCGGTGTCGATTCCGCCGTGGCGGCAGCTTTGCTGCATCAGGCCATTGGTGATCAACTCCAATGCATCTTCGTCGACAACGGACTGCTTCGCAAAGGCGAGCGCGAAAAAGTGCAGGACGTTTTCGGACGCAACCTCAAGCTGAAGCTTCTCACGGTCAACGCGGGCGGACGCTTTCTCAAAGCGCTCAAGGGTGTCTTCGATCCCGAGCGTAAACGGAAGATCATCGGACGCGTCTTCATCGAGGAATTCCAGCGCGCGACGAAAAAAATCGGAGCGGCCAAGTTCCTCGCGCAGGGGACGCTCTATCCCGACGTGATCGAAAGCGTAGCCATCGGCGATAATCCCGCCTCGATGATCAAGAGCCATCACAACGTCGGCGGACTGCCCAAGAACATGAAATTCCAGCTCGTTGAACCGCTGCGCATGCTGTTCAAGGACGAGGTGCGCGTGGTCGGCGAAACGCTCGGGCTGCCCCGCGAAGTCGTCTGGCGTCATCCGTTCCCCGGTCCCGGTTTGGCCGTGCGCACGATCGGGCCGCTCGACGCAAAGAAGCTTTCGATCCTGCGCGAGGCCGACGCCATCGTCATCGAAGAAATGAAGGCCTCGAAATGGTACGACAAGGTCTGGCAGGCCTTCGCCGTGCTGTTGCCGGTACGCAGCGTCGGCGTCCAGGGCGACGAGCGCACCTACGATTTCACCTGCGTCCTGCGCGTGGTGGAAAGCCACGACGGCATGACCGCCGATTGGGTCCGCCTCGACTACGCCGTGCTAGGCCGCATCGCCTCCCGCATCACCAACGAAGTCAAAGGCATCAACCGCGTCGTCTACGACATCTCCTCCAAACCGCCCGCCACCATCGAATGGGAATAATTGGATAGAAAAATAGTTACGGAGTTTTTGGCTTCTTTCTTTACCTAATGTTTCCTGTTAAATCTCCTTCTACATTCCGTTAATTCCGTCAAAAATCCCGGCGATGCGGTCAATGGTTAAGTGCGG
>Ga0206872_10015_pt1 | contig 61488 bp, 52 predicted proteins | sample Alteio_BWOrgCont_34_FD_152906 | JGI IMG/M metagenome (GOLD analysis project Ga0206872, IMG submission 152906) | Enriched cells from forest soil in Barre Woods Harvard Forest LTER site, Petersham, Massachusetts, United States -... | ecosystem: Environmental > Terrestrial > Soil > Temperate forest >... | reverse complement strand
TATTCACCATTCTGGAAGCCGATAAGTTTGATTGGTGCATTTGGGCTTGGGCGCTGCAAACTAAAAATCCGCAAAATGACAGCTTCGATATTAATACGCAGAAGAAGGAAGTTTATCAGCTCATGGTCGATTTATTTGGAAGCCTTCGTTCGACCAGCGGTGGGCCTGCGCAGCCAACGACTTTTGTACATTTCATTTCCGCGCCATTTTCCGAATCGTGGGGTTTTAACATTTGGCAAACTCACGATTTGACCGGACGATCTTAGCGACAATAAGCCTCTTATTATAACGACCTATGTTTCCTGAAAATCCATTTCTCCAACTCACCCTTCCGCGGGTGAACCGCACCTTCTCCCGCATCCATGCGCTCATCTGGACGGAGATCGCACCGGTCTCGTGTTCTTTCGCCGGATCGCAGGCCACTCCTGTGACGTGGGCATCGGCACGGAAGCTGGCTTTCAAGCCGGTCCGGACGCCTTTTCATTGGGGACAGCTTTTCGATCAGGGCTGGTTCAAGCTCGATATCCCACGCACTAAAGAGAAGGGGCCCGTTTACCTTCACTGGGATGATCAAGGGGAGGGAACCGCATACATCGATGGCGTTCCTTTTTACGGATATGATGTTGCGCACCGCTATTGCGCATTGCCGAAAAAAACGGGCGCGATCTACATCGAAAGCCTTTGCCTGCAAAGCGCGATCTGGCATCCCAGCGCCACCGGGCTCGATCCGCACGGAAGCAAACTGAGCAACGCCGCGTTGTTTACCCGGAACGATCTTGCGTGGAATGCCTGGCATGATTTACGGATGCTCTTCGAGATTGCCATGGCAAGGCCAACGACCCGATCAAACCACCGACCACCGGAGGAATCGGTTATCGTCCGCCCATCGATGTCGTTTCCCCTTTGTATCGGCGATTGCTTCGAGCGCTGGACGACGCGGTGAACGCGTTGGATAGCGGCGGTCTCCCGGCGATCCAGAAGAGCCTCAAGGAAGCTTATCGAAAATTTGAAGGCCAATCGGATCGGATTCGTGCCGTCCTCACCGGCCATGCCCACATCGATCTCGTCTGGCTCTGGCCGGAGAGGACCAGCGAATATAAGGCGACCCATACGTTTTCCACCATGAACCGGCTGATGGATCTCTATCCGGAATTTGTTTTTGGTTACAGCCAGCCCGCCAGCTACGATGCGGTCGAGCGGATCAGTCCCAAGCTCATGGACCAGGTCAAGAAGCGGATTGGCAGTGGTAAATGGGAGGCCCTCGGTGCGACCGAAGTCGAGTCCGATACACTGATTGCCTGTGGAGAAGCGCTCGCGCGGAGTTTTCTGCTCGGCCAAAAAGGCTTCCGACGTTTGCAAGGAAAACCGTCCCGCGTACTCTGGCTTCCGGATGTCTTTGGCTATTGCGGCAGCCTTCCGCAGATCATGCGGCAAACGGGAGTGGAGTATTTTTTCACCACCAAGCTGACGTGGTCGAACATCAATCTTTTTCCCTACAGCAGCTTCATTTGGCGCGGCATCGACGGCTCCGAAGTGCTCGTTCACGTCACCCAGGAGAACGGATACAATCAGCAAGTATTCCCGCAGGAAATCCGGCAGGGCGCGCGCGCCTACCGGCAGGCCGATGTTCATGGCGAATATCTTTCACCCACCGGTTTCGGTGACGGCGGCGGCGGCGTGACGGAGGAAATGTGTGAACGGGCGCGGAGGCTCAAGTCGTTCGCTGGTATGCCCGAGGTCGGCTGGGGCCGCGTGGATAATTTTTTCGACAAGTTGAACCTGACGCGGGCCAAGCTCCCCAGTTGGCAGGGCGAGCTTTACCTCGAATATCATCGCGGCATCCTCACCACCCATAACGATCTCAAGGCGAAGTTCCGCGAATGCGAACGTGCGTTGCAGGTTTGGGAAGCGACACGTTGCGCGTCCGGCGGTGGTGAAATTGAAGATAACTCCTGGCATCGTCTCGTTTTCTCCCAGTTTCACGATTACATCCCTGGCAGTTCGATCTGGGAAGTTTACCAGGAAGGATTGCCCGAACTCGCCGCCATCAGCGAGAAGGCACTCGGTTCCGCCGCGAAGGAATTGGGCAGGGGCCATGCATCCGCACTCTTCAATCCGTTGCCCGTGGAGCGGATTCATTTGTTGGAGGACGGTTCAAAGGCTGTTCGACTTGCACCGCTAAGTGGATCGTCCACGGCGGAGTTGTCTGCCCTTGATCCGGTGAAGCCCGTTCAAACAACGGCCAAAAAAATGGAAAGCAATTCGGTCAAGGCAACGTTCGATGCCAAGGGCCGGATCAGTGCGCTTGCATTCGACGGAAATGCCGTCGCCTTGCGCGCGCCTCTCGGTGAACTGATGATTTTTCCCGATTATCCGCACGATTTCGATGCGTGGGAAATCGATCGTCAAACTTTCAGCCTGGGCCGTGCCGTTGAAACGCCCGCCGAGGTTTCCGTGCTGAGCGAAAAGGGGCTTCGAGGCTCAGTGGAGTTTCGTCGCAAGCTGGGAGAGAAAAGCACGATGGCTGTTCGCTATCATCTGGACGCGTTTCAACCCGTGCTGCATATCGAGTACGACATCGATTGGCACGAGGAGAAATCCCTGCTCAAGGTCCTTTTCCCCACCGCCTATACCGGACGCATGGCGCGTTTCGGCGCTCCTTTTGGCAGCGTGCAGCGCGGTCAGCAAGCCGGGCCCTCGCGCGATGAGGCAATGTTTGAGGGAGCGGCCAGTCGCTGGGCCATCGTTTCGGACGATGGCGACACCGCTGGACTCGGAGTCGTCACCGAAGCCAAATATGGATTCTCCTGCCGCGATGGCGAACTGGGCGTTTCGCTTCTGCGTTCTCCGCGGGTGAACGGGGAAGATCCTTCCGGCGGCGACAAGTTGTTCCCCGCCGGTATTCGGCGCGGTGGTGCGCGGTCGACCTATGCGGATCAAGGCCGTCACATCGTTCGTCTGGCGCTCTGTTTTCATTCGCCGCAAACACCTCGCGAATTTTTGGCCTCCACGTTGGCCGATACGCTCTTCACTCCGCCGCTTGCTTATCATGGCCCGGCGGTCAGTGCGGGTTTTCTCGGCCTCGATGGAGTGGAAAGCCTGGTCCCCTGCTGGGCCAAGCCCGCCGCCGATGGACAGGGCTGGATTTTGCGTTTGCACGAGACCATGGGCCGTCGCGGAAAGGTTCGTCTCCGTCTTGCCAAGGGACTCAAGGCGTTCAAGACCGATCTATCCGAAGGTGGAAAAAACGATCATCCGATTCAGGAATTGACCGTCAATCCCTACGAACTGATCAGTCTGCGCCTGCTTTAGGGCGCAGGCGTCGATCCCTTCCAAAGTGGCTGTAAATCAGGGTCGCCGAGCGCGTCTTTGCCGAAGTGCTTGTCCATTTCGCAGGACTTCTCCAGCAATCGCCTACCCTCGGAAAGATCACCCAACTGAGTCTCATAGCACGCAAGATTATAGTAAAATACGGCAATTTCCTGGATGAGAGCGGGCGCGCGCAGAAGAGTTTCTTTCGCAGCCGCTGTTAACTTCAGTTCATGCTGGCAATAGGCGGTCTTGAACCAAAACTCAAGTTCCTGCGGCCAGAGCTCGCAGAGCGATTCACCTAACAAGGCGCCTTCTTTCCAGCATTTCATCTCAACGAGCAATCCCAACCGGGCAAGGAGTGCCATCGGGTGTTCTTTCATTTCTGGAGGAAGATTTTCCAGTTCGTTATTTGCCTCCTCATACATCCCCAACTCAACATAGCCTGTGAATGGCTGGAGAAGGTTTTCGAGATCGCGCATTTCTTTGATCATGAAATAGCGGGTTAGGGAACAACTGCCCATTACTTCGCGGCTGCGGCAGGTGTCGTGGCTTTCCACTCATTTTGCGCGGACGAGTCCAAACCCATCTCCGAGCGAACGATATCTTCAGAAACTTCAGCAAGCCGGTTTGCCGCATAGGACCTGCGCAGGCCGTTGGAGATGTGCTGAACACGGGCCTGGACGCATTCGTTTCGCAGAAGGTTGGCCACCTTCTTGTGCGCCACAACCAAGCCGTTCCGGCCTTTGTAAGGTGTAAGGAAATCCATCAAATTGCTCTTGATGGGAACCACTCGCGCGATCTTCGAGACTGGCGGAGCCAGGGAAATCTCCTGTTTTGAAAAATCGATATGCTTCCACTCCAGCGCCACGGCCTCGGCCGGCCTCAATCCCGCAAATGCGCCGAGCACCACATACATCAAAACCGATTGGATTTTAGGCTCCTCCCGGCTGTTCCATAAAACCGATAACAGCCGTTGCATGTTTTCCGGCGAATAGACAGCAGGTTCGGCAATTTCGGATTTCTCGTTGGGCATAGTCGGTAATTATGTAGCAGATGACCCGACAAGGCGACATCTCGCTTTTATACTTGGATTGCCAGACAGAATTCGACTTCCGAAAACGGCGAGCACCGTCTTTACATCCGGTATACTGTGGCGTTGTGAACTTGAACCCAGACCAATGCTATCAAGCCCTGCTCGCGCGCGACGCTCGTTTCGATGGGCGCTTTTTCGTGGCGGTCAAGACGACCCGAATCTACTGCCGTCCCATTTGCCGGGTGAAAACTCCCATGCGCAAGAACTGCCAATTCCTCAGTCACGCCGCTGCCGCTGAGGCTGCCGGATTCCGCCCTTGCAAGCGCTGCCGTCCTGAACTTGCGCCGGGAAACAGTCCCATGGAGGTCAGCAGCCAGTTGGCCCGTAGCACGGCTTATCAGATCGGCCAGGATTTCTTGGCCGAGCATTCCCTGGCCGAACTGGCGAAAAAATTGGGCGTTACCGATCGGCAAATGCGCCGGGTGTTTCATGACGAGTTCGGCGTTTCTCCAGTTGAATTCTGGCAGACCCAGCGCCTGCTGCTGGCCTAGCAACTCCTGACCGATTCGAGCATGCCGGTGACTTCTGTCGCGTTGGCGAGCGGCTTCCGAAGTCTTCGCAGGTTCAACGCCCTGCTCAAGGAGCGTTACCGGATGACGCCCACGGAGCTGCGCAAAAATCAGAAGAAGCAGATACCGGAAAACTTTTCGGAATTCTCATTTCGCTTGAGCTATCGACCTCCCTTCGATTGGGAACGACTTCTCGGTTTCCTCTCCCTGCGGGCCATTCCCCATGTTGAAGACGTTCAAGATGGAAGTTACTTCCGCACGGTCCATGTGGAGCGCAAAGACCTCAAATTCGCCGGATACATTGAGGTTAGGAATGAACGCGGGAAAAACATGCTTTCGGTACGCCTTTCCGATGCGTTGCTTCCAGTTTGCGCCGTCGTCCTGGAACGCGTGAAGCGGCTTTTTGATCTTCACGCTGATCCAGCAGCCATTGATAAAGCGCTGGGACCACTCGCGGCGAAACGTCCCGGGCTCAGGCTTCCCGGCAGCTTTGACGGTTTTGAGATGGCGGTCCGGGCCATTCTTGGACAACAGATTTCCGTGGCAGGCGCAAGAACACTGGCCGGTCGGTTGACCCTTCGTTATGGTGCGCCGTTTAATGCGCCGGTGTCTTCATTGACTCACTTGTTTCCGTCACCTCAGTGTATCGCAGCGGCCACGGTTGGCGAAATCGCGAAATTGGGCATTACGGGACAGCGCGCCAAGACGCTGATTGCGCTGGCGAAAGCTGTCGCTCGTGGTGAACTCCTGCTGGAGCCGGGGCGCCGTATCGAGGAAACTCTCGGGCAACTCCGCAAGATTCCCGGCATCGGCGAGTGGACCGCGCAGTACATCGCGATGCGTGCGCTTTCCTGGCCCGATGCTTTTCCGCACACCGACTTGGGCATTCGCAAGGCCCTCGCAGAAAACAACCCAACCAAGATCCTGGCGTTGGCCGAAAAATGGCGGCCTTGGCGCGCTTACGCGACACTTCACCTCTGGACCAACCTGAACGAAAAACCATGACATCCTATTCCATCCTCAAAGCACCCAAGGGCGACCTCATACTGGTCGCTAACCCATCGGAACTCACCGGTCTTTATTTTGTCGACTGCGACCATATCCCGGCAGCACGGAGCGGTTGGACGCTTGACCCGAAGCACCCCGTTCTTCGGCAGGCAGCGCAGCAACTCCACGAGTATTTCGAAGGAAAGAGAACCAGCTTTTCGCTTCCGCTACATTTTGACGGAACCGATTTTCAAGAGCGGGTCTGGCAAGAAATCGCTCGTGTCCCCTTTGGGCAAACCATCAGCTATAGCGAACTGGCGCGCAGGGCGGGCAACCCGCAGGCGATTCGTGCCGCAGGAACGAACACGGGCCGGAATCCTCTTGCGATCTTTATTCCCTGCCATCGGATATTGGCCAAGGATGGAGGCATCGGAGGTTTTGCCGGAGGCCTCGAGTGGAAACGCTACCTGCTCAAACTCGAAAACATTCAACCACTCATGGAAACAAACAAATGAACCAAGCCATTCATAATATTGGCATGGCCCGCTAAATCGGTTTCTATAGAGATGCGATTGAAGCCGGACCTAACACACGTTTGACGATATCCTTGTAACCGCTTGATCCCGAGGAAACGGCTCTCATCCGCTCATTAAAAAATCTGAAAACCCTGGCTCGCAAATTCGGGTTCTTTGCCGCGCTGATCCTAATCATCGAGATCACCGTTGTTTCTCAACGATGCGTTGCCGATGCACCTTCCACCGCCTGGGAACCGGTCGGTCTTTCCGGTGGCGGAGCCATGTTTTGTCCCTCGATCAGCCCGGTCGATCCGAAGTTGATGATGGTGAGCAGCGACATGAGTGCCTCTTATTTGTCGACCGATGGGGGACAGAACTGGCGAATGCTCCGTTACGATCAGGTGCGAGGAAACACCAACTGCCGCCCTGCTTTCGACCCGATCGATCCGCGCATTATCTACGCGGCCAGCGGGTGGGAGGGGATCAAGGTCACTCACGACCAGGGCGAGCACTGGGAATTTGTTGGCAAGCTCCCCGGCAATAGAGCTCAGGGTGAAATCGCCATTGATCCTGAAAATCCCACTCACTTGTTGGTTGGGGTCGATCAAGGCATTTGCCATTCCGTTGATGGCGGTGCGACCTGGACTCACTGTGAGGGCCCGCACGGCAAAACACTCGGTTTTCATTTCGATTTGACCAGTCCGAAAGACCAGCGGATCTGTTTTGCCGGCACGACCGAGGGCATCTGGTGCTCGGAGGACGGAGGTGCGACGTGGAAAGAGTCGGACAGCGGTCTGCCCGTGAAACAGATTCTTGCCTTTGCTGGTGGTTCGAATGCGAAGGATGCGGTTGCGATTTTGTATTGTTCCGTCACTGCCCACTCCGAAAATGGCCGCTATATCGGTGGTATTTATCTTTCGCAGGATCGGGGCGTCACCTGGCAGCCCGCAAATCTGCAGGGCCTCAACGCCGAAACAAAAGCATTCGACGAGTGGGGCGAGGGGCCCGTGGCCCAGTACGTCCAGCTTCTGACTACGAACGCGGATCCACGTCGAGTCTATGCGTTCAATTCGAGCACCGGGGTGCCTCCGCCGCACAACGCTTCCGTGTATCGCTCCGAGGATGCCGGTCAGACGTGGCATTCGACCTTTCAGAACGATCCGCGTTGGACACCCTGCAATGTGGAACCGGATTACGTCGTCGCGGCGGACCATCAGGCTTATTCGGGCTCGCCGCTAGGGGTTGCGATTAACGCGGAAAACCCCGATGAGGTTTTGACGATCTTCGACGATCACGGCTTCGTCACTCAGGACGGCGGCAAGACGTGGGCCTGCGTACACACTCATTTGGCGCCCGGTTCAAAAATTGCGGATCACGCCGTGGCCGCGAACGAAGCCGCGCAATGGATTTGCAACGGCCTGGTCGTGACCAGCACTTGGAATTTCTACGTCGATCCGTTTGAACCCGATCGCCGATACATTTGTTACACGGACCTTGGCTTTGCCCGTTCGCTTGACCGCGGGAAGACCTGGCAATGGTGGGCGCGACCGGGACGTGCGCCGTGGCAGAATACTTGTTACGAACTGGCCTTCGATCCGCAGACGAAAGGAAAAATCTGGGGCGCTTTTTCCGACGTCCATGATATCCCGAACAATAATATCATTTCCGGAAACCATGGTAGCGCTCGACCGGGCGGCGTTTGCGTCAGCACCGATTTCGCGGCCACTTGGAAGCAGTCGAACGATGGATTGCCTCTCGCTCCTGCGGTTTCCGTTGTTGTTGATCCCAAGAGTCCACCCGGCGCTCGAGTTCTTTACGCCGGGCTTTTCGGCCCCGGTGTTTTCAAATCGATTGATGATGGCCGCACCTGGAAAGAGGCTAACGAGGGGTTGGGAGCCAAAACCAACCTGCGGGTGGATCGCGTCTATCTTCATCCAGACGGAACTCTCTTTGCCCTCATCACGGCAAAACGTGTCAATGGCGTCTACCAGCAAGAGGGCGTCGGTCTCTACCGTTCCACGGACGGCGCGGCCAGTTGGACGCTGGTGAACGGGGCCCAACCCCTCCTCTGGCCGAAGGACTTTACCGTTGATCCGAATGACAGCAAAAAAATCTATGTGAGCGCAGCCGATGCCCGCGAACAAAAGCAAGGCGGCCTTTACCGGACGACGGACGGCGGGACGACTTGGGATCGCATCGCCCGCGAGGGGCCGGAGCATTTCGGCGCTTATCTTTCCCCGGTTCATCCGGGATGGATTTACCTGACCCTGTGCGAAGGTGCGCCGGGTGCGGGACTTTGGCTGAGCCGCGATGACGGCGTAACGTGGACACCGATGTCAGGTCTCCCCTTCAGCAACGTCCAGCGAGTAGCCTTCGATCCGGAAGATCCGGAATCAATCTACGTCACGACGTTCGGCGGCAGCGTCTGGCACGGCCCCGCTTCCGAGTAGATAGCGTCTGGCCATCTTCACACGATGAGAAATCTGGGCGGCTCCATTGGCATCGCGTTGCTCTCCATGCCAGCGTTTATCCTCACGATGCGGGTAATGCCTTGGGCAGGGAAAAATGGAAGGTTGCGCCACGTCCCACCGCACCCTCGGCCCAGGTGCGTCCGCCATGCCGGTGGATGATTCGTTGGACATTGGCAAGACCGATGCCGGTTCCCTCAAATTCTTCCTGCCGGTGCAGCCGTTGAAAAACGCCAAAAAGTTTCTGGGCATACTCCATATTGAATCCAACGCCGTTATCACGCACGTAAACGACCGTCTCGTTTTCTTTGCCGGGAAGGCAGCCGATTTCGATTTCAGCCACAGCCCGGGTGCGGGTAAATTTCAAGGCGTTGGTCAGGAAATTCACCAGGACTTGGCGCAACATGGAGGGGTCGCCGATCACACTTCCCAGAGGGTCGATTTTCCAGGTGATGTTCCGGTCACGAGTTTCGCTGGCGACGTCCTTGAGTGATTCCTCCACAATCTGGTCCAGATTGACGGTCGTTTTTCGGATTTCGGCACGGCCCATTCGTGAGAATTCCAACAGGTCGTCGATCAATTGGGACATGCGTGCCACCGATTCCGAAATGGCCTTTAGGTAACGAGCACAGGTCTCATCCAGCAGGGGGGCCGCCCGCTTGTTTAGTAATTCTGAAAAACCAAGAATGTGCCGCAAAGGCGAGCGCAGGTCGTGCGAGACGGAATAGGAAAAGGCTTCGAGCTCCCGATTGGCCACAGTCAGTTCCGAGGTGCGCTCCGCGACGCGCAACTCCAAGGCTTCATTGAGCTTGCGGACTTTGTCCTCCGCCCGTTTGCGCTCGGCCACCTCTTCCTCAAGGGAAGCGGTTCTTTCGATGACCTTTTCCTCGAGTTGTTCGTTTAACTGGGCCAGGTCATTGTGGGCGAGTGCCAGTTCCCGGTTTTTCTGAACGGCGGCCTCATAGGTGGAAAGAAGCAGATTGAGAATTTGGGCCCGGGTCGAGGTGATGATGTGCTTTTGCCCGGCGAGATAAACTTCCATGCTGATCTGTACTTTTTCATGATGCTGCAGATGGATGTTGGCAAGGAGATGGTGGATCCGCGCCATCAGATTGTTTTCGTCGTAAGGTATGGTGATGAAATTGTCGGCACCGCACTCGAGGCCCTTGAAGACGTCTTCCGCATCGGAGAGAGAAGTGAGCAGGATGACAGGCACATCGACGAGTTGATTGTCGGCGCGAATATGGCGACAGAGTTCGTAGCCGTCCATTTCCGGCATGTTCACGTCGGTGATGACCAAGGTCGGTTTACGGGTGCGCATGGTTTCAAGAGCTTCCCGGCCATTGCGCGTGGCGGTGACCTGAAAGTCTCGTTTTTCAAGAAAATATCTGAGGCGCTCGGCTTGGGTGGGGCTGTCCTCCACGATGAGGATTTCCATGGGAGAATGGACGGAAGCGGTATTCATGATTTTGAGTTGATGGTCTTTAAAGCTCGTGCGATAGCGAGTGGCGATAAAATGTGCGTGGCCGCGCCATCCTTGATGGCCTGGCCCGGCATGCCGTGGACGACTGAACTTTCCTTGTCTTGGACCAGCGTGACGGCCCCGGTATTTTTAAGTTGATTCAACTCGATCACGCCATCAACTCCCATACCGGTCAGCAGAACTCCAACAGCTCGTGGACCAAAGTTCGCATTGATGGACCGGAACAGAAAGGAAACAGCGGGACACATGCCGTTTTCACGGGCATCCCGGGTCAGGACAATCCGCCGCCCATTGGTCACACCCATTTGGACATTGTCAGGCGCAACGTAGGCGTGGCCCGGCAAAAGGAGTTCTCCTTCCTTCGCCACAGTCACCGGAAATCCAGTTGAGTAGCAGAGCCACTCGACAAATCCCTGGGTAAATCCAGGAGTCATGTGCTGAACAATAACGATGGGCACGGGCAAATCCTTGGGGAGGTCGGCGAGAATAGTTTGAAGCACAAGGGGGCCTCCCGTGGAAGCGCCAATGGCCACGATCTCGATGGCCATTTGGGAAAATGTGGGAAGTCTTTGCGGGGTGTAGGCTGGCACGGGTTCGGTCTTAGGTCGGAGCCAGCGCCGGACGACCTTCACCTCGGACATGAGCTTGACTGTATCGATCAATGCTTTTGCCGATTCAAAATGGTGGATATGGCCAACGCCCTGGGGCCGGGCCACGACGGCGAGTGCCCCAGCTTCCAGTGCGTGGAAATTGGTCGAGACTTGGTCGCCGGTGGAACTGCCGCTGACGATGACGATGGGGGTCGGGCAAATTTCCATGATGTTTCGGGTCGCGGCAAAGCCATCAATGTGAGGCATGTGGATATCCATTGTGATGACGTGGGGTTTCATGCGCTGCACCGCTTCGAGAGCTTCCCTGCCATCGGCGGCAGTGCCTACCACCTCAAGGTTCGGGTCTGAATTGAGCACCTGCGTGATAAACTCCGAGACGACGCGCGAGTCCTCCACGACAAGAACGCGGATGGTATTTCCTTCGGTGCGATTCATAGGGAACGGCGGATGACCTCCAAAAGGTTGCTCTGGTCAAAACTGCCTTTGACAATGTAGGCGCTGGCGCCGACATCGATGCCGTGCTCGCGGTCCTCGCGAGAGTCGAGAGCAGTGACCAGGATAACGGGCAAATCGACGAATCGTTTATCGCCACGGATTTTTGCGGTGAGTCCAAAGCCATTCATGCGCGGCATATCGACATCCGAGACGACGAGATCGAAGTCGCCGCTTCTCAGCTTGGTGAAGGCATCGACTCCATCCACCGATGTCTCCACTCGATAACCAGCGGCCTCCAGAATGTTCTTCAGGAGGGTCCGTGAAGTGATCGAGTCTTCAGCAACCAGAATCGATTTTTGCTTTGCCTCGGCGACTTGGTGCTCTGCCGCAGGAGCGCGCGTTCCTACTTCGCCTGAGTGCATGGCAAAGTGGATGAGGTCGGGGACATTGAGAATCGGAACCACCTTGCCGTTTCCCAGCACAGTCGCGCCGGCGATGTTCCGCACGCGAACGAGTTGCTTGCCCAACGTCTTCACGAGGACCTCCTGTTCGTGGAGGACTTCATCGACCTGAAAGGCGATCCGTTGATTGGCGGAGTTTAGTATGACGACGGGGAAAATATCAGACGCCATGTCCGCGTTGCTTTTCTGCTCCACGCCCAGCACATGGCAAAGCCGGGCCAATGCGACCGCTTCTCCGCGAAGGGAAATTGTTTCCCGGTTCCCAACCGTTTTCACCTCCTCTTTTTTGACCCGCATCACGCGTTCGACATTACTGGTCGGCAGGACAAAGAGATGCTCACCCACGCGCACCGTTACCCCGTGAAAGCGGGCCAGCGTGAGAGGCAAGATAATCCTGAAACTCGTTTCACGTCCCGGTTCGGTCGTGACGGAAAGCGCGCCATTCAGTCGTTCCACCTTTTCCTTCACGATGGCGAGGCCGAGGCCACGGCCGGAAATATCGGTGATGATCGGGCTGGTGGAAACGCCGGATTGAAAAATAAGCGGCAGTATCTCCTTATCCGCGAGCGATTCCGCTTTCTCCGGCGAAAGAAGATGCGCCTTTCCGGCGGCGGCCCTGACCTTGTCCGCGCGAATGCCTCTACCATCATCAATGACCAGCAACTCCACATTGCTGCCGTTTCGGGCCGAAATACTGAACGTGATAGTTCCGCGGGCGGCCTTGCCGAGGCTCACGCGCTCGGTCGGTGTTTCGATTCCATGATCGACGCAATTCCTGGCCAGATGAATGAGCGGATCCTTCATCTCTTCCAAAATACGCCGGTCGATTTCGATGTCGCCGCCCTGAATGGAGAGTTCCACTTCCTTGCCTTGCTCCCGTGACAGCTCCCGCACCATGCGAGGAAGAATGTCCAACAGAGTCGAGAACGGCTGCATGACGACTTTCTTCATGTCGTCGAGAAGATTATCGACCATGGAGGTGACCGCGCGTTGGTCGCGGGTGGCCATCTGGGACAACTCGGCGAGGTCCGTTTCGAGCGTCTCGATAAAATCTCCACTCCAATCCAGAAACTCGTTGAGTCGCGCCAGTTGTGGCAGGCGGTCGCCGCTTTCCGACGGGGACTTTTGGAGCATCCTCACGTCCGGACGTATCCGAATCCATTTCTTTCTCCATTCGGAAGGCGCTTTGCTGAGCTGACGTAATTGGGCCGCATGCTGGGCCGCAGCCTGCGTGACAGAGAGCATTTCTTCCGTTTGCAGTAGCACGGCATCGAGCTTGGCGGTGGAAACCCTGATAGTGTCCACTACCGTGCGCTTTTCTTCATCGCCCGTACGGACGGGCTCCAGTTCGGATAAGGCAGGGTCCTCCGTCGGAGTTTCTGAAAGTGTGGAGGGGGTAACGGAAGGCTTTCCCGTCAAAATGCCCGTGAGTGCGCGGGTCAAATCAGACACACGTGGTCTTGCTGTGGTTGGCGCAGGTGAATCGATGGAAGCCAGCAATTGACCCAGCGAATCGACGATCCGGTGAAAGAGATCGAATAGCTCGGGAGAAGGGATGATTTCCCGGCGTTTCAGGACAGCAAAACCGCTTTCCAACGATTGGCACAACGCCTCGATATCCATCATGTTGACGGCCCGCGCGGCCCCTTTCAGGCTATGGGCCGAACGAAAAATGGAATCGAGGACGCTCTTGCGCAGTGTCTCGGTAGAGGCTTGTTCCAGTTCTACCAGCCCCGAGGCGATTGTTTCGATATGCTCCTGCGCCTCGATCTTAAAGGTCGCGAGCAATCGTTTTAGCAGTTCATCGTCCCGGTTTGGCATGATCGTTTTTCTGATAACTAGAGGCTACATCTTGTACTGCTCAACGAGCCGCTTCAGTTTCTGGCCCAGATCGTGCAAGCCGTGCGCGGCGATCTCCGCCTGTTTCGTGCCCGCGACATTTTGCGCGCTGGCCTGCTTGATGTTTTCCATCGCCATGGCTACCTGATCGGTCCCCACCAACTGCTGCTGGCTTGAGGCGGCGATCTGCGTCGCGGCTTGCGCGGCTTCGGTAATGCTGTCGGCCAGTTGTCGGATCGATTCTCCCGCCTCTCCCGATTGCTTTACACCCGTCTCCACCGCCTTGCTGCCCTGCTCGGTGGCGAGCACGGCGGCAGTCGTGGCTTTCTGAATGTCGCTCAAGATTGCCCGCACTTGCGCCGTCGCCTGCTTGGATTGATCGGCGAGGCTTTTCACTTCCTGCGCCACTACCGCAAAGCCCTTGCCATGCTCGCCTGCCTTGGCTGCTTCAATCGCGGCATTGACCGCCAGCAGATTCGACTGCTCCGCGAGGTCGTTGACGGAGGCGATGATTTCGCCGATCGCCTGACTTTGTTCGCTAAGCTTCACTACGCTTTCAGCGATCGAATCCATCTGCGTCTGGATCTTCTTCATGCCCTCGATGGAAGTATCAACCGATTTGCGTCCGGCTTGGGCCACCTGGGTTGCCTTTTGCGCGCTGTCGGAGACGGCCCGGGCTTTTTGGCTGGAGACTTGCGCGGTTTGTTTGACTTCCTCAACTGTGCTGGTGGTTTGGGTGATGGCCGTGCCGGTTTCCGCCGCACCGGATGCCACCTGGGTCGTCGCAGCCAGAATCTCGCTCGCGGAGGACGCTAGGACATTCACGCCTTCCGCTAATTCCGAAGTCGTGCGGCGCAGATTGTCCACCATCGTCACAAAAGCGTTGCCCAGTACATCCTTGTTCGATTGCGGCTTGATCTGCACGCGCAGGTCGCTGGCGGCGATCTGCTTCGCCACTGCGGCCATATCTTGCAACGAATGGTTCATTTGGGAAAATGTCCGGGACAACCTGCCGACTTCATCTTCCCGATTGTATACCGTAACGCTTCCGCTCAAGTCGCCAGCGGCGATTCTTTCCGCCGCACTCGAAATCTCATTGAGCGGTTTGGAAATATTACGGGTGATGGAAAAACCGGCTACTGATAGAAAAATCAAAGCGATGCATGTGCCCCAAATAATCGCGGCATGGGTTTGTTCAACGCTGAGCTGCGAATCCTCCGAGCGCTTCTTGAGCAGGCTGTTTTCCTCGTCCTCCATGTCGCCGACCACCTTGCGGATTTCATCCATGGTAGTCTTGCCCTTGTCGGTCAGGACCACTTGCTTGGCGGCTTCAAATCCCTTTACCGGGTCCTTGCGCAAATCAATGGTTTCCTTCAGTTCCGCAAATTTATCCGTAATCAGGGGAGTCAATTTGTCCAGCCTTGCCTGTTGCCTGTCGTTGTCCTGAGTCAGGGTCCGCACCTCCTTGAGGATTTGATCGGCCTGTCCAACCGCCGCGTTATAGGGCTCAAGGTAACTGTCCTCTCCGGTGATAATATAACCGCGCTGGCCTGTCTCGGCATCCTTCATGGTCGAGGTCAGCAGATCGAGGTTTTCCAGGACCTGATGGGTGTGATCGACCTGCTGCGCGGTGTCGATCAGTCCCGTCGTACTCCGATACGAGATCCACCCGATAACCACTAACGCCACTAACGCCAGCGTGAATCCGCCTCCGATTTTTGTTCCGATAGTCCATTTCATAAAGATATTCCTTCCATGTCTGCTTCTTCGCTTAGGTATTCGTTGTCTAACAAATTTTGATGGCCGGATCGGCCAGAATCTTGGCGATATTCAGCACGATCAACCGGTCTGCGGTGAGTCCCTGGACATACTCAGCCCGGACTCCCGTGAGGGTTGGTAGTGACGCCTGGATTTCATCGCAGGGAATGTGGCGCATACCCGGCACGGCGTCCGCCAAAAGGCCAAACTCCACATTGCCATCTCCCATGATGATGACTTTATTCAGGTCAGTGAGTCCCTTGTCCGGCAGATCGAAAAACTTTTTCAAATCGACGACCGAAACGATTTGTCCTCGGACGTTGATGATCCCCAGGACAAAGGAAGGTGTGCCGGGAAGTGGTGTGATTTCCTTGAGAGGATAAACCTCGCGCACCCACCGCGATTCGATCGCATACCGTTCATAGGCGAGGATAAACTCGATTACTTCCAATCGGGCCTGGTCGGCTTGATCGACTTTTGGTTCACGGGCGAGAGTGGAGGCGCGTTCCCTAAGGATTCTTTTCTTTTCCTCAGGCGCAGGCGCAAATCTTTGCTCAAGAGCGCCGGCGGTCTGTTCCAAACGGTGGTGAATGGCCGCCCAGTCGATGGAGGAAACGGAATTGGCTTTTATCTTGTTCATGCGACTTGCTCCATGGCCATTGCCGATTCAACCATCTCCTGCAACCGCCCGGCGACCAGACCGTCGGACTGAGGCAGGACGTCATCGGGTTGATACGCCTTTAAAAGCGTTCGGGTGTTGGCAAAGTGTCTTTCCGCCTCCTTGAGGTTCTTTTGTCGCAACGCGTAATTTCCCAGGGAATAATGGGCGAGGACAAAATTCGGATCGAGGTACAATGTCCGCTTCAAGGCGGTCAACGCCTCTTCCTTCACGCCCTGCTCCTCCAGGATGACGGCGCGAAGATAGTGAAGTCCGGCGTCGAGTTTATCGGCGGCCAAGGCCTTTTCAACCCACGAAAGAGCCTGGGAAAGGTCTCCTGTGTTGGCGCAAATTCGGGCCATGAGCGCCGCCCTTTTCAGGATCGTTGAAGACGATTCTTTTTGAAGCTCCAGCGCCGCCTGCTCATAGTTTCCCTGGTTGAACAAGGCTAGGGCCTTATCATAAGAAGCGATGCCAGAGTCTACCGTCGGCGGTTCCAGCGCTGGTTCCAACGACGTAACGGGCAACGCAGGAATGAAATCGAGAAGAGACGGTGTGGAAGAGACTTTCTCCTCCTTGACCCCTCCGGTAACGGGCGCGATCACCACAGCAGGAATCGTCCACCCGGGAGTTATTCCTGCTGGAGATGGTGTCCCGCCTTTCCGATAAAAAGTTGCGCCATCGAATGGGACCGAACTGTAAGTGGCAAAAAGATCGGAGGAAACTTCTGTCGGACTAACGAGAAGCCATCCCTTTTCCACGAGCGAGCGCCGAAAATTATGGGCCACCCGCTTGGTTCTTTCCGGGCTGAAATACATCAACACGTTGCGGCAGAAGATGAGGTCCATCGCGTTGGTGTTGGTGGCAAGGGAGGGATAGTTGTCTTCCGCAAGATTGAGATAGGCGAATCTCACCTTCTCTTTGATCGAGGAGGAAATTTCATAATGGTTCGAGTCGATTTGCTTGAAGTAAGTCGATTTTAGCCAGGGCGGCGCATCCCGGAAGGACCACTCGCCGTAAATGCCCGCCGAGGCCTTCTTCAGAAAGTACGGATTGATATCAGTGCCCAGGATCGTTACCTGCCATTGCTGCAAATCGGGCAAAATCCGGTCGAGCAGAATGGCGATGGAGTAGGGCTCCTCTCCCGTGCAACATCCCGCGCTCCAAATGCGAAGGCGCCGGTCTGTACCTTGCCGGAGCCGCGCCAGTTCAGGGATGATCTGATCGGAAAGAATTTCAAAGCTTCTCTTCTCCCGGAAAAAATAGGTCTCTCCCACGGTCAACTCGCCAGCCAGTATTTCCGTCTCCTGCCGGGTGAGGGGAGTCGACAATAGTCGCCGAATGCACGCTTCGATGTCCGAATATCCCAATTTGCCCGCGGCGGAGCGAATGCCTCTTTCCAGGTCGGGCCAGCGCTCCCGGGAAAAATGGAGAGCGGTTTGATTGGCCACGATCTGGCTTAGATCAGACAGCCGTTCTTCGGAGAGGAGACCGTTCATGGCAGCTCCTGCGCGGGTACCATTGCCTCCTCCAGGAGGGACTCTTCATCAATCGATAGGAAGGTATTCAAGTCATGAATGAAAACCAATCCATCCTCCAGTTTTACCACTCCCTCCACGTACTCGAGACTTGGAAAAATATTTTGCGTCCGGGTGACTTCTTCCCGGGGCCTTGTCACCACGCCGGCAACCTGGTCGGCCACCAAGGCCACGGTACGATTAGCCGTGCGGGCCACAATCAAATGGTCCGCGAGAAAAGGTTCACGATTGGGCAGATGGAACCGGGCCCGAAGATTATATACTGGCACAATCTGCCCGCGGACGTTGACCACCCCCAGAATGATGTCCGGCGCCTTGGGCAAAAATGTGATTTCAACGACGCGAACGATTTGGTCCACGGCGGAAAGGCGCAGGGCGTATCGTTGCTCATCGAGGCCAAATACAACGAGGTGGCTGACTTTGCCTTCAGGGAGTCCGGTAAAGGATGGAGTTACGACTTCCATAATCGGCGTTTTACTGGGACTAGGCCTTCGCTAGTAACAATTGATGAACGGCGGTCAGGAGATTTTCGGGCGTGAATGGTTTTTGGATGAATACATTGGCTTGGACGGTTGCCGGGATGCTTTCTGGCGCCAGGCTGCTGACGGCGATAATCTTGGAGTCGGGCGCAATCGCATGCAGGACATCAATCATCGGACGTTCGTCCTCGAGGAACATCGATGTGCTGGAAATTATCAAGTGGACCGTGTTGCGTCTTTCGTCGAGGACCGCGACAGCTTGGGAACCATCCCCGGCGGTCAGCACCTTGTACCCATAGTGCTCCAGCGTAGTCTTGATCATGGCCAAAACGGCCGCTTCGTCATCGACAACGAGGACCGTTTCGCCGTGGCCCGCTGGCAGCGCCGGTTGGGCTTCTGCCGTTTCGTGCGCAATGACGGCCTCATTCGCCAGCGGCAGATAACACCGGAAGACGGTGCCTCTGCCCACTTCGCTTTTTACGGCCAAAAAGCCGCCATGATTTTTGATAATCGCCGCTGAAGTGGAGAGCCCCAGTCCCGTCCCCTTGCCCTGTTCCTTGGTGGTGAAAAAGGGCTTGAAAATATTTTCGATCTTGTCCGCTGGGATTCCCGTACCCGAATCCGCAACGCTGATCCGAAGATAGTTCCCCGCGCGGGCTTCCAGATGACGGGCCGCCTCGTCCGCATCGACATGGACATTTTTCGTGGAAAGGGTGATGGTTCCGCCGTCTGGCATCGCATCGCGGGCATTGACGCAAAGATTCATCAACACCTGGTGCAATTGAGTGGGCACCCCGATGATGGAATCGACAACGGAACCTGTTTCTATGCGACAATGAACGGTCCTGGGAAAGGTGTCGGTGATGATTTTTTCTATCTCATGGAGGAGTTGATGAACATCGACGCTTACCTTCTGTGAACTTCCACCACGGGCGAAGGTGAGCATCTGTTTCACCATGTCGGAGCCCCGTTTCGCGCTGGAGCCGATCATATCCAAGACACTCTGGCTGTTTTCCGAGTGCGATTGCATACGCAGGAGATCGACCCCGATGACAATCGGAGCGAGGGCATTGTTCAAGTCGTGGGCGATTCCGCTGACCATGGCTCCCAGGCTCTCCAGGCGTTGCGCGCGGAGGAATTGTTCCTCCAGTTGTTTGCGTTCCGTAATGTCGGTATTAAGAATTAGCTTCGATTTGGGCTGGCCGTTATCGTCGAGAATGAGGGTACAGCGGGTTTGCGTGACGACCGTCCTCCCGTCCTTGGTCACACTCTCCATTTCCCCAGCCCATTCACCACGTTCAGTCAGGCCCCGGCGCAGTTCCGTAAGCTGGGGAGTTTCTTGCCTGAGAAGAAGTCCCGCAGTGTCCCGTCCGATTGCTTCCGCCTTGCTCCAGCCATAAATACGCTCTGCACCTTGATTCCAGAACGTGATCCTGTTCTTCAAGTCGCAGACCAGGATTCCGTCGCGTGCCTTATCCAATAGTTCGCCTTGCTCGCGGTTTTTTTCCTCGGTCTCCCGCAACTGGGACTGCTTCCTCGCATTTTGCAAAGCCTGTCGGACGGCGGGAACCAGACGGTTCGGACTTTGTTTGAGAACGTAATCGACGGCACCCAATTTGAGACTCTCAATGGCGCGTTCCTCGCCCATGGTGCCTGAGAAAAAAACAAACGGAATATTCGGTTTCGTCGCCCTGGCCCAGGCGAGTGCACTCAAACCGTTGTAGGAGGGAAGGGCAAAATCGGAAATAATGAGATCATAGGGGATTTCGCGCAGAGCAGTGACAAACTCAGCTTCAGTTTGAACGACGTTAATTTCACAGTGAAGGTCACTTTCCTGAAGCATGCCGGCGACAAGAAGCCGATCAAACCCAGTATCCTCCAGATGCAGCACTCGAATTCGACTTAGGTTGGCTTCTGTTTTCATAAAACCCCTTTACATGATCTTCATGTCTTGATTAATGAGATGAATCACTGCCCCGGTAAATGAATCCGTAAATTGCCATAGATCGGCTACCCGTTAACCAACCGTAAGCAAATTAGGCTGCTAATACAAGCCGTATTTAAACAGCTCTGAGATAAAATAAGAGTAAATTAAATTTCATATTTACCTTATAAATCAATAAGTTGCGCAAATTTAATGATCTAATCTCCACCTAGATTATCTTGCGCTCTACCAAGTGTATTCGCGATTTTCCTAAGCGATATTAAGCGTAATGGTGCTTATAATTATGAATACCAAAGGTTGCCGGCCAACCATGGTAATTGGGGAAATATTCAACTAGATGTCGATTTCCCGTCTGCATCGGCTCTGATTGGAGTTAGGGCACGATTCAATCCCAATCCGAACTTCGTGTCGGCCATCTCCACTCTTATGCTTGAGGAATTGTCCAAGTTGTAGAGGGCTGGAGACGCACCGATAGGATCGTTACCGGCTGGCTCCCCTCGACATGAAGCTCCGCAGTCGTCTTGCCGTAATGAAAATCAACGAGGCCACGCACAAGATTATAAGCGTCGCCCGCAGGTAGGTGGCGGTCGGCAAGGAGATACCGATGCCGGTGGCGAGGGCCACATATGCCGCCACGCACATGGGGCATTTGGGAAGCAGTGCCAGCGTAGTGGTTGGAACGATCCAGCCAACAATCTCCCCGCCTCGGTGCCAGAATGACGCGGGCCGACGAGTATTGTCGCCGACTCGTGTCTTGTTCTGGCAGCGGGGGCTAGTGTTCATGCATTAGACTCCACCGTTTGGCAACACGAGTTGGTCTGTTGAGGAAGCTGCTCGTATTCGTCGTGGCGGCGCCACCAGATACCTTCTTCGTTCCGCCCCTTGGGTGCCCGGTCGAGCCACGGGTACATGCCCCAGAGGCTGTCGAGTCCGCGCGAATAGGTGGAATAGGTGTGGTAGACGTCGCCGTCCTCGAGCACGAACGCGCTCATGCCCGGCCTCTCGCGCGTGTACGCGGCCACATCGCTACCGGTCATAGCCGCGAGCTCGGCAACAGGTCCTTCGCCACCTTTTGTCAGTGAGTCGCCGATCCCGTCTACTGCCCACGCCGCCTCGCGCCGGTAGTTGTATTCGACAGTCCCCTCACGCTGTTGCTTCTCGGTGAGCGAGACGTTGAAGTCGAAGTTAAAGTCCGCGCCGAGCGAGGACGCCCAAGGGAAGTTCCAACCCATGCGCTGCTTGTACGACTTCAGTTTCGCGAGCGGAGCCCGCGACACCGCCGAAAGGGTGACGTCATGGTTCGCCAAGTGGACGGCAATGCCGTTGAATCCGTCCGCAATCGACGAGCAGGACGGACACCCCGCCGTGTATTCGGGCCCGAACATGAAGTGGTAGATGAGGAGCTGCGAGCGCCCTTGGAACAGGTCGGCGAGCGAGGCGCTTCCCTCGTCGGTTTCGAATCGATACTTCTTATCGACCCGAACCCACGGCAGATCCTGCCGCCACCGTGCCAGCGCGTCGCTGTGCCGCGTCAACCCCTTCTCCGCCTCGAGTAGCTCAAGCCGGGCCTTTATCCATTCCTTCCGCGATACGATATTGTGTTTTGTGCTCATGATTTCCTTTCGTTAGTGGTGAGTCATTTCTTCTCCACAAAGCTCGCAAAAGTCTCTGCAATTTTGCTCCAGCCCTGTGCGTGATTGTCCCGGCTTTCCACCGTGGCGAATCGGGTGTGTGTCAGCACGAAATCCGTCTGCTTGCCACGCTTGAGAAACTCCACCGTGATCAGCGACGGTTTTCCCTCCACTTCGCCAAACTTCACTCCGCAGCCGTCCTTCTCCCAATCCCAGGTGTAAACCAGCCGCTCCGGTTCCTTCACTTCGCGGAATTCTCCCGCCGCGGTGAAAAATTCCCCGTCCGGCTTCTTCATCTGGATGCGGAATCTTCCTCCCACCCGCACATCCATGATCGCCGACGGACACAGCATTCCCGGTTCCGGCCGCATCCATTGCTGGATATGTTCCGCCGATGTCCACGTCTTGAACGCCAGTTCCTGCGGCGCGTTCAGCGTCCGTTTTAGGATTAGTGTCGCGTCATCCGGCTTCAGTATTTCGTTATTTATCATCATCTTGTTTGGTCTCCTTCGTTTGTAGTTTGTGTAAGTATTTTTCGAACTGATCCAGGTTGCCCTCCCAGAATTTCCGGTACCGGTCGATCCATGCCTGCGCTTCCTTCATCGGCTTCGCCTCCAGCGCCAGCGAATGCACCCGACCCTTGCGATGCCGTTTCACCAACCCCGCTTTCTCCAAAACGATCAGATGCTTCGACACTGCCGCCAGCGACATCGCATGAGGCCGTGCCAGGTCGGTCACGCACTCGTCGCTTTTCGCTAGCTGCGCCAAGATCCGCCGCCGCGTCGGGTCCGCCAGCGCACCGAAAGTCCGGTCTAGCAACTTGGAACTATATTCAACCATATGGTTGAATATAAAACGAAATAAAACCGGATGCAAATAAATTCTTTCGCTGCGGTTTATCCTCGGTGCGACAACCACGTCTATCTGCGGTAGGTTCGTTCCATGGAAATCACAAGAAATGGCTCACAGCCGTCCGCCAAAGGACCTGCCGACTGGTTCACCGGTACAGTTCGTATCGATCCCTTGTTTCAGCCGAACGATTCGCGACGTGCGGCCGCTGCTACGGTCACGTTTGAGCCGGGCGCACGAACCGCATGGCATATACACCCACTGGGACAGACCCTGATCGTCACCGCCGGTTGCGGTCGAGTCCAGCGCGAGGGTGGCCCGATTGAGGAGATTCGTCCCGGCGATGTGGTCTGGTTCCCGTCAGGTGAAAAACATTGGCATGGTGCCGCGCAGACCACGGCGATGACACATATCGCCATTCAGGAACAGTTCGACGGCAAGGTCGTGGACTGGATGGAAAAGGTCAGCGACGAACAATACAAGGCATGATCTCAACCCTCGAAATGGATGGCTTCCAGATCGTCCCCAATCTGAGACCTCTGCGAAAGTCACTGAATCTTATTTTGGCATTCCGGAGGAATGGCACAATCCTAGCCGGTGGTTGAGTCCGTGGCGGGCGACACCATCGGAAAATATTCCACAAGGAGCGCACCTCGGGCAGGGGTGCCACCTCTGTACGACCCCTTGTCGGGGTCGGTTTGCGAAGAGATAAAATACCGGTGGTGGCGACCGCTGCTGCGGTCTTACCATTGGCTAGGATTGTGATAAGCCTTCGGCTTGCGATGACCAAAAGACGACGTTCGCGGAGGTCTCAACCTGTTATCAGTTTCGGAGGTCGAGAGATTCTGAGTATTCTCGCCATTGCGCCTGGCCATGGGTTCGACTCTCACCGCTGCAACCACGTGCGCCTACTTATTTGGGCAATTTCGCCACAAGCACATCGATCTTCTCGATGGAGGGTGGCTTGGCGAAAAGCTCAGAAGCCTTGGCCATGAGGGCGGCGGCTACCTTGCCATTCAAGTGCGCTTCGCGACCGCTTTCGTTCGGAAAGGCATCAAAAATTCCGAAAGTACTCGGACTCAACCGAAGTGCAAACCATGCAACAGTGGCTGGTTCGTCCTCCACGAGGGGAAGAGCGCTGAGAAGGAATTTTTCCACATCGGCTTCTTTTCCCGGTTTTGCTTCCAGATAAACCCACAAAGCTACTTTTACCATGGTCTGCCTTTCTGTGTTGGTTAAAAACCAAAGTAGCACAAAAGGTGGATCGTGCTTCTGATTGCTGCCGTGCGCAGCACCCGTGCTAACGAGATCAGCCGGCGCTGCTGGCTGGGATGTGAGTCCGCCACGATGAGATGATGAAGTGACTGCACGACCGCAAGGTTGAGTTGCGCGTGGGCGACCTCGACGAAGCGCCGCAAGCCTATCGTCGTCTGCTGGAAGTTCTCACCGCCCAAGATGGCACGATTCGTGTCCTGCACACGCTGACGACCGTCAGCGTCAATACACCTTCCGCACGAGCGATTCCTTATAGGTTTTGATCTGCTGGATCACGTCTGGAGGAACATCAATTGGCACCGAAGACGACGTGTAACTATAGGTGATAACCGCCTGCGGGGTATCGATAGCCTGGGGCAGATTTGTTTTGACGCTGATGTAAGCGGTTTCGTCACCACCAGATGGATCGCTAAATTTATAAACGTAGCAACTGGCCCCCTGGTAATCCTGACGGCCCTTGTATTCCGCTTTATCGATCCAATCCAAATCATCAAAATCCTCCGTGAAATTTATGCCGCGATCCTTGGACTTCACGACGGTGATCAAATGCGATTCACGCATATTGTGAACGACAAAATCACCCACGAGCCATTGGACTGTTTCCGAACCGTCGGCGTAGTGGAGAATCTTTTTTCTGTTGTCGGAAGACTTGACGGCTTGGACTGTATCGAGGCGGGGATTGGCCTTCCGCATTTTCTCATTGATCGCTTCATTGACCGGGTTGGTTGACTTGGGAAAGGGATCGGCCTGCTTATACTGATACTGGACCGTCCAGGAGCTCATGTCGGGAACCGGACCCAGGCGAGGAACCGGAGGCTTGTCCGCAGCGGGAGGCTGGTCTTGAGCCTGCAAAACAAGAATTGAAAAAAATACGGCCGCGGAAAAGGCCGCGAATCTTTTTAGAAAAGAAAAACTAGTTGTCATTTACCACCTCGAGTTGTTCGTCGATGACCTTGCCGGTGTAACGGTCGATGGCCAGATGGAGCCAATACCGCCGTTCGCCCTGCACACTGAATTGGTCGAGGGTTGTCGAAGACGGCGGATAATGTCCGACCTGCACGTCCAGATCGACCAGCAGATTCCACGTTCTGGTATCGGTCGGTTCCGCCAGCGCTCGTACCACGGCTTCCCGTTCGGGCTTGGAAACCGTGCCGCTCAATTGAGTTGTGACGCCGGAGAGGCTCATGATTCGCGTCACCAACTCGGAGCGATTGATCAGCGGTCCATGGGTGGCCGTGCTGGTTCCCGTCTCTGTGACGATGGCGCTGGCGATGGCATTGGCCTGCGCCGAACTGATCAAATTGCTGGCAGGTACCGGAGACGTGGAATCGACGTCATTTTTCAGGGAGCCGGAAAGAAGGGCCGCCAAAACTTCCGGATGATGAGTGTTGATATTCACCAGCCCACCCGTGAGGGCCGATGTGTAGTAGGCTTGGACGGGACTGGTCACGGAATAATTGGGAGTCAATTTCTGGCTCTCTCCAACTGTGAACATGTCGAGCAAGCCCGCATCGCCGCTGAGATTGCCCGAACAAAAGTCGATGGTTCTCCATTCGACCCCGCGGTATGCATAACCCAATTCCCCGACGCTCCGAAAAGGTCGATTTAAAATGATTGGACGGTCCTTGATGTAATCGACGGTACTTGACGGCAGGGCCTCGGGATTGGCCCCGGTTCCCGATGGGTTATAGTAAATGCCATCTCCCGGTCGTTGGACTCGATCTCCGGCCGTGCCACCCGTGGCGATGAAAGTATAATCCTGATAATAGTTGTAAACGGTTGTCGTATTGTTTTCGTTCCACATTCCCAAATAATCGGGCTTGGCACCCGGAACTAAGACAGAGGTGAGATGGGCTGAGTCACTCAAGGGAATGTATCCGAAATCGGCATTGTCCACGGTCGATTGCAATGCGGATCCCGGGGAGGCGGCAGTTTCTGGGGCGAGCGGTTGCCAGGTGGCGCCGCCTGGCAAAATCGATCCGATCCTCGTCGTAAAGAGTTGGGTGTGGACAATGCCACCACCACCGCCGCCCGCCGGGCCGCAAGCGCGGGGATCGAGCGGTCCGCAGGAAATGCCAGCATAATAGCTCGATGCCAAAGCTCCTGAAAAGGACGGGCTGGCGCTGACGGCACTGCCCAGAACACCCGTGGAAGAATTAAAAGGCGTGGCACCGGCGCTGTCAGTCGTCACCCAACTGTGGGCGCCTGGGGTGCCGGTGGAGATAGGTATATTTTCATAGGTATACCATGCAGTCGTCCCGGTCGGTTGATACTGGAGCACGCAGTTGATCGTACCAAGAGAAGTAGTGGTACCCGTGCCGGTAGCTCCGTAGGCCGCCACCTGAGCTTGGATCAAATCAAACATGCCCGTGCCGCTTCCTCCGGCATTAATGGTTGTTTGTTTGTCCGGCGCCGTCACCGAGCCCAGATAGAAACCCGAGCGGCCATCGGTGGCATCCGCTATCCCCGTTCCACCCGCAGGTGAACAGACGGCTGGCGAAAGACTCAGGATCGTCGGTTCCTGATAGGATATAATGGTTCCAGTTGACGACGTAATGAAGTTGATCGTTCCTGGCGATGTCATTCCGGAAGTACCGTACTTGCTCACATAAGGAAGGGTACCTGAGGGTGTGGGATCGGAAATGAGTGCGATCGGCATCGTGGCTCCGGTTCCCGGTGTCATCGTCATCCGAAAGTTATTGACCGTGGTGGAGACCGTGGAGGCATTGCGATGGGGATTCCAGAACATCGGCACCAGATAAGCTTCAAACGTGGAGCGCGTGACATCGGATTTCGGGCGGTAAGGCCATAGAAGTATCTGGGAGAGGTAGGGAATATTTTCTTTGCCAAATACCTCACGAAAGACGGTGCCAGGACTACCGGTGATGCACGTAGGATTATCATCCGCATCGAATTGATCGATGATCGAGGCCCCCATTTCCAGGACCATGATGTCTTGGGCCGAGCCGCGAAGAACGCCTTGGCGCAATATCTCGAAAAAATCGGGTTCCCGGCTATGAAGAGCCGCCACATCGGGAATCGATCTTATTTCCGTAGGAGTCCCCAGACTGGATCCGCTGACGGCATTCGCGTATTCCCAATGAGGCTCGGGTAAAGAGCCGTCCGTGGTCACCCATTGTAATCCAAAGTAATAATAGACAGCCCAAGCGACGGACCCCTGGGTGGCCCCGGCGGCGGGCGCGGTGATGTTCCCGGTTTGGGCGGCGGGATTGGAGAGCAGCGCGAGTTTGCTCAGGGGAAAACGATGTTGCAGCACCGGGTCTCCCTGCTTGAAGGTGATTGTTTCGGTCGGGACCGTTGTCGCACTGGGATCGATGTCCGCATCCAGTTTTGGCCGAATAATCGTAATAGTTGTTGGCCAGCGGACATTGGCCGAATCGACATTGTAGGTCCACGGCGAGGTGAAGGCCCTATCCGTAAAGAGGGTATAATTGAAGGTCGTTCCCGGCGGGTTGGCCGGTTTCCAAGTCGGGGCATTCAGGCCCCGGGTGAAGGTGCCTAGGTAAGCCAGGCTTTGCGGCGGTAAAATTCCTGGATTAGCCAGGGAATAAGCCAGCAAGTCCTGCCGGGAAAGAAATTTTTGATCGCCGGGGTAGACTGGAATGAAGCCCTGGTTCACGGAGCCGTTAAAAACATACTTCAGATAATCGGGCGCATTGGCGGAGGGATAATTCGTGATGGCTGAAAAAGTGCCGGATGCGGTTGTCGCCTGGTTGCGCCAACTGATGAGAGAATCCACCATGGTGCCGGTCATCGTCGGCGTCGCCGTACCCGAACCTGCCGCGCTGACACTACTGCCTCCCGGAATTTGCGTGAGATCGGCCAGGGCGAGAGGACCTTTTCTTTGCGGGTCCCGGACATCCGGGCTTGAGATGGACGAGGGAGAGCCCGCCACGTTGGCGTCCAACAAACCGCCTTCGTCATAAATCACGAAGGCGTATCTCCCCACTACGTTGGAGGCGGGCGCGGTCAGCACTTTGCGTCCCGTGGACGTGACATAAATCCAGTCGGGGGTGGGAATGTTGTTCAAACTGTTCGTCCCGTACCTGACCGTGTCGACCAACTGGGGCTTGTCCCAGCCCGTCGTGGTCCAACTCGTGGGGGAATCGATATGGCGACCATTGAGCGAAGGTGTGCCCGTGCTGGACGCGGATGCGAAATTGGGTGAGGGGTAAGAGGCGCTATAGGGTCCTGTGCCCGAGAAAAAGGCAGACCCCGACTTGCTGATCTTGACGATATTGTCCATTGGATCCGAGCCGATCGTTCCAGGTGTGAATCCCGTGCGCGAAGGTACAGCCGTAAAGTTGGCGGCGGGGATGAATGCCGTGATTCCGTTGTTGAGATAGATGGACGAGGTGGGGGTGGTGGAACCGGCGATGATTTCCTGCCGCAGATCGCCCTTGGTCAATTCAATGGCTGTCCGGGACATGACATCGACCTGGGTCTCCGAGGTGCGTGCGCTCATGATTTGCGTGGACATTTGCGAATGGCCCAGGAAAGCCACGACCAGGACGGTAAGGAGGACAACGAAGGTCAGGACGATGATGAGCGCGGCGCCATGCGAGCCCGATCTTTTCCCTGCCCTTCTCCTTGCCGTGCGCGATGTGTGATGATCTTTGTTCATGGCATCACCAGGGAAAAGGGAAGTACCTTTGGTAGACGTGAATGCCTTCGATGGCGCGAGTGGGAATATTCACCGACGTCAATGTGGCGGGGGTCAGGAGCGGAGCCCAAATGGCCAGGATGTCCTGACTGGGAGGGTTCGTTGCACTGTTTTGGGCATCGGGAAATTTTGCCGCAAGGGTGACATCGGCCCCGGTTGGAAAGAGGACACGGCTTCGAGGGTCCACGACGACGATGGCCACGATGATTCCGGCAATGTTTTCGATGGGAGGTGGCGTACCGCTCACCGTTGGGGGAACGATCCAGGTGATCAGCTTGGGAGGATTATCACTGGCAACGGGATCCGTTTTGAGGACGAAGCAGTATTCGAAACGAATGACTTCCGACGCAAGGGTCGTGTAGGAAGTAGGCAGAGGTAAATCCGACGGGCCCGAGGAGGATGGGGATGTATTGTATAAATATTGCGTCGGCACTCCGGTGGCGGGCACCCCAAGCGTGGAGGTGGACGCCAGCGCGGAAAGCGTGAACGCCGTGGCGCCTGCTGTCGGCCATCCGATTTGAAGCGCACCATAATTTAGCTGTGGGGAGGTGCTGGCGGGAGTCGTGGGATTGGGATTGACTCCCATAACGTAACTGACGACCGAAAGGGGGCGGGGAAGAGAGTTGCTGGTAGAATCGAAAGAAGCGGTGAAGGTACCCGAAGTGTCGAAGCCCGAGGTCCGGGCATAAAAGGAAAGCCTGTCGTTTCCCGCCTGCTTCGTAAAATCGTAATCGACATCGTCGCGCAAAACCATCCGGGAGATGTCGAGTCCGATTTGTCCCAGTACCGCCTCACCCGCGTCGAGTGCGCCCATGGTGGTATTGCTTTGCGAGACCAAGGTGGAGGTGTTGCCAAAAATCGCCGCCATGACCAGCGTAAGGATCGCAAGGATGGTGATGGCCACGAGAATTTCCACCAGGGTAAAAGCGGCTTTGCTTCCAGGCCTACAAGCCCGATTCATCGATGACGAAGTCATGATCAGAACCGGTTGATCCCCACGTTGACGTTGACCAGTCCGGTGGCAATGTTCGTGCTCGCAGCGGCAGGCCATGAGGCAAGGATGTTGGCGGTGACCGGATCGTTGGGAGAGGTGGCGGCGGGCGGGGTCAGGGTGATGGTGAAGCGGTACTGGCTATCAGGCATCCTCGTCGTGCTGAAGGTGTTTGTCGTGCTCAGGTAGTTGTCATACAGCGTAATGCTGGTTGTCGCCCCTGCCGTTGGCATCGGGATCTGGTAAAGGGGAGACGTCGTGTTTGCCGTCGGCGTTTCCCTCATGTCGGTTTCGAGGCTGCTGCAGAGATCGGCGACGATCGTCCGGTCTCGCGTGGATTTATTACTGGTCAGGCCGACCGGAACCAAGGCGATCAAGATGAGCAGGCAAAAGGAAAAAACACCAATGGCGATGACAACTTCCACCAAGGAAAAAGCGACCTTATTCCGCAGGGAATAAAGTTTGTGTCTTGAGTTTACCGACACGGCTTCTTTTGTTTTCAAGGCAAATATTGCACGACCCGCCCGGTAAACGCATTCATTTGCAACGCAGCCATTTCACGGCTGTTCCCGTTTGTCGGCTTCAAGCCGATTTCGACCCAGGCGTATTTTTTCGATGCAATGGAAACCTGGCCAGTGGGAGTGATTTCGATGATCGCGCTGGTGGACTGGGCATCGTTGGTCATGAGAGTCTGCGACGTTCCTTCGATGGTGGTCGAAAAAGTTACCCGGTCGGTTGTTCCAGACACGTTCAGCGTATTGGAAGAGCTGAAAACTTGCGCAATAGAACCTGCGGTGATCCGATTCGTCATCACGTTCGCGGGGATGTTGGTGAGGCTCAGGTTTTTCAAAATCACCGGTTTGTACAAAGTGGCCTGCGCGTTGATGTCGGTTGCGCTCCCGCTCTGGGAATAGATGAAGGACATTCCCACGCCGCCGTTGTTGGATAATTGAGTCAGGCCGACCCAGACATACGTGTTTCTGGCAAGGGCCGCCGAATAGGCGCCCTTAAGCAAGTCGTTCATTTGCGATGTGTTTGAATTGAACGTGCCCGAAGTCAAAGCGGACTGAAGGGCTGGCACGGAAAGCGAAAGCAACGCGATAATCGCCATGACCGTCAGCATCTCAACCAGGGTAAAGGCCCTTTGCGACAATGGCCTGCTGGTGGTGGCCTGATTGATTGAACTTATCCGCATAACCTAAACTTTTTGGTCAGTATGAAAGATGACAATCCGCTTACATAGTGATTGCTGGCAACTGCGATAATATTCCTTTATTTCGACCTGACAACAAGGGAACGATTGCGCACATCGGTGCATAGTTTGATTCATGAACCCGGAGAAAAACGCCGTCTGTCTAAACTCAATTTTTGTGCGGCTGCTCAAGCGAGATGGCGAATGTAAACGCCGTCTCTTCCTGGGGCTTAAGTTGAGCCAGTGGACCGGAGAGCTCGGCCTCGCAAAACCATGTTTTTTGATCGCAATAAAGCATCACAGGACTGCCTCCATGTGGATATTGCCGTTGCGGATCGACCGGCGGATCGATGACAGTCAGCCGATAGATGCAATCGGGCTTGGTGAGGATAATTTCGCGCGCCATAAAACCGATTTTGAAAATGGGCGGCTGAAGTGGGTGATCCAAATCCAGAACCACGTTTGTTTTGCTAATTTTACAGCCTGGCTCAGAAGCAGTGCCACCGTAGGACCAAAAGTGATAATTGAAGGCTGGCTCAGGCGAAGACGGTATCGGCACAGCTTCCATGCGACCACCCGGCTCAAACGACACTGGCCACCAACAACTGGTTTTCGTTTCCTTAGTTCCGGCATTCCGGATGACGCTGGTGATCGTCAATAGCGGTCGATTTTCATCCAGCACAAATCGAATCCTGCCCTGTAATCCGGTTCCTGGATCGACGTCCAACTGTGCATTTACCTCGTTTTTGTTTTGGGTGACGTCTCCAGTGAGTTTGCCGAACAAGGAAGAACCCGCAACCTCGGGAGCATACCAGAGCTTGGCGCCGACAATGAAAAGAGGGCGCAGAAGCCGTCCGTTGGCCGAGGGATTCGGTGATTCAAAATTCAAGAGATGATTTTTGGCGCCCTTCATTCGGAAGCTGATCAGGTGAACGAAAGGTTTGGTTGTGATTACCGCCTCGCAAACCTGGTTATCGATTTTAATCGTCTCTATTTTCATGGCTGAATCAACTCCCGAATCCGCTCCTTTTCCATGCAGGGAAAGGAAGCTTAGGAGAAGACTCATGCTACAAAAAAGAGCGTATCGATCCAGGTCCATAATTTTTTGTTATGCACATCGGTGTCTCTTCTAGCAAGAATTAAGCGTGTGCGCTAAAGATATAAAGATTCTATATATCCGTAGTGTGACTCTGATAATCAAAAGCTTGCGATCATAATAATTAAAAATATATAAGCACCCCCAAAACCTTGCATGCTGATTCACCGTTCTATAGTCAACGATTGAATGATTTTTAGTCTGATGAGATGGAAATTCGCGAACTCTTCTCCTCGAGGCAACCGCTCAAGTTTTGCATTCTCAATCTATAGAACGTCTCGCAATACGTATGACTTTTCTTGATATATTAATCGTCCTCATTCCGCTCATGACCGTGCTGGTGGTCACCATTTACGCCCGTCGGTATCTTAAAAGTGTCGCCGATTTCATGGCAGGCAGTCGGTTGGGAAACCGCTATTTGCTCGCCACTGCGAAGAGCGAGATGGGCGCCGGGGCCATTGGCTACGTCGCCATGTTTGAATGGTTCAGCCATGGAGGTTTTGCCTTCCGCTGGTGGGGGATGGCGGCTGGTGTGGTCGGACTGATCATGACCATATTCGGCTGGGTCAGTTATCGATATCGGCAAACGCGTGCGCTCACCTTGGCTCAATTTTTTGAAATGCGCTACAGCCGCAATTTTCGCTTTTTTACTGGTCTCCTTGCCTTCATTGCGGGTCTCTTGAATTTTGGCGTCATCCCTGTGGTGGGAGGCAAATTCATGGTTCATTTTCTGGATTTGCCCCAACATATCTCCTTTTTTTCTTATAGCATACCTACCTACCTCTTGCTGATGGGGGGCTTTCTCACGACCACGACCTATATTTCACTTACGGGCGGTCAAATTACTGTCATGATGGCCGACTGTATCCAGGGCATGTTTTCCCAGGTCTTTTATGTGATCATCGGCGTGACCCTCGTCATGACTTTAAATTGGCCTCACACGCGGGAGATGCTTCTCTCCAGGCCCGCGGGCCAGTCTTTCGTCAATCCTTTCGATTCCTCCGGTGTGAAGGACTTTAACGTCTGGTATGTTCTCATGGGTATCTGGGGAGGCATGTATTCCGCCATGGCCTGGCAAAATGCCTCCGGTTTCAATGCAGCCGGGGCCTCACCTCATGAGGCGCGCATGGGCAATATTCTCGGCGGTTGGCGCAGTTTCGCTCTCGCCAATACGATGTTGATTCTCGCGCTCGTTTCCATGACTTATCTTTATCAACCGGCGGGAGCGGCCTACCTGCAACACCGTTTGAGCCAGATTTCCGACCCCCAAACCGCGGAACAAATGACGTTGCCGATCGGGCTGGCGCAGGTTCTTCCGATAGGAATCAAAGGACTTTTTGTTTCGATAGTGCTCATGGGCATTCTTGGTGGCGACGGACAGCACCTTCATTCCTGGGGCACCATTCTGGCCCAGGATGTCATCCTTCCTCTCCGGGAACGCCCCCTTTCCACGCGCGCCCATATCATTCTTCTGCGAGCCTGCATTATCGGTGTGGCGGTGTTTGCCTTTTGTTTTGGCGCTCTCTTTACCCAGACCGAATATCTACCCATGTGGTTTCAAGTCACGGGCGCCATCTTTATCGGAGGGGCGGGAGCCTGCATCATCGGCGGTCTTTATTGGAGCCGAGCCACGACGGCCGGCGCTTGGACGGGACTACTGACCGGCTCTATCCTCGCGGTCGGTGGAATTCTCCTGCGGCAACCCGACAGCGTAGATCTCTTTAATAGGTTGGCTTTGAGCTTTGAGTTTGGTTCCAGCCATTGGGCCATCTTTGTATCCAAACACCTTGGCGCCAACTTTCCACTCAACGGCACGGAAATCTCATTTTATGCTTCCCTGGTGGCGCTTTCCGCCTTCGCCATTGTGTCTCTCATCACTTGTAAAGTACCCCATGACATGGATCGGCTCCTGCACCGGGGTAAATATGCGGTTGAACCCGAGGCTCTCAACGAGCCTATCCATGCAAAACCCGCAAGAAGTCGATTTCATCTCTATAACATTGTCGGTATTGATCAGCACTTTACCCGGTCCGATCGCTGGGTGACCCTGGGCATCTTCTTCTGGAGCATGCTTTGGGCCGCCGTTTTTTTTATCGGAACTGCCTGTTATCTGATCCATCCGTGGTCCGCATTGGCCTGGGCTCATTATTGGCTCATCACCAGTGTCTATATTCCGCTGGTGATTTCTATAGTCACCACGATTTGGTTTTCTATAGGTTGCTGGAATGATCTCGTCCTTTTTTTCCGACGTCTCGCGGTCAAACGAGTCGATAATCAGGACGATGGCACCGTCGATCACACTCGTGATATGCATGGTTGATTTACCAAATCTATATCGAAAAGGATTTTGTCCTGGTTAATATGATGTGCCTGGTGGAATCAAGCAGCCTTGCTCCGCAGTGCGGAGGGACCGTTGACCCACTGTCCTTCAATCAGTACGTCCCGAGGATGTGGAGGCACACCTCGTTCATTCCGGTTAAACTGGGAAACGATGATATCAACGGCAGCGGCACCAATTAATTCATGCATTTGATCGATTCCGGCCATGTCGGTTTGATTGGGATGGCGATCGAGATTGGCGAAGGCAACTTGGTGTTCCAGATGAGCGGCCTGAAGCCATTCCTGGATTTTTGTTTCATTGCTCAAGATAACGTCCGGCCGATGGACACGGCACCATTGGACAATGTTTTCGGAGGTGACATGAGTCGTAATCTGCGGGGGGATGCGCTGGCTGGGCGGAAGATCAAGCAGGGTGGCGCAATAACCGCCAATCCATTGATCACGCACATTGGCGGTCAAATCACCGGGCAACGCGAAGGCGGGGCGGCGATAACCGAGCTTGAGTAACTCGCGCACGGCCAGGCAGGAGGAACGAAAATGGAAATGAGAGGCTTGATGCAGAATCGGGATCTGCGGGCTGGGAGCAAAGGCGGCGAGCGAGAAATGCTCCCACTTGAGATCGATTTTTGGATGTTCGGATGGAATGGGCGCGACGAGCACGGCGACGATCCCCCGGTTGACCAGGATTTGTCCCAGTCTCTGTGAGGAAAGGCCAGGTTCGTCCAGCCAGAATTCCTCAAATTGAAAACCCAGTTCCTCGGCCCGCAACTTGGCTCCGGTCAGATACCGCCGATCCGTCGGGAGTGGCGCAATCTGGGTCGTCGGATGCCAGGCCGTCAAGACGGCCAGAGTCGCGGCACTCGAGGAAGAGTGGGGATGATTTCGGGTCGCCATCAAGGCCGACACGAGGGGATTTGGACAATACCCCATCTTGCGGGCCAAGTTCTGGATCCGGTGTCTTGTCTTGGCTGGAAGCGAAGGATGATTTTGAAGGGCCCGCGATACGGTCGAGCGGGACACATGGGCAGCGGCAGCAATCTGGGAATGATGAATTCTCGCCATATGCCCCGATGTGCATAACGTCTTCCAAGTAAGAACTCAAGCTTTTCAATCCATTAGCGCGCCGATGCGCATAACTAAGCTTTTGCGTGGAAACCACTGTTGGTGAAGATCAATCGTGTCCTTTGAACGAGAGATGTTTGTCCAGATGCCCCGGTTCGGGTGCCCCGGAACGATTCATGGGGAGCCGATAAGAAAGCCAAATCCCTCTTGGGCCTTTTCCAATAATAGCTATAAATTGATCGTTCGCAGGGTTATAGTGGCCGTCTCATTGCCCTTTTTACTTTCAGACAAACTTTCATGAATCTGCAAATTCTGTCAAAACCCTGCGCGACCACCTTGCGCAAACCATGGAAAAATGCCATCGCAGTCGGACGCGCCTATGAATTGCTGCGTGAAGATGTCTTGGAACATTTGCGTTACGTCCAACGTGAGATTGGTTTTCGCTACTGTCGCTTTCACGGTCTGTTTCACGATGAAATGGGCGTCGTGGGACGCCGGGACGACGGTTCGCTGGCCTTTCGCTGGCATCAGGTTGACAAGGTTTATGACGCCTTGTTGAAAATGGGACTGCGTCCTTTTGTCGAACTCAACCCGATGCCTTCCGAACTGGCCTCGGGAACGGAGACGATCTTCGATTGGAAGATGAACGTCACTCCTCCGAAGGACTATGGAGAGTGGGAACAATTGGTGGAAGCTTTTGGCCGCCATCTCGTGGACCGATATGGACTGGCCGAGGTCGAGCAGTGGTATTTTGAAGTCTGGAACGAGCCCAATCTCTCCGGTTTTTGGACCGGCACGAAAGAGGAATACTGGCTGCTTTACGAAGCATCGGCCCGGGCGCTGAAAAGGATTTCGCCGACATTTCGAGTCGGTGGTCCCGCCAGCTCGAAGGCTAACTGGATCTCGGACATCATCGAGCACACGCACAAGAACGGTATTCCACTCGATTTCGTCAGCACCCATCTTTATCCGCAGGATGAATACGTCACCTTCACCGACCGCAAGGGCAGCCCTCATGCTCCGGGACAATTTTTTGCCGACACAGTGAAGCAGGTCCAAAAGGATGTGGCCAAGTCGGCACGTCCCGATCTTGAAATCCACTGGACCGAATGGAATTCTCTCTCAACCGATTCCACGGACAACGTTACGTGGGTCGATAACACCTCCGTCGACAGTCTCGTGGGAGCGGCGATTGTGTGCGACACCTGCGTGGCGTTGGACGACGCCTGCGACACTCTTTGTTGGTGGGTCGCCAGCGATCTTTTCGAGGAGTGTGGAACACCACACGCGGAGTTCTCCTGCACATACGGTCTGGTCACCATCAACGGTCTACCCAAGTCGACCTTCCATGCGTTTGAATTCCTCAATCGCTTGCGCGGCGCCGTTCTTCCGGCGGAGGCTGACGAAATTCTCCCGCCCGGCTGCGGCAGCATCGCCACGCAGGAAGGTGACCATCTTCGCGTTCTTCTCTGGCACCGGATCGTTCCTGAAGTCGGACAAAAAGCCTGGACGGGCAAATTGAAAATGCCCTTCGCGCAAGGGCCTGTGGTTGTCATCGAGTCGCGGATTGCCGCAGGGCAGGGGAGCGCTTGGGAAACGTGGAAAGACTTGGGGAGCCCGCAAACGCTTTCGCCGGAAGAGATGCGGCTTCTCAAAGCGGCGTCCCGTCCGTCTTGTCGATTACTCGGCTCCGATGTCTCGGACGGCAATACCTGGAATTTTTCCCTCGCGCCCGGTGAAGTCTGCCTGTTGGAACGGCATTCTCAAGGGGCGGCGGCGTTGCCCAAGGTCGAGTTGCGCAAGCAATTGGAAGAATGGGAACAAAAGATGAGCGCCAGTTCGAAGAAGTAATTTGCACAATGCCGTCGTAGCCGCCGCCGTAAGGCGGTGGGGGAATGAGACCACGCTCTTACGAGCGCGGCTACGAAGCGCGCGACGCAGGGAAAAATACTTCTCAGGCCTATCGGAAGGATCATTCTAAGTAATTTGCGCACCGATGTGCGTCCCTATCAATTTGTTCAGCCGGACCATCCATGCACAATGAAAATCGTGATGACATCTCGACGTTTCTTTTCCTATCAGTGCAATCAACTTTCGACGGTCCTGATGAGGATCATGGCGGGGGTCGGCGTGCTTTTTGTTCCACTTCAAGCCGAGGAACTGGTTTATCCCGACGACGTTTTTCGGCCCTATTATTTCGTCGATGTGACCAAGGCTCCCTACAGCATCGACAATACCGGCAAGGAAGATGTCACCGCAAAATTGAAGGCGGCGATGGTCGATCTTTGGCATGGCGGTTTCCCGGCCCTCAGGCAAAAGACGCTTTATTTTCCCAATGGGACGTATCGCATTTCCGATACGCTCGATACGGTCGGCATGGACAAGGCGGGAAAGATGGTCTCGATTCACCGTCTTATGTGGATCGGCCAGAGTCGGGACAAGACGATCATCAAGCTGGACGATAATCTGACTGCCTTTCAGGACCCCACGAAATGGAAGCCTATGATCAAGACCGAGAGCATCGGCGTTCATGGCAATGACGCCTATCAAAACTCCATCGTTAATATGACACTCGATGTCGGCGCGGGAAATCCGGGCGCTTCAGGCATCGATTATCTCGCCAGCAATAACGGAGAAATACACGATGTGACGATTCGTGCGGCCGAGGGTTCGGGGTATGCGGGATTGATCATGCCTCGTGCGTGGCCTGGTCCTGCATTTGTGAAGAATCTGGAAGTCGATGGGTTTCAGTTTGGGGTGTTTCTCACCCATATGGAGTATAGTCTCACCTTCGAGCACTTGATTCTCAAGAACCAGCGTGAGGCCGGATTCGAGAATATGGATAACGGCGCCTTTATCCGTGATTTAGAGAGCACAAACACCGTTCCTGCCATCGTCAATAAAACTGCGGGAGGATTGGTTGTGGCTGTCGATTCAAAATTCCTAGGCGGCGACGCCAAGACTCCGGCTGTCCAAAATAGTGGAGGACTCTTCCTGCGAAATATTGAAGTCCAAGGTTATAGCAATGCCGTGGCCAATACGGTCAAGGACGGCAGTCCCGATGCGCCAGGCGGGAACATCACCGAATATACGTCTCATCCGGTGATCACGAACAAAGGATTTCCTTCGTCTCAGAAAACATCCCTCGGGCTTGAGATTCGCGAGACGCCTCTCTTCGAGGACAATGACTTCAGCCATTGGTACAGCGTTGGAAATAAGACCAAGCCCGATTCGGGACCCGCGGACCAAGCTGATGCCATCCAAGCGGCCATCGATGAAGCGGCGACAGAGGGCAAGACGACCTTTTATTTTATTCCTGGGCAGTACATGGTCGGTCATACCCTCAATTTCCATGGAAGCATCCGCCGGGTATTGGGGCTGGGCACCGTCCTTCGTCCGATGGCCGGAGGAGCGTTCGACACACCGGCGTCGGAGATGCCGCCGCCGCCACCGCCTAAGCCGACAACCCCACCGCCCGCGCCAGCACCGACTGTAGCATCGACCGATGCTGCAGCGGCGGGTGGCCCCGTGGCACCCGTCACTCCACTGCCCCCCCAGCCTCCGCCTCCTTCTCCGAGCAGTATCAAAAGCGATTACGGTCCGCCCATTTTCAAAGTGTCCGATATCGTTGGCGATGATATCGAGTTCAGTTGTATTCTTACCCAACCCGTCGCCGGTGCGGCGGGAAAAATAACCTGTTTCGGATTTCAACAAGATACGAAGAAGACCTTGGTCCTGCGTGATATTTCGTCCGATATTTGCTATCACAGCACAGAAGGCGCGGGCGATCTCTACGTCGAAACCGGTGTCGGCAACGGCTGGTTCTTCGATCATCCGGGGCAAAAGATTTGGGCGCGCCAACTCGATCCCGAAGGCAACGCTTCACCCAAGGTGCTGAATGTCGGATCGAAGCTCTGGATTTTGGGATTCAAGACGGAAAGGCCCGGAATCCAAATCGAATCGGACAAAGGAGCCGAAACCGAAGTTCTCGGTGCCATCCTCTATCCCGTGAGACCGCCCAACGACGACCCCGCTTTCAAGGTCGATAACTCCCGGTTTTCTGCCAGCTACATCACCATTGATAACACGATGACCCCTGATTTTCCACGGCAGTTGCTGGAAATCCGTGGCACCGACGAACAGGTGATCCATCCTGAAGATACATATGCGCGCCCCTGTTTTGGCGGAGCAAGGGCGGCGCTCGTTCCACTCATCGTCGCGGCCCCAGCCGATTCCGGCACGGCACCTGCCAAGTGACAGAAGAAGGATCGAACGCGTTTGAAAAGTTTTCCAAACGCGGTGGATCAAGCTGAACTTCGATGTCCCATCCTGAGGCTGCGAGGAGGAATATTGAAGTGGCTGCGAAAGAGCTTGGAGAGTTGAAATTCGTCGCCAATGCCGACGAGAGGAGCAATCGCTTTCACCGGCAGGTTTGAGGTGAGGAGGAGCGTTCGCGCCCGATCGAGACGAATGAGCCGCAACTCTTCCATGGGTGTTCGTCCGCAAAGGCGCTTGAATTTTCGGACAAAGGCGAACTTGCTCATTTTTCCGCGACGGGCCAGATCGTCCAAGGTCAGGGGGCGGGTCAGATTTTTGCGAATGAAGGCGAGCAAATCCTCCAGCCATGGATCGGGAGGGGCATCGCAGAGACGGCGCAGTTCTCCAAAAAGGGCCTCGAAAAGAGGCCTCCTCATTTCGGGTGCCTGCCGGGTCCCTTCATCATCGATGATCCACGCGATCAGTTGTCGGACACGCCCCCTGGCGTCGTGCAGATGCAAAGGGAGCCAGGGCAATAAATCACCTGTCTCGAATCCAATAAAAAGGGTGCCGACGGGAATTTGAGGATCGGACGTTTCCTCGTGGACGAAGCCGGAACGGTAAAAAAGAATATCGCCCGGAACAGCCGTTACTTCCCGATCACCTGATTTTAAGAGGAGACGGCCTTCCATGATGACGATGATTTCATGAAAGGTATGAGAATGAGGATCCATGTGCCAACTTGGACTGGGCTGAATGGCTCCCGTGCCATAAATTTGATAATCAATCAGCCGCATGGCAATTTTTGACAAGAATGTAGCAAGCGCATCCATTCCCGGCAAGCAGCAAGGCCGTTAGTATAAGCGAAATGGAAGGCTCAGCAAAAAAACGTATTCGGATTGGATTTATCGGTGTCGGCAGCATGGGGCAGGCAGCCCACCTGCGCAACTATGCGAGTCTTCACGAAGAGTGCGAAATCGTCGCCCTTGCGGAATTGCGTCCCGAAGTCGGGGACCGCGTGGCAGCGCGCTACGGTATTCCAAATGTCTATCGCAGCCACGAGGAGTTGCTCGCGAAAGAAAAAGTCGATGCGCTTGTCGTCAGTCAGCCATTTGCCCGCCACGGCATCCTGATTCCCGAATTGGCGAAGGCCCACGTCCCGCTCCTCAGCGAGAAACCGATTGCGGCCAGCATTGCTGTCGCCGAAAAAATCGTGAAGGCATTGGAGGAAAACAAAACGTGGCTGATGGTCGGCTATCACAAGAGAAGCGATCCTGCCACGGTTTATGCCAAGGCCGAAATTGACCGCCTGAAGCAAAGCGGTGAGCTGGGCAAATTCCGTTATCTCCGTGTGACCATGCCGCCGGGCGATTGGATCGCGGGCGGCTTCAACGATAATATCAATTCGTCCGAGTCCCCGGGGCCCCTTTCCTGGGACCCGGCACCTGAGGACATGGACAAGGCGACCAACCATGAATATGGCGAGTTCGTTAATTACTACATTCACCAGGTCAATCTTCTGCGTCATCTCTTTGGCGAAGACTACAAGGTCACTTACGCCGATCCGGCCAAAGTCCTTTTCGTCGCGCAGAGCGAAAGCGGCATTCCCGGCGTGATCGAGATGAATCCGTACACCACGACCCTCGCGTGGCACGAGGCGGCGTTGGCGACGTTCGAGCGCGGTTATGTCAAGTTGGAGCTTCCTGCCCCGCTGGTCTGCAATCAGCCGGGTCGGGTCACGATCTTCAGGGACCCCGGCAATGGGGCGACACCGGTTACGCTTTTACCCGAAATGCCCTGGATCCACGCGATGAGAAATCAGGCGTTCAATTTCATCAAGGCGGTGCGCGGCGAGGCGCCAGTTCCCTGTCTGGCCCCGGAGGCCTTGCAGGACCTGCACATCGCGAGGGATTACATCCGGCTTTTGAAAGGAATCTAATTATGGCGATACAATTTCGCAAAGTGGTCCTGTCGGCGGAGAGGTTTGAATCGGCGGGGATTTTTGACGTCAACGGAGACGGCATTCCCGACATCGTGAGCGGCGCCTTTTGGTACGAGGGGCCCGATTTCAAGAAACAATATCGCCTCTGCCATCTCGATCCGCTGGGAGATTACTTCGACGATTTCTCAACGATTCCGGTCGATGTCAACGGCGATGGTCGAATCGATTTCATCACGGGCGGTTATTGGGGCAAAACGGTGCGTTGGCGCGAAAATCCCGGCGTCGGGGGCAAACTCTGGACGGAACATGACATCGCCGAGGTCGGTCATCTGGAAACAACCCGCGCATGGGACGTGGACGGTGACGGCGAACTCGAATACGTCGCTAATACACCGGGAGCACCTTTGGTCGTGTTGAAATTAATCCGCGACAGTTCCGGCAAGGCGACGGGAAAATTCGCGGTGCATAAACTCAAATTCAAAGGCCGCGAGAACGACAAACAAGGTCATGGTCTCGGCTTTGGTGATGTCACCGGCAATGGACGCGGCGATTTCATTTTCAACAACGGCTGGCTTGAAGCGCCGGAAAATCCTTATGAAGGCGAATGGATATGGCATCCGGAATTTACGCTGCCGCCGATGGCAGGCATCCCGATTCTGGTCGTTGATTTAAACAATGATGGAAAGAGCGAACTCATCGTGGGTAACGGGCACGGCTACGGTCTTTCCTGGTGGGAGCAAATCGTCGATGCTTCCGGCGGTCGAACGTGGAAGGAGCATCTCATCGATCCCCTGAGCAGCCAGTATCATGACATGCAATGGGTGGACATTGATGGCGACGGGCAGGGTGAGTTGATCACGGGCAAGCGATTTCGTTCGCATCCCCACAACGAGCCAGGCGTCCTTGATGCCTTCGGCTGGTATATTTTCAAATGGACCGGCGAATGTTTCGCCAAGCAGGTGGTTGATTTCGGTCCGATCGGCACGGGTCATGGCTTGGGAATTTCCTTTGCCGTGGGCGATCTCCGTGGAACCGGGCGATTGGACGTGGTCGCTCCGGGAAAAGAAGGCCTTGCCGTTTACTTCAATGAAGGTGAGGGGATGATCGAAATGCCGGTCATTATGTGAACCCAAACCATTACTTGGAGATATAGATGAAAATCGGAATGAACTTACTGCTCTGGACCACCAAGGTCGATGAATCTCACCATCCTCTCCTGGGGCGTCTGCGAAAGATGGGCTATGACGGAGTGGAGATTCCTGTCTTCGAGGGAACATCGGGGGAGTACAAGATACTCGGCAGTGTTCTGCGTGATCACGGCTTGGGCGTTACAGCCGTAACGGTGATGAGTCCCGAGTCGAACCCCATCAGTGCCGATGCCAAAGTCCGACAGGCGGCAAAGGATCGGTTACGTTGGGTGCTCGACCGCTGCGGAGAGTCCGGTGTCGAGGTCCTCTGCGGCCCGCTTCATTCCGCGCTTGGTGCTTTTTCGGGCACGGGGCCGACCAGCGACGAACGTCAGCGCGGCATCGAATTCTTTTGTGAGATCGCCCCATACGCGGCTTCAGTGAAGGTTGAGCTGGCCATCGAATATCTCAACCGATTCGAGAACTATTTTCTCACGACCGCTGCCGACACAATGGCCTTTGTCGATGCCATCGACCATCCTGCTTGTGGCATGATGTGGGACACCTTTCATGCCCAGATCGAGGAGAAGTCAACCACGCTCATCGCGGCAATTCACCGCCGGTTGAAGCATGTCCACATCAGTGAGAACGATCGCGGCACTCCTGGAACAGGTCAGGTCAGGTGGGATGAGACTTTTGCCGCGTTGAAGAAAATCAACTATGATCGCTGGTTGGTCATCGAGGCCTTCGGGCGGACTCTGCCCGAACTGGCCGCCGCGACCAAGGTCTGGCGCGATCTTTTCGATGATGCCGATGCGCTTTGCGAAGAAGGTCTTCAGTTTATCCGGAGCAAGGCTTTTTAGGAGGCTGCCCAGCCTCTTTCAGAACGAACGGAAGGTCATTTGCTTTCGGTAGTTGGCCGGAGACAATCCGACATTGCGCCGGAATGTCCGGCTGAAATGGTAGGGGTCGGGATGCCCCACTTCCCGGCCAATTTCGGCAATCGACTTGTCCGTGCGGATCAGTAACTCCTGGGCCTTCTTCAACCGCATTTTTTGGACATACTCATAGGGCGCGGAACCCAGGGCCGAGCGAAAGAGGAAATGAAAGCGCGACGGCGACAGACAGGAGGTTCGCGCCAGCAGATCATGGCTGATTGGCTTGGCCAGATTTTCCTCAATATAAGCCAGTACTGGAGTCAATCGGGAAGCATGACGAATGAGGTCGAGACGATCTTCGTTGAAGGCAACGGACTGAAGAAGCGTCGAAATCAACTCCCAACCGAGCGCCTGCCGTTTCAAAAGTGATGTCAGGGAACGCTTCCCGGCGGAAATCTCACCCAATTCGTGGTTGATCCGACCAATTTTACGCGACTGACTTCCCCGGATGATCAGCGGTGGCTCGACCAGGTAAAAGAGGGGTACTCCTGGAAAGACTTCACATTGCACATGAGACCAATGGCTGTAACTCGTGCCGCGTGTCGTCCGGGTGAGGTTATGTGCCAGACCGGGTGCGAGCGAAACAGTCTGACCCGCTTCGACTCTTACCGTCTTGCTCTCCTTGAACTCGGCGGTGGCGGCATAGTTGAGTTGGGCTACGACCAGGACCGGAAGTATCCGCCAGCCGGTAGTATGTGGATATTTTACCAAGGTGCTTTCGCCCGATTCATATTCGAAGCGAAGGTTCTTCTCGATCAGGTTCAGGAACTCATGCGTCGTGGAGGCCATGGCAAAGAATAGTAAGATACGACATGATTTCGATAACTCCGTCCATGGTTATTTTGTCCAATCCAAGTAAGACTGCGCTTCATGCAAATCACCGACAAACAAGTCCGGTTCTTTGAGAACTACGGCTACCTGAAACTCGCCCAGGCTTTTCGCAAGGACATCGATTGGATCATCTCCGAATTCGAGCAGGTCTTCATCGACCGCAAAGTCGCTCACGATGGAACCAAGCGGTCCTGCATTGTTCCTTTCATCGACCAGCGCGAAAAACTCTGCACCCTGTTGGACCATCCCGTGATCGTGGCTACCGCCAAGGCGCTGATCGGTGAGGACTTCAACTATCTTGGAGGGGATGGCAATTACTATACGGGCGAGACCTCCTGGCACACCGATGGTTTTCATACGGTCGGCAAGTACATCAAGATGGCGTTCTATCTCGATCCGGTACGTGCTGCCACAGGCGCGCTGCGCGTCGTCCCTGGCTCTCATCATATCGACACCAAGTGGGAGTGCCGTCATCCCGGCAAAGCGGAAGAGCTGTACGGCATTCATCCTCGCGAGATGCCTGCCCAGGTTTTGGAAACCGATCCGGGCGACCTGCTGATCTTCAATCACAACATCATGCACGCTTCATTTGGCGGTGGAGGTTTCCGTCGAATGTTCACCTTGAACATGTGCCGTCGCGCCAATACTTCAGCGGAGATCGTTGACTTGGAAGACTTCATCAACAGCGCCGACCGCTTCTGGCTGGACCAGACTCACTCGGAGTTGATGCGTCACACGGCCAGTCAGGAGCGCATGCGCCACTTGCAGCAGGTCATCGACCACGAATCCGGACTGCCTGCCTGTTCCGCCAAATGCCGCGCCACCATGATCGAACCCGCTCGGGGCTAGTGAAGGAGCATTGAATCAGTTGGCCGCTTTACGAAGAAAGGCGGTGTTTAACGAGACGCGGTCACCTGACGGTAAATGTCTTCGAAAATACGGACATCATTTAAAGTGTCTTCCGCAGATGACCGGAAGGCCTCGCCCGACCTGATGCAGGCAAGGAAGTGCTTGGCCTCCTCACGATAGGACCACGACGGTGTGGGAAGTTCCTGCACGATACTGGCGGGACAACCGTCATGATTGGACCGATAAATTTCAACGGAAGCGGGAATTTCCTTTTGCACGAGTGGTGGGGCGGAGGTCTTCAACCATCCTCCCTCAAAATAAATTTGGGTATGTTCGTCCCAGCCGTCGAATTTGGTCATGCCGCTTTCAATGACGGCGCGAGTGCCGTTGATCTCGAGCACAGTCAGTCCAGTCATGCCATCGGGATCGAGATGCGCCTGTACCAACCGGGTCTTGCCCCCATCATCGCCAAGAAAAAAGCGGAGGAGATTGATGTTGTGGGTCCATTGTTGGAGGAAGCCGAGGTACGAGGGACGGCGATCGGCGGGAAGCCAGTCCGGGCACTCATCCGGCGCAGGTGGCTGCGGCGCGGACGATTGGGAAAAAGGAACATTGGGATCGCCGCCATAGAGCCAGTTCCCGCAGAACCCGTGGTTGCGGGCGAACAGGAGACGCCCGCATTCGCCGCTGGCCCGCCACGCCTCAAGGTGTTTTTTAAGGAGAAGATTTCCGGTGTCATAGCGTTTCATGTACCCGACCATCAGGCGGGCGGAGCCGTTCCGGACCACTTCCAGCATTGATTCGGCGCGACGCATCGAAACCGCCATCGGTTTTTCCATGAAGACATGTTTGCCAGCCCGAAGGAGATCCTCGGCGATCTTGCCCTGGAGCGAATAGGGGCCCGACACACCGACGGCCTCGATATCCGGATCGGCGGCAATTTCCTCGTGTGAGCGATAAACTTTGGAAATCCCGTAACGCGCGGCCACCTCGCGTCCCAACTCGGGACGGACCTCGGCGAGGGCGAGAAACCGGCAATTTGGCAGGGAGGCAAAATTAGGAATATGGATCGTCTGGCCAACAAACCCACAGCCAACGTAAGCGAAACGCACGGGGTCAGAAGCCGAGGCAGGAGAGGTCATGCGGGAAATCTCAGCATAAAGCAGGGGCGACAACCATGGCACTTCTTGCGAAATACTTGGCAAATATTGCTCCTTGCATTGCCTTGCACACCCGAAAGCCCGGCTATCAATGACCCCAAACTCGAAGCCCATTTTGTCTGCCGCATTGTCGAGCAACTATGGCGTCTCGGCGCACCGGAGGAGAATCTCATCCGGTTGGGGATAGCGGAGACTGCCTAAACGCCGCTCAATCTTCTTCATCCGCGCCGCAAGGATGCCCCGCCTTTTGTACTTGATTAGCTCTTCTTAGAGAGATTTGAGCCTAAATAAAATCGGATTACAGCCTGGCTCAGGGCGCGCACCGATGTGCATGTCGATCCCCTTGCCGAGTATTAATAGCATTGCCTACATTACAACTATGACAGGTTCTCTCCTTGGAAAGCTTCCCATGGCGAAGGAAGAAGAGCCATTAGTTGGCAGTACGATCGCCAGGTAAGAAACACATATCGGAATCATAATCATGAAACAGACCCCTGCATTTTTGATCCGCTTCGTTCAAAACGTAAAGTCCATCCGACACTTCCGAATTCTTTTCCTCGTCGCTCTCGCTTCCTGCGTTGGAAATTCGGCCCGGGCGGCAGACACGGCGGAAACGACTTGGACCGGGACGACGTCGGGGTCGTGGAGTGTGTCTACCAATTGGAGCGGAGGTGTGCTTACCGGAACGGGTACCAGCGCTGTGTTCAATTCTCCGTTTACGAATCAACCCTCGGTTTCTACTGCGCTTACGAATGCTCAAGGGATATGGGTTACCGGAAGCAGCACAACAACCGGAAACAGCGGGCTGGTCACCATCGGAAGCACTGGAAGCGGAAGCCTGAAGATCGCTGGTGGAGCAACGCTGGATGGTGTCGGTAACATGGGCATCCTTCTGGATGGCGCGGGAAATAACAGCCTGACGATCAATGCTCCGATTACCACTAATGGCAGCATGAGCTTTCAGGTCAATAACAGCGGAACGCTCACCATTAACGGCTTTATGAGTCTGGCCAGCAGCAGCGCTGTCTTGACCGTCGGTAATACGGCCCTCGACAACGCCAATTCGACTTTCAACTTTACCGGTGGGGCGAGTTCCGCGACCGGTATCATCGATATCAAAACTAACGGCACGGTCAACATGACCGGTACGTACGGAGGCATCAGTAGTGGCGGTCACCTCTATCAACTTAACGCCGGTACGCTTAATTTTACGGGTACGATGACCGAAAACACGGGAACGAACCCGGTGTCGGGATGGCTGATTACAGGTGGGACGGCGAATTTTAACAGCGCCGACTCGATCGGCGTGGGACAGTTGGAAACGACGGGTGGCACGACGAACGAAACTGCGACGAATGCGATATCGGGCACGACCTTGGTCATGGTCAATGGCGGGACCCTGAATCTAAGCCTGGCCAATAACTACACGGGAGGGACGACGTTGACGGGATCGACGACGGCGGGCGGTACGCTGGTTGTGGGAAATAATGGATCGCTGGGAACCGGGGGAATCTCGTTCTCGGGTGGGACAGGAACTAATGTAACTCTTTCGGCCTCGACCGCCGTGACCATGGCAAACAGCGTCACTGCTAATGGTGCCGGCACGGAGACCATAGGTGGCTCAAACAGTATTACCTTCACGGGTACCTTGTCTCAGACTGGAGCTGGAAGCCGAGTCCTTGTCATCAATAATACGGGCGGAACAACTTTTGGTGATTTCGTTCTGACCACTGCTGGATCTACTGCTGCCAGGACATTCGTCTTCGCTGGGTCGGGCAACACGACGATTACCGGTACGACTTCGGATGGGGCTTTCGCCGGTAGTAGCATCCTGGATTCAAACAGTGGAACGCTTTCCTTGGAGGGCGCTGGCACCTTTACCGGTGGTGTTACGGCTGGGGGCGGCGGGACGATCCTTCTGGGTACAAATACCTCTCTTGGTACCGGGACACTGACTTTGAATGGGGGAGGAGTGGGAGCGTCCGTCGACTTGAGCGGACCTGGAAATACTGTCGCTAATGCAGTAAATATGGCCGGAGTGGGCGCGGTCAATGGTACGAGCAATATTACCTTCAGCGGCGCTTTTGCCCTTACTGCGGCGGCCAATGAGACCCTGACGATAAATAACACGGGTACGACGAGCTTTTCTGGCAGCACTTTTAGCTTGGCGGCGCATAATCTTGCCATCAATGGGGCCGGAAACATTGTTATCGGCGATGTGGTCACATCCGGGTCAAATCTTGGCTTGAGCTATTCCGGCACGGGTACGCTGACCCTGGCTGGCGCCAATACCTTCGGTACTCCCACCACATCTGGCGCGACGACAAATCTTTCGAGCGGCACGATTCTCCTGACCAATCAGTTGGCCTTGCAAAACGCTGCGGTGGGCGTAAATGGTGGCACGCTTGTTTTCGATTCCTCGGTGAGCGGTCACGCCTTTACACTCGGCAACGTTCAAGGCTCTGGCAATGTGGCCTTGCAGGATAACGCGGGCACGCCGAATGCCGTCGCGTTGACGATCGGTGATACCCAAAGTGTAACTTATTCCGGTGCCCTCAGCGGGGGAGGCTCGGTGATCAAGGTCGGTACCGATACAGAGACTTTTACGAATACGAATATCTACACCGGAACGACGACGGTCCTCAATGGTGGCCTGACCTTGGGTGACAGCGGCTCGCTAACGCAACCGGCCGGGTCCGTGGGAAACTCAGCGGTCACCATCGGGAGTGCGGGAGCAAACGTGAACACCGCCTTCACGGTTACCGGGGCAAGTCAGAATCCCGGAACAGTCCAGCGTTCTGCGTCGCTGACCTATAACGGTTCATTTAACACCAACGGGTCCAATTTCACTGACACCGGTAGTGTAGGTGGCAATACCGAGGACGAATTTGGAGCGTTGACTCTGACTGCGGGTGAGCTGCGGGGCAATTTCGCTCCAAATGTTGCGACGAACCTGGAAGTAGTATTCGATAGCGTGACGCGCAGCGCAGGTACGGAATTTGTTGCTGCCTCAAGCGGGACAGTGGGCGGGGCTTCGATTACCAGCGCGACCGCAAACGTAGCCAACATCGTCTTTACTGCCGCCCCTTCCTTGACCGGCGGCGGCGGCTCCGCCGGATCAAGCACAGTGAGTGTTTTGCCCTGGGCGTTTGTGAACGGCGGTCTTGCCACCTATGATTCCACCAACGGCCTGCGCGCGCTGAATACCACCACGGAAGAAACGGCGCTGGCGACGTCCAATACTTCGCTGATGAATGCGAAGATCGCTGCCAACACGACTTTGAGCACGGCCACCTCGGTCAATGCCTTGCAGTCGATAACCGCGGCCAGCACTATTACCTTGGGAGCGGGAACCAGTGGCGATACTACCGCGCTGACGATCAACAGTGGGGCCATCGCCGTACAAAAGAGTCTGACGATTGGTGCGGTTGCCGGGAATGGTGTGCTGGCCTTCGGCTCGACGGAAGGCATCGTCAACGTCAGTGACAGTCAGGTCTTGACCATCAACAGCGTTATTACGGGCACGGGCGGTTTAACGATTGGTGAGGATATTACCTTGGGCACTCACAAGGCAACCACGGTGCTCGCCGGGGCCAACACCTATTCAGGCATCACGACTTTTGAGGGGAACGGCCCCGCGGGAGACTTGGTTGCGTTGACCAACAGTCTGGTTCTCCAGAATACTACGCTCGATTACAACAACTACGGCGCATCTTTCACGTTCGGCAACGGTACCACCACCGGCCAGACGGCCTATACCTTCGGTGGACTGAAAGGCGCCCAGAACATCACCCTGGCAAACAATAACGCAACCGTCGGGGCCGTTGCCCTGACCGTGGGCGGCGACAACGACAGCACCACTTACAGCGGCGTTTTGTCGGATGGCACTACGGCGGGAGGTAGCCTGGTCAAGACGGGCTCAGGCTCGTTCACTCTTTCCGGCGCCAGTACCTACACTGGAGGCACGGAAATCGCCGGCGGCAAACTGCTGGCCAACAACCTCACGGGCTCGGCGACGGGCAGCGGGGCGTTGCAGGTCGATAGCGGAGCGACCCTGGGCGGCGCGGGCTTCATCAACAGCACCACCAACACGATCAATGGCCATGTGCAGGTCGGCAATGGCGGCGTCAACACGACCGATATCCTGACGGTGACGGCCAGCGGCACGACCACGTTCAGCGGCGCAAACCTCACGTTCAACCTGAGCACGACGACCCCGGGCCAGGGCAATCAATTGGCGCTGGCAGGCACGCCAACTGTCCTGTTCAGCGGAACGTCGCTGACGCTCAACCTGCAGGGAGTCGGGGGGATTCCGGACGGCACCACCTATACGCTCTTTACCAGCTCGGTCGGCGGAACGGGTGATGGCGGGTCGGTCTTCAGCGGCCTTGACTTGACTGCGGGCAATGTGATCACGGGCATCACGTATAACCCAATCACGAATTCCCAACTCGTGCTCGTCTCCAATGGCTCGGGTGGGTTCAACATCGACCTGGAAGTGGAAGCGGTGCCGGAACCGGGCACCTGGGCCCTCATGCTCGGTGGGTTGGCTCTCCTCGTCATCTTCCAGCGTGCCAGACGCAAGAGTTAAGGCGTGCTGTCCAGATTCGGTTCTTTTCGCAAAAGTCAAAAGATCCAAGAGATCGAATCTCAAGTATCGCCATTCAATTTTTGTAGATTTATCCTAACGTTTATCCATGAATAAAATCATCATCTCATCAAAAAAGGGAAAGCAGGGCCTTGGGGCCGGAGTTTGGAATTTGGGTCCGGGACGCGATCCTTTCGGCGGACCAACGCGGGAAGAAATTCCCATCCTTGATCGCATCCCCATGCTGGCTGACGCTGGCATGAGTTATATCGAGGCGCACGACGTCGAGATTCCTGTCAGCGATGTGCCGAAGGCAAAAAAATTGATGGAGAAACACGGTCTCGAAATGGGGATGTACACGCCTTCCTTTTTTGCCGACTCCGTTTTCAAAGACGGCGCGATGACCAGCAATGATCCAGCCGTGCGCAAGCTGGCACTCGAAAACGCCAAGCGTGCCGTCGATGTCACCGTCGAACTGGGATCCAAGATCATGGTTTTCTGGAATGGACGCGAAGGATTCGATTTCGTCCTGGCCAAGAATGGTCAGGACTCATTCCGGCGCATGATTGAGGGCTTCAATGCCGTGGGTGCTTACGCGTTGGAAAAGTATGGAAAAAATTCTCCTGTCTTTGCCATCGAGCCGAAACCGAATGAGCCCCGGGCCAACATGTACCTCGGCAATGTGGGCGAGGCCCTTTATCTCATCAGTCGCCTGGATGCAGCGGTGCAGCCTATCTTCGGCTTAAATCCCGAGACGGCCCACAGTCGGATGGCCGGCTTGGATTATGTCTGGGACGTCGAGCTCTGTCTTGAGGCCGGAAAGCTTTTCCACATCCATCTTAATTCGCAGGACACCACCCGTTACGATCAGGATTTCCCCTTTGGCTACATGGAGCCGCTCAAGGATCTCGCGCTCTGCGTCGTTCTTCAAGATGCTCAATGGGAAGGCATCCTGGCCTTTGACGTGAAGGCCCCGCGCACCGATCGGCAGGAGGACATCTCCGATATCCTGCATACCAGCGTCGCCAATTTGCAGCGCTTATGGGAAAAGGCATTGAAAGTCGATCGCAAGAAAATAGCCGATTTTCGCTCTACCCAACGCTACACCGCCCTTGCCGGATATTTGGCGGAATGCCTCTATTAAGCCGCAAACCTGTACGATTGGATAGAGCATGAAAACCAACGACTCATCTTTCAACGGAACGAACCTGAGTCTTGGTAACATCATGAAATTGTCCAGCGCGGTCACCCGTTCGATTACGGCAGAGAACGTCTACGGCGAAAAGGGCAGGGGCGGAATGGCCGAAGTCGACGCAAAGCCGCAATCCGAAGTGACAAAAATCGGCCAGAAATGGGAGGGGCCCAATGCTTGCGCCCGCGATCTGGGGCAGACCTGGAAGGTGCGTCCGTGCATCGCTCTTCCCAAGGAATCGACCACGACGCTGATGGACGTGAAAGGTCCCGGCGTCATTCAACACATCTGGATCACGGTCGATCCGAAATGCTATCGCGACCTAATCCTGCGTATTTATTGGGATGGGGAAAAGACGCCGAGCGTGGAGGCTCCATTGGGCGACTTTTTCTGCAACGGCTGGAAGACGCGGACGAATATCGTGGCCTTGCCGATCAATGTAAACCCGTTGGGCGGATTTAATTGCTACTTTCCAATGCCGTTTCGCAAGCACGCGAGGATGACGGTGGAAAACCGCGCTCCGGAGGACTGCTGTCATTTCTTTTACACAATCAACTACACGCTGACAGAAGTGGATGCAGGCGACGCCTATTTTCACGCCCAGTTCCGGCGCTCGAACCCGCTGCCCTACAAACAAGACTATGTCATTCTTGACGGGGTGCGGGGCCGGGGTCAGTACGTAGGCACGTTCATGGCGTGGCAACAGAACTCGGATGGCTGGTGGGGCGAGGGTGAGTTCAAGGCCTTTATCGACGGCGACAAGAAATTCCCGACTATCTGCGGGACCGGCACGGAAGATTACTTTGGCGGGGCGTGGGGTTTTACCGCTGGCTATACCGCGCCATATCTGGGTTACCAGGACATCACATCGGCCACGCAAGTGGGACGGGCCATGGGCCGAATGGGCAACCGTCATAATATGTACCGATTTCACATCATGGACCCGATCCGTTTCGGCAAGGATCTCAAGGTAACCATGCAAGCCCTCGGCTGGCGGAGTGAGGGCCGCTATCTGCCCTTGCAGGATGACATCGCGTCAGTCGCCTACTGGTATCAAGCCGAGCCTCATGTGCCTTTTTCTAAATTGGGAAGTCGCGATGATCTAGAAGTGATTTAAGGAAACACCTGCCTCAATTGAGATGCAGGAGCGCCGTACCATTAGGATTAAAGACTAAGTGGAACCGGATTGCCGGGCCATTCCAGGACGAAACCTTGGCGGGAAAGTTCTCTTTGGAAGGCGTTCAATTTGCTCCGGTTCTCGGTCACTTCGTGAGGTTGGGTGTTTTCGGCCACGCAATGGGCGGCGAGGGCTCCGGCGGCTTCACCGATATTCCATTCGATAGGATGAAGCCGGTAGCAGCCGTTGGTGATGTGGGTCACCCCCAGGTTCTTGGCGCCGGCCAGCAGATTTCGCACGCGCAGCGGGACCAAGCTCTTGAGGGGGATCTGGAACGGGCAGGCTTCCACATCGATATAGTTGTCGCCTCCGGTGGAGGGATGAAGATCGATATTGTAGTGACCGATGCCGATGCTGTCGGCAAAGCGCTCGGAGCCGTGCTTGCCTCGCAGGGCCAGCGAAAGATGCTGTTCACAAACGGTGAACTGGGCCTTGAGGCGTCGGGACTCCCGGATGTAGGCGTGGAGGGCCAAGCCATCTGGTCCATAGCCGGTGACGTCGGAGCGCAAGCGCAGGCCAGGAAATCCCCTCTTGGAGGAACCGCCATGGTGTGGTGCTTCGGTCTGCATCCAATACAACATCGAAAGTGAAAGCTGGCGCGCGCCGCGTAAATGCATTTCCTTTTCTTCCGGCGTCACATCGATGATGGAACCGGGCAGGTAATCGATCTGCGGCCAGTTCACCAGCACGATGTCGCTCGGATAAAAGCCTTCGGTATAGAGAGAGCGGTCGATGATGCGGCGAAACGTCCAGAGGTTCTGGCAGCCATTGAACCGTTGCTGGTTGGGAATAAATTCCCGCTCGACCGATTTCAAGGTGCGGGGATGCGTTGCCGACCACGACAGCAGCGGACTGCCCCAGGACGGTTTCAGATCCGGGACGTAGTTGCGCCAGAAATCATAATCGGTCGGCTTATCGATGACGTGGTCCTCGCCCTCGAGGTGATCGACGGCGAAGCACCAGCTGATCGCCTGCATGTTCATCGGCTCGTACTTTTCGCGGGCGGAAGGTTCTCCCGTCATGTCACGCGATTCGAACCCGGTCACATATTCGGTCCCCGTCAGAGGCAGCAAATCGCCGGTTTCCGTTGCGTCGATGACGTAGGCTGCCTCAACCCGTCTTTGCCCGGAGACCGAGACATGGCGGAACGTCACGGCCTTGACGACGTCGCCGGAAACCTCGGCATGGACCGGCTCGCAGCCCCGCGCAATGAACAAGTGACCGCTGGCGACGTAAGGCGCCAGCATCGCCTCAAGCACGGAGAGGCTGACGCGGAACTCGTGGCAAAGAATGCTGACGCTGCCGTTGCCGGGGTTGAGGCAGGAGTTACGCATGGCCGTGGCCGTGAGGGGATAATGACGCCGATAAAAATCACGCACTTCCTGGCGATAGCGCAGGTAACGCCGGGTGGCGCCTCCCTGCTCGATCCAACGGTTTTCATCCGGCGGCACCGCCTGCTGGGTCAATTGCCCGCCGATCCACTCGGTCGGTTCGGTCATGACGACACGCTGGCCCCTTTCGCACGCCGCCAATGCCGCCGCCACTCCCCCGGTGCCTCCGCCAACGATCAGAATATTACAGGAGGAAGGTAGGTTGAGAAATTCACTTGGATTCATAGAGGGAGAAACCGTTGAGGGTGCCTTGTAAAGGGGCCAAAAAAGCGAGCTGTCTTCTCAGATAGCCAATGTTGGCCGGGAGAATTGCCTTGGATTTTAGGGCTGGACTGCCTTTTCAAGAACCTTTCGTTAATGCATGTGGGCGATTCTCACCTCCTCTCTATATTCATGCAAAAGCTTCGTTATGCGCATCGGTGCATGGCCGGGGGTAGCATCAACTTGATTCACGAATGCGGCTTCGTTCGGTCCAGCGTCGTTTTGAAGATGCGATTAGGCGTTCATACCGCCATCGACGGTCAGGTTCGCACCAGTGATGTAAGACGCTTCCGGACCGGCGACGAATGCCACCATCGCGGCGATGTCGTCAACATGGCCATAGCGATTGAGTGCGGTCTGGGCCTTCTGGGGTACCGCCCATTCACCTGCAGCGGGGTTCAACTCGGTGTCGATGGGGCCGGGCTGGACGTTGTTGACCGTGATACCCCGGCTCCCCACTTCACGGGACAATCCCTGGGTAAAGATTTTCACGGCTCCCTTTGTTGCCGCATAAGGCACCAAGCCGGGCACCATCACGCGTTCGCCCACGGCCGAGCCGATCATGATGATGCGACCGCCATCTCCCATGTGTTTTAACGCCGCCTGCGTCGCGACAAATACGCCGCGAATGTTGATGTCAATCACGCGGTCCATGTCTTCCAGAGTGGCCTGTTCGAAGGGCGCCGGAAGGGCCGTGCCTGCATTGTTCACCAATATATCCAGGCGACCGAAGGTCGCGGCAGTCTTGTCGACCGCGGCCGTGACGGCCTTGGCATCGGCGGCGTCCGCTTGAATTGCAATCGCCTTTTTGCCGGTACTTCCAATCGCTTTAACAACCGAAGCGGCGGCGTCCGCGCCCTTGGTGTAAGTAATCGCCACACTTGCCCCGTCGGCTGCCAGTCGCTTGGCAATTGCTGCGCCGATGCCTCTCGATCCGCCAGTAACCAGCGCGACTTTACCTGCCAATTTTTGTCCGTAGTTAGAGCTCATATGTTTCTTCTTTCTTTGTCTTGTAGGGTTGTTTGTTAGTTAGATTTGCGCTCTGCCTCCATCGACGAACAGTTCGGTGCCGGTGACGAAACTGGAATCGTCCGAGGCCAAGAAAAGTGCTGCCTTGGCGATTTCTTCGGGCTCTCCCATGCGCCCCATCGGGATGGTGGATACGATCCGTGCAATAGCGTCCGGAGGCTGCCCTGCCAAAATGGGTGTATCGACCGGCCCCGGGCTCAGTACATTTGACCGGATGCGACGATCCTTCAGTTCCACAGTCCAGGCTCGCACGAAGCAGCGAATGGCAGCCTTGGTCGCGCCGTAGACACCGAAGGCGGGAGTACCTTTGATACCCGCGATAGAGCCCGTGAGAATGATCGAGCCACCATCATTCAGGAGCGGTAACGCCTTTTGGACTGTGAACAGGGTTCCCTTTACATTGATCTCAAATAGCTTGTCGAAATGCTCCTCGGTGATTTTTTCCAAGGGAGCGAATTCAGCAGTGCCGGCATTTGCGAAAACGATATCGATTCGCCCTTTCACTTTGCCGACGGTCTCGTAGAGACGATCAAGGTCGGCCAGGTTTGCAACGTCTCCCTGAACACCCGTAACATTGCTGCCGATCGCCTTCACGGCCTCGTCGAGTTCCTTCTGGCGACGACCTGTGATGAAGACATAGGCACCCTCCCTGACGAATAGCTTTGCCGCAGCCAGCCCTATCCCCGTCGTGCCGCCGGTGATAACTGCAATTTTTCCGTTCAACCTGCCCGTCGTTGTTCCTGTTAATGTTTGCATGATTTTCTCCATGTTGAGACTCGTTGTGTTTGCGATTGAACCGATGTTTTTAGTTAGCAAATCAGTTCTTTAGTTCCGTAACGTCGAACTAATGGACTATCTTGTCAAATGGTGATACATTCTTTTTATGCGGCCCCTCTATCATCCGTCTCTGCAGGAAATAACCGTGCAGGGCATTCTTTATGCCCTCTCCGACCCTGTCCGGGTTCGCATCTACGGAGAATTGGTCGGGGCTGAGTGCGCGATGAACTGCGCCGCCTTTTTGTCCAATGGCAACTTGAAGCTTCCCAAGTCCACGCTGTCGCAGCACTTCAAGACTCTTCGGGAAGCGGGCCTCATTCGTAGCGAACGCCAGGGCGTTGAACTTAAAAACTCGTCGCGCTGCCAAGAGCTGAAGAAAAAATTTGGCCCAATGATTGTGTCGATTCTTAAAGCTTATGAAAACGAGGCCAACAAATCCAAACACTAACGTCCGCGCAGTGAAGCACCCCGTCCTGGTGGCCAATTTTTAAGTAGGAAGCACGTATGCTCCTTATGCTAGGGCCTGTTCACACTAATATTCAACGCGTCACCTCTTAAGCTTGGCGGCCTCATGGCAACCCTTTCAGGGTTGCAGAATTTTTTGAGCGTAGTGTTAACAGGCCCTAACGGCAGTTAACCTAGGCACACGGCTCAGGCTAGGTCTGCTTGAAGCGCGCTTCGATAGTTTCATCGAACGGCTTGAGGAAAGTGGCGCGATCAACCTTGCCAGACATCACCGCGGCCGCGCCTCCCGCGACGATGAAGTCTGTTTTGTCAACGCCGAGGAAGCCGAAGACCGCGCGGAGATAGGGCTCGACGAAATCGTAAGGTGCCATCGGAGTACCCTTGCTATAGACGCCACCAGAAGCGATCAGAAAAGTCGCCTTCTTGCCCATCAGTCGACCCACTGGGCCGGATTCACTATAGCTGAATGTACGCCCCACCCGGACGATCTGGTCGATCCAGAGTTTCGCGGTGGAAGGTATGCCAAAGTTATGCATCGGCGTGCCGAACACATATTCATCCGCAGTTTCCAACTCGGCGATCAATGTGTCCGAGAGTGCGAGAGCTTCTTTTTGGGCGGCAGTCCGGGATTCTTCCGGCGTATAGGCCGCTCCCACCCAGATGCCATCAACCGGCTGAATCTCGCTTGTGGTGAGGTCACGCGTGATTACCTTGTCGTCGGGATGGGCTTGTTGCCATTTCTGAACGAATAGAGCGGAGAGGTGCCGGGAGATGGAAGCTTCGCCGAGGGGGCTGGCATCAATGTGGAGTAGTGTAGACATAGTAGTTTTAGATTTACCGATATGTTGAAGTGGGGATGAAGGAGGATACTGTTATGAGGCTGGCTGGGACTGGAACCCACGGGCGTAGATGACAAAGGTCGCCAGAGCCAGAAAGATCACTGTCACGACGGCATGGGAGTACTCTGCGCGCGAAAGGTGAAAACCGGTAGCCAGCACCATGATGGTGGCCAGGCCGACGGCAGCCCACGTGGTTAGAATGGGCAGAATTTTGGTCAAAGCTGGCAAGATCAAGCCGAGCGCTCCGGCCAGTTCCGCGATGCCAATAAATGTCACGAGCCCGCGCTGGTCAGCCAAAGCTGGAGCCGAGGCGGCAAACTGATCGAAGGCAAACAGTTTCATGGAACCTGAGGCGATAAAAACGAGGGCGAGCAGGATCTGAACGATCCATGATGCAATTTTCATAGGGATATTTTTTGAAGGTTTAATTTAGGAATAGAGTTAGGAACTAAGAGGGTGGAAAGGACGGCAATGAATATCGCCGCCCTTCCACGGGCGTTTAGTTTTTGAAACTGGCGGCATCATCCGCTTCAAGAAAATCGACTAGTGTTGAGGCTTCCGGCTTCAAGCCCACCTTGGCGCATTCGCCGACGAACCAATCCTTCTTTTCCGGATTGTCGTAGGGACGATAGCCTTCGACTCCGGCGGACCATGCCTTGATTTCTTCAGCCGTCTTTGACGTGCCCTGGGTGCTGAACCAAGTAACAACCTGTTCATCAGTAGCGCCAGAACCGAGGAGCTTTTTGACCTCGTCGGCCTTTACACCCTTGAATTCGCAGAGCATTTGATCGAGCGGACAGGCGAAATGATATTCGCCGACCTGTCCTTGGAGATCGGCACGACCTTTGTCGATCATGCGTGCTAGGAGGGCGTAGTCGCCAAGGCGATTGCGGGGGCTGCGGGGTGCTTCTTTTGTGAGGTTTTTAGAGGTATTCATAGGTTTATTGGTTTGGTTAGTCGTCATTAGATGGTAAAACAACGTATGTAGGTAATGCATCACTAGACGGGTTGCTTGTCAAATGGTACTTTTAAGCATGGTTCTTGATCCCACCAAAATAGATCCCCGCATTCGTCGCACGCGGCAGATGCTCTTTCAGGCCTTCCAGGATCTGCTCGCGGAAAAGGCCTTCGATCTCATTTCGGTTCAGGACATCACCGAGCGCTCCACCCTTAACCGGGCCACGTTTTACGATCACTTCACCGACAAGTTCGCGTTGCTGGAGGCCATGATTGGCGAACGTTTCAGCACGCTGATTGAGGCCCGAATGGCGGGAAGCGAAGGGACGTGCGAAGCCAGCTTGAGGCAGTTGATCCTCGCTGCCTGCGATTTCTTGGCCGAGGTATCTTCCGGATGCCAGAAGCACCAACGACAATTCGAGCCCTTCGTCGAATCCCGAGTGAAGACCATTCTCTATGAATTTTTGCTGGAGGGCATAAAACGCCATAAAGACAAAAATCCCGAGCTAAAAGCGACGATGGTCAGTTGGGCCATCGCAGGTGCGGCGCTGCAATGGAGTCGCGAAAAAAAGACCTCGGCGGACCAATTGGCTGATGCCGTTCTTCCTACCGTGCATACCGCATTGGAAGCGGGGGAGTAGACCAGCCGACGAAGGGTCTACTCGATTCTGCTAATCTCTATCGTGCCCATTGGATCCGGTGGGTGCGCCCGCTTGTATTTTTTGAGCGTTCTCTTTGCCGAGTCCCATGGTTAACGCCGTCATCCCCGCAAGGCCGCCTAATTGCATGCTTTCAACCGCAGAGCTTGGCACGATGACAATGGTCGAGTTTTCCTTGAGCCCTTCGTAGAGCATATTCATGGCCCTCAGGTGAAACGCGGTGGGATTGCCTGCATAGGTCTTTGCCGCCTCTCCGAATTTTTCCGCGATCTGCCGTTCCGAGTCTCCCAAGATCACGCGCGCCTGGCGTTCCCGTTCGGCCTGGGCCTGCATCGACATCGCATCTTCCAAGGCCGGGGGAATGAGGACATCTTTGACCTCAACGGAAATGACTTTGATGCCCCACGGTTCCGTGCGCTCATCAATGATCTTTTGCAGTTCGCTGCTGATCTTTTCCCGGCCCTCCAGCATGTCGGAAAGGACGGTCTTGCCGATGACATCGCGCAAAGCGGTTTGCGAGGCCCACCCGATGGCACTTCGATAGTCAGCCACATCCAGGGCGGCTTTCTTGGGGTCGATGACCTGCCAGAAGAGAACCGCATCCACGTCCACGGGAACGGTGTCCTTGGTCAGGGTCTTTTCCGCCTTGAAGGAAGTTGGGATCACTCGGATATCAATCCAATAGGGGATGACATCGATGACCGGAATGATGAAAAAAAGGCCCGGTCCCTTTAGGGCGTGAAAGCGGCCCAGCCGCAGGACCACCGCCCGGTCCCACTGGTCCGCAATCTTGATGGCGGAGGAAACAATGACGGCAACCACAAAGGTAACGATTGCTACTCCCGTCCCAATTCCATCCGAAACGGACGTTGCGATATAGGCGAAAAATCCGCCTGTACCCAGAATAATGAAAAAGATCAGAACAGCCAACGAGTTGGTTTTTCTCATGCCCATATCCTTTCACTTTGAAGCTTTATCTCATGACGATGCGGGAAAGTTGCCATAGCCAGACAGATAAACTGCCAGCGATAATCACTCCCAATGCCTTTTGAGACAATGGTGCTGTGCGTGTTTTTGCCGATATGGATCATCTTGGTGCCGGTATCGGCCTGCTGATGATTGTTCGTCATCGCGACCGAATAAAATTCTCCAACGGAATTGTCGCCCAGCAAAACACAGCCTGGATATTTCCAGGTGATGGCCGAACCTGTCTCTACCTGAGTCCAGGAAATTTTCGAGTTGCGTCCCCGGCAGTGACCGCGCTTGGTGACGAAATTATAAATGCCACCACGTCCCGCCTCGTCGCCGGGATACCAGTTCTGCACGGTCGAATATTTAATTTGCGCGTCATCCATCGCGATGAGCTCGACCACGGCCGCATGGAGCTGATTTTCGTCGCGCATCGGCGCCGTGCAACCCTCGAGATAACTCACATAGCTGCCTTCTTCCGCCACGATCAGCGTCCGCTCAAACTGGCCTGACTTGTCGGCATTGATCCGGAAATAGGTGGAGAGTTCCATCGGACAACGCACGCCCTTGGGAATGTAGCAGAACGATCCATCGGTGAAGACAGCTGAATTCAGCGACGCGTAAAAATTGTCCGTGGGAGGAACGACTGTCCCGATATGTTTGCGCACCAAGTCGGGATGCTCCTGCACCGCTTCGCTGAAGGGACAGAAGATAATACCTTTCTTTGCCAGTTGCTCCTTGAAGGTTGTGCCTACGGAGACGCTGTCAAATACAGCGTCCAGCGCAACGCCTGCCAGACGTCCTCGTTCGCGCAACGGAATGCCCAATTTCTCATACGTCTCCAATAATTTCGGGTCAACCTCGTCGAG
>Ga0206872_10014_pt1 | contig 70708 bp, 48 predicted proteins | sample Alteio_BWOrgCont_34_FD_152906 | JGI IMG/M metagenome (GOLD analysis project Ga0206872, IMG submission 152906) | Enriched cells from forest soil in Barre Woods Harvard Forest LTER site, Petersham, Massachusetts, United States -... | ecosystem: Environmental > Terrestrial > Soil > Temperate forest >... | reverse complement strand
GTTCCACGGAGACTTGTTCGAATTCAATCAGAGCACTGTATTCGATGCCCGCAACGCCTTCCAGACGACGCGCCCGCCGATTCATTGGAATAATTTCGGCGGCTCTATCGGCGGCCCGATCAGAAGAGACAAGGCTTTCTTCTTCTTCGCCTACCAGCGCAATCCCAACCACGGTTCAACCGGTGGGTTGATTACGGTACCGACAGCACTCATGCTCAAGGGCGATCTCTCCGGTTCAGATGTATCTGGAGTCACGATGCCTACCATCTACAATCCGTGCTCTAACACCAGTGGGCCATGCGTGCCCAGCGAAAGCACTACGAGAACTGCTTTCCCCGGTAACGTTATTCCGCAAAGCATGATCGACCCCGCTGCGCTCGCAATCCTGAACGGGCCGCAGGACTATGTTTTCCGATTCCGTTTTGCATCTTCTGATCTCCTGATAAGAGGGTGGTGGGGTTTCTGGCCATAGCTGAGCATTCTGGAGAAAACCTTGTCTTTTCGTAGCGGGTTGATGGGATAAAGGTGCGAATCCGCAATGGGCAAAGCCCGTAAAGTCTTACCCCGCGCCGTTTTTTGGGCAGCACGCAGAATTGAAAACTGCTCAGCGCCATTTCTTGGCTGCTTTAGGTGGCTACAGCTTGGCACTTTTTTCCTTAAAGTAATCGTTAACTTATCCGCCCTGATCGTAGGTAAAGCAATCGAGCACGCCAAGGGAAATTGATAAGCCTGCCGAAATCTGAAGATGAGCCTAGTAGAGTTAGCGCAAAACTGTCAAGCAAAATTCTTTTATTTGCAAAATATTATTTACATCGTATCGATGAGGGGAATTCGATTGCGACAAATTCTGCAAACGGATAAATGCAATTAACATTCTTATTACTGAACACTTTAAATATACACAGCAACGCTATGTCATTATGCAAACTAGTTTTGTTAGCAAAAACCTAGTTCTTCATGTAGACTGTGCAAGTCAAAAGCAGAGAGACCTGTTTGAGTTATAGCTCGCCGATATTCCGATCTTTTTTATTTGATGGTCGGCCGAAAGCACTGGGCAGCCAGAAGAATGGGTGCACCACGGAGTCTTAAATGAAACCGCTCGAAGGTTTAAGCGTTTTGGATTTCAGCCAGTTTCTGGCGGGCCCTTCAGCCGCTCTTCGGTTGGCGGATATGGGTGCCCGCGTCATTAAAATTGAACGGCCTAAAACCGGCGACCTTAGCCGTCAACTTTATATCTCGAATCTCGCACAGGACGGTGAGAGCACACTCTTTCATTCCATTAATCGAAACAAGGAGAGCTTTGCCGCCGATTTGAAAAACGAACATGACCGGCAGCTCGTGCACGAGCTGGTGGCGCGTGCCGACGTTATGATTCAAAACTTCCGCCCGGGCGTAATCGAAAGGCTGGGTTTCGACTACAAGACCGTAAGCAAAGAAAACCCCAGGCTGGTTTACGGCGAGGTCACGGGGTACGGAAAACTCGGCCCATGGCGCAACAAGCCAGGTCAGGATTTGTTGGCTCAATCGCTCACGGGACTTCCTTGGTTAAACGGAAACGCGGAACAGCCGCCTGTGCCACTCGGCTTGTCTGTCGCCGACTTATTCGCGGGAGCACATCTGGTTCAGGGCATCCTGGCGTGCCTTGTGCGTCGCGGAATTACCGGGTACGGTGGAAGGGTTGAAGTAAGCCTGATGGAGTCGATCCTCGACGCCCAATTTGAACTCTTCACAACCTTCCTTAACGATGGCGGCAAGCCGCCGATGCGCAGCGCCGTAAATAACGCCAATGCATATCTGGCCGCACCGTATGGAATTTATAAGACGGCGGACGGCTTTCTTGCTTTGGCCATGGGATCTGTCACACGGCTGGGTGAACTCCTTGGAGTTCCCGCCTTGTCTTCCTATGTCGATCCAAAATCCTGGTTCGAGTGCCGTGACGAGATCAAGAGCATTCTTGAGAAACACTTGAAGTCACGCTGTACCGATGAATGGCTCGCCATCCTGGAGCCCGCCGGTATATGGTGTTCGGATGTTTTCACGTGGTCTCGCCTTTTGAAACACGACGCTTTCAAGGCCCTCGACATGGTGCAGGACGTCATGTGCAGCGATGGTTCTATACTTCGCACCACTCGATGCCCGATCCGCATCGATGGCGAAATCTACAAGAGTTCAAACGGAGCGCCCCGCGTAGGACAGCACACCGAAGACATCACCGGGGAATTTGACCTGTGCACTGCCGCAGGAAATGATTAAGCGGGAAACAGGAAGAGTCGATATGACGAACCGTGACCAACTATTTCGCATTGCTGTGCGCAGATTTGAGCCTTTCGAATCCGCTCTTGCCAAACAGTGGCAGAGCTTTGAACAGTGCCACCAAACGGGGCTCACATTGCATGCCGTACCAATGGACCTCAATCCGCTGCATCAATCGTTATTTGGAGAGCGCGGTTTGCAGCTTGGCGATTGGGATGCCGCAATGATCAGTACAGACTGGTTGGCTCACGCGGCTGATGAACGTGGTCTGCTTGACCTCGCGCCCTTTATCGCACAAACGCCGCCGGATGGTTACCCGAATGCATGGAGCGAATCACTGCTTAGACTACAAGCTTTCGATGGCGCTGTGCTGGGACTGCCGTATCACGATGGCCCGCAATGCTTGATCTATCGTAAAGACATTTTCGCAGATCCTGAACTCAACGATCGTTACGCGCTTCAATATGGCGAACCCCTCGCCGTGCCGCAGACCTGGAAACAGTTTCATCGTGTCGCGCGGTTTCTTACGCAACCGCTCAAGTCTGTCTTCGGCACGGCTTTCGCTGCATTCCCCGATGGACATAACACCGTCTACGATTTCTGCCTGCAGCTGTGGACCCGCGGAGGAACGTTGTTCGAAGATTCCGGGCGCATGTTGCTCGATACTCCGAAATCAGGAGAGGCGCTTGATTTCTACCGCGAACTGCTTCAGGATACAAGCGCCGTCCATCCCGAGTCGCGAAACTTCGATTCGGTCAAATCCGGCCTTGCATTTGCCGCCGGTGAAATAGCCATGATGGTGAATTGGTTTGGGTTTGCCTCGATGTCTGAAACCATCGCCGAATCAAAAGTCAAAGGTTGCGTCGCGGTTGCTGCGGTCCCGTGCGATGGCGGTCCGCGAGTATCACCGAATGCCTACTGGATTCTCGGCATCCCCGACGGCAGCCGGCATCGTGATCTTGCCTGGAAATTTCTTCGCCACTGCACCAGCCCGGAAATGGATCGGCTGCTCACTCTCGAAGGCGGAATCGGCTGCAGGAAGTCAACGTGGTCTGATGCGCAGGTGAATTCGCTCGTACCTTTTTTCAATTCTCTCGAGAGCCTGCACAAAGATGCCCGCGAACTGCCTCGCCTTGTGAATTGGTCCCACTTCGCTGCAGTCATCGATCGAATGGTGATGGACTCAATCGATAGCGACGAACCCACCGCATCGATCATCAGAAGGGCACAGGCACCCGCAGATGAGATTTACCGGCAAGGAGCCCAAAACGCATGAACGCCGGTGAAGGGAAATCAGTCAAATTGCGTGGCAGGTTCTCGTTTTCCGGTGAGCGTTTCATAATCTTTATCGCTTTGAATGGCGTGCGTCTGGCGCACCGTGGATAATTCGATGCAAACTGGAAAGATGAAGACCTCAGATAAGCAACCCATGAAGGCCTCCAAAGCTAAGAAACCCCGGCCAGACTATTCCGTGCCCGCGCTTGACAAGGGTCTGGATGCATTCGAAGCGCTTGCCGCTTCTCCAACTTCGCTATCGCTTACCGAACTTGCGGGCGCCTTGGGCCAGACCCCAAGTTCACTTTTCCGCATACTCGATCGCCTCGAGAACCGTTCTTACATCGTCCGGGATCCCGTTTCCGGCCGGTACCGTCTATCGCTCAAACTCTTCGAATTAGCTCACACCCATTCACCCGTCCAGCAACTCATCGCGATGTCTGGAAAGCCAATGCGCGAATTGGCCGACTCGGTTCAGGAGTCTGTTCATCTAAGCGTGCTGAGCAACGGCCGAATTGTAGTTCTTCTCGATGTGGGAAGTCCGCTGCGTGTGCGTTTCGCACACGAAATCGGCGCGCAGTTCCCGCCGGTCCTCACCAACTCAGGACGACTGCTGCTGGCATATCTGTCGCCTGAGATGCTTCAAGAACATCTCGAGAAAGACCCTGATTATGCTGAGTTTTCATCGACCCAAAGAGACGCGTTTCACGAAGAACTCAAAAAGATACGTAGAAACCGTTATTCAGTGTCAAGCAGCGAGGAACGCGCGGGAATGAAAGATTTGGCGGTGCTGGTGGGCAATCCGGCAATCGGCACCACGGCGGCGCTGGCTATCGCGTGCTTGAGCGGCGGCAAGAATAGTGTCGACATTAACCGGCTGCTTGCGGGTTTGCAGGAGTGCGCAGCCATACTCACGAGCAATTTGGGTGTCACCTATGATCGCAATGCGTCACTTTGAAGACTATCTCCTCGGTTCCAAAAGAGAAACGCTTGGCCGAACCATTACTGAAACGGACATAGTGATTCACGCCGGCCAGACCGGCGACTTTTATCCCCACCACATGGATGCCGAGTGGTGCAGGACGCAGCCATTTGGCCAGCGCATCGCTCATGGCACTCTTATTTTCAGCGTGGCTGTGGGGATGACCTCGGGAGAGATCAATCCTGAAGCATTCAGCTACGGTTATGACCGACTTCGATTTATTAAACCCGTGTTTATAGGCGACACTCTGCACGTTCATGTGACCGTCAAGGAGAAGCGAGACTCCCCAAAGTCTGCTCGCCACGGCATTGTCGTCGAATTATGCGAGGTCTTCAATCAACGGAATGAAACTGTTTTGGCCTGCGAACACTTGTTAATGGTTACGCGGAAAGATCTGTGAGGGTCCTTGTGAGTCATTTGAAGGCGGCGTTTTACGATGGGAATCAAACGATACGCATCGGCGAATGCACGCCGGTCCCGCCAGGGCTATCAGAGGTGCAGATTCGGGTCGCCTATTGCGGCATCTGCGGTACCGACCTGCATGTTTTCCACGGCGCCATGGATAAGCGGGTTCACATTCCCCAGGTACTGGGTCATGAGATGTCCGGTACCATCGCCGCGCTTGGTTCGCCAATTGAAGGCTTCGCGCCCGGTGATCGCGTAACCGTGCGTCCTCTCGCACCATGCGGCGATTGTCCGGCCTGTCGCGCAGGTCATAGTCATATCTGTCATAAGTTGAATTTCATAGGCATCGACACTCCCGGAGCCCTGCAAGGTCTGTGGACTGTGCCATCGCACACGCTTCATCATCTGCCCGCTCATTTAAGTTTGGCTCACGGTGCGCTCATTGAGCCGATTGCAGTCGCCTGTCACGATGTACGTTTGGGCGGAGTCACGGAAGGTGAATACGTAGTCGTTCTGGGAGGCGGCCCAATCGGGCTACTGGTTGGGTTGGTGGCAAAGAGCAAAGGTGCTCGCGTGGTCATCAGTGAAGTTAACCCATTCCGTGTTCAGCTTGCCCGCGAGTTTGGTTTGGACGCGATTATCCCACTCGACGTTGATCTGGAACAAAAGGTGATGGATGAGACCGGCGCAACTGGAGCAGACGTGGTGTTTGAAGTTTCGGGCTCTGCAACTGGCGCTGAGATGGTAACCAAACTTCCGCGTGCCCGGGGACGAATTGTGGTTGTTGCTATTTTTTCTCAGCCGGCGAAGATCGACCTCTTCCGCGTCTTCTGGCGCGAATTGCAACTGCGCGGCGCGCGGGTGTATGAGCCGGAAGATTTTGAGACCGCAATTGCATTGGCAGCTTCGGGAACACTACCGCTGGATCGGATCGTCACTTCGGTTCAGCCACTCGAGGCGCTGTCGGACGCCATGCATCAACTTGAGCAAGGTGGCCCAGTAATGAAGATTCTTGTGCGATGCTCGGAGGACTAAGTCGTCAAACCTTCGATCGGAAGTCTCTTTCCACGATGTCGACCAAATCGCGCCTGAATGAATGACTCGGCAGTTCCCAAGGTTCAGAATGCGACCTGGCGTGTTCCCCGAAGGGCGGGCGCAAGAATGGGAGCTTCCGCTTCGACCTCGTCACCGAATCCCACACCCCACATCGAGGTCAAGACCGTCATTCAAATAAGTAAGTAAACAGTATTAAGACTAAAGGTGAATGAGCCCGCGTTGCAGTGCCGTAACCACCGCCTGAGTCCGGTCGCTTACGTTGAGCCGCATCAGAATCACGCTCACATGGCACTTAACGGTTGACTCGGTGATGCCCAGGCTCGATGCGATCTCCTTGTTGCTTTTCCCGTGAACAATAAGATCGAGTACTTCTCGCTCCCGGCCGCTGAGGTCCGAGTTGGGGATGCGCGAGTTGAGCGCGCGCGAGACAGGTTGGGGCAGAAAACGGCCGCCGGCATGCACGCGGCGCAATGCATTAACTAATGCATCGTGGGGCATGCCCTTGATGATGTAGCTGCGGGCGCCGGCTTGCAGTGCCTGGTGAATGTCTTCGTCGCCTTCGTAGGTCGTGAGCACAACGAACTTGGCGTTGGAGTGGCGCGCCATGATGGTGCGGATCGCCTCGACACCGCTGATGCCCGGCAGCCGAAGATCCATCAAAGTAATGTCGGGCAAATGCTTCTCGAAAAGATCGACGGCCTCCTCGCCGCTGCCGGCTTGCGCCACCGCGGTCATATCGGGAGTGGCATCGATAATGGCTGCAATGCCCACCCGCATGATGGGGTGGTCATCGACGATAAGGACCTTGATCCTGGCCTGTTCTTTCATTTCTTCAAACTCGCCCACCTTGTCCCCCTTTAGATTGCTCGATTTTGACGCTAACTGCAAACGCCAGGTCAAGGCGCAGCAGGTTTGTCGAAGGCGGAGATGACGGGGAGAACATTGCCGCTATTGTCGAAGAAACTACGCCCGGCGATGGGGCCCGCGGCGGCGGGCTCCCACCAGAAGATCCCCTGGCCGAGATGATCGGGAATGGCGCGGACCGCGGCATCGACGGCGCGCAGAAACTCAAGCTGGCCTTCAGGCGTCTCAGGGAAGTCGGCCTTCTTCGGGGCTTCGCCGCTGGGGATCCAGTTTTGCGCGGATTCAACAATGATAATGGGACGGCGATAGCGCAGCGCCAGGTCGTGGAGATTGCCGCGCAGGTTGGCAAGACTGCCATGCCACATTGGGTAATAAGAAAGCCCGATCACGTCGAAGGAAACATGGTGATCGCGGAGGCTGTCAAAAAACCAGGTGGCTGCATCGTAACTACCGCTGCGTTCAATATGGATCATGATGCGCGGGCGTGATGCAGCACCGCGGCCGGCGTCGATGCCAGCAATTCCCGCCTTCAGCAAGTCGGTAAAGTTATCCCAGTTCTCAGGCAGTTTGCCGTCTGGCCATAGCATGCCGTTGGTCACTTCATTGCCAACTTGCACCATGTCGGGCATTACGCCCTGCGCGGCAAAGGCCGCGATGGTGTCGCGGGTATAGTTGAACACCTGCTCCACGAGTTGCTTGTGCTTAAGCTTGCTCCAGGCGGCGGGCGTCGGCTGCTTGCCGGGGTCGGCCCAGCTGTCGGCGTAGTGCAGATCGAGCAAAAAGTGAAAGCCAAGCGCTTTCGCGCGCTTGGCAAGAGCCCGCGTGTACGGCAGGTCGTTGGGCAACTTATCCGCGCTGGCGGCGGGATCAACGAATAGGCGCAGGCGAATCCAGTTGTAATGGTGCTCGCGCAGCATTGCCAGCACATCTTTGGGCTGGCCATTTTCCTTGAAGACAACTCTATCCTGCTCGCATTTCGCAAGGAACGAAACATCAGCGCCGATTGCATAATCCTGGGCCAGGGCCGGATGAGCGATGGCCAGCGTGCCGAAGGATGCGAGGACTGAGAGTAGGAGCTTACCCATAACGAGATTAGTAGCCCACGCGAACCTCCGGCGGCGAAAACGAGTGAGTTGTTTCCGCCCCGGAGACGCGATTGCTGCTGATTGCAGTTTAGAAGTAGAACTTTGCGGCCAGTGAGACTTCGCGGTGACCGGTCTTGTTGTCGATGGTTCCGGCCGAGGTGGAACTGGTTGGGCCTCCCGCAGCCGAGAATCCCATATACATATTCGGATCGTAAGGAATGAACTCGTTCCACGCGTGGTTGAACAGGTTAAAGGCCTCGCCACGGACCTCAAGACTGCGTTGCTCGCTGAACGCAATTGACTTGAAGATGCCGACCGAGTCGTTGATGTATGCGGGTCCATGAATGTAAGGCAGTCGATACGTTCCGTTCTGCAGGTACGACGGCGCTGCAAAGCAGGATGGGTTGAAATACTGGTTCTTGGCCAGTCCATGCGCTGGGTTACAAGCCAGCTTGGGCACTGCGACCTCATCCGGCGTTCCGTCTGAGAATGCGCCATTTGAGAGTGAGACACCAGTGTTTGTTGTACCGTCTACGGTATTGGAGACGGTGCCATAGATGCCAAATGTGTTCTGGTTGACTGAGTATTCCGAGCCGAAGTTGTCGCCAATCGGGCCACCTTCCATCGCCTGGAAGATTCCCGAGATTTGCCAGCCGTTCAAAGCCGCATGAGCGACTTTGTTGCTTTGCGACAGCTTGTCGCCGAAGGCGGGTAGTTTCATGTAGTACGAGAAGCTGAGAATCTGCGAGCGGTCAAAGGGAGCGGGGCCGTACCAGCGCTTCATATCGAAGACGTCTTCTGCGTTGTAGGCCAGCGTCTTGCCAAACGTGTAGCTGCCCCAGTAGTTGAACCAGCCTTTTTGCCTTGTGATCATCAACTGCAGCGCGTTGTAGTTGGAGTCGAGATTGTGGAAGTGGGTGGAGATATCGCCGTAGAGCGTATAGGGTCGATTGAGCTGATCGTAATAAGTGCCATACCACGGACCGGTTTCACTTCCTTCCGGCACTGCGTTCTGAATTCCGTAGCCCACCAGGTTGTGTGAGGAGTTGCCGACGTAATTAGCCTCAATCTTGTTGGCGCCCCAGAATAAATGCGAGGCAGCAATGTTCCAGGAATAAGTCACCGGCGCAAGGTGATCCTTGGGATTGGCGGTGCCCCAAACCGTTGGCACCGTCGACGAGATGTCGAGTTGTGAAACTCCCTTAAGCGTGTATGGCGTGGAACCAGCCCACTCGCTGATCACCTGGAAGTTGGGCGGCGCCATGATTCCCGAGAAGGCGTTGATGCCCGGATCGGCATAGTCGTTCACGCCGAATCCGCCACGGATAACAGTTTTGCCGTCATTAGTCGGGGAGTAAGCGAACCCGACTCCCGGCGCCAATTGGAAGTTAAGCGGCTTCGATCCCGAAAGCGGAACCGACGGGGTGTTGGCGTGCGTCTCCATGCCGGAGTAAGTGGTATAAGTCGAGTTCGGATTGTAGGCCGCTGGATTGAAGATTGCGATGTTGCCGCCCCGGTCGTACCACCAGCCGATGTGATCCACGCGCAGGCCGTAGTTTACGGTCAAATGGCTGTTCACTTTCCAGGTGTCTTGCCCATAGAAGTCAAAGCGCTTCAGAGCCATGTCGGCGTGAATATTGGCGCTTGTCTGGCTGAAGTTTGAGATGTTGCCGATCAGCAAATCAGCCCAGTCGTTGCCGGAGAGCGAGTCGTAGTTCTGGGTATCGACCGCCCCGTTGTCGTTGCCGGTGGTGAGCAGGTTGTAACGTGCGTATTGTGCATAGAGGCCGGCGCGGAACAGGTGCGTCGACTTCAGAAATGTAATTCCGTCGTTGAATGTGTAGTTGTCCTGCGCTCCAAGATACGGAGGTAACTCACCGCCGCCAACATACAACTGGCCCACACTCTTCTCAAAGCTGACATTAGGCAGAACGGGGTTCGACGACTTGAACAGGTTGGCGTAAGGATAATTGAGCCCGGAGGAGGACACCGCATTAAGGCCGGTTACCGCTGTGTAAAGCGAGAACCGCGTCCACGCCAGCGAGGCCTCGTTGGTCAGGCGCGATGAAATGACGTTGGTCAGATTCGTCTCGATCGAGTTCGAAGCATTCTTCTGTGTTTGCGGCGCAGGATATGGCGTCATGTTCCATTGGTTCCATGGGCCGTATGGCGAAGGAACGCTCTCGTTCTCGTGGTTGAAGCGGAGTGAAGCATGAGTATTGTCAGTGGCCGCGTAATCGAGCTTCAGTGTTTCCTGGTTACGCGGCATCGATGCCGTGAGATCGGTAATCAGGTTGTATCCACCGTGCGTCGAAGGGTCGACATTGGGCAGTGGAAACGCGTTCAGCAGAATCTGACCACCCGGATCGATGGCACTGCTCTGAATATGTCCCCAGGAATTTGAGCCGTAAACCTGATTGGCGCACGAAGAACTGTAAAACGAGCCGCTGCAGGGTTGGTTCGCCACCGGCCACATCAAATAGTTATTGCTCGCGTTGGAGAGAGAGCCTAAGTACGTCGAATCGCTAAAGTCGCCACCGCGCATGTCCTGGGTTGGCACCGCCGTTTTGCGCGGCAGCAAATCAACATGCTGTTGCGACAATTCGGTGGCGGCAAAAAAGAAGAGCTTTTCGTGATCGCGGCTCACGCCAGGCCACGCTACCGGGCCGCCCAACTGCACCGCGGGGTAGAACAGCGAAGTCTGCGGAGCAGCCAGGCCATTGGCCTTTTGCTGCCAGTCGTTGGCGTTGAAAACGTGATCGCGCGCTGTCAGCTCAGCCAGGCCATGGAATTGCCGCCCGCCTGACTTGGTTTGCGTTGATACAACAATCGGCCCATTGGGTTCGGTTACCGAGTATGCCGCGGACTCAACCTTAAGCTCCGAAATCATATCGACGTTGGGAGTCACGGCGGCTGAACCGGCCGTGTTGAGGTCCGATACCGGCGCGCCGTCGCTTACCAGGTTCACCAGGTCGAAGCGGTTGCCATTCACCGTAAAGGAGCTCGAGTTTTGCGTAAAGCCGGCTGAAGCGCTGTTGTAGGTTCCATTAAAGTTGCCGGTATTGCCCGAGCCCGGTATTAGTCCTAGCAACTCGATGGCGCTTCGTCCCTCAATGTCGATGTTATGGAGCTGCGTATCGCTCAGGGTGTAACTCAACTCACCCGACGTCGTCGGCGTCATTTCTTCCGCCGTCGCTGTAACTGTGACTGTCGCGTTGGCTCCCGTGATTGCGAGTGAAATACCCTTCAGTTCGATCTGATCGCCGATGTGAACGGCAACGCCCTTGCGCAGCAGGCTGTTGAATCCCGGCGCAGAGACCTTCACATCGTATGTGCCAACCGGCACGCCGACAAGTGAGAAGAATCCGGCCTCGTCGCTCGATGTAGTGCGCACCACACCCGAAGCATCATCTGTGATCGCGATCGTCGCCTTGGGAATGACCGCACCGCTCGGATCGTTTACTGTGCCGGTGAGCGTTGCGGCGTTGCTCTGTGCAACCACAGTAATATTGCCCAACGCTAGTGACAGCATGAGAATTGCGAGCGCCTCGATGATGAGGCTGATTTTTCTTGTCATAATTTCCCCCTGGCCTTCCCCAAATGCGGACTACTGGCAATGTGCGGCGAAACAAAAACAGGCACACGCGCGCACCACACCATGAACTTGCAAGAACGGATCATAGTCTTTTCGAGAAACAACGCGAATCCGACGAAAGTCTGATCGGGAGAATTTGGCACAAGCGTACCGAAGCGATTTTAAATGAGCTATTTACACTCGGGCCCGGTCAGATCAGCGCAACGGCGAGTCAATTTCGAGCTGATACTCGGGGACTAGCGTGACACCTTCGAGGCTCACGGCCTGGCCGTTTGGCGCAAACTCAGGCGGGGTTGCCGACTCAAGGTAAACCGGTGCGTCTTTCCGCAGGGGCAGAATGCTGAGATCGAAACTGGAGGGGCCTTGACTGGCAAGAAAACGCTTCAGTCCAATCATCCAGGGTTTGCCGTTATAGAAATCATCGTCCAAAAGACGGCCTCCGGCAGAAAGCCGGGCAACGTCGCCAGTGTAGTTGATTCTTAGATAAAGATCGCTAAGGCCACTCATTGACCCTGCAGGCACAGTGATCGACCAATGAGCCGCGTTGTGCAAGGTACCGGCGTCCGGCGCCACGGCTACTCCATGAGGGCGCCAGTCGAGCGCGGGACCGATTTTGACCGGCGGCGCGATTCCAGCCGACTCGGTTTGCACGTATTCAAAAGGGTCGATCCACGAGGCGGCCTCGGCGCTGAAGGTCGCGAACTTCGCGGTTGAATCAGCAGCAGTGAGCGGGAGACTTGCTTTCAGAGGGGCGGCGGGCGGGGGAACAAGCGTGAAGGCGATCTGGGATGTAGTGCGGGAGCGCAGCCAGATGCGGCCATGCGATGCATCGGTATCGGCGGAGAATTCCGCGCTTGTTATCAACAGGTGTTCGGCGCCGCCAATACGCACCCTCCATGCATCTTCGGCTTGCTGCTGGGTGAGAACAACAAGGCGAATATGACGGCCATCGGTCGAAACAAGATCAATGGATGTATCGAGGCCGGGCGCGACTCCACTTACATAGATTGCGTTTTGCTCGCGAGTTACCTGGCCGCTTGAAGTAACGACGCTTTTCACCGTCGCCGCGTCGAGGGCGACTTCGACTGGGATGCCAGGCAGCGCTTCGAAGTAGTAAGTGGGCAGGCCCGCGTCTTCAATGCGTGTGAACATCTGCGCGGTGCTGTAACGCAGAGTCACTCCCGACAGTTGAGCGTTGAATGGCCAGATAAAGTACGAACCGGATGGAAGATCGATGGGATGACGCGGAACGGCCAGCGTCCCCGATGGCAGGCGGATCTCGAATTGAGAAGCGCGACGTACCGGCATCGCATATCCACGCACATAGTTGTTGAAGAAGATAAATCCCGAGTCACCGTTCGAACGCACAGAGGCGCGCGGAATGGAAAAGTCCGCTGGATTGTCCGGCGTCGATTCGGGCGCGTGAACCTGCATGGGCGCAAGTTCTGTCCCGAAGTCGTTCATGAAGTAGTTAAAGACTTTGAGCTTGCGCAGGGAGTCTCGCTCCTGGCCAAACTCGCCAAGCGGCGCTTGAAAATCATAGGACTTGATGGGCAGATCGTTGGGGTAGCCGGTTTCCTGCGACTCCTGCAGTGTTGAAAGCGCGCCATCGGGATTCTCGCCGCCCTGGAACATATAGGTGCCGTAGAGATTGACCCCCGAGCCGAGCATGACTGGAACCTGGGCTCCAATATCGTCCGCTGCTATCACGGGGCGGCGATGATAAGTGTCTTCAATGCCGCCGCCAATCTCAATCGTCAGATAAGGCAGAGAACTTTGATCGGCCGCAGAAGCGTTCGGCGGATCGCCGGTGGGGTTTGTCTTGGTATCGCTGTTGACCCTGCTGTGAAAACGAAACGCATACACCTGTGCCGGGTGCAACTTGGCGATGGAGCCGTCCCAGGGTTCATCCGGATATCCGCCGCCATAGAACGGAATCACGGCATGGGGCGGAATCGCCGCGTTGTCCCAGCCGGTGACGACATAGAGTGGCAATTCGAGGCCGCTAGCCACAGCAATTTGCTTGAGTGTGAGGATGTGCTCTTCGCCGGCGCCTGCGCCGCGCTTCGAGTACTCGTTCTCAAGCTGGATGCCGATAACCGGTCCGCCGTCCTTCCACAGAAGGCCTTTGAGCTGGGTACCCACTTCGCCGTACCACTCGCGAACTGAAGCGAGATAGGTTGGATCGTTGACGCGCGTAGGGCCCTGCTTCATCACCCAGTCGGGCAAACCGCCATTGCGAACTTCGGCGTGGTCCCAGGGACCGATGCGCGCCACCATGTACAAACCATGCTTGGCGCAGAGTTGGGCAAACCCTCGTAGATCGCGCTGATCCTGCCAGTCGAAGCGGCCCTTCGTCTCCTCATGATGGATCCAGATCACGTAGGCGGTTACGATATTCACGCCCGAAGCCTTCATCTTGAGGAGTTCGTCTTCCCACTGTGCCCGCGGAAAACGGGAAAAGTGAAACTCGCCCGCGACAGGTAGCCATGGCTTGCCATTGAGCGTCAAAGTGCGGGCGTTCAGGCCGAGAGTGTCTCCGTTGGGCGCAATCGCGAATTTCAGGTCGTAGTCGGCTGGGCCAGGCTCGCGCCAGGGTTGGCTGGCATCGACGCGGATAACCGTTGACGCCGTCTGGGCGCACACCCGCACCGCCGCTGAGTCGGGAACGAGCAATAACGCAGCGATAAGGAAAATACGCGCGATGCGTGAAACCGGAGAATTCTTGAATGACTTAACAACTAAGAAAGACATTGAGATACGTACCGTGCCCGGCAGCTTTTCTCCTTCGCGGATTGAGGCCGCGTGTTTCGAGAAAGTCAACTCTATCCCCGCACGCTGTTCTTTTGATCCGTCCAAAGTCTGATCGAAGAGAGATTTTATTCGCCCGCCCGCTCGAATTCGTTCGCGGTATACTAAGCGCCGCAATGGAAAGACAATGCAGGTTGCTCGCCAGTCTGGTTTTAGGCGCAACAATACTCTTGGGCGCCAGGTTGTGCGTCACCGCGCAGACCGCCACACTGGCTGGATACACAACTCACACCTGGCAGGCGTCGGACGGGTTACCCGAACCTACCGTGCAGGCCTTTGCGCAAACGCCTGACCGCTATCTCTGGATCGGAACCAGCGGCGCCCTACTGCGCTTCGACGGCGTACACTTCACCGTCTTCGACCGCCAGAACACTCCCGAAATTCATCAGAACAGCGTCTTCTGCCTGCTGGTTGCGCGTAACGGCGACCTGTGGATTGGAACGGAAGGTGGTGGATTGTCGCGGTATGCAAAGGGCGTGTTCACGTCGTGGACCACCCGCGAGGGGTTGAGCGACGACTTTGTGCGGGCACTGGCTGAGGATGCGCAGGGCAGAATCTGGGTGGGGACCGACAACGGCCTTTTGCGATTCGATGGCGACCATTTCGTGCGCACCGATGGCGTCAACGGAATTCCTTCGCTTGCAGTGCATGCCGTCTATGCCGACCGCGAAGGCAATTTGTGGGTGGGCGGGTCAAGACTCCTTCGCATCAACAGCGGCGGCGTAACCGAGTTCACCATGGGCGGCGAAGCCAGCCAGAACCGCGTCAAGTCGATTATCGAAACTGCGGACGGCACCATTTGGGTGGGCACGGTTTCGGGCCTGAATCGGCTCGCGTCGGGCCAGAAGCAGTTTGAGCGTGTCAACGGAATTGCAGGGACCGTACGTGTCTTGCGGCAAACCTCAGACGGCGTGCTGTGGATCGGAACGATCGGCCAGGGCGCATGGCAATTCAGCAACGGGAGTCTGACGCAGGTTACCGCGCCCGTATCGCTGCCCAGCAATACTGTGCTGAATTTTTTCGAGGATGGTGAGCGGAACTTCTGGATCGGAACGCAATCGGGAATGCTGCGGCTCACGCGTGCGCAGGCGATCGTCGTTCCCCTGCCCAAGGCCAACGACTCTGATTTTGGAACTATCTATCAGGATCGCGATGGCAGCTTCTGGATTGGTTCTACGCGCCTCTACAACTTGAAAAATGGAGCGGTGGCCGAGGAGCATTTGCCGGGACTTGAAAGCGTGCATGTGAGGAGTGTTTATCGCGACCGCTCTGGGGCGCTGTGGGTGGGGACTGACGGAGACGGCGTGTACCGCATAGCGCAGGGACGCACCGCGCACCTGACCACACGAGACGGTCTCACCAACAACTTTGTGCGGGTAATGATGCAAGACCGCAACGGGACAATGTGGATGGGCGCCGATGAGGGCGTAAATCGAATTGACTGGAACGACGGTCGACCGAAAATCAAAAGCTACCAGATGAATGACGGCCTCGCATATTTCAGCACCCGCGCTCTGGCTGAAGATCGCAATGGCGACCTATGGATCGGTACCGAGCGCGGCGTGAGCCACATGCGCAATGGCGCATTCGTCAGCGATGCGGCAACCATTGGACTGGCTCAGTTCAAGGTGTGGGCTATTCATCTCGACGCTGACGGTGGGTTGTGGTTCGGAACCCGCGACAGCGGCCTCTTTCGCTATCGCGACGGCAAACTGTCGCACTTCACGCAGGCCGACGGCCTGCCCGGCAACGCGGTCTATCAACTTCTCGAAGATGGCGCCGCACACCTGTGGATCAGCGGTCCGAATGGTGTCGCCATGGTGAATCGCAAAGAGCTGGATAATCAGGCCGAAGATCTTCCACGGCGCCTCGCACTCACTTTTTATCCAACCACCGACATTGCGCCCAACACTGAGATCTATGGTGGAACCCAGCCCTCAGGATGCATCACCGCATCCGGCGAAGCCTGGTTCCCCAGCAATCTCGGGCCCATCCACATTCCGCTCTCGCAGCAACCTCCGCTGCCCCCGCCTCCCTTGTCCATCGAAAGCGTGCGCGCGGATGGACGGGCGCTGCCCATCAACGGGCCGATCGTTTTAAAGCCCGGCACCAGCAGGCTGGAGTTTGACTTCACTCCCATCAGGCTGCGTTCGCAGGATGGATTGCGCTTCCGCTACATGCTTGAAGGATTTGAAAAAGAGTGGAGCGCGCCGAGTTCTTCGCGCAGGGCCGATTACACCAACCTTCCATCGGGCCCGTATCGGTTCCGCGTGCAGGTGTTCGAGGCAAGCAATCCCGCCATGGTGACTGAGGCGCAGATCGGCTTTTCGCAACAGCCTTTTTTCTATCGCACATGGTGGTTTATAGCTGCATGCATTGGTCTGGTCGCGCTGTTGATCTACGCGATATATCAGTACCGCGTAAAGCACGTGCGCGAGCGCTTTGAAGCGGTGCTCGAGGAGCGCAGCCGGCTGGCTCGCGAGATGCACGACACGGTCATCCAGGGTTGTACCGGAGTTTCAGCGCTGCTTGAAGCTTTGTCGATGGAAAACGCAAAAAACAAAGCGGACACCAGCCTTATGGATTTTGCGCGCCTGCAGTTGCGCGCCACCATCAACGAGGCGCGCGAAGCCATATGGAACATGCGGCAGCCTGAGAACGCCGACAGCCTGGGCAAGAAGCTGGAGAGTATGACACAGCAGGTAGGAAACGAGTTCCAGGTGAAGGTGGCCTGGTCGATGACCGGGACGCCATTTACGGTCTCTGAACCGGTGGCGCACGATCTGCTGATGGTGGCGCGCGAGGCGGTCTACAACGCCATGCTGCACGGTCATCCGGAGCACGTGAATGTCGCGCTCAACTACAACAGCCGCGACCTGACGATGGATTTGAACGACGATGGATGCGGCTTCGATCCGCTTGAAAGCGACAACATGAACGGGCACCACTTTGGCCTGCGCGGTATGCGGGAAAGGATCGAGCGCTCGGGAGGCAAGTTCAAACTGGCGAGCGCACCCGGAAAAGGTGTACAGATTGAAGTCAGGCTGCCGCGGTACCGGTGAGAGAAACGTCGGCTTGTTTACCTGCTGCCGGTCCAATTATGGGGCACGGATTTACGGCTTGATGAAAAATGCGGGCGAAACGGGTTTTGTAATAAGGGCACGAGTTTACGCGTGCCGCAACCGGCTTCCTTTCAACACTAGGTTTTACAGGCTGCGGAAAAACTCAGTCCCGATACTGTTTTGAAAGGGCACGGATTTATCCGTGCCGATTAATCCAATGAAAATGGCCCGGCTTTAGTCGCTGAGGGATGGTTTTGCTCGCACCCAGACATATTTCGGAGTTTTTCCGCAGCTTCTCTAACCCTTGCTGCGTTTCTTGCACGCGGGATTACTTTTTCAGCAAGCTGTTTATCCGTGCCAACAGACCCCAGAAAAAAGGCTAATGGGTTCATTCCCTGAAGTCCGGCCCTGATAAGTCAACAGGACATAATTTGCGACATTGGATTCAAAAGACTTAACCTCGATTTCGACTGCGGACAATTAATGGCATCTGGCGCACACTCTAAATAGGAAGGGACATGACCGAAATATGAAGAACTCAATCGTCAACAGCGGGGACTTCAACGGTCAGGTGCGCCAAAACAGAGCGCTGGAAATTTTAGCTGTGAAACTGTACAGCCCTGATCAATAGAATCAATGGCTTGGCGTCAGTCACTTCACAGGTTCACAGTTATTCGCGCGATTTCGCAACAAAAAGTCCGGGCCATTTCGGCCCGGACTTCTTCGTTGCAGTTGCTTTGTTTTAGAAGGTGAGCTTCAGCGCGCCCTGCATTACGCGTGGCGGATAATTACCCGTCTGCACCACGGTGTTGTTGGCATTCCACTGCGAACCAACCACGCTGGCCCATCCGGTAACGCTGCCCCAGGGCATGGCCGGGTTGGCGAAGTTCGGATGATTGGTAGCGTTGAACGCTTCCCAGCGGAATTGCAGATTGCTGCGTTCGGCAAGCTGCCAGTTCTTCATAATTCCAGCATCGGTGTTGAACTGCCGCGGTCCGAACATCAGGTTGCGTGCGCTGTCGCCAAAGGTGCCGGGGGCGGCATTATTGAATGCGGCCTGGTTGAAGTACCCAACGCCAGACTTCGTCCAATCCCAGTGATTGCCTTTGCCGGCATTCAAGGGCTCTCCCTGAACACGATCGGCGCGATCGAGATACTGCTCTGAACCTGAATCGTCGCTGTTCCAGTTGTAACCGGCTGACCCTATCGAAAACGGGTTGCCCGATTGCCAGCTGATGATGCTGCTCAACTGCCACCCGCAAAGCACCTCGCGCACCAGCAGGCTCTGGGTGTGCAATTCGGGCGTTTGATAAATGAAATTGGTGACCCAGTTAAAGGGCACGCTGAGGCTGGAGTTTCCGCGGCTCCAGTTAAGGTCGAACGGGTCGCCCAGGTATGGTTTGCCGAACGAGACGTCTCCTGAACTAGCGATGTCGATGGCTTTTTCCCATGTGAAGCTCGACTGCGCCTGGAGGCCATGCGCCATGCGGCGATCCACGCCAATCTGCAGCGCGTTGTAACTGGCGGTTGCACCGCTGAAATCGGTGAGAATCTGCGCAAAGTTGGAGTAAGGCCGCACATCGTTGGTGGCCGCGTTCTGGTCGATGGCATCGGTCATGTGATACGACTCGCTGCCCACGTAGGCCATGCGAATGGCCATGCTTGCGTTAATCTGCTGCTCGATCGAGAAGTTCCAGCTCTCAGTAACGGGCAGCTTAAACCTGCGCGCGAACGACTGATCGATGGTGATCGGAGTAGTAAAAGCATAGTTTGCAGGTGGCTTGTACCCAACCGAGGTGAATGGCGGGAAGGGGCTCTTTCCGCCAGTGCCGGCAAAAGTCGACCACGGGTTGTCGAATACCAGGTTGCCCGAGATGGTCTGGTCGGCGCCCGAAGCGCATTTTGCGGCCACGCCGCCGGTTGCGCAGCTTGATGAAGAACCGTAGACGTTATAAAGCGGGCTGAAAGGCGCAATATCGGCTGCGTGGTTGTAGTCGGAGTATGGCAGCGGCCCGGTGAATAGGCCAAATCCCGCATGGATCACGGTATGGGGCAGTCGTTTCGGCTGCCATGCCATGCCCAGACGCGGTTCCCAGTAACCGTAGCTGTCGTTCATCAGCGTTGAGCCCATGCCGGCGTCGCCCGGGAAAATTAGGCCAGTGGGAGAGTTGGGAAACATCGAGCTCTGCTGGCCTGCAACGAAGGCCGCACCGCGACCGCCCGCCGAATTCGGCGCGGTGTTCGGATCCCAGCGGAGGCCGACATTCACGGTCAGGTTATTGCGCATGCGCCAGTCGTCCTGAACAAAAGGCGCAACTTGCCATCCGGCAACATCGGCAATTTCGCCGCCGCCCTGCTCGTATTCATTCAGGTAACCGAGCAAAAAGTCGGCAATGCCGTTGCCTGTGTACGAACCGTTGAACGTGACGATTGGCGTGGTTGGATACTGCGTGAACTCTTCGGCGAACTGGTGCATCGCGTCTAAGCCAACTGACACAGAGTGTTTGCCAATGGATTTGCCCACCATATCCTGCAGGCCGTAAGTGTTACGAACTTCCTGCGAGGGCTCGGTCCATCCTCCGTTGAAGCCGCCCGCGCCCCCTGACACCGTGAAGCCTTCCATGAAGCACTGGCCGGGCAGCTCGTCGACGTTGATGTATTTTGAGAAACACATCGGTGAGCCATCTTTGCCCATAACCGCGGCGCCATTGTGCGCGCTCTGTTCATTCCAGAAGGCTGAGACAGTGTTGACCGTAGTGGGATTGATGGTCCATGTGTGCGACAGCACATTGTTGAAGTAATACATCTTCTCCTCAAAGCCATAGGTCCAGTTGTTGATATCGATGACCGAGAGGATGTTGCCTGGGACATCGCCCGACGGCTCGTAAAGATGATTGGTGTACGAGCGAAGCGTGAGCCGCTGCTTTGCATTCAAGTCGTAGTCCAGGCGCGCGGTGCCCTCATCGAATACATTCTTGATGGGCGCGGTGCCATAGAGTTCGTGGCCATTGGCAGACTGTCCCGACGCGCCTATAAGGTTGGCGAGACCGTCTTGCGCAATCTTGACTGAGGCCGTGTCGAATTGCGCGAGTGACGTATCAAGCTGGTTGGCTTTGCCGTCCACCGTATGGAACGGCCCAACCAGGTTGGTGACTCCTGCAGTGGAGGCGAGCCCGCTGAAGTCGCCCTGCATCATCGCCGGCGTGGGAACGTAAGTATTGTTGCTGGTGCTGGCTGAGATTTGCCTCGTGCCCTGGTAGTTTGCGAAGAAGAACAGCTTGTCTTTGATAATAGGGCCGCCCGCATAGCCGCCAAATTGATTGCGCTTGAGTGGATCCACTTCGTGGCTGAACCAGTCAGCGGCGTTCAGGTCATAATTGCGTACAAACCAGAAGACTCCACCGTGGTATTGGTTGGTGCCGCCCCTGGTGGCAATGCTGACCACAGCGCCCGGTGCGAATCCATACTGGGCGCTGAAGTTGTTGGTGAGGACAGTAAACTCCTGCGTGGCATCGGCATTCGGGAACGGCGCAGTCAGCAGGTTGTAGTTGTCCATGTTCGATACGCCATCGAGTTGATAGAAGGTGCTACCCTGGCGGCCGCCGTTCGACGAGGCGCCGGTCTCGGTAGGAAATGAAAATCCAGTCTGAATGCCCTCACCGCCATGTTCAATCACGTTGGCCGTGCCTGGCGTAAGCAGTACCAGACTCGAAGGATCGCGACCATTAAGCGGTAGCCCCGTGACTGAAGCTTCGTTGACGGTCATGCCGAGCTCAGCCGACGTGGTATTCACCAATTCGGCGTCGGCGGTTACGCTCACCGTCTGTCCCACTGCGCCAACCTTGAGCGTCACGTTCTGGGTAACGTCCTGGCTGGCATGAATCATGATGCCCTTTTGCACATATTTGGCAAATCCCGTTACGTCAATCTGAAGCACGTACGCGCCGGGATCGACAGGCCGGATCAAATAAACTCCAGAGCTGTCAGTTTTTGCGGTTTGCTGAAAGTTGGTGCCAATGTTGGCCAGGGTGATCGAAGCGCCGGCAACTGCCGCGCCCGTAGGATCGGAAACCTGCCCCGTCAAGCTGCCGCTCGTACCCTGCGAAAATGCAAGTGTCGAGACGGCAAAAACAAAGGCGATTAGCGTCAATGTCCTCAGGCACTTTGTGCCGATCGAATGCATAACTACCTCCTGAAAAGACTACGAAAGGGCGGCAGAGACTGTCATGGCGCCGATCTTCATGACGCCTGGCTGAGGCCTTCATGAAATCGCTTACATTTCGGCATCTACTACCCGCGCGGTATCAAAGTCCGATGTGCCGCAGACTCGAGCTTTCCCTTGAGCACGCGAAAGCTGACTTTGGTGAGTCGGAACGAACTCTACGCCCGCGAAAATACGGGATGTATCCGCCAAAAGTACGATCACTCGGAGTTTTTTTAGCGAGCAAACGTCGCGGCTTGAATCCGACCTGTCGCAAATCAGGGGGATTGCCTGGTATTTTGTGAGGCATCGCCTTGGTGCACGAACCGTGCTTGAATCATTGAATTGCAGGCCGCCCAGGAGGTTTGCGGAACGTGCCTCAATCAGTTCGAGCTCCCGATCTCAGCCACAACTGAAAAGCCCCTCGGCATACCAGACTTTCCGGTACCGTTGCTGAATGAATCTCTCCGTTGCATCAAGTAACGGACTGTCGGCCAGTGTTTGCAGACAAAATCCGCCTGGAAGTAAAACCGGCGTCGCGGACAAGTGTTCTTTGTCAATTGACGCGCCATGACTCTCTCGACGAGCCGTAAATTGCCAATGCACTGGATCGGGGACGGGAGTCGGCTTGTCGTGAGAAAAAATGTAATGCGGATCGGAGAAATCGTGTTGGACGGCCCGCGAAGTGATGCCCTTGCTTCCGAGCGGCAGTTTTAGTCTCCAGTGAGTCTCCAGAAAGAGAACCCGGCTTCAGACAATACACTCGAACCCGCATGAACATTGACGTTTGTGCCGTATCCGGTTATATTCTAACCTTCTGCATCGGATAGCAAACCAAAAGAATCGCCCGCCGCCGCCACATCGGTCGAACTTCAGTGTGCCGCTTCCTCGCACCCCACCCAAGATCAAACAGGCCCGATTTTTCAACTATATTGCGCTCCCGAAAACTCACAGAATTCCCTACCAACGACCGTGGGCCAAGCGTCTCGCTATGCAAGAATTCGAACACCATCAAGACTTTCCGGAGGATTTCGATGAGAAATACTCGCTGAGCCCGGCGGCAGTCTCCTTCAGGCCACGGTCGAGATTGTCATTCAGCGCAGCTACTACCGCTGACATCTCCTTGCTCGGGACCGGCTCTGACTGCGAATAAGAATGAGACCACACGACCTTGCCGGACTTATGGTCGTAGAGTTCAAACTCCATTGAAACCAGTCCGGCGATAGTTGGACCATCAACCTCTTCGAAGTCATAGAGCCGGCCTCGGACCACAAATTGTCCATCCGACGAACTCCCGAGGCTGTTGACAGAGATGTAATTCCCTGAGGATTTGAGCGCGCGGATCAAACTGATTTGCACCATTTCAACTGGCGGTTCGACCCACCGGCTGAACTCGTACGTGCCAATCTCATTTGTCCCCACGCGGTACGCGATCGGCGTTCCCCGAAGAAACTCAGCACCGTTTATCCGCGCAACCAAGAGCGACGTTGACTGAGCGCCGGTTGAAAGGGCTGGCGCTGTTGAAGACTGAATTGTGTAATAGTGGATCGGTTTCGTACTGCCGCAGCCGCACAGCATCAACGCGAACAGCGATAACACAACTGAACCGCCGGTTCGATTCATAACAAGACTCCTTCGCTAAACTTCGAACACTTATTTGGGGCCCGCATCGATTTCGACTCCAACCAGTAATCGCCACACTCAAAACTGCCATTGCCAACGGTGCTTCATGAACCTTAATTTCCTTGATCGCCGGGTTTCCGATCCTTCAAATGCTCTCCGCGGATGAGGATTGCGGGGTTGTTCTTCAACGAATCCGTCAGTTGACGGATGTTTTCCGTAGTTACGCGCACGTTTTCCAGGGTCTGGTCCAGATTGTCAGAGTTGCTTGTCGCGGTGTTTTTAAGTTGCTCTGTCAGGACTGAAGCAGTGGCCAATGTTTCCCGCAATTCAATCACTATGGTCCGAATATCCTCGTGATTTTCGACCACAAGTGAATCCAGGTGCGATAAGACGCCGTTCGCCTGAGTCATCGTTGTCTTCAGGTTGTCGAGTATTGGCAGAATTTGAGCGGTGGCAGCCTGCACGTTCGTAAGGCTCGCTGAAACTTTAGGCCGGCTATCTGAGAGCATCCCACTGAGGTTTTCGAGACTTGCCCCAATCGCCCCGCGGTTCTTGTCGTTGAGCAAATCGTTCACGCGATTTTCGGTGGTTTGCAGCAAAACCAAGTCCTGATTCAGGTTCTGCAGAGCTTGATTCGCGACCGGCGCAAGGCTGCCAATCATATCTCCAAGGTCCCCGATTCCGATAGTCTCAGCGGACTTCAATTCGCTGCCCGGAGCCGAGAGTGGGGAATTCTTTGTCCCGGTTCCGATCTCCACGAAGTTATCCGACAGTGCCCCGAGTGCAGAGATCGTTGCGATGCTGTCCGTCTTTACCGGAATATTCGGCTTTACGGTGAAGTCGATCTCAATTCGAGTTGAGTCCCCCGGATCGACCCGAACGGCCTTGACTTTCCCTGCATCCATTCCGCCGTACCTGACCATCGCTCCAGGCAAAAGCCCCCCGGCAGATTTGAAATAGGTGTGGTGCGCAATGCCTCCCGAGGAGAATGCACCCGAGACCGCCAACACTGCCCCAACCAGCAGCACGGCCGCAATCAATACAAAGGCGCCTACTGCCGCTTCTTCACGCTTGCCGCTCATATCGTCCTCATTCTTAGTAACTCCAAGGTCTCAACGTTTCGCGCTCTTACTATCCCCCATGAGCATCTGCAGGTAATCAAGTTCGTCAGTAACTTCTGGTTCCGGTCTACGGTCAAGAAACTGCCGCACGCGCGGATTAGTACTCGCCATGAACTCTTCTTTTGTACCGAGAGCAACGATGTGGCCTCGATCGACATACACCATTCGATCGGCGATCAAAAACGCGCTGGCCAGTTCGTGAGTTACCACGACGATCGTCATAGCGTAAGCCCTCTTGAGGTCCAATATCAGTTCGTCAAGTCCCGCGGCAATAATCGGATCCAGTCCCGCGGACGGCTCATCGAAGAATAAGATCTCCGGGTCCATCGCTAGCGCGCGTGCCACTGCGGCACGTTTCTTCATTCCTCCACTTAGCTCCGAAGGCATGAAATCTTCAAAGTTACCAAGGCCCACCTGTCCGAGCTTGATGCGCACCATGATCCCGATGGTCGAATCTTCAAGATCGGTATGTTCGCGCAGAGGCAGCGCAACGTTTTCGCCGACCGTCATTGAGCCGAACAGGGCAGAGCCTTGAAACGACATTCCCATCTTCTTTCGAATCGCGTCCATTTCGCGCTCTGAGATCGCTGCGGTATTGACTCCACCAATCCGAACCTCTCCCGATGTCGGCTTTTCCAAACCCACCAGCGTCCTCAACAGGGTGCTCTTTCCAGAGCCGGACCCGCCCAGGATTACCATGGTTTCTCCCCGACGCACATCAAACGTGATCCCGTGCAGGATCTCGCGATCGCCATAACTTACGCGGAGGTTCACCACCGAGATGGCTGCATCTTCCGAACCGGGGGCATTCATGCGGAGTAACTCCCAGTGTTGCGATTGTGAGTTGCGATGTTACTTCGAAACCAGGGCCTGATTATGGAACGTACCGGTGCTTGACCTTTTCAATTCACTCCGGCGCTAAGTCGGATTGATGAAATAGAACAATGCTGTGAAAACCAGATCAACCAGTATAACCACGGCTATCGAAGTAACCACTGCGGACGTGGTTGAGCGTCCGACCTCTTCGGCGCCCGCACCGGTGGAGAATCCTTCTTTGCAACCGACAGCGGTAATTACAAGTCCAAATAATGCACTTTTGATGAGGCCCGTATAAATGTCGCGAAGGACTATCGAATCCCGCGTCGCCTGAAGATAGGAGCCGACGGTGAAACCGGCGCTTGTGATGCCGAACATGCCTCCGCCGACAACGCCCATCATGTCAGCCCAGACGGTGAGGCATGGCACCATCACCAGCATTGCAATAAACTTTGGAGCCACCAGAAAGCCGACCGGATCAAGAGCCATGGTTCTGAGGGCATCCACTTCTTCGGTCACTTTCTTGGTGCCAATCTCCGCGGCGAATGCAGAACCCGATCGGCCAATCACCATGATGGCAGTAAGCAGGGGGCCAAGCTCACGAAGAATTGAAACAGCCACAGCGCCGGCCAAAAACTGCATCGCGCCCAGACGCCGTAGCTCATAGGCGCTCTGCAGAGCCATGATGAGGCCAACAAAGAATAAAATCAACGAAACAATGGGGACGGCTTCGACCCCCACTGCAAAAGCCTGGTGAAGAGCGCGCTGCGGGCGCAGCCGCTGACCGCGAAAAGGGCCTACCAGGATGATGTAGGCAGACCTGCCGGTCAGGGCCGCAAGACCTCCGACGTAGGCCAAGCCATCAATGGCCCACTCGCCGATCGCAATTGGTAGAGTCTCAAGTTTTCTTGGCGAACTCATTGCAATGTTTCCATCCCAAGCGATGTTTCATTGCCCTCTCCGAGGGCGGTTTTCATTGAAATAGAATTCATTATGGCCGGACTCAGGCCTCCAGAGCCTGCAATTCCGTTTCGTGGATTTCGAAAACTCGGGTCAATCTCGTGAGTTGTAATACCTGAAGAACGGCAGCGGTCAAACCGAACAGGATGATTCGCTTCTTGGATTTCTTGGCGTCTTGAAGAACCTCCAGCAGGGATGCGATACCCGAGCTGTCTATGTACTTCACCTCCGTCAGATTGATCGCAAGACGCTCGGTGCCTTTCAGCGATTCCAACAGTGCTTTTCGCAATGCTGGCGAGGTGCCCATATCAATTTGTCCGGTCACGTCCACGACCACCGCATTTCCTTCACTTCGAGCCGAAAACTTTAACTGTCCCTCCATTGGCCTCCTTTACCGGCTAGGATCGAGAACCTATCCACTGCGCGTTGAATCTATGCGAAAAGCGTAATTTCAGAAAATCATTTTGAGTCTGGAACAATGCCTGGATTACCCCCGTCAGCGATTGCCTTTAATGCATGCAGGCGCTTGACGAGCTTCAGTTGGTTTCCCTCAGAGACCTGCGTGTACGACATTTCGTCCATGACTGCCTTGATCAAGTGCGTCCCCCGACCGCTCAATGCGACATCATCCATCGGTCCTGCGCAAATCTTTGTGAGGTCAGGTGGCTCTCCCTGGTCGATCAGTGTGAATTCCATCTGCTGGTCATTAACTATGCACTTGAATTCGATCGCTTGGTCGTGCCGATTCTTGTAGGCGTGTCGAATCACGTTGGCCAGGGCCTCGTCGACTGCCAACCTCACTCCGACACATTCTTCTTTCGACAGACCATAGGTGCCGCACAACTCGTCTACCGTAGCTCGCACGACGGGCAGGAAGCGGGGGTGACTCGGCATACATAGTCTCAAATGGAAGTTCATTTACGTTGGAGAAGACTGACCCCCATGAAATCACGTTGTACACGACTCGTCAACGGAATTGCGACGCCGGCGAATGATTCCAACGAACCGCCGCAATTGTGCTTTTGCGGCCGAAAGCCGTTTTCAGGACAATCCGGCCATATCGGCCGGTCACTTTTGCGTACGGGGCCATTACGGGGAACCGGAATACTATGGAATGGCTAGCCCTGGCTGCCGATCCGCACTGCAACTACCGTCATGTCGTCGTGCTGCGCAGCGCCGGCGGCGAAATTGTCGACAGCGGCACAGAGCAATTCCGGCAATTGTTGGAGCGGAGCCTCACGGTGCGCGAGCAGGACGCGGTCAATTTCCGCCTCGTCCCAGAAGTCGCCTTCACGGTTGCGCGCCTCCACAATGCCGTCGGAAACGATGACCAGCGTATCCCCCGGTTCGAGGGCGGCGGTCGCTTGGTGATAGCTCATCGACGGCATCACGGCGACAGGGCAATCCGCCTCCAGTAACCGCTCCAGACGCCCGTCCGCATGCATCAGCAGGGGAGGAATATGTCCCGCATTCGCATAGGAAAACAGCTTGCGATCGCTGGAGATGACCCCGCAAAGCAAGGTCGAAAATCGTCCCGGCTTTGAGCTTTCAACCAGGGAATCGTTCAGCGCAGTCAGCACAGCGGCAAGGTCGTTTACGCCCCGTTTTAGCAGGCTGCGGAGCAGGGTCTGGATGCTGGCCATCATCACCGCCGCCGGAATGCCCTTGCCCGCAACGTCGCCCAGGGTCAGTGCAAATTGCCCATCGGAGAATGGAATCAGGTCATAATAATCTCCGCCGATGGAACGAGCGGGGCGACAGAAGCCCACGCACTCAAGGCGGTCCAAACCGGTTGGCTGGTCGGGCAGCATGCGCGCCTGAACCTCGTGCGCCAGGTCCAGCTCATGCTTCATCAGCCGCGCTCCCTCCGCTTCCTGCCGAAGCCGCTCGCTGTCGATGGCGCTAGCCGCAAAGTGTGCCAGCAGCCCCAGCAGCCCGGCATCTGTCTCGGTAAAACCGGTGGGCTTGTTCAGCAACTGCAACCCCCCAATCACCTCGCCTTCAGCACGCAGAGGCACACATAGTACCTGCTCTGTTCGGTAGCCGCTTGAAGCATCCACTTTCCGCAAAAGTCTCGATTCCTCTGCGGCATTGTTTACCAGCAGGACCTGGTTATCGCGAACGCACGCGCCGATCAAACCCTGGCCCATGGGAATGTGAAGCGGAGCCACGCCATGCGCTATCTTGGTCCAGAGCTCGTCCTTCGCCGTATCAATCAGCCAGAGACTGCAGCGGTCCGCGCCAATCAGATCCCGGGCAAAGTCCGCGTTCAGGCGAACCAGCTCTTCAATCTTCTGCTCGCGGCTGATCCGGGCCGCATGTTCAAAAATGGCGCGGATAGTGCGTTCGGCCTGACTGTTTATTACTTCTGCGTCGGAACTCATGGACCAGCTTTCTTTGACAGCAGTGTACCGGCTGGTCCCTTGGGGGGTCGATATCTAAAACGCTGAAGAGAGGAATCTCTGCATGTTTCCCAGAACCCCGGCTTCCTCTGACAGGGGTAGCATCGATGAGCGAACCGCTTCAAAAAAAAGATCGGTAGCATTTCTGACCGGCCCCGAGACTGGTAAGATTCAGTCTTGACTGAACACTCTCAGATCGGAATCTCAAGGCTGGTGCCGATACTTGGCCTGATCCTTGCCATTGCCGTTCTGTACTTCGCACGAGAGCTTCTCATCCCCCTGGCATTTGCGCTTTTGCTGGCATTCCTTCTCAGCCCCATAGTCAAGCGGCTTGAAGGGTGGGGCGTCCCACGCGCGGCGGCGGCAGGCTTGGTGCTCGTCGCGGCGGGCACCCTGTTGGTGATCGTGGGCTGGTTCGCAATGGGGCAGTTGATCGAAGTCGGCGGCCGGCTGCGCAACGATGCGCAGAATGTCCAGCGAAAGATTGCAGCGCTGCAGGGCCACTCGAACAGCCTCAACGATGCCATCTCCACACTCGAAGATCTGGGTGTCCAGATCAACAACCAGAAACCGCTGGGTATGCAGGCGCCTCTGAAGGTCGAGGTCGTTACCGAGCACAACATGATGCAGGCAATCCGCGAGTATGCGGGAGGTGTGCTCAGGCCGTTGGGTACAGCAGGCCTGGTTCTCATCTTTACGCTGTTCATGCTGATCGACCGCGAGAATCTGCGGAACCGGTTGCTGCGGCTGTTGGGCGAGCAGAATCTTCAGGCGACCACCAAAGCGATGGACGACGCGGGGCGGCGAGTCAGCCGCTATGTGATGCTGCAGTTCGCTGTGAATGCGGGGTTCGGCACGGTGATTACGCTGGGCCTCTGGCTGCTGGGCGTACCGAGCCCGCTGCTTTGGGGCGCGCTGGGCATGATGCTTCGTTTTCTGCCTTACGTCGGGTCGATGATTGCCACACTACTGCCTTTTGCGGTCGCGGTTGCTGAGAGCGATGGTTGGCGCACTCCGATTTCAGTGCTGGCCCTTTTCCTCGTGACGGAGGCCGTTGTCAGCAACCTTGTGGAGCCGCTGCTGTACGGGGTTAATACGGGACTTTCGGCCGTGGCGCTGCTGGTTTCAGCAGTTTTTTGGACCGTCATCTGGGGCCCCGTGGGGTTGGTGCTTTCGACGCCGCTGACGGTTTGTCTTAGCGTGCTTGGGAAGCATTCGCCGCAGTTCGAGTTCCTGAATGTGGTGCTGGGCGACGAGCCGGTACTGACGCCCGACGTGATCTTCTACCAACGTCTACTGGCGCTCGACCAGCACGACGCAATGAATATGCTGGAATCGCTCGGTAGGACTAAGCCCCTGATATCGGTTTTCGACCAGATTGTGATTCCAGCGCTGGCCATGGCGGAACGAGACCGGCAGATCGGTCAACTGGATGCAAAGCGCGAAAATTTCATCGTGCAGACTATCAACGAAATTGTGTTGGAGTTGACTGAGGCCGAAGCTTCGGCCGCGGCGGTGCGGGAAATGCGGCATACGCGGGTGTTTTGCATACCGGCGCGGACTACGTCCGACGAGATTGCCGCGGCAATGTGCGCGCATTTTCTGTTGCAGCAGGGCTTTCCGGCGATTCCTTTCCACCTGACCGATTCGCCGGGAGAATTGATCGCGAGCGTGGGGTGCCAGTCGGACGACGTGGTTTGTATTTCGGCGGTGCCTCCGTTCGCGGAGGCCAATGTGCGGAAAGTGGCCAAGAGCATTGGGGAAGAAGCGGGTTCGCCAACGCTGATTGCAGGATTGTGGAGTTATGAGCGCCCGAGCGAGGTTCGAATGCAGAGACTGGTGAAGTCGCTTTCCGCTTCGGTGGCGACAAGTCTGGCCGAGGCGGTGGCGCAGGTTCGGGCGGTCGATGCGCGGTCGGCGGAGGTAATTGACTGAAGTACCGGTAGTTTTGCGGGCGAAACAATCACGAATTCCCTGTTGAGATTCTCGATGAACTGGCTGAACACATTTGGGCCGCTGGGGCGATCTCCCGCGCAGTGCACTCGAAGACCTGACGCTTGATTTTGCGGAAGACGGAATTCCATGGCGGCCGGAATTTGTCCAGGTCTCCGCAACGGTAAACGGCATGCCGACCGCTGTCGTATCCGGACGCATTCTCACTTTTTGCATCGGAAAGTGATTGTAATAGGGTTCCAGGTGACGGCGTCAGCATTTTCCCTCGGATGTTCTCCCACGCAGTGCTGTCGGTTGGATGATAGGGACCTACATCCATTCAAACTGCCGATGGCTGTGACCTCGAAGACCCATATTTCACGAATATAGAGCCTATCGTCATTTTTAACCGGGTGATGCATGGCTGGTCGAAGGCGTCTAATGCGCTAGAACAAAGGTAGAGGTATTAGATGGGGCAAAGCAGTACTTTGATGCCGGCGTTATTTGCGGTGATATTGAGCAACGCAGCCTGGGCGGAAAAAATTCCGGTTAGACATGTGCAACCCCAGGAGCATGAAGCGATGGTGGCGCGCTCTGAAACCGGAACTGTTGTCGCCCGAATTGAGTTTGACGAGGACGTAAAAGGCGACGAAGTGACGATGCGCCTGATCTATCACTTTTTGGATGGTTCGATTGACGATGAGACGACGACCTACAGACAGCAGAACACATTTCAGCTAGTACGCAACCATCACATAGAGCAGGGGCCGTTCTTTGCGAAGCCAATCGACTTCGCAATTGAGGCCTCTACCGGCATGGCGACCAGCCGGACAACGGGCAAGAACGGCAAGATGCATGCGGAAAGCGAACATATCAGTTTGCCGGATGACCTGGCGAATGGATTCGTTGGAACGTTGTTATTGAATGTACCGCCGGATACGAAGCCGTTCCGGGTTGGCATGCTGGCGCCGGTCTTCGGTGGGCGACTAATACGGCTGCTGATCTCGCCGGAGGGCGAGCAAGCGTTTCAGAAATCCGGACAGACGCTCAAGGCGACGGTGTTTCGCATTCATCCAGAACTTGGCGGTATTGCCGGCTTGATCGCTTCGTTGTTTGGTCTTCAGCCGAAGGATGTGATGGTTTGGGTCCTGGAGGGTGAACAACCTGCGGTGGTAAGGATTGTTGGGCAGCTTGGCGGGTCGGGTCCTGTATTGAGTGCAGAACTTGAGGGAACGAGCTTCGGGAAATAGAACAGCATTCAAGGCCAGACGACAAGATCTCAAAACCTCAGCGACTTTGAGGGTGTGGATAGACTCTGTACCGGCCGCGCCGTAGGCGCAATGGATGTTAGCCCAGCGATTCAGCGCTGGGTAGAAGAATCAAGCCCGCCAGCCCCGTAGGGGCGATGCCTTCAACGACCCGTGATTCGAGAACCACAAAGCAGGCTCTCAGGTGGCTCGCTTTTTGGGGACTGGGGCGTCGGCGGACCTCTTAAAGGGTGTGGATAGACTCTGCACCGGCCGCGCCGTAGGCGCAATGGATGTTAGCCCAGCGATTCAGCGCTGGGTAGAAGAATCAGGCCCGTCAGCCCCGTAGGGGCGATGCCTTCAACGACCCGTGGTTCGAGAACCACCAAAGCAAGCCCTCAGGTGGCGCGCTTTTTGGGGACCGGGGCGTCGGCGGACCTTTTAAGGCGTGTGGATAGACTCTGCACCGGCCGCGCCGTAGGCGCAATGGATGTTAGCCCAGCGCTTCAGCGCTGGGTAGAAGAATCAGGGGCGCCAGCCCCGTAGGGGCGATGACTTCAACGACGCGTGGTTCGAGAACCACGGGCTCTCAGGTGGCTCGCTTTTCGGGGACCGGGGAATGACCGGATTCGCCGGCTCATTTCCTTTTGCGTTGCAGGCAATTACGCTCCCTCGGCGCACAATACCAATAGCCAAGCATCGTCTCTCACCAGCCCGCAAATTTAATTTCGCAATTTTGCAGTTAATTAAGCCCCGCGCGCGCACAATTGAATCATGCAGATCAATAGGGCCGTCAGGAGCCCCATCACTCCATTACCACTGCCTAAACTGACCCTCCATAACCGGCCAATAATTACCAGTAGGGTAACCCCTCCACCCCCATCCCCCGGGGTAACCAGAAAGGTAATAGTTGGGCAAGGAGCCAAGTAGCTTATAAACAAACAGTTACAAAAATGTAACAAGCCAAAATCTGTTACATTGGGGTCCAAATAGACCCAAAACAACACATTTCAGCAAAATCGGGCCTTCTTGAACCCCGTAACTCCTTGATTTGCTTGAGACACGTCCTTAATGTGGTTTTTTTGCGGCCAATTATGCTTCCATGACCTGCTGAATTTACGCGGTCAGCACCAATTCGCGCGCGCAGCTAACGCGAATTGCTACCTGGCCACGGCTTCAACTCCCTTGCCGTCGTCGGCAACGGTGAAAACAATTCCGTGGGCCTCGCGCGTTAATGGAACCGACTTTGAGTTCGCGAGGACGATTCCCTTTCCCGGCTTCCAACCATAAATCTCAACGCGAATCTGCTTCCACCATGCAAGATATGATCCCTGGTGTGCGCCGATCTTCAGGGTCACGCCGTCCTTCGTTACCTGGCAGGTGAAGTTGATGCGCAGGTATGCGCCTTCGCGGAAGGCATAGCTCTTGCCGTCGTCCTGGTACAGATCGCCGGCACAGTTGTCGCCCGCATAAATCCTTAGAGTGAGCGGTCCGCGCGGGGTTTCGCTGGTGCTTTGAACCAGCGGCTCAACGGGCAGAATGGCGCCGGCGCGAACGTAAACCGGAAGCTCAGCAAGCTTGGGTGACACGCTTGTGGAATAGGTAACCGTGCGGTCTGGCGCGCCGGGTGTCGGCGGATCAGGCGGCGGCAGCTTCACTACTTCGCCGCTCCAGAAGTCGTACCAGAGCGGTGAGGGAAGTTCAACCGAGTAGGCGTCAGGCTCTTCGGGGTACGGCGAGGGTGCGACGAGTAAATCTGACCCGAGCATGAACTCGCCAGTTGCGCCATTATCGAGATCGATGGGGTGGCCGTCCGCCGCAGCGTTTGGAAACTCGAAGAAAAGGGGCCGAACCATTGGCAGGCCGGTGCGCGAAGATTCATCAGCCAGCGTGTAGAAGTAAGGCATCAACTCATAGCGGGTTTCGATGAAGTGGCGGCGAATGGCCTCCTGCGCCGGGCCGCCAACCCATGGCTCCTGATCTGCCGTACCTTTTTCCGTGTGATCGCGGTCGATAGGCTGGAAGGCGCCAACCTCAAACCAGCGGGTGAGCAGATCCATTGAGGGAGATCCGGCATAGCCGCCAACATCCGCGCCAGTGAACGCAAAGCCGCTGAGGCCAAGATTCTCGATCATGGGAGTGGCCATGCGGAGGTGGTTCCAACTGCTTGAATTGTCGCCAGTCCAAGTGGCTGCATAACGTTGGCCGCCGGCATAGGTGGCGCGGGTGAGTACAAAGGGACGCGTGTTGGGGTCAATGGCCAGCATGCCGTCATAGGTGGCGCGCGAGTTTTCCATCCCGTAGACGTTATGAACTTCAGAGTGGGTCGCGGTGCGGGAAACAAAGCCCGGTTCGTCGATGCGGTGAATCACGCTGAGCGGCATGGTGGACGTGGGCGTGTCAAAAACCGACGGCTCATTCATGTCGTTCCAGAAACCATCGGCGCCGTCTTGTTTGAATTCGCGGTAGAGCGTGCCCCACCATTCGCGGGTCTGCTGGCGAGTGAAATCGGGAAAGAGGCTGAGGCCCGGCCACACCTTGCCGGAGTACATGGTGCCATTAGGATTCTTGACGAAGTTGTCGCCGGCGACGCCTGTGTCATAGGGCGGATAAGTGGGCTCGGGATAGTTGGCTATGTGCAGGTCAGTGATCATGACCGCGTGAAAGTCCTCGGCCTTGAGTTTTGCCATCAGCGCTTTCAAATCGGGGAAGGTGGAGTGGTTCACAGTGAAGGGGCGGTTGTGATCCTGGTAATCGATGTCGAGATAGATAGCGTCAACGGGAATGCGATCGGCGCGAAGATGATTGGCAATCTCAAGCACGCGGGCCTGCGACTCATAACTGTAACGTGACTGCTGAAAACCGAGCGACCAGATCGGCGGCAGCGGCGGCTTGCCCGTTAGCCACGCATAAGTTTCAACCACCTGTTTTGGCGTGGGCCCCCAAAAGATGTAGTAGTCAATTGGCCCGTCAACGCTGCCGAAAGAGTATGCGTCGGGCAGTTCTTTGCCGAAGTCGAAGCTGGAGCGCCAGGTGTTATCCATCAATACACCGGCGGCGCGCCCGGCGCGAAAAGTCATGAAGTATGGAATGGCCTTGTAGAGCGGATCGGTGGATTCCTGAAAGCGGTACGCGTCGGTGTTCCAAAGCGTGAAGGCTTCGTTGCGCCGATCGAGTGGTCCGGTCTTGTCGCCAAGGCCGAAGTAGTGCTCGTCGATTGGCATGGCCTTCGAAATGCGAAACTCGCTACCGTCGAAACGCACCGGCCGCGCATCCTGGCTGACGATGTTGCCGTCTGAATCGCGAATGGTGAGCTCAAGTGTGGCAGGATCAACCGCGACCGTAAGCGCGGATGTACGGAAGCCCGCACCGCCCATCCCACCCGCCGGAGTAACAGCGACCGAAGCATGACGAGCTTCAGTGAGCACCGCCCACGACGCATCTTCAGGCGGGTTTTCTCCGCGCCAGATGCGGATGCGAAGCACGTCATCGCGCAAGGCTGTCACGCGTTCATGCGTATCACCGGCGCGGAGCTCGACTCCATTGGTGAGAGACGAAACTGCAGCGACAGGCACCGCGGATTGCTGCGCCCAAGGTGCAACGGCAGTGAAAATGAGCACACAAAGAGCAGAAAAAGGACGAATAAAGCGCATGATGACTCCCGGATTAAATTCGGTACATAAGCTGCATTTGCGGGATGAACGATATAAGTTATGCAGCTAAGGAGTGGAGACCTGCGACGCGACGGCTTCAACAGGAGACAGGTCTGGGTCTTCAACCCGTTTAATTCCGCGAGCCTCGCGCTGCTGCTTGATGAGCTTCATCCGGTTGAGCGCTTCGTTTGCGTCTTTGGTGTCGCCTACCTGCCGGTAGAGACGGGCAAGAAGATATTGCAGAGTTCCGTCTACGTCGCTCGATTCGCCCAGCTTCAACTGCTCAATTGCCTCTTTGGGTTTGGCGGTTTCAGCGTAGGCTTTGCCAATGAGCGCATGAATGCGGGGAACCATTTGCGGTTTGCCCTTGAGGCTTTTGAAGAGATATGGCTCCGCGGCATCGTATTCGCGCTGATTCTCGAGAGCCTGGGCCATGATGAGATTAAGCTCAGGATCGTCGGGCGACTGCTCCAGCGCCTTGCCGGCCAGTTCCATCGCGCCTTTGGGATTTTTGTTGCTCAAATACGCAGATGCGAGTCCGAGCATTGCGGCGGGATCACCAGGCTTGATGGCGAGAGCCTTTTTGCATTCAGCCTCGGCCTCGTCGAACCGCTCAAGCTGCTGGTAAATATCGGCGAGAAGCACGTGGCTTCGCGCCGAATCAGGATCGAGCTGCTGGAAGCGGGCAAGCGACTGGAAGGCGAGCCGCTCGTTGGCTTGAATCGACCAGTAGAGCGCTTCGATGGAATGCGGTTCGAGGGAGCGAAGCTCGGTTGCGGCAACAGATGCCGTGCGATTGTCGCCGGTGAAGTATGCGCAGGCAGCGAGCAGGCGAAGATGGACGGCGTTGAGTGGTTTAGGCCCGGTATTGATGTTGTTTTCGCACAGCTCGAATTGCCCCGATGCGTAGTACTCTTCAGCGGTGCGCCCCCGAGGCAACTCGGATGGTGCGGAATGCGTGTCTTCAGCAGCGATGCTTGCGTCGGGCGCCGCGTAACCTAATTGATTGAATGCAGCGAGCATTGCGTTGCGCGCGGCGTTGGGCAATACAGCGCTGTCTGCAGTTGCCACCCGGCTGACAAAGGCCGAAGACTCAGGCTGCGGCATGCCTTCAATGAGGACCGAAGCATTCGCGGCGAAAAATCCATGATCGCGGTTCCAGAGCTCGCTGAGCGTTTGGAATGCCTGATCATTGTCGCCGTCGTCGATTGCGAGTCGGGCCTGACCGAGCAACGCCAACCCGCAGCCGGAATGCGCCGAGCGTTCCGAATCAAAAGCCGCTGCAGCGCCCTGCGGATCGTGCTCGCGGATCAGCGCAAGGCCGAGTTCCGAACGGATGCACGGAGGCTGAGGGAGGGTTTCGAGCTGTGACTTGTAAAGGCTGGCGGCCTCGCCAAATCGCGACTGTTTGACTAGTGACTGAGCATATAGGTCGTAGGAGAAGGGCGACTTCTTGCCTTCCTCCGACATGGTTCGCGCGTCGACCTCGACCTGGTCGAGACGGGCAATGCCCTCAGTGAACCAGGCAGGGCCGAGCTTAGGGTCGAGGGAAATGGCACGCTCAAGCTCCTGCGCGGCCGCTGTGAATCGACCGGCTGAAAAGTAGGCTCGGCCTAGCGCAAGCGGCGCCTGCGGATCGGTCTTGTTCATCTTCTCTGCCCGGGTGAGAAATGGAATCGCTTTCATTGGCTGCCCTGAATGTGCGTAGTCGATTCCAATAAAAAGGTTGGGTACATAGAGCGAAGGATTGCGGCGATTGGCCTCTCCAAAACTGCGAAGAGCGGCTGAGATGTCTCCGGTTTCCTGCTGCATGAGACCCAGATTGGCCCACAGTTCAGGGGTTTCCGGACTCATCTCGACGGCCTTCCTGTAGTACTCGGCTGCTGCGCGGTAGTTGGCCGAGGCCTGCGCTTGCTGAGCCTCGGCAACTACCTGGGTGAGATCGTGTTCAGGCTTTACGACCGTCGCCTGCTGGCCGAATCCAATTGTGGATTCAGCCAGCGCGGCGAACAGCAGCGATCTGAGGAGACCGTTCACGTTTCGATTACCAGTAGAATTTTCCCGCCCATTGCACGTTTCTGGGCGCAAAGGTTTGAGTGATGGTGCCCATGCTGCTTGTACAGCCGGAGCCGCCGTTGGGGTCGCAGCCTTGCCATGCGCTGGCGCCTGCGCCCGGAGAATAGAAGCTGGGATGGTTAAAGCTGTTAAAGGTCTCGAAGCGGAACTGGGCTCTCATACGATCGGCGAATTTCCAGTTCTTTTCAAGAGCGGTGTCCCAGTCCTGGTAACGCGGACCGCGGACGTCAGAGAAGAAGCGAGGCACATTGCCGAAGCTGCCATAAGGCGCGAAGGCGAAGGCCCCGGTATTGAACCACTCGTGTGGAGTGGGGTGAGATAGTTTCGGATTAGCAATCAAGTTGGGTCTCGGATTACCGCCGTAGGACGGCTGATCGTTGCCGAATACTCCGATCGGGATTCCCTGCTTGAAGGTTGCGATGCCGGAGATTTCCCATCCGCCGATGACAGCGTCTGCAGCGCGGCCCATGCCCGAGCCAAACTGTTTGCCGCGGCCGACCGGCAGTTGATAGCTGTAGCTGGCCACCAGCGCCTGCGGAATGTCGCCCGCGTCAACGCTCTTGTCGGCTGCCAGGTTGTAGTTGTTTTCAGGCGTCTCACCCCAGTTGGTGGGACCGTTGTAGGACCATCCGTTATTGCCTTCGACGTTATCGAGGAACTTGGAGTAGGTGTACGACACCAGCGCCGTCAGTCCCTTGCTGAAACGGTGGTTGTAGGTAACCTGCAGCGCGTTGTAGAGCGACTGGCCCACAGGCGCATTGAGTTCGCCTACGCCGCAGTATTGCGGAAAAGGCTCCATCAACTGTGCGTTGGTGGCTGCGGCGTTATCGAGGTTGCATGAGCTGGCGGCGATTTTGCCACCGGCTTCAAGCGCCTTGAGTGGAGCCGCAAACGGATTTGAGGCCGCCGCTCCGCCGAGAAAAGTGGACCCCAGCGGCAGGTACTGCGGATTGAGCTGATTGGAATTGAAGTTGCCAATCATGCGCACGCCGCGGTTGCCAATGTAGTTGATGTCGAGCTGATCGCTGTGCGTGACGGCGTACTGAATGCCCAGCATCCATTGCTCAACGTAAGGCGAAGGACGGCTGCGGAAGACGCCGCCTACTCCATTACCGAGCTGCTGATATTCGCCGTTGGCGTTGCCAGTAATCTGTGCGTAATTGCCGCCCCAGGGGTTGCCGGTGCTGATGTTGGGATTGGGGGTTATTCCGCCGTCCAGGCTGGCGTCAGCATAGGTGGCGGTTGAGAAACCGTCTTGGTCGGCTGCGCCCGAACTGGTGACGCTTTCCGGGAAGAAAATGCCGTACCCACCGTGGATAACTGCCCGGTCGATAGCTTGATATGAGAAGCCAAGACGAGGAGCGACGTTTGTCCAGTTGGGGTTGTAGACGTAGCGGTTGCCGGGGCCAAGGAACTGGAGCGCGCCCAGGACTGGCTTGTTGATAGCGTAGCTGATCGGGTTGAGCGCGTTGGGATTGAAAATGGAGCCGGCGTTGTGGCGATAAGTGTACGGGGTCTGCATCTCATATCGTAAGCCGAGATTCAGAGTGAGGGCCTTGGTTGGTCTCCAGTCGTCCTGTATGTACTGGCCAAACAGGTGGTTCGACTCGAGAGGGCTGTCGGTATATCCGGCCGAGGTGTTTGGATCGATGACACCCAGAAGCATTTCGGCCACGCCGTTGCCGCTTGAAACTCCCGACCCGCTGAGCGGATTGGGGCCTGAAGTATAGGTGCCAGTGAATTGAAGCTCGTCCTGGTAGTACGGATGCTGTCCGAAGATCTGCTCGACGCCCGTCCAGCCAAAGTTAAGGGTGTGCTTGCCCAGCACCTTGACGAAGTCAGCCGACACCGTACCGATGGGCCCATGATTGGTGACTGCCTGCTGGTCGTTGGCTCCGGGACCCAGAGGTGACTCGCCGCCGACATTGACCCCGGGGAACAGCGGTTCGTTCGCCTTGAGATAAGACGGGAGCCCGAGTGTAGTGGGATCGAAACCGAAGGACTGATTATCTGAGGTCTCGTGCCACATCTGGACGCCCGAGGTGAGGTTCATGGTGAAGGTGGGGCTGAATATCTTGGTGTAACCCGCCCACATGCCCCAACGGTTATTGGGCCGCGCATTGCCCGGGCCTGCCGGATCGCTTCCCCAGTCAGCGGCAGCGCCGGTCTTGAACTCCTCCTTGTAGGAGTAGTGGAAGTAGGCGTTAGAGGTCGAGTTGATATTGTGGTCGACGCGAACGTCGTATTCATTGGAGTGCGCGGGCGCCGTTCCGCTTACCACAAGGTTGTTGGTGAGGCCCGAGGTTTTGGCGCCCGGGTAAAAGCTCAGCAACTTGGCGCCGACTGGATCAGGAGCGTATCCAGCGAGATTGGAAAGAATGTTGCCCTGAATCGGATTGCGGATGTAGCCATCTTTTGTAGCGGTGAGGCCAGTTCCGTAAGGATTCGAAGCAGTCTTGGTATCGGGCTGGCCGGCATATATCTGGTGGCCGCTGCGTGGATCGTAGATCTGGCCCTGGTAGATTGGACGGCCGAGCGAATCGGTTCCGACCGCTGTAGTTCCGAGCAGCTCAGAGAAGTTGCCGCCCAGGAAATTCGCGTCGGGTACTGTGTAAGTGTCCACCGTCGGGGTTGAAATCGTGAGGTGCTCGAAGAGTCCGAAGATGAAGGTCTTCTCGCGTTGCTGGTAGAGCTTGGGAATGTAAAGCGGTCCGCCGGCTGCGGCACCAATTTCTTGGCGCGAAAGGGACTGGTTGGAAGTGGAGAAGTACGGGACCGCGTTGAGTTTCTGGTTCTGGTAAAAATCCCACGCATCGCCGTGGAAAGCGTTGGTGCCGGACTTGGTGACCACGTTGACGACATTGCCCGTGCTCCATCCATATTGGGCAGTGAAGGAGTTGTTCTGGACCTTGAACTCCTGGACCGCGTCAACCGAGGGAACAAAAATGACGCCGCCCCACTCTGTATCGGTATCCCATGAGCCGTCGAGCATAAAGCCGGTGGTGCCGAAGAAGCCGCCGGCGAAGTTCATGAACGAGATGTCCTGGTCGGCATCGTCGGTGGTGTTGGTGCCGCCGCCCAACAGCATTTGACCCTCAGAAGTGTTACTCACCGAGGAGTTTAGCGAGACCAGGCCGTAGACGTTTCGGGTATTCAGCGGCAACTCTTCGATAGTGTTGGCGCCAAGATCTGTTGCGACATTGGAGTTCTCAGTGTTGAGCGTAGACGCATCCGCAGTCACGGTAATCGACTGGTTCTCAGATCCAACTACCAGCGACACATTCTGCGTGTCGTTGTCGGCCGGATTCAAAGCGATCCCGGACTGTTTGTAAGTTTCAAATCCTTTGGCCTTGATAGAAAGGATGTAGGTAGACGGTGGCAGTTGGATAAAGGAATATCGGCCGTCGACCGAGGTGGTGAACTGGCGCGAGATTCCTTTCTCAGAGCTGGTGAGCGTAACCGTGGCCGAGGGCACCAAGGCGCCCGACGGGTCAGCGACGACGCCGGATAGGGTTGCAGTTGTGGTTGCGATTTGCGCGTTGCCCCAGGGAGCGGCGCCTGCCAGAATGGCATATAGAACTACAAGCCCGCTCCAATACCAGAGAGACCTTGTTGGCAATCTCAATAGCCAATTTGCTTTTGTATTCAATGTGAAGCCTCCCGTCATTTGTTCCCTATCGGCTCAGGACTTTGATAATGTGGCGCAAGCGCCGTAGTCCTTTGTGATCGGGCTTTACTCCCGCTCTCAATGCTGCCTGAGTCGGCAAAGAAAATCCGTGATTCAGAACAGATTATGTAGCTCGAGTAAATCGGGATCATTCTAGGCGTGCAGTTTGAAGAGTTGGTAAGGTCCTTACGGCAGAGGGCACAGAGTCTTAACGGATAAGAGAGGTAAAGTCTTGTTGCTTTGCCGAGACACACCGTTGATTCTCAAGTAGTTATAGCTGAGATGACAAGGGAGCAGACCAACGCATGCAAAGCAAAGGTATAATCGCTTTTTTCAGCCGGAGACTCGAATGAGCGCAGCGCTCGATGGCGATAACAGGGTTAAGTTGAGTCCGGCGGCGAAGAATGCCATCAATGAACAGTTGGAACGGCTGCTTGCAAGCCCCTACTTCAGCCACAGTAAAAGGTTCCCAAATTTTTTGCGCTTTGTGGTGGAGCAAACCCTGGCTGGAGATGCTGACGACATTAAAGAACGCACCCTGGGGATCGAGATATTTGGCAAGGAGGCCGACTACGATACGGCCGCCGATCCAATTGTGAGGGTGACGGCCGCCGAGATTAGAAAGCGGGTTGCGCAGTACTACCAGGAACCGGCTCACAACGCGGAACTGCGCATCACCTTGCCTTCGGGCGCTTATGTTCCCCAATTCCACAGCCCTAGAGGCGCTGGCGTTCTTGGACTGCCTGAGATCGAACCGGTGGCTCACATTGCTCCGATAGAACCACCCGCCAAGCCGGCGGTCGTTCCGGCTGGCAGGAGATGGTCTATCGCGCCGGTTGCGATTCTGCTGCTAGCAGTCCTGGTTGCCGGCGGCGCCTATGTCGCTTGGAAGCAGGCCACACGCTCTGCAACCGACTTGTTCTGGCAGCCGGTGTTGACCACCGGGGACCCGGTTCTAATTTGCGTCGCCGACCAGACAGAAACTTCTGGGCAAATTCTGCGGGACTCCGCTGATCCCACCCGCGAGGTTCTGCTGAAGCCGATGAACAAGCCGAAAGACAACCTCACCACGGTCGCCATCGACGACCTGAGCGCTATCGTCAGAATCGCGGGTTTGCTGCAGTCCCACGGAAAGCAGTACAAGCTCAGCGGCGAAGCGGTGACAAGCCTGGCAGACCTTCGTTCTGGCCCAGCAGTCTTTATCGGGGCCTTTGATAACGCCTGGACCCTCCGGCTGACCAACCCGCTGCGCTATCATTTCTCAAACAATGATGAGATGACAGAAGTGAGGATCGTAGATAACACGGCTCCGCAGCAATCCAACTGGGAAGTCTCGCGCGCTGTGCAGATTTCCACCAACAACTATCGCGACTATGCTATCGTGGCTCGCTTTACCGATACCAATACCGGAAAGTTAACCGTGATTGTCGCGGGCCTCGCCCGAGGAGGAACCATCGCGGCCGGAGAGTTCCTCACCGACTCCGGAGATGTGGCGCAGCTGATGCGCGCAGCGAAAGCAGCCGGCGACAAAAAGAATATGGAAGTGGTGTTGAGCACGCAGATCATCGACGGCGAACCGGGCAAGCCGCAGATGGAAGCGAGCTACTTCTGGTAGACCTTCCCTGCCATTGGAGGGTTTGACGTTGAGGCTCTGGTTTTCTGCGGCGAGTGAAGTTCCCATTTACAGGCAACTGGCAACTCAGGTGCAGCTCGCAATATTGAGCGGCGACCTGAAGCCGGGAGAGCGGCTGCCGAGCACGCGCGAGCTGGCGCGGCGCTTCAGTATCCATCCAAATACGGTGAGCGCGGGTTACCGGCAACTACTGCGCGACGGATGGGTGGAATACCGTCACGGCAGCGGTGTGTACATCCAGAGCGAGGCCGCGCCGGCTCAAACGCCCGAGCAGATTCTGGACCAGCACATCGTGGCGTTCTTCAAGGCAGTGCGCGATCTGCAGTTGCCCGCGATAGCGATAAGGCAGCGAGTGGCAGAGTGGATTGCCGCACCGCCTCCGGATCATTTTGTGCTGATCGATCCGGATATCGACGCGCGGGAGATACTGCTGACTGAAATCCGCAAACTAACGAGCTGGCCCTCGGCGGCAATAACGGTGGAGGAAGCAGCGAAGCCGGATGCGATGCTGGCGGCAATACCGCTGTGCAGGCCGAGCAAGACAAAGATGGTGCGCGCGGTGCTACCGGCAGGGATTGAGCTAATTCCGTTGCAGATTCGGTCAGCGAACAAATGGCTCGATCCGGAGCTGCCATCGCTGCAGGGAAAGCTGATCGGCGTGGTGTCGAACTGGGTGGACTTCAGGGAGATTGCGCGGACAATGCTGGCGGCGGCGGGAGTCGATCCGGACCTGCTGGTAGTGCGCAACCCGAGGAAGCCGAGATGGCAACGCGGGCTGGAACAGACGGGCGCCATTATCTGCGACGCACACACGGTGGTAACCCGCGAGTTACCAAAAGGACCGCGAGTGTTCGAGTTTTCGCTGCTGGCCGATGCCTTCCAACTGGAATTAGGCAAATTCTCTGATAGCTCACAAATTTTGTGACACTCGCGAAACTGTCTGGAAAGGCCTTTTTCGGGAGTAGAAGATGACTAATCTCAGTCCATCTCCGCTTCACCGGAGGAGGCTGGACCGATGATTACCGCTTCGTCTGATCCCGTTGTGGACGACCAAACTGCTTTTGTTGCGACTGGCGTGCAACCCGGCCGTCGCGGTTTTTGGGCGCTTATTGCCACGCAATTCCAGGGTGCCTTCAGCGACAATATTCTGCGCAACCTGCTGCTCTCAATGATTGTCGGGATGAACCTGGCGAATAGCGAACGGGAGACGTTTGTCTCCGTAGTGACGTTTCTCTTCTCGGTGCCATTTCTCATTCTGAGCATGCCGGGCGGCTGGCTGGCTGACCGTTTCAGCAAGCGCCAAATCACGATCTGTACAAAGGTGATGGAGTTCGGCTCCATGCTGTTGGCAACAGCGGGGCTCGCGACACATTCCATGGCACTTTCATTGGTTGCTTTGACGCTGGTTGCGAGCCAGGCGGCATTGTTTGGACCTTCGAAATACGGCCTGCTGCCCGAACTGCTGCCCGAGAAGAGACTGTCGTGGGGCAACGGCGTAATCGAGCTTGGAACGTTTCTTGCAATCATCATCGGAACGGTTGCCGGCGCGTGGATGGGCGAGAGTTTCAGCGGCCATGAAATGTACGCGGGATATGTGCTGCTGGGATTGTCGGTGATTGGGTTCGCAACGAGCCTGGGAATTGACAAGGTGCCGGCAGCGGCGCCGGACAAACCTTTTCGGATAAATATTGTCAGCGATCTGTGGGCGCAAATCGGGAAGATGCGCGAGGATCGGGCGCTGTTTCTGGCGGTGCTCGGCAATGCTTATTTCTGGTTCCTGGGTTCGCTGCTCTTTTCGACCATCGTGATTTACGGACCAGATGTGCTGCATATCGGCCAGACAAAGACCGGATATCTGAACGCGATGCTGGCGGTGGGCATCGGCATTGGCAGCATGATCGCGGGATGGCTAAGCGAAAACAAGATTGAGTACGGTCTGATTCCGTTGGGATCGATCGGCATGACTTGTACGGGGCTGGCGCTTGGCCTGGCGCCGCATGGAATGGCGGGGTCAGCGGCGCTGCTGGGAATGCTGGGCTTCTGGGCGGGATTCTTTGCAGTGCCGGTGAATGCGCTGATCCAGCACATGCCCGCCGAGAGAGACAAGGGCGGAATTATTGCGGCAGCAAATCTGCTGTCGTTTGTCGGTATCGCGATCTCATCTGGCGTGTACTTTGTGTTCACCGCCTACATTCATCTAGATCCGCGTGGCGTGATTGTGGCTGCGTCGTGCATCACCGCAGTAAGCACGGCATACGTTTTGTATCTGCTGCCGGAGTGGTTCGGACGGCTGATTCTGTTCTTCGCGACGCGGACGGTGTATCGCGTTCGAGTGATGGGGCGCGATAACTTTCCTGAGAAGACGGGTGCGCTGCTGGTTTGCAATCACATGTCGTTTGTGGATGTGGCTCTTCTGGTGGCTGCGACCGACCGGCCGATACGTTTTCTCATGTACCAGGGAATTTACGATCACCCCGTGGTGAAGCCATTTGCCAAGATGGTGAAGGCGATTCCAATTTCAAGTGAGCAGCATCCGCGTGAGATGTTGCACTCACTCAAAGTGGCGACCGATGCGCTGAGGAACGACGAGATCGTATGCATCTTCGCTGAAGGGCAGATTACCCGCACCGGGCAGTTGCTGCCATTCCGCCGCGGACTTGAACGCATTATGAAAGGCGTTGAGGCTCCGATCGTTCCAGTGAACCTGGACGGCGTGTGGGGAAGTATCTTCAGCTTCGATCGGGGCCGGTTTTTGTGGAAGATGCCGCGGCGAATTCCATATCGTGTGACGGTTAGCTTCGGCAAACCGATGCCCCCTACATCTACGGCAATTGAAGTGCGGGCCGCCGTGCAGGAATTGAATGCCACTGCCTTCGAGACACGCAAGTCGTCAATGAAGACGCTGGATCGGGCTTTCGTACGCACGGCGCGGCAGAGGCCCTGGCGATTTTTTATGGCGGACGGTAAGACTCCCAGAGTCTCATTTGGATCTGCACTAAACAAGACCGTCTACATTGCTCGCAGATTACGGCGCAGCATCGGCCAGCAGCCTATGGTGGGAGTGCTGCTTCCGCCTTCGGTGGGCGGAGCACTGACCAACTACGCGCTGATGCTGATGGGCCGTATTCCGGTGAATTTGAACTACACATCATCGAATGAAACGATCGCGAGTTGTGCGCAGCAATGCGAACTGGATGTTGTGATTACTTCGAAAGCATTCGTCGAACGCTTTCCGAATATGACGATTCCGGGGCGGACATTGCTGTTGGAGGATGCGCTCGGTGCTCCGCGATTGAGCGAGAAGATGACTGCGCTGGCGATGGCGTGGTTGCTACCGGCCGCGTTGCTGAAGCGCGCTCTTGGTGCGCACCGCATGAAACAGCTGAGCAACGCGACAGGTGCGGTAGGGGAGGGGAAAGCCTCGCCGATGGATGAACTGGCAACCGTGATTTTTTCAAGCGGCAGCACCGGTGACCCCAAGGGCGTGATGCTAACACACTTCAATATCGCGTCGAACATCAGCCAGGTGACCCAGGTGTTTATGCTCGACGGGCGCGACAAGGTGCTGGGCATATTGCCGTTCTTTCACTCGTTTGGATTCACCGCCGGGTTGTGGCTGCCGGCGGTGCAGGGTGTGGGGGTAGTGTTCCATCCGAATCCGCTGGATGCGCAGGTGATCGGCGGATTGGTGGAGAAATACAAAGTGACGTTCCTGGTGGCGACGCCAACGTTCTTGCAGGCATATATGCGACGTTGCACGCCAGAGAGCTTTGGCTCGCTGCAATATGTGCTGGTGGGCGCGGAGAAGCTGCCGGAACGCGTGGCGGTTGCCTTTGAAGATCAATTCGGCATTCGGCCATTGGAGGGTTACGGCTGCACGGAGTGCTCGCCAGTGGTGACTGTGAATGGCAAGGATTATCGCGCTCCGGGATTCAGGCAAGTTGCGGCAAGGCGCGGAAAGATTGGCCATCCGCTGCCCGGAGTTTCTGTGAAAGTGGTTGACATCGACACGGGAAAGCCTGTGGCTCCTGGAATTTCGGGAATGCTGCTGGTGAAGGGGCCGAACGTGATGCGGGGCTATCTTGGTCGACCCGAGAAGACTGCTGAGGTGCTGCACGATGGCTGGTACACGACCGGCGACGTTGGGTTGATTGAGGAGGACGGCTTTGTGACCATCACCGACCGGCTCTCGCGCTTCAGCAAAATCGGTGGCGAGATGGTGCCGCACATTCGCATTGAGGAAAGGCTGCACGAACTGGCCGACGTAACTGAGCAAGTGTTTGCGGTTACTGCAGTGCCGGACGAGAAGAAGGGCGAACGGATTATCGTGATACACACCTTGCCGGAAGCAAAACTGGCCACTGTTCTAGAAAAGCTGTCGCAGTGCGATCTGCCTTCGTTGTGGAAGCCGAAGGCGAGCCAATTTGTTTATGTGGAGTCGATTCCCACACTCGGTACGGGAAAGATGGATCTCCGCGCCATAAAAGCTCTAGCTGCTCAATTGACTGCTGAGCTTGAAGCAGAGGCCCAGGCGTGATGTAAATCGCCATGACATCGAATGGTCTGTTGGCGAGCTTGGAGGATGGGGCAGCTACTGGAAAGCTCCTTTCAGATATATTGAACGCTTACACGCATCATGTGCTTGTCTTCAAGAACTCGGGCAATGCGTTTGACGATGTTCCGCCGCAAATCGAGATCGACAGGGATATTGGGATCCTGGTGGGCTTCGTTGATTCGGGTTCCTACCGCGAACCGAACGATATCGCTATCAAGCAGCATTCGAGTCAGGCGCACAGCGGCATTGGGCTTCAATTCCTCCGGTGCAAATCCCTCTTCAAGAATCCGTAGCACCTCACCAAGTGTCAGGATTCCTTCAGTGACAAGATCGAACCCCTGCATCCTGGCGCTTGGCGGAACACGCGCATTGCGGGGTTGGCGCAGGTCGATATCGATGGGGCGATTCAATTGCCGAGAGATGATATTTGCCGTGGTCCCTCCGCAGATCACTTTTCGTCCAGGCGTGCGTTCGGCCATTGCCGCCAGGTCCTGATCGTGAATCCGATTGAAAGGCGCGCCTGTCATCACGAGAAGCTGTCGCGGGCTCCGCACATACACCACCGCGCAGGTGATGTCGTCTTTGGCCGTGAGACCGTCAACTACTTCAGCCTGGGCAACAAGTGCGCGAGACAAGTCGCGGGCCGAGATGTGAGGGTGCCTGTCGATTTGCTCGCGAATATAGGCCTCGACCCCCGGCAGCCCCCACCCAAACGGAGTCCGATATTCGCCCATGCCTGCCTGCGAGATGCCGTCGGAGAAAAAAACGATTCGATCTTCGCGCTTCACGTCGAAGCTGGTGTAGCTGATGACGCGGTCGCGCCAGCGTTCCGGGCGCACTTCAGTCTTCTCAATATGCGCCTCGCCTTCAGGCCGAATGAGCAGGAATGACGGGTTGCCATGTTCGATGATTCGCGTTTGGCCGCCCCGGGCCATGTCGACAACAGTGAACGTGGAATAGCTGATTTTGCGGACACTGCAAATGGGAAGCGTGTCCATGATGATCTCCGCCGACTTGCGAATGTCCATCGCGCTGGCAGCGAATTTGAGAGCCATGGTCGCGGTCATTGAGGCAAGCACACTCGCCTTTACGCCGCTACCCAAACCATCAGTCAGCACGGAGACAATGCGACCTTCTTCTTTTACTTTTTCCGTAAGGAACACATCGCCCGAGATCAACTGGCCATGCTTGGCGCGCTGGCAGTAATCCACCTCGATAAAGTTTTCTTCGGCCGCGTTCATTTCGGCTTCTCGACGGCGCTCTCATCCAGATCTTCAGGGCTGAACGAGCGCACAATGGAGTTCAAAATGATTTCGGAGTCGGCAGCATTTTCGCCGAGGAGATAGGCAATCTGCTGCACCGTCTTTAGGTTTTTCTGGATAACGTCGCGGGCGCGGCCGATGATTTGTTCTTTCTGGAAGATGGGCTCGGTGATGTCCTGGAAGATGCCGCACAGCACAAGGTGCGGCTCGATACTGAAGATGCTTGTATTCAGAATGCTGCGCTGATAGCGGATGTCGTGGCTGACGACGTCCTCGCCTGATTCTAGGACTCGCTGAAATAAGTTGGTAAAAGGAATAATCGCATCGAGAGCGGCACCCTCGAGTTCTTTTTCGTGCTCGACGTCTTCAGAAAAGAGGCGCATAAAGTTCGCGTTGCATTCGATGATCTTTAGTTGATCGTCGACAATGACGACGGCAGACGGCATCTTTCTGAGCAGCGCATTGGCTTTTTTCTGCGCCAGCTTGCGCGTGTACGTGGCGCACATCATGCGTTCGGCGTTACGGGAGATGAGCGCGTTGGCGAAGTCACGGCACGACTCGTAGCCGCACCCACCGCAGTTCAATTCGTCTTCACTCGAATATTTACCTACGCTGCGCAATGCCTCCGAGATTTGCATCTCGCTGTACTCGCTTCGCGAAACGGGCGCCGCTGCGTAAGGCCCGGTTTGCGCCAGGCTCGCGGTTCTCGGCGATTGGTCTGCCGGCCGAGCATGCTTCAGAACTTCAAATCTGCGTTTTGCGATTGACTGATTGCGTGCGGCCTTTGGGCCATTCACGCACGATCCGGCACATGCGGTGAGCTCGAGGTAGATGTTGTGCTCGGGCTTCCACTCGGTGATGCCCTCTAAGGCTTGTTCCACGTTGGCGATGCCTGAGAACGACATCACTTGCGAGCTGTTCACCTGGCCGCCGCGCGTGATTCCGGGCGTCATGCCGCCCTCAATGGGAAAGAGCGAACCTTCGCGCGCATCCTCGAGTGCGAAGCAATCGTCTTCTGTTTCCACTAACTTCGATAGGTCGATGTGTTCCTCGTCGAGCCAATTCTCGAGATCTTCGAATGTAAGAACCACGTCAAGAAGTTCAGGATGCTGCTCGGCCTCTTGCTTCTTGGCAATGCAGGGCCCAATGAAAACTATGGCGATTGCGTCGCCGTAATGCGCACGCAGCATTTTGCAGTGCGTGAGCAGCGGAGAAAGAAGTGCGGAGACGTTAGATTCGCATTCAGGATGATACTTGGCGACAAAGTCGACTACTACCGGACAGGCGGAAGAAATCCAGACATGCCCCGGCTCACCCTGCATGAGTTCGAGCACGCTTGCCGAAACATTTTGCGCGCCGAGAGCGGTCTCTGAAACGGCGAAGAATCTAAGCTTCTTGAGAGCGCGGATTAATTGCCCCGGGCGCACGCCTGGAAACTGCGCCACAAACGAAGGCGCCAGGGAGGCGACGACTCTTCGCCCACTTGCAAACAGCTCTTTCACTTTGGGCAGATCGTTACGAACCTGCTTGGCACTGCTTGGACACGCGACGATGCAGTTGCCGCAAAGTATGCACTTTTCAGGAACCACGCGCGCGTAGCCATCTTGCACACGGATTGCCTTCACCGGGCACTCACGGATGCACTTGTGACAATCCTGGCATTCGCGGCGCACGGTGTAGATTGCGTTGAGCTGCGTCATGACTTACCTTGCCCCGCACCCAATGTAAGCAGGATTTCGCGCAGCGTGGCGGGATTCATCTCGTGCAGATGTTGGCCACGCATAATCAGGTTGGGTCCGCGCTTGCACTCATCCTGACAAAGACAGCCCGTTACCCGAATGGAATTCTGCATCCCGTGATTCAGCAGGTATGCTTCGATCGCGGCAAGGTTCTGCGCGTTTCCCCGCGCGAAGCAGGAACTGCCGAGACACACAACGACGTCGGCGGTGTTGTTGTCATCCGCCATAGCTTTGCTCCTGGAGCTGTACAAACTGCGAGACTGAATTTGCAAGGACGCTCGCCTCGACTTCTAATTCGCCTCTTCCGCCGGTGCTGCGTCCGGGAAAGCGATTGATGGATCGAATCTGGCCGCGCAGGCATTGATTGCAGTCGTTGGCGCTCTCGTCAATGCACGCTTTGGCCGGATAAATCTGGTAGAGCGGACGATAATGAACCGGCGTGAGATTGGGCATGACCACATTCGCGCCCACCTGCAGCCCTTGCCGGCGTCCATGAGTTTTGTTAATGGTGGCAAGCGCTGTGGTGCTGGGAATGTTCGCCGTGGGACACAGGATGCGCGTGAGGGCGATCATTTTGTAGACCATTTGTTCGCTGCTCGGCGCCTGTTCGCCAGGGCTGATGGGTGGGCGAAGCAAACCGGAACCAAGCGGCGTGGCCGGATGCGCAATGTACGGGCCGATGCCAATCATGTCCAAGTCGAGCGCGTGAAACGTGAGCACATCGTGTGCGAGGCTTTCGTATGACTGCCCAGGAATGCCGACCATCACGCCGCCGCCAGCCTCATAACCCAGTTGCTTGATCTGCCGCAGAATCGCAACTCGGTCAGGCGTGGCAGGCGAGCGGCCGGGATGAATGGCTTGAAACAGATCCGGGTCAGAAGTTTCGAAGCGCAGCAGGTAACGATCGGCGCCGGCGTTGCGCCAGAGACGCAGTTCGTCTTCACTGCGTTCACCCAGGCTGAGCGTGACTGCGAGCGGCGTGTTGTGCTTGATCCAACTGACAATGTCTGCAATGCCCTCCGCTTTCAGCGCATCGTCTTCACCGGCCTGTATGACGACCGTTCCATAACCGAGCTGGACTGCAGTCTGCGCGGACTCCTCGATTTCTTCACGCGTCATGCGATAGCGTTCGAGCTTGCGATTGGCCTTGCGCAGGCCGCAGTACATGCATTGCCGCTCGCAGTGGCTTGAGACTTCAATCAATCCCCGCAGGTGAACCGCGTCGCCCACACTCTGCTTCCGAACCGCATCGGCCCACGTGTACAGCTCGTGGAGGGGGCCGGGACGTACCTCCTTCAGCCAGTGGAGGATTTCGGATTGGGAGAGCTCAGTCACGGTTAGTTCGCCAGTACTGCCTTCGCATCGGTTGCATTTGCTTGATGAAACGCCGCAAGAGCCTCAGGAAACGGCGCTAGAGCCCGCTCCAAATTTCCCTGCGCCAAGGCGATCACCAGGCCGTAATTCGTGATGGGCACTTGCTGCCTTTGGCACTCGTGAATGCGGCTCATCATTTCCTGCCGGTTCCATATGCATGCGCCGCAGTGAATCACCAATTTGTAGGGCGACAGATCCTCGGGAAAATCGCGGCCTTTCACGTGCGTGAATTCAAGCTTGCCGCCAACGTGCTTTTCAAGCCAGCGCGGAATTTTGACGCGACCTATGTCTTCTTCTATCGGGTGGTGCGTGCAAGTTTCCGCAATCAGAATTCTGTCGCCGGGATGCAGCTCGTCGATGGTGAGGGCCGCGTGGGTCTGCGCGACCAGGTCCCCTTTGAGCCGCGAAAGAAGAATCGAGAAAGCCGTCAAGGGAATTGCTTCGGGAGTGAGCTTTGCCACCTTGTCGAAGACCTGCGCGTCTGTCACTACGAGGCTCGGCGGGGTCTTCATATTGTCGAGCGCAAGCTGCAAGCCCGCATCCTTTACCACAATGCATAACGATTCGCCATCAAGCAGATCGCGGATCGCCTGCACCTGCAGATTCTTGATACGCCCTTTGGGAGCTTCTTTGTCGATGGGCATTACGAAGATGGCTGTCTGACCGGCTTGCACAAGGTCGCGAACGATGGTGGGCGATTCGTCTGAGCCGGCCGGCGCGATTTGCCACAGCAACTCGCGAAAAGCGTCGATGCCTTCGCCGGTGGTTGCGGAGAGTAGAACCGAGGCCAGCTTTTCTTGCTGGAAGCGCGTAATCTGTTCGGTCGTGGGCTGCTGCAAATCCGCCTTGTTCAAGGCGACTGCCACCGGAATGTTGTGTGTGCGGAGTTCGGCGAGCAGCTTTTCTTCGAACTCGCCCCACACTCCGGCTTCAGTCACCATTACGCCGATGTCGGCGCGGGCAATGGCCTGGCGTGTCTTCTCGATGCGCTGCGCTCCGAGCGCGCCCACGTCGTCGATACCCGCGGTATCCACAAAGAGCACCGGGCCGATTGGCTGCAGTTCCATTGGCTTTTCAACCGGGTCAGTGGTAGTGCCCGGTACATCGGAGACAATTGAAACCGTCTGCTTTGTAATTGCATTCAGCAAACTCGATTTGCCCACATTTCTGCGGCCAAAAAACCCGATGTGCAGCCGGAATCCTTTTGATGTTGCACGTTCCATGTTGCCTCCCTTTTTGTCTAAACAAAAACGTCGCGCTCGCCACGCCGAACCTGATTGAGCATCGGCAGCGTGCAAGCAGTTTGCTGGTTGTCCATATGCTGCAGCTCAATCGAGATCAGCTTTTCTCCAGCCGATTTCGCAACCGGTCCGGCGTAGTCGCACAGATACTCGAGGAACGTCGAAAGCGCGTTCGGCTGGCAGTGGTACTTGATTTCGCCAGGCTTGGCGAGGTCCATAAAGTCCTGGCCGGTACGCCCCAGGCGATAGCAGGCGGTGCAGAACGAGGGCGTGTAGCCAAGCGAAACCACATCGGCAACCACTTCTTCAACCGAGCGATGGTCGCCAAGCTGGAACTGGCTTCCGTTGGGGTCGCCTTCGCCATCTTTGTATCCGCCAGGATCGGTGCGGCTTCCCGCCGAAATTTGCGAGATTCCAACCTCAAACGTCTGCCGGCGAACGTCTGCGCCTTCGCGCGTCGACATGATCATGCCGGTGTACGGCACAGCGAGGCGCATGATGGCGATCATCTTGACAAAGTCCGTATCGCTGACGGCATGCGGAGGAGCGGCTGCGAGCGTTGAACCAACCGCCGGCTCGATGCGCGGAAAACTAAGCGTGTGCGGACCGACGCCGAAGGTCTCTTCAAGATGACGAATGTGCTGCATCATCGACAGCACTTCGAAGCGCCAGTCGTAGAGCCCGAACAGAAGCCCCATGCCGACGTCGTCAATGCCTGCTTCCATGGCGCGATCGAAAGCTGTTGCGCGCCAATCGTAGTCCCGCTTCTTGCCCTTCAGGTGGACCGAAGCATACGTCGGCCGGTGATACGTCTCCTGAAAGAGCTGAAACGTTCCGATGCCTGCCTGCTTCAACAGTTTGAAGCGCTCGACGTTTTGGGGTGCCAGGTTGACGTTGACGCGCCGAATCTCGCCCGGCCCGACGCGCGTTGCGTAGATTGTGGCAATGGAGTCGGTGATGTACTCAAAACCCCGCGGCGGCAGCGCTTCGCCGGCGACCACCAGTACGCGCTTGTGACCCTGGCGAATGAGGATGCGGGCTTCTTCGGCAATTTCGTCCTGTGTGAGGGTGCGCCGTTTGAGGTCGGCGTTGGTGGCTCGAAAAGCGCAATATGTGCACTCGTTGGCGCAGCGGTTGGAAATGTAAAGCGGAGCAAAGAAGACCAGCCGCGAACCGTAGATCTCTTCCTTAATGTTTTTCGCGGTCGTGAAGAGTTCGGCCAGCAATTCAGGATCTTCGACTAGAGTCAGGCACGCCACTTCCTCCATCGTGAGGCCGTGCATCTCCCGCGCCTTGGCCAGCAACTCGCGTACACGCAGCCGGCTGGGCTGCGCGTCGCCTTTCAGTAACCCTTCCACTTCTCCCGGTTCGATAAAGTCCGCATGTCCTCGAGCAATCAAAACATTCTCCTCATAGTGCTCTGGTGAGACGATCGTTACTTTTCGCGTTTTTCTTCGCTCTCAATACTGTTCTCAAGAATTTCAATCACGTTAGCGGCAAGGCATTGATGGACATGCTCGCCGTTAACAATCGCATTGGGACCGCACTCGCATTCCTCCATGCAGAAAGCCGCGCGCACATCGATCTGGTTTTCGAGCCCCGTCGCCTGCACGTGGTAAAGCAAAGTGTTCAGCACTTCCTGCGAGCCTTTCAGGTAGCAATTAGTCCCGAGGCAAACGCTCACCTTGGTTTTTCTGCTGCCGTGCGCCTGCATCAGGGGCAGAACTTCGTCTAATATGCGATGCCGGCTTTGGAAGGTTGTGTGCAGCAAGTGATGCGCTTTCTCGCCGCCGATATCGCCAAGGAACCTGGTGTAACACTCGGTCACCACCACGTTGTCCTGCGACTTGTGCAGTTGCTGCATTTTGTCAGCTTCGTACAAACCCTTGGTCCTGAGGGCGCGTGCATTACGGTTTGCAGTCACCGGTTGTCCGGCGCCACCGATGCATCCGCCGGGGCAAGCCATCACTTCAATCACGTCGTAATTGCATTTGCCCGCGCGCACTTGCTCGGCAACCACGCGCGCATTTCTGAGGCCGTGAACCACGGCGAGCTTCAGCTCTGTGCCGTTGATCGTAACGCTGGCTTCGCGCAAGCCTGATTCGCCGCGCACTTCCTGGAAGTCGACGCGGTCGAGCTTGCTGCCCTTCAACTTTTCACCGGCGTAGCGCAGCACTGCCTCCATCACACCGCCGGAGTTGCCGAAGATCACTCCGGCTCCGGTGTAGAAGCCGAACGGCATGTCGAACGATTCCGTCTCAAGCGAGTTGAAGATGAGGCCAGCCGACTGAATCATGTGCGCCAGTTCCTGCGTGGTCAGCACATGATCCACATCCGGATCACCGTCCACCCCAAGCTCTGGTCGCCGTGCTTCAAACTTTTTTGCGGTGCACGGCATGATGGCTACAACCTTCACGTTCTTGCGTTCGACCTTCAGTTGCTCAGGCGCCATGGCCTTGATGAGCGACCCGAACATGGCCTGCGGTGAACGGCAGGTAGAAAGATTCGGAAGCAGCTCAGGGAAATACTGTTCGGCATACTTCACCCAGGCGGGGCAGCACGAAGTGAACATGGGCAGCTTGCCGCCTTCAGTCTTGCGCTTCAGGAACTCAGTGCCTTCTTCGATGACCGTGAGGTCGGCGGCGAACGACGTATCGTAAACCTGGTCGAAGCCCAGTCGCCGCAGCGCTGCGGCAATCTGGCCCGTGGTGATTTCTCCCGGCTTGAGACCGAAGCACTCGCCCAAGCCAACGCGAACGGCCGGCGCAATCTGGACTACAACTTTCTGCTCGGGATCGGCGAGCAGAGCCCATACCTCGTCGACTTCCGGTTTCGGCGTGAGCGCGCCGGTTGGGCACACGCTGGCGCACTGGCCACAATTCACGCACTCCACATCACCCAACAGCTTGTTGAATGCGGGCGTCACGCAGACGTCGTGGCCGCGATGCGCGAAGTCGATTGCGCCGATGCCCTGAATCTCAGAACACATGCGCACACAATCGCCGCACAGAACGCACTTGTTGGGATCGCGGATTAATGACGGCGACGAATCATCGATCGGCACCGGAGCGTGCACCGGCTTGAAACGCACCTTGCGAATGCCAAGCCGCTGAGCCAGCATTTGCAACTGGCAGTTGGCGCTGCGCGCGCATGTGGGACACTGCTGGTCGTGATTGGCCAACAACAATTCCACTGCTATGCGGCGAATTTCGCGGATCTCCGGAGTTGTTGTCAAGATCTTGAGACCCGGCTCAGGGGGCGTGGAACATGCGCCCAAAATTCCGCGTCCATCCACCTGCACCAGGCAAAGACGGCACGCGCCGTAGACGCTTAGCTCGGAGTGGTAGCAAAACGTGGGTAGATCGATCTCGGCTTTGCGCACCAGTTCAAGCAGGTTGCGTTCGCCTTCAATCAATATTGTTTTGCCGTCAATCGTCAATGTTGGCTGCGTAAGCTCTTTCACGGCTAAACTCCCTCTACGGCTTGCAGCTTGCATGCCGTGGCGCACGCCCCGCACTTGATGCAAAGTTCCGGGTCGATATGGTGAGGCTTCTTCTTTTCGCCTGTGATGGCGCCTGTTGGGCACGATTTGATGCACAGGCCGCAGCCTTTGCACCGTTCCTCGTTAATCTCCGGCTTCAGCAACGCTTTGCAGCGTCCGGTGCGGCAGCGCTTCTCAAAAATGTGCTCTTCGTATTCTTTGCGGAAGTAGCGAAGCGTCGACAGCACCGGATTAGGCGCGGTCTTGCCTAACCCGCAAAGCGAACCGACTTGTACTGCGCGGCCAAGCTTCTCAAGCAGATCGAGGGTGCCCGCGTCGGCGCGTCCTTCAATCACGTCGTCGAGCAGCGCAAGTAGTTGCTTGGTACCTTCTCGGCAAAGAACGCATTTTCCGCACGACTCGCGTTGCGTGAATTCCATAAAGAAGCGCGCAATGCTCACCATGCAGGTGCGTTGATTCAATACCACCAGGCCGCCGGAACCCACCATTGCGCCCACAGAGCGCAGCGAGTCGTACGAAAGCGGCAGGTCAAGGTGCTCCTCAGTGAGGCAGCCGCCCGACGGGCCGCCAATTTGAACAGCTTTGAAACCGTTCTTCATCGGCTTGCCGGCGTCGTCGGTTACGCCACCACTGATCTCCAACACGATCTCGCGCAGTTTGGTTCCAAAGGGCACTTCAACGAGACCCGTGTTTGCCACGTGCCCGGTCAGTGCAAAGGTTTTGGTTCCGGGTGACTCCGGTGTGCCGATGCTGCGGAAGGCTTGAGCGCCTTCGTTGATGATGCGCGAAACATGGGCCAGCGTCTCGACGTTATTAATAATGGTGGGCTTGCCCCAGAGGCCGCTTTGCGCGGGGAATGGCGGCTTTGGTGTAGGCATGCCGCGCCGGCCTTCAATCGAGGCGATCATGGCGGTTTCTTCGCCGCACACAAAGGCTCCCGCGCCCTCCATCACCTCGCACTTCAGCGAAAGTCCGGTACCAAAGACGTTATTGCCCAATATCCCTTCGCGCTCTGCATCGATAACTGCGCGCTTCATGCGGTCTACCGCCAGCGGGTACTCAGCGCGCACATATACTAACGTGTGATCGGCTCCGATTGCGCGGGCCGCAATCATCAGGCCCTCGATCACGCTATGCGGATTGCCTTCCATCACTGAGCGGTTCATGAACGCGCCCGGGTCGCCTTCGTCCGCATTGCAGATTACGTATTTCTTGCCCGGTTTCTGCATCCGCGCAGCTTCCCACTTGCGTCCGGTAGGGAAGCCGCCGCCGCCGCGGCCTCGCAAACCTGACTCACTGATCTGCTTGCAGATTTCCTCCGGAGACATTTCGAGGTACGCCTTCTTCGCTGCAGAATAGCCGCCGTGCAGAATGAACTCGTGAATGTCTTCAGGATCGAGAAAGCCGCAGTCCTTCAATACACGTCTGTCTTGCCTGACGTAGAAAGGATTGTCCTCGAGGCCTCTACAGTGTTTGCGAGTAGCGGGATCCTTGTAGAGCAGCCGGTCAACAACCTCACCGCTCACCAGGGTGTGCTCCACAATTTCGGTCACGTCTTCCGCGAGTACCTTGGTATAGAGAATTCCATCGGGGATGACCGTAACCAGTGGGCCCATTTGGCAAAAGCCCTGGCATCCGCTCTTCGACAGGCGGATATCCCTATCCCCGGCTTCTGGCCGAAGCTCAAGAACAACATTCAGCCCCACTCGATCTATCTCTTTGCGGAAGCGTTCAAAAACCTTCATCGCGCCGTTGGCCATGCAGCCTGTGCCGGCGCATAGAATCACGCGGCGCATTGCCGTTTGTCCGTCATGTATATTCGAAGACTCATTCAGTTGAACCAGGCCATCGTTAATTGACATGAGCTTCTCCATTCACTGTCGCCGCCGCTGCCTGCGAGTCGCCCGCGTTCTCTTGCATCTTGATGTCGTCCAACAAGATGACGGCCCGCTCGGGTGACATGCCGCCGTACACCTGTTCATCAATCACCAGTACCGGTGCCAGGCCGCATGCTCCAAGGCAGGCCACCGTCTCCACTGTGAATAGCGCATCGACAGTGGTTTTCTGTTTCTCGCTGGTCCCCAGCTTTTCGTGGATGGCGCTCAATATGGGCAGCGATTGCTTTACGTGGCACGCGGTTCCGTCGCAAATCCTGATTACGTGCTTTCCCTTTTGCTCAAGGGCGAAATGGGCGTAAAAAGTGGCGACTCCAAATACCCGTGCGGGGGGTAAATCGAGCGAAGTCGCCACAAAAGTGAGTACTTCCTCTGGCAGGTATTGGTACTCATGTTGTACCGCCTGCAAAATCGGGATCAGTCCGGACGGTCGGTAGTCGTACCGCTCCAGGATGCTGCATACTTTTCGGAATTTTCCCGCGCGATCAACCGCAACGTGCGCAGTGGCCATTAGTGCGAGCCCCCATCTTGTTGGAGTGAAATATTGAACCGCTGTGCCAGCTTCCATGAAAGCGAAGCCAGCGTTGAGTAGAGATCTTCGTTGTGAACAATGACCTGCTGCGGCAACTTGAGCCGTACGGGCGCAAAGTTCCATACCGCCTGAATTCCGCCTGCAACCATCTCTTCGGCGATCGACTGAGCGTGTTCGGCGGGCGCCGTGATGATGCCCAGATGAATGCTCATCCTTTTAGAAAGATCGGCAAGTTTATCCAAAGGAAGAACCATCTTCCCGTGGACCCATTGGCCGATCTTCTCCGGATCGGTGTCGAATGCCGCCACAATCCGCAGCCCGAAGTGAGAAAAGCGTTCGTGCCCCAGCAGAGCGGTGCCCAGGTTGCCGGCTCCGGCCAGGAACGCCTCATGCACGTTGTTCCAGCCTAGAAATGTCTCGATTGCGGCAATCAGCTCCGGCACGGAGTAGCCGGTTTTGGGTTTGCCGACGATCCCCGTGTATTGCAGATCTTTGCGAACTTGTACCGGCACAAGATTCAGGTCGAGCCCAATTAAGCTGCAGGATACTGTCCTGGCTCCTTTGGCCCTGAGTTCACTCAAGTAGTGATGGTATTGAGGCAGCCGATTCAGGCTCGGTTGCGGGATACCCACTGGACCGTGCTTCACACCGCTTCCCGATAAATTTTTATCGATATCCAAACACCGACATTAAGGCGACGCGATTTTTACCTCCGTGACAGTTGTCACGAGTTGTGGTGAGGTGTCCCATGGTGCGGTACGGCTTCCAAATCGCGCCATCTTTATGCTTCTGTATGCGACGCGGCCCGCAGGCAAAGAACGCGAGCCACGTCAACAAGCAGCAGTTTTGGATGGAACCACCCACCTGAGGAAAGACTCAACGCCCGTGCACCAGGATGGCTGAGGGAATATCGGAGAGGGCCATTACCTTGTGCACGCCATTCAGCTTGATGGCTTCCTTTGGCATTCCAAAGACCACTGAGGTTGCTTCGTCCTGCGCAATGTTGTATGCGCCCGCATCTTTCATTTCGAGCATTCCACGCGCGCCATCGTCGCCCATGCCGGTCAGTATCACTCCTACGGCGTTCGGTCCGGCGTAGCGTGCGGCGGAGCGAAAGAGCACGTCGACTGAGGGACGATGGCGGCAAACCAGCGGGCCCTCTTTGATTTCGACGAAGTATCGCGCTCCGCTTCGCCGCAGCAGCATGTGATGATTGCCGGGCGCGATGAGCGCGTGCCCGCGCAGCACGGTGTCGTTCGTTTCCGCTTCTTTGACCGTAATCGCACAAAGCCCGTTGAGGCGCTCGGCGAAGGCGCGGGTGAACAGCTCAGGCATGTGCTGCACAATCACAATGCCGGGCGCGTCGGCCGGCAGCGGCTCAAGCAACGAGCGCAAAGCCTCGGTTCCGCCCGTGGAGGCGCCTACCGCGATCACCTTCTCAGTAGTTTCGGCCATGGCGTGCGTGGCCTGCGGCAGAATCGCGTCAGCGGTAAGCTTGGGCTCGACGATGTGTTCGGCATGAAAGGTTCCCAGGCGCGCACGGGCCGCAGCTTTCACTGCCTCGCAAATAACGGTTCGCGATTCTTCAAGAAACTGGCGCGTGCCCAACCGCGGCTTGGTGATGATTTCAACCGCGCCGTATTCCAGCGCCTTGAGTGTGCTCTGCGCGCCTTCGTCGGCGAGGCTTGAGCAGATCACAACCGGAATAGGATGTTGCAACATGATCTTGCGCAGAAAGGTGAGACCGTCCATTCGCGGCATCTCAATGTCGAGCGTAATCACGTCGGGGATCTCGTCAGTCATGCGCTCGGCAGCGACAAAAGGATCGGCAGCCGTGGCCATCACCTCGATCTCGGGGTCGCTTGAGAGCAGCGCGCTCAGTGTCTGGCGAACGATAGCGGAGTCATCGACAATCAATACTCGGATTTTCTTTGCATGAGGCATGGTTGAACTTTCCGGTCAGGTTCGCGCCAATGCGGCGGGGTCCTTTTGAGCGAGCCTGCGCAGAAGCACATCGCCGGTTCCGGTGTGAAACTCGATAAACACGCCCTGGGTCCCGCCCAGCCGCGTGGCAACGGGTTGGAAACCAAGTTCTTCGAGCACACGCATTGCGGCGCCCGAGTTCATCTTTCCTACCGTGGCGCCCTTGCTCACAGCGGCCAGCACATCGGCGCCACCGAATAGTTTGACCTCAATTTCACTCGGCCTTGCTCCCAGCTTTTCGAACTCCAGGGCAAGTTTATTGATGACCGAATCCACATATCGGCCAGTGGTCGCATGTTTCAGTTGAGCGCCAGGCCGGGTTGGAAAACGCGGCATCATGGCATGGCACATTGCGCCGGCTCCGATGCGCGGCGCCCTGAACGTGATGCCGACACAGGAGCCGAGCACAGTCTTGAGGAGCGTCGGTGTGTGCACAAGTTGCCAGTCGCCGGGCTGAAGGTAAATCTCAGGAATTGCGAGCTCAGGCATCGGATTTCCTGTAGAGCGCGGGCGCTATCGGGTCGATGGGAAGGTTCATGTCGTGCAGCGACTCAGAGTGACCGACAAAAAGATAGCCGCCAGGAACCAGCCTTGCGATCAGCTTGCGCAGAATGGCTTGCTGCGTGGCCCGGTCAAAGTAGATAAGCACATTGCGGCAGAAGATAAAATCAGGCCGTTCGGCCATATCGTATTCCGTATCCATGAAATTAAGCCGGCGAAATTCGACAGCCCTGCGCAGTTCAGGCACCATGCGAACGCGGCGAGAGTCGCCGCCGCTGCTGCGCAGAAGATATTTGCGCTTGAGCGCAACCGGAATCGGCGCGGCTGCCTCTTCTGTGTAAACGCCGATGCTCGCCTTCTCAAGCACCGTGGTGCAAATATCGGTGGCCAGAATATTGAAGCGGAATCCGGTGTGCGTGGACGCGTACTCGCTCAAGACCATCGCCAGAGTGTAGGGCTCCTCGCCGCTTGAACAGCCTGCGCTCCAGGCCAGCAGCGGGCGCAGGCCCGCGATTTTCGCGCTCAGTTCCGGCAGCGCGCGCTGGCTAAGGAAGTCAAAGTGTGCCGGCTCGCGAAAAAAGTCGGTCTTGTTCGTCGTAATAACGTCGATCAAATATACGAGTTCGTCCTTAGCCCCTTTGCTGCTGAACACGAAATCGCAATAATCGCGGTAAGAAGGCATGTCCAGGCTCCGCAACCGGCGCTTGAGACGAACCTCCACCATGGTCTTCTTTTCCGGGCCCAGGCAAATACCGGCCTGGGCATAAATCAGGCCGCTCAGGCGCGCGAAATCACGCGCCGTGAGCGACTCTTCGTCAATGCCGGTGTGATGAGGCACGGAGCACTTCCTAGGCGGCGACCGCCTCGGCCAGGTTGCGGTCCTGGGCGCGGATCGCGGTCAGCTCGTCTGCCGAGAAAACGCGATCGATGTCCAGAATCATGATGAAATTGTTTTCGCGCTTGCCCATACCCTTGATGAAATCCACGCGGATCTGGGTGCCGATGCGCGGCGGCGGTTGTATCTGATCCGGCTCGAGGTCGATGACTTCTTCCACCGAGTCGGCCAGCGCTCCAATTACAGTTGGCTCGTCGTCGAGCAGCATTTCAACGACCACGATGCAGGTGTTGCGCGTGCTCACAGTCTTCGACATCTCAAAACACAGCCTGAGGTCGACGACTGGAACCACGCTGCCGCGCAAGTTGATAACGCCGGCCATAAATTCCGGCGTTCGCGGTACCTGGGTGATGGTGGTGAGGTCCAGTACCTCGCGCACCTTGGCCACGTCGGTGGCAAAAATCTCATTGCCAAGTTTGAAGGTGAGATATTGGCGCGTTTCGGTGATTGCATTCACGCTCATTGGTCAAACTCCTTTCTTGTTCACGCGTGAGGTGGAGCGCCAACCGAAGCCGGCGCTCCGCGCGCCTTAGTACCGCTCGAACTCTCCATCGAGCTCGTCGTGTTTGTCCTTCATCCGCAGTTGAACCCCGTGTTTCGCGCCAGTGGCTGAGTGGCCGTTCGATTTAACCGACGATGCCGCTGGCGACGGATGAGCCTTGACGGCTTTGGCCGCCGGACGCCCCGCCGACACGTGATTTTCGTCGCCGGTTTGGAAGAACGACAATGCGCTCACTAGTTGCTCCGATTGCCCGGTCAGCTCCTCGGTGGTTGAAGCCATCTCCTCAGCCGCCGAAGCGTTCTGCTGGATGACTTGCTCAAGCTGCTGCAGGGCCTTATTGATCTGCTCAGCGCCCGTATCCTGTTCCTTTGAAGCTGCGGAGATTTCCTGCACCAACTCGGCCGTGCGCTGAATGTCGGGAACAAGCTTGTCTAACATCTCGCCGGACTTCTCGCTTACGCGCAACGTGGTTGAAGAAAGCTGGTTGATCTCGCCAGCAGCTTTCTGGCTGCGCTCGGCCAGCTTGCGTACTTCGGCCGCGACTACCGCGAAGCCCTTGCCGTGCTCGCCGGCGCGTGCGGCTTCGATGGCTGCGTTGAGCGCAAGCAGGTTGGTCTGCCGCGCGATTTCTTCAATGATGGAGATCTTGTTGGCAATCTCCTTCATCGCAGCGACTGCTTCAAGCACGCTCTTGCCGCTCTCCTGCGCGTCCTTGGCGCTCTTGTTGGCAATCTTGTCGGTCTGGCCTGCGTTATCTGCATTCTGCTTGATGTTTGAAACCATTTCCTCCATCGATGACGAAGCCTCTTCGGCTGCCGCCGCCTGCGCGCTGGCACCCTTCGAAACCTGCACTGACGCAGTCGAAATCGATTGGCTGGCTGCCGAAACTTCGCCGGCGATCGAGCGAATGTCAGACACTGTGCGTGTGAGTCCTGCGACCATCGCGATCAACGCCTGCATCAGTTTGTCTTTTTGCGAACGCTCACGCAGCGTGACCGTAAGATTGCCGCCAGCCACTTCCTCGGCCGCCGACGTGATTTCGGTCATGGCTTCAACCAGCGAGTTCAGGTTGTTCTTGATGAGGTTGAAGTCGCCGTAGTACGTGTCGGTGATCGGCGGGGGTGTGTCGCCCTTGCTGATCAAATCCACGTATTTGGCTGATACATTCAGCGGGTTGATCACGGCATCCAGAATGTCATTTACGCCGCGAACAATCTCCGCATAGGCGCCATTGAACTGTTCATGGCGTCCGCGCTCAGTCAGCTTGCCGGCGTTGGAGGCTTCAGTCAGCCGTGCAAGTTCCTTATGCAGACTCTGAATAACCTGCGCCACATTGTTGATCGCCTGCTTCATCTTTTCGTGGTCGCCCTTGTAAGTCTGGGCGATCAGCTCGTCGATCTTGCCGTTCGACACTTGAGCCAGTATGCGGTTGCCCTCGCCGATCGGCAGTAGAATCGCGTCCAGCATTGCGTTTACGCCGGTGACAATCTCCGCGTACGCGCCTTTGAAGTGCTCGGGCTTGCCGCGTTCGGAGAGCTGGCCTTCCTTCGAGGCTTCGATCAGCCGCCCTAGCTCTTTTTGCAAACCCTGGGTGACGATGGCTACATTGTTGACCGCGACCTTCATCTTCTCGTGGTCGCCCTTGTAGGTCTGCGCGATCAACTCGTCGATTTTTCCATTGGAGATTTGTGCCAGGATGCGGTTGCCTTCACCGATGGGCAGAAGAATCGCATCAAGCATGGTATTGACGCCGCGCACTATCTCGGCATATGCACCCTGGAACTGTTCCGGCTTGCCGCGGTCGGAAAGCTGGCCTTCTTTGGAGGCTTCGATCAGCCGCCCCAGTTCCTTTTGCAAGCCCTGCGTCACGATGGCAACGTTGTTTACCGCGATCTTCATCTTTTCGTGATCGCCCTTGTAAGTCTGCGCGATCAGCTCGTCGATTTTGCCATTCGAAATTTGCGCAAGAATGCGATTGCCTTCGCCGATGGGCAGCAGGATCGCATCCAGCATTTCGTTGATGCCTTCGATTGCAGTGCGCTCAACGCCTTCGAAGTTACTGGCCTGGCCGCGCTCGCTCAGGCGGCCCTCCTTGGATGCATCCACCAGCCGCATAATCTCATTCAGCAGGCGATCTCCCTTCACGTCGACCGCGAGAGAAATTCCATTGCTTACGTGGCCGTGGGCCGATCCATTCGGCTTCCGGCCTGCACTCACTATTGTCGTCGCCATCTCTTTCTTCCCTTCTTTTGATTTCCGCACTGGCCATGCGGCCGGTTGCGGGTTGATTCAATGTGTATCCGCCGTTGCTGAGGCCGCCTCACTCTTTTCGATAGCTCACGGGTGGCCGCGCACCTGCGGATGGGCTGCAGAGATCGAGTCCGCGACCAACCGCTCGGGATCGAGAATCAGCGCCACCTTTCCGTTGCCCAAAATCGTGGCTCCGGAAATCGTTTGCACATGCCGGTAGACCCGCCCCAGCGACTTGATCATGGTCTGGCAGTTGCCCAGAACGCTGTCCACCACCAGTCCGTAGCGGCCTTCCTCGGTGTCAACCAGCATTACCTGCTCATACGGCGGCGCGACTTCAATCGCTTCAAACTGGTCTCGCAGGCGGATGTACGGCACCACATCGCCGCGAACGTTGATCAGGTGATTTCCGTGGGCTGCGGCAATCTGTTCGTTTGAAATCTCGATGCACTCCAGCGTATTGGCCAGCGGCAGTACAAAATACCCTTTGCCGACCGTCACCAGCAGGCCGTCGATGATGGCCAGGGTTAGCGGCAATCGCAGCGTCACCGTTGTGCCTTCGCCAGGCTTGCTCGATACGTCGATCGAGCCGCGCAGTTTGTCGATATTGCGCCGCACCACGTCAAGCCCAACCCCGCGCCCTGAAATGTCAGAAATCTGTTTGGCCGTCGAGAATCCCGGTTGGAACAGGAGCGCGTAAATCTCTGCTTCTGAAAGCAGCGCGTCCGGGCCAATCAATCCACGCTCAATCGCCTTGGCTCGCACCGCTTCGGCGTCAATCCCGCGGCCATCGTCTGTAACCGAGATCAGCACGCTCGCTCCGGCATGGCGGGCGGTAAGGCGGATCGAAGCCACCGCCGGCTTGCCCCGGGCAGCACGTTCTTTAGGCCCGTCGATGCCGTGGTCCATGCTGTTGCGGACCAGGTGCATCAGCGGATCGTTCAGCTCGTCGATTACCGACTTGTCGAGCTCGGTATCAGCGCCCTCAAGCGAAAGCTCCACATTCTTGCCCAGGCTGCGCGCCAGGTCGTGCACCAGCCGGCGAAACTTTTCAAAGGTCCCGCGAATCGGCATCATGCGCATGTCCATTGAGTTGTCCCGCAGGGCCGACGCCAGCCGTTCAACATCCTCCGCTACGGCGCTCACTTCAGCATCGTCGCGGGTTGCAGCCAGCTCGCTCAGCCGCGCCTGCACCGTCACCAGTTCGCCCACAAGATTCACAAAACAATCCAGCTTGGCCGCCGCCACGCGTATACTGCTGGCAACGTCAGGCGCGTCATACTCGCGGCGCCCTCCCTTTTGCGCGCGCGGTTCCGCAAGAGCCTTCGCCGCAGCTTCCGCATCAATTGCCGCTGGCGCCGGCAGTGTCGCCGAGCTGGTTGGTGGCTCAATTGTCAGTTCGCAGCAGTCTTCTACAAAAATGAACACGTCGCGAATCGCGTCGAATGAGGCCGTGGTTGTCAGCCGAAGATCCCACCCGATATAGCAGCGCTCGGCATCGAGTTCACCCAGCGCGGGAATCGTATCCATGTACACCGTTGCCTCGAGCACTCCCATCTGGCCAAGCTCGCGTATCAGCAACAGAGGATCCGAGCCGCTGCGCATCATTTGCGGCCCTGGTGCAAAATGGATGTTCCATTCGCTTTCCGCTACCTGGACGGCCTGAGGCGCCGGCGCTGCGGCCATCGCGACCGCGGCTACCGGCTCGCTATTTGCGTCTTTCCCGCCGGCGTCGACCATTTGGCGGAGCTGCCCAAGCAATGCGCTGCCAATGCCGCCTTTATCGACAGGCTCGTCGCTGAGCAACGTGCGAATGTAATCGAGTGAACGCAAAGTGAGGTCGATCAGATCTTCGCTGGCGGCCAGACTGCCGTTGCGTACCGCATCGAAGGCATTCTCCAGCTTGTGAGCGAATTCGGCCAAGTGATCGAAGCCGAACATCGAGCCCGAACCCTTGAGCGTATGCAGAGCACGGAAGGCCCGGTTGACCAGGCCCATGTCTTCCCGGTTCCGGTTCAATTCGAGCAGCGTGGACTCGAGATCGACGAGAATCTCTTGAGCTTCCTCGCGAAATGCCTCGCGAAATTGATCAGTGTTCGAGGCCAATGGTGTTCCCCATTTCTTCCTTTGGCGCAATGAAGATTTGAGACAGGTGGATTCCGGCCTCGTCAAATCTCAATTCAAGCTCTGCGTTCCACGGCCCGTCGATATTGAACTCCAGGCCCCTGGCCTTTGCCTGGTTTTTTGCCGCATACAGCACTTGGACTGCGGTCACATCGGCGCTCTCCACCGCGCTCACGTCCACGCGCACTCCCGGTTCCGCCCCTTGACCATCGAGCGCCTCCATCAGCGCTTTCTTCAGTTCCGCGGCAACTGAAATATCAACGCCACCACTCAGCCTGATTGTTTGGGCTTGTTCGCTTCGCTCGGCTGTTATCGCCACCGGAGGCCCCTCCTGCAAGGAACGCATACTTAATCCACCGTGGTACATTCCCCGTCATCATGTCCGTCGCAGATCGGCTTCGCGAAATTGCGGAGCCGCGTTGCGCGACTGCTTGATTCTGGGTTCGGGTCTAAATCAGCCTCAAGTCTGGCCGACTTGTTCCTCTGTCTAACATCGGCTCTAATCGGCAGGAGTTGACCCAATAATTCAGAGGCCATCTTGGAAACTGTTGATGACTGTTTGGGGTGCCTTCTCCTGAAGCTGCAGAGGACTCCCTCGCGCGCCTATGTTGATGCCTGACAGTCTATTGAGAGATTGCTCAGGAGAGTTCTTGCCGTTCGGGAGACGATTGAAAGATGGGAATTGCCACACGGCTTGTTTGCGTGACCACCCAAGCATGCGAGATTCCGATTGGCTTCGGTTAGGGGAAACTAATTAGCGCAGCGACAATCTCTGGTTTTATGTCGCGAACCAGGAGCGCGACCCCCTGGCATCGTTGCCCTCACCGCACCAGCTTCTGCACCACGGCCAGCAACTGGTCAGCATTAAATGGCTTCACAATCCAGCCCGTGGCGCCGGCCTTGCGTCCCGCATCCTTCTTGGCCGGCTGCGATTCGGTCGTCAACATCAGAATGGGCACAAACGCGTATCCCGGCATGACGCGCATGGCCGCAATCATTTGGATCCCATCCATGTTCGGCATGTTCAGATCTGTGATCACCATGTCGAATTTCGATTGCGCGCCCTTCGCCAGACCTTCCCGTCCGTCCGTCGCCTCGCCAACTTCATAACCAGCCTTGCGCAGCGTAAACGAGACCATCTGTCGCACGCTCGCAGAGTCATCCACGGTCAGGATTCGTTTCATATCCGGTCCTCTTGCCGCTCGACACCAAACTCCCGGGCCTCGCGCCTTTCATGAATTCAGAACAACTCCACATCGTTTCCTATCGCCGCCGGCTGCATTGTCGGCATGGGCTCGCCATAGAGCACCGCCCTCAGCACATTGCGCTCCAATTCACACGTATACTCGGCAGAACAGTCCGCCTCAAGCTGCTTCGCATCAAGACTCGCATCGTCGGCTTTCGCACCATTTCGTAGTTCTTCCGCCGCGTGCCCAATCTCTTCAATGGCCTGTTCCATCAGTTTCAGAGACTCTCTCAATCGCCCGGCGATCCGGTCCGCATTCCTGATCTCCTGGCGCAGGCGACTTACGGCTGCCTCCACGCGGATTCCTTGTTCGGCCGCTGTGGCGGCCGCGCTCTGCATCAGCTTCAGCCCCGCGTGGCTTTCCTGCCGGGCCTGGTCAAGGGTCTCAAGGGTTGCCTCGGCGCCGGCGCGGTTGGCCTGCTCGGCAAGAGAAGATGCAGCCAGCAGTTCCGTCATCGCCTTTCCCGAGCGATCGGTCAGCGCACCCCAGGCCGACGATATGCGGCTGATGTTGCGCGCGATTTCAAGAACCGCCGCCGCCTTCGCTCCAAGGTTCCTTGCCTCGATCATCGAATTGAAATTCAGCAGCTGCATCCTGTCTCTCGCGCTGCGCGATCGATCAAGGTACTCTTTCACCAACTGCGACAACGTGTTCAATTCTTCAAGGCAGTGTTCGATAGCCTGGGCATCGCCTTCAGAGTCCCGTTCAAGAAACTCAAAGCGTTCCAGCTGCGCCGCCAGGCTGTTCTCCTGTTCCTGAATCTTTGCTCCAATCGCCAGCACCTGTGAGGATGAGACGCTCATGATGCCCTCCAGGCATTGGTCGATCTGCGCGATCCAGTCCACCGTGGACGTGCGCGCACATTCCATTTGCATTTTTTGGATCCTGAGAATGGCCGCTCGGCGCGCCTGCGTGGATGGTTCCCGCTCCTCGCCGAAATCCGGTTCGCTTAAATTGCTCAGGGCGGCGCGTACGTGCTCAATCTGCTGCCGGCTGATGTCCTGCATCTGAACGGCGGCAACAACCCGCGCAATCCTTTCGCCAATGGCGGATACGCACTCGCGAAACTCAGATGGGATTCGTGCCATTCCGGTGACCGCGCGATCCATTTTGCCGATCGCATCATCCACTTCGGTCTCGATCCCTTTGAAGTCTTTGCGCATACGCTCGATCGAGCGCCCCAGCGCCTGCTTTCTTTGCGCCACGCCCGCCTTACGCTCGTCGGTTTGCCGCCTTACCTTTTCGGCGCCGGAGAGAATCATGCGCGCAAAATCTTCCAGCTCGTGCGCCATGTAAGCGAATCCCTCTCCGGCCTTGCCAAGTCGCGCCACTTCGATACTGGCCACAATGCCCAGCGCCCTGCTTTCGCGCGCCATCGACTGCTGCTCCCGCGTTAGTCCGGCCAGCCTCTCTAACATTCCGGACTCGTTGGTGAATATGTCCGCGATGGTTGAGACCGATTGAATGCGCTCGGCTATGAATTGCCTCGCCGCCACGCTGAGCCGTTGCGCCATGGGCACAATCGACCCGCCGCAGTCGCTTTCAACACAGCTCACAATGCCGGCCGTAAGATCCAGCACCACGCCTACCTGCGCCGCCAGGCCCTCGAACTGTCGCGCGGATGCGCAGATTTCTTCGCTGGAAAGGATTAATGCCTGGTCGATGGATTCCTGCGCGCGAAGAATTCCTGGGTTCCGGCCGGTCTCGGCGGCGTTCGAGGCGGTCTCCAGTGCGGCTGGCATCGTCAGTATTTCTTCCTGGCGGCCACGTATTCGGCAAAGCGCTTGTCCGTTTCCATAATGTGATCGAAGAGCCAGTCCTTGAGATAACTCAGCACTTGCAGCGAGGGCCCGGGCAGTTCTCCGCGTTTGAAGTCCGCTCGCGCTTCAGTGCACCACTTCGCCATTTTTGCGTGTGCGAAGGCATGCTCCAGAGCGAGAGGATAGTCGTATCGTTCAAACAATCTCTCTTCACGGGCGAAGTGGTATTGGGTATAGTCCAGCAGTTCATCGAAAAGATCATCCAGCACTTCTCTACCCAACCCGGACTGCATACCGCCGTAAAGCCTATTCAAAATCTCCACCAGCTTGCGATGATCCGTGTCCACAGCCTCAATTCCAGTAAGGAGCCGGTCGTTCCATGCCATGAAGGTCAAGGCACACATCCTTTCGTTCGCGTGGAAGAAGGAACTCGGCAAGTACAGGCCAACTCTTTCCTCATCTCATTCATCGTCCTTGGCGCGCCGATCATGAATGATGGGAATGTCCTAATTATGTCGGCTGGGGTGCTCAGCCTCGCCGGCTGCATTCTCCGCGTCCCAGCGGCGGCACGGAGCGCGGGATTCTATAATTTTCAAGGCTTTCGTAAAGGAGAACGCTTTTGGTTTT
>Ga0206872_10013_pt1 | contig 71079 bp, 51 predicted proteins | sample Alteio_BWOrgCont_34_FD_152906 | JGI IMG/M metagenome (GOLD analysis project Ga0206872, IMG submission 152906) | Enriched cells from forest soil in Barre Woods Harvard Forest LTER site, Petersham, Massachusetts, United States -... | ecosystem: Environmental > Terrestrial > Soil > Temperate forest >... | reverse complement strand
TCAACTAACTAATCGCGAACCATCCGGAGGCTGATCCTTCGACAAGCTCAGGAGGACGGAATTCTAAAAGATATTTTTTTGAGAACCACGCCGTCGCCATCTCACCCCTGCGGCCCCGGCGGAATAAACGGCGGCGGAGGTGATGGTCGCGCCGGAGGCGGCACAGGCGGATTGATCTCCGGTGTCGTCGGCGTCTGGTAGGATGTAGAGGAATCCTTCGGCGGCAAAAGATGCTCCGGCGTCGATGATTTCCCACCAAACTTGGCCATCAGCTTTTTGAAACCCGCCACCACCGCAACGACCGCCACCACAATCACCTTCTTAAGCGCCAGAATCGTCACAAAGAGATATTTCCAGAGCAGACCCAGCAACCCCAATTTGGCCGCCGCGCCCAATGCCCCGCCCGCTACCAGAGTGGCGAGCCCATACTCGGCGATCTTATCGATCTTGGGATCGAAATCGGCGTAGGTATTGCCCGCTTGGAAATCGACCATCGAAAGCACTTCCGGTATTTTCTTGTCGATCATCGGAAAGTCGTCCATTCCGGCAATCGCGTTGAGGACAAGCACCCCGCGCCTGCCCAGGATGCGAATGTTGTAGTTGAGCGTATCCTGCGAAGCACCGTCCACCTTCAACTCCTTGGCCCAGTAAAGCTTGTGGGTGGCTTTGTCATACCGGGGCGGCGCAGCCCATCCGATCAACTCCATGGCAGGGTATCCCTCCTTCACCCGCTCGGTGCTGCCCTCGTGCACCTCCTGCTTCATTTGCTTGAGCAAATCGGTGTAGTTGATTTTGTCGGCGTCGTCGTCTTTGACATACCCCCCCGCCTCATACGCAATTTCAATTCCCCAACCGTTCGGGTCGAGCGGTCCCACGTCGGCCGGGAAAATCATGCCGAGATTCTTGGAGCCGGGCGGATTGCCCCATAAATCGTGGAGCACTTTTTCTGAATCCTTGGGATCCAGGTAACGAAAATTATCCGTCAGCGTGATCTTGGCCAGGCCATCCTTCAGCGTGATCACTCCCGTCTTCCATTGCAGCGAAGCTGCGGTCGCGGCCATGGAATCGGCACTCGCTTTCGGCGCGGGATCGTCCGCACGTAAAAGTAGACCGGCGAAAAGGCACAGAGTGAGACTTACGAATCCCCGCATGATGTTTTTGGCGATCACAATTTTCTCCTGTATCTCCTTGCTAGCCCCCGGATGGCGAATGTCAAAAGTTACAACTCGAGACCTCTGCAAAACTCACGATTTTAAAAACGCCGTCATCCTGAGCGAAGGCGAGACAACCGATCTCCTTTAATCGGGAGATTCACCCGAGCCGCAGTCGAAGGACCTATGTTGCCTCCGGGAAAAATCTTCGCGATCACCAAAGGCACCCCCGACTTCAAATGGCACGTTCACCCTCGTTACCCCTGCCAAAGACCTGCCTTTGCTCTACGATCACGCTGGTCAAACGATTTTGCCGAGGTCTCTTTCAGGGCTTAGCATCAATCAGTGTTAGAGCTAAACGCAACGTTCTGCGCGTGGACGGCCTTACAAAGATCCAGCACATCCATCACGCGCTGATGGCGGGCGCTGGGCGCTGGCTGTATGATTACGGGTCGATCCGGAGCGTCGGCCAGTACCGCCTTTAGCCGTGCCGTCGTTTCCGGCAGTTGATGATTAGCAGGCGCGTCCATCGACGTACCGTTGAAAATCACCTGTCCATCGGCGGCGATCTCTAAGGTAACCGGAACTTTGCCAGCGGGCCCCTCACCACGTCCGGGCAGTTGTGTCGCAATCGTCTTCTCTGATTTCTGAGCTCCAGCTGCAACCATGAAAAAGAGGAGCAGCACAAATAAAACATCCAACATTGGCGCGATCTGGAAACCAAACTCACCATCATTCTGATTACTGGTCATTGAAGACTCCTTAAGTTCGAAATTTATTGTCTCAACTTGTCTTTGATCGAATGTCCGCTACGAATTTAAAGGTAGCTTACGTCGCAATCGATACAATCCACTTTATGAGCACAAAATTTCCCCGCACCCCTTACGACACCGTCAAGGGCCTCGCTTACTTCCCCCGGATGCTCGACAAAATCCGCATCCACGCCGCCGGAGAGTTGCCGGAACTTTACCTTCCGCACCTCGGCAGCGGATTCGACGGACGTTGCCTCAACTTTCTCCACGTCAAATACGACGCCCTGCGCGAGCGAGTTCTCGCCGGTGGAACGGACGAGGAAATTCTCGAGTGGTGCTACGAAAACGGCAAGCGCCCTACCGATGAGGAAGTCGAAACCTGGACCGGCTTCATGCAAAAGCGCGGTTGGCGCGACGAAGCCAGCGAGCGCATCGTCTTCCGCCTGAAAGAAGCCGGCATCGAACATCGCGACAAGGAAGCCGTCACCATGTTCGACTTCATCGACCTCGACGAAGGTCGCACCCCGCCCGATTTCAAAAAGTGGGAACCGCCCCGCATCGCCTGATCATTGCACCCCTGCCTTCCCTTCATCAGCCTTCATGTTCCTCCTGTCCAGATCCCGTTAGTCCCATTCCCTTTCCTGTATTTCCTGTCTTCATGTTTTCCTGTTAAAAATTCCGTAATTCCGTTAATTCCGTCAAAATCTTCCCCCTGCCTTCTCCCAATCCTGTAAATCTTGTTAATCCTGTCAAAAACCTTCCCTTCATCCGCCTTCATATCCGTTCTGTCTAAATTCCGTTAATTCCGTTTGTCTTCCGTAATTCCGTCAAAAACTCACCCCCATGCTCATCCAACCCAACGATCGAATCCTCTTCACCGGCGACAGCATCACCGACTGCGGCCGCAACCGCGAAGACGCCCAGAACCTCGGCATCGGCTACGTCGCCTTCGTCGCCGCCCGCCTGCAGGCCTATCTCTCCTCGCCGGAACTCCAAATCTTCAACCGCGGCATCAGCGGAAACCGCGCGGGCGACCTGCTCGATCGCGTTGACGCCGATCTCCTCGCCCTCAAGCCCACCGTCGTCTCCATCCTCATTGGCATCAACGACGTCTGGCGCCGCTTCGACAGCAACAGTCCGACCACCGCCGAGACCTTCGAGAAAAACTACCGCGCCGTCCTCGAGAAAATTGAAACTCAACTTGAGGCCCGCGTCGTCCTGCTCGAGCCCTTCCTGCTCCACGTGCCCGAGGACCGCTACGCGTGGCGCGAAGACCTCAATCCCAAGATCGACGTCGTGCGCAAACTCGCGATCGAATTCGGCGCGGAACTCATCCCGCTCGACGGTCTCTTCGCCAAGATGGCCACCCAGGCTCCCGCCGCCTATTGGGCCCACGACGGTGTCCATCCCACCGCGGCGGGAGCCGCCCTCATCGCCGAGGCCTGGCTCGAAAACGCGGATTTGTCGTAGTCACGATGATTCTCTACAGCTACATCGACAGTGCGCTGGGCCAACTTCTTGTGGCCAGTCAGGACGATAAACTGACCGGTCTCTATTTCAAGGGACGTCACCACGCGCAAATCGTCTCCACCTGGATCAGGCAGGACGATGTTGAGATTTTCGCGCAAACCGAACAGCAACTCGACGAGTACGCCTCCGGGCATAGAAAAGATTTCGATCTTCCGACATCTCTCAGCGGCACGCCATTTCGAATGCAGGTCTGGAAAGAAATCGCGACCATTCCCTACGGCCAGACCATCACCTACAGCGAAATCGCGCAAAGGCTCGGCAAACCCGATGCCGTTCGCGCCGTAGGAACCGCCACCGGCGCAAATCCCCTCTCCATCATCATTCCCTGCCACCGCGTCGTTGGAAAATGCGGAACTCTCACCGCTTACGCCGGTGGTCCGGTCCGCAAAACCGCTCTCCTCGATTTCGAAGCCGGCAAAATCGAAACCCTCCACGCCGAGGCCCTCGAGTAGTCTCCATGGACATGGAGGGGCAGCCTCCGGCCTGCCCCCATTCCCCCTCGTTCCCTCCCTTCGTTCCAAATTTCATCTGGAAACACCCAAAGAAGAAAAGGCAGGCCGAACTGATCCTTCGACAAGCTCAGGATGACTAAAGATAAATGTGAGAGTTTCGCAGATATCTCTGAAAGGGCGATCTATCAGCCCAGCCACTCAATCCGGCCATCATCCAGCTTATAAATTCCGCCCACCACCATCAACTTCTTCTCGGAAACGTATTGGCTAAGAATGGGCGATGCCGCTTTGAGATTCTCCACATTACGCAAAACATTCTCACGAATCGCATTGGCCAACAGGTCCCCCGATTTCGCCATCGCCGCCTTCACCGCCGGTTCGATATGCTCCACCAATTCCGGCAAATGCCCCGGCAACTCTGCCCCCTTCACCGCCTTGATCGCCGCATCCACCGCACCGCATTTGTCGTGCCCCAGCACCACCAGCAACGTCGTCCCCAGGAACTTGACCGTGTACTCAAAACTCGCGAGCCCATCCGTGTCCATAAAGTTTCCCGCCACCCGAACGACAAACAAATCACCCCGTGCAGTATCAAACGCATACTCCGGTGCGATGCGCGAATCCGCGCAGCTCAAGACTCCCGCGAACGGATTCTGCCCGCCAACCAGCGCCTCGCGTTCCGCCACAAAGTCATGCCTCTTCGCGACTCCCTCGACATAACGCGCATTGCCTTTTTTCAAGCGAGCCAGCGCCTCTCCGGGCGACAGAACATTCTGCGGCTTCGGCGTTTCTCCGGCCGCAAAAAGATCGCGTCCCGGAACGGCCAGCGCCATCCCCGCGCCACCGACAAGTTTAAGAAAGTTGCGCCGCGAATAAATCGGCGAATGGTTCAATGAAGGATTTCCGCAAATGTTGCACATACTGTTAGTCCCCTTTTTGTTGTTTCTTTTTCAATTCAAAAGTCTTGGCCACGCAAAGAAATTCGTAAACGCCATGTAGACGGGCAAAGTAATAACCCTCTATGCCATCGAGAAAGCCTCGTTGCCAGATATATATATATAAGAACCGCAACGTCGAACGGAAAGGAAGCCGATGCGAAAGCAGCTTGAGCCTCCGCCGAAATCCCACCTCCTCATGCTGCAGCGCCGTTGACGCCCCTGCGCGCAGATAACGCTCCAGCGCCACCCGCGCCTCCCAGTTCGAGTAGCGATTATGCTTCTCCACAAACACCTCGACCGATGGAAACGCAAAATGATTCATCTCCGTTTTCAACCGCCCCGTCTCGCCCTGGACAATGACATGCTCATGCACTTCATTGTCCCCACTCGCCGTATCAACCGAGGTCAGTTGCTCATAACGGCCCAGTCGGTGCTGAAAAAGTCGCAGGTTCCAATTCGGATAATAGGCGTGCCGCAGCCACTTCCCCATGAAATGAAAACGGCGATTGAGCCAGTAGCCCACCACCTTCGATTCAGCGTTCGCCACGACGTCCGCAAACTCCTTTTCCGCATCCGGCGTCAACTCCTCATCCGCATCCAGTATAAAAACCCAAGGATGCCGAAAAGACAGACTCTCCAGCGCCCAATTTTTCTTCTTCGGCCAAGTCCCGTTGAATTCAAATTGCACCACCTGCGCGCCATATGAGCGCGCAATCGCCGCCGAATCATCCGTGCTCTGAGAATCGACCACAAAAATCTCATCCGCCCACCGAATCGAATCCAGGCAGCGCGGCAAATTCCCCGCCTCGTTGCGGATCGGAATCAAAACGCTGATCGGAACCTTTTCGCTCATCTCGGTCCCCGTAAATTACACACCCCCGCTCCCTTGGCACGATGATACTCGATTTATAAACCTGTCCCCTTCCCCATCCTCTTAATCATATTAATCCCATTCAAAATTCCCCAGCCTTCCTCCCCAAAGAAATTCCGTTAATTCCGTCAAAACTCCTCCCCTCTGCAGTCCTCTGTGCAAAACCCTCTCTCCCCAATTTCGTTAATTTGGAAAATTTGCTAATTCCGTAATTCTGCTTCCCCTCCCCTAATCCTGTAAATCTTGTTAATCCCGTCAAAAATTCCCCCGCCTTCTCTCATGTCCTTCATGTCCCTCCTGTCTAAATTCCGTTATTCTTTTCTCCTCCCATCCGCTAAACTCAAATCGTGCCCACGTTCTACGAAATCCTCGCAGCAGCCGCGACGACCGACGAACCCGTAGCCCTCGGCATCATCACGCACGTCAAAGGCTCCAGCCCGCAAAAAGTCGGCGCCAAGGCCCTCTTCTACGCCGACGGACGCATCGCAGGAACCATGGGCGGCGGCTGCCTCGAAGCCGAAATCCAGGACCGCGCCCGGCAATCGCTCATCACCGGTAAGCCGGAAACCTTCGACCTCGTTCTCGACCACGATTTTGGCTGGGACGACGGCCTTATCTGCGGCGGACGCGTCGGCGGCGTCATCCTCCCCCGCATCCATTCCGCCGCGCCGATCTGGACCGAATTGGCCCGCCGCCAGCACTCCATGACGTGGGGCATCACGGACGATTTCAAAATCAACTGGGCCGATCCCACCTCCACAGGACGCTACCGCGAAACCGTCACTCCGCCCTGCGCTCTCTGGATTGCCGGGGCCGGACACATCGCGCAAGCCGTCGCCCCCATGGCCCTCGCGCTCGATTTCACCGTCACTGTCTTCGACGACCGCCCCGCGCTCGCCAATAAGGAAATCTTCCCCGGCGTCACCCTCCGCGTCGGCGACTGGGAAAAAACGCTCACCGAATCGCTCGTCGCCCCCAGCACCTTCGGCCTCATCGTCACCCGCGGCCATCGCCACGACGCCCTCGTCCTCCGCCATTGGATCACGCGCGACTTCGCGTTCCTCGGCATGATCGGCAGCAAGCGCAAGGCCCGCACCATCAAGGAACATTTCTTCGCCGAAAAAATCGGCACCGAGGCGGCGCTCGAAAAGCTAGCCTGCCCCGTCGGCGTCAACATCGCCGCCACCTCCGTCCCCGAAATCGCCGTCAGCATCCTGGCCCAATACATCGACCAACGCGCCCTCTTCCTGGAGGGTCAGCCTCCGGCCTGACCCATTTCTGCGCCTTTCTTCCAAGGTAGCCGTTGACCTCCGGGCAACGGTCCCCGGTAGCCGCCGAGCTGTCCCTAGCGGCGGATGCCTTCCTCCCCTTCCGCCATCCCAAGCGTGCAGGCCCACGGTTGACACCTGCTAACGCCCGCTTACGCTCCGCTCCACTCAGCACAACGTCCAAAGCAGTTTCCTCTCAGGAAAAAAACTCCCATGACCGATCTATCACCCGCACAACAAGCCATGATCGACTTGTTCCAGAAACACATGGAGGCGGAACTGGCAGGCGACCTTGACACCACCATGGCCACGATGACGGACGCCCCCCATCTCAATCATGTCCCGGTCATGGCCGGCGGAGTGGGCCGCGAGGGCGTGCGCGCTTTCTACCGCAATCATCTCGTCGGCAAGTTCATGCCGCCCGATGTGAAGATAACGAACGTGTCGCGTACCGTGGGGCACGATCAATTGGTGGAGGAACTCGTGCTCAGCTTCACCCACACGCAACCCATCGATTGGCTCCTGCCGGGCGTGCCGCCCACGGGAAAGAAAGTGGAGATGGCCGTTGTCGTCATCGTCGGATTCAAGGACGGAAAAATCTCCCACGAACACATTTACTGGGACCAGGCCGGAGTGCTACTGCAAGTCGGCCTGCTCAATCCCACCGGCCTCCCCGTAACCGGCCCCGAAAGCGCCCGCAAAGTCCTCGATCCCCAATTGCCCCCGCGTCAGATTCCTTTCCCCTAATGTAGCGGCGGTCTATGACCGCCGTCCCCCTCCGTGGTAGCCGCCGCATTCCTGCGCGAAGCGCAATATCTTTTTGGGAAACCAATTAGAATAGGCCGGGGGCCAATCCCTAGCGGCGGATGCCTTCCTCCCCCTTCCCCTCGTTCCCAAACTCCTTCACGCGTGCGTGTTTGGGAACGCCCTTGTCCGCGTAACTCCATTGCTCCCCTGCCCCGTCCAACCTAAAAACTCGCCTTCAAAACGCCGTCACCCGCGCAGCAACGCCGCCGTTTCCCATTATCCCGAAGGGATTAAATCATATAGCCCAGGGTTGCGAGGAACGAGCTACCCTGGGTCAATGAAGCCCCTCCAACTCTGAAGGAGTTGAATCGGAAGGCATGTCTAAAAACGTAGACACCACTGCGCCCCCGTCGCATCTTGGTTCATGGTCGTCGCAACTCGCACCTTCATCTTAGGGTTGATAATCCTTACCTCAGCCAGAGCTGAAGACGTTTCGGATACCTCCCCAATACCCGACACCGCACTTTCCCCGGATAAGCGTTATGGCGTCACGGTTCCACCTTCCTTCACGGACGCCGATGCCTACAGCGAAGCGAATAACATCGTAGACGTAAAATCTAAGCATGTGCTCGGCTACATTAACGCACCGACGGCTTACGCGCGCATGAACCACTCCGACCTTCTCCCGGCCTGGTGGTCAACCAATGACGGCTACCTACTTTGGCAGGTGTACGGAAAGTGGGGCATGGACACGCAAATGCTGGTGTGCCTGAAAAGCGGCGAAATTCAGTGGGAACTCGACGTCATAAAAGTATTGCAACGGGAAATTCTCACGCGTACTGAAGCGACGGATACAAAGAAATTTCTCGCGGCCAAAAAGAAGAATTGGGGATCCGGTTCGGCTTATCCTGAAACATTCGTCATAGATTCCCAGGCAAAGGGAGCCAATAAAGGGCCGCTGACTTTTCCGGTTCAATTTGATGTTTTTCTTACATCGGATTGTAAGGGCGTCGGACGAGAGCCTGCTTTGGATTCAAGCATGGAAGCGACGCTTGGGGAGGACGGTGAAATCAAGATCACCGGCTTTCGCATGGGTAGGAACCGGGCAGCACCGTGGTACGAAGTTCAACGTGCGGGCTCCCAGTAGCTTCCCCCTCGTTCCCAAGTTGCACTTGGGAACGCACTTGTCGGCGAAGCTGCGCTTCACCAGCATGGCCTTGATGCAAAGTTGCTATCGCGTGAAATTTCCTGACGGCAAAGGCAGCAACGAAGTTGCGGGGACAAGGGCATTCCCAAGTGCAACTTGGGAACGAGGAAAATAATCGGTGATCGTAGACCGGTCGCCACAGGCTGCACCGTCGCGAGGGCTCACGATGGTTACCTCGGAGGGAAGACATCCGCCGCTAGGGACAGCGGCGGCTACCACGGAGGTGCGGGGGGGACTGCGGAGGATGGGTCAGGCCGGAGGCTGACCCTCCAATAAGTACGGCGGCTATCTGCGGGTTTGGGCGGCTTTGGCGAAGAAGTCGGCGAAGATGGCGTCGCGGTCGAGTTGGCGGGCGATGTGGATTGTGCGTCGGTGGGGATCGAGTTGCCAGGTGAAGTCGTCCTTGAGCACCGGGCTGGGTTGCTCGTCGGTTTTTACCCAATCGGGGTTGATCATCCAGGCGCTGGCGGAGATGTCCCAGACGTTTTTCGACCAGCCAGGGGGATTGCCTTTGTAGTCGCGGACGATGTTGGTGAGGTAAGCGCCGAGTTTGCTGTGAGGAGCGAGTTGCTGTTCAAGTTCGGCGACAGTGGTGATCAAATGCGAGGTGACGGGGTAGCAGGGGAGCAGGACGAGCGGGACGTTGGAATCGAGCAGCACACGGGAGGCGTGGATGTCCTGCTCGAGGTTGAACTCGCGCGTGTGCGGCCAATAGGGAGCTTGGCCCCCGAGCCAGACGACGACGATTTTCTCGGCGATTTTCGGTTCCAAGAGCAGGGCCGAGGCGACGTTGGTCGGGGCGGCGATGGCGAGGACGTAGAGTTTTTCGCCCGGCACTTTCATGGCGCGCTGGACCAAATCGAGTGCGGCGGGACTTTCCACGGGCTGGCTGGCTCCCGAAATGAATTGCGTGCTGCCGCGAAAGACTTTGGGCGGTTGCGGCGTGGGGACCAATTCCAGGACCCGCAGGATTTCCTCGTAACTTTTTTCCATGCCATCGACCGGGCTGGTGGAGCGGTCGTTGCAATAGGGGAGGAAGAATGGCGCGGCGTAAACGGCCTCGAGGTTGATTCGGTCCGGCGACATGAGCAGATGCGCGAGCGCAAATTGATCATCGACTTCGTTGTAGGTGTCGGTATCGAGAACGACGCGGACGGGATAGGAGGCTGGGAGGATCATTTGTTTTTGAGTTAGGATGGCGGCGTTTTTATTGCACTTTTTCGACGATGAGGAGGTCGCTTACTTCCAGAACATTTTTGTGATCGGTCGAGGAGTCGTTGATCCCGACGGAAACGGCGCCAATTTCGGCAAGTACAAGGCTGCCATTTCCCTTGTCATCAGCGTTTTGAGAGGGCTCGAAGGCGGACATGGACACGAAAGTGACGTGCCATTTTCCATCGCTGGGAATTACGGGTTGGGCGGTCATGTAGCTTCCACCGATCGTCTTGTAGAGCATCATCCGCACGGTTGCGGGGGACTGCACGCGCGCGCGGAGAAGAAATCCCGAGGCATCCACCAAGGCGTCCGGTTTCAATTTTAATTTGGGATAGACCCACGGATCGCCGGGCTTGAATTCCACCGATAGTTTCCATCCGGCTGGGTCATCCTTCTCCATTTTCATGGTGCCGACGGGGGTGATGTGGTCCGTCCACAGGGAGAGATCGGCGACGTCGAGGCGTTCTGTTTGCGGATAGAATTTTAAGTAGTCGGCGAGTTGGCCTTCCACGACAACAGGAATAGCGAGGGGACTGACATGGCTGCCGTCGGCATATTCGCCGGTGACGGTGATGGGCAGGGTTTCCGGCGAGGTCCATTTTCCACGGGCATCGACGGTCCAGTTGACTTCGGTCACGACCTCGGGAGCGACATCGACGGTTTGTTCGCGGAGTTTGGCTTGCGCAGGCGTTTCGCCGGGGAGCGCCAAGCGCAAGGTCAGCTTTTGCGCGTCGGTGGAAAGATTATGTACCCGGACTTTGATATTGAGCGCGGCGGCCGCGTCCTGGTTTACGATGTACCGCACGGTGGTGTAGGCCTCTTGCACGGGATCGAGGATGTACTGAAGGACGATGGGGCCAGCGGTGACGGGCGCCCCGATGCTTTTGCGGCTGGACTCGAGGAGCGACATGGCAGTGGTATCGCGGTTGATGGTGCCATCGTCGGTCCAGACGTAGACCATGCCGTCGGGGATTGGGATGGAGCCGTCCGCGTTGGGTTTTAATTCTCGACCGTCGATTCCCTCGATTTTTTTCGCTTTGATTGGAAGGGAAACGGACGCATCCGGCTTGACCTCGTCGGTGTAGAGGATGACAACGTGCTCGCTGGTCTCGGTTTCATTTTTTCCCGCATCGGCGAAGACACGGGCGCGGAGAATCGATTTATCGGTGACGGACAGATCGCCGATGTAAGTCTTTCCGGAAAGAGCACGAATGTTTTGCACATAGGCGGCCATCGGGGCGAGCGGCGTCACGTCTTTACCCAGCAACGAAAAACTTTCGACGCCGCGTTCCTCGTAAAACGCGAGGCAGAAGGGATTGTAATGGATCACGCCACAAGCCTTGGCCTCGACGCCTTTCATGGTGATTTCGAGCGCGCTTTTTTGGCCCTGTTCGAGTTGGGGCCGACCGCCGGCCTTGGGCCAGGACCAACCGCATTCGGAGATCCAGAGCGGCATACCTTCCTTCCCGCTTTCCTTGAGCCAGGCACGGTACACCGTGATTAACCGCTCCATTTTTGTCGCAGGCTTGTAGTCGTGAAGACTGACGAAATCGACGTCGTCAAGCATGCCGTTCAGGGCGCAGAATTTGTGGAAATCGCCGGGGTCTCCCCCGACAAAAACGCCGCCGCCCATCGGTTCTGTGACGCCGTGGGTCTGCAAGGCGTAGCGCATCGCCTTGACGAGGGTGACGTATTGATCCGCGGGTAAATGCGAACCGAAGCCTCCCTCCGGTTCGTTCCATACTTCGAGACCGCCCCAGGTGGCCTTGAATTTGTCATGGATCACGGGCCAGGCTTTGCTTAATTCGACGAGGTTTTGCGGATAGGATGACTTGACCGGAAAAGGGCCGGCGGCGGCTCCCGGACTATGAAACATTTCCAGGACCTTCATCCCGTTTCGCTCATAAATTTGGCGCAGGGCCCAGGCGTGGTCGGTCTCCTCCCAGTTCCATATCCCGGGCGAAGGCTCGACTTGGTTCCAGTTGATCCGCTCGCGGGCCATGGGAATCCCGGAGCGCTTGAGGTCCGCGACCATGACTTCTCGCATGGCTGGCCGGCGATCCAGCCAATTCAGAACCGCATCAATTCCGAAAAAGTCATCCATCGCACCGGTATGCGCTTCCTGGGAAATGATCCCGAACGATTGATTGGCGAGCGCAATTTCGTAATAGCCGCGCGGGAGCGTCACCGTTGCGGACACCTTGCCGCCGGAGATGGAGGCGTCTCCTTCGTTGACGAGTTTACCGGTATAATCGGTGATCCGGTATTTTTCCGACGCCAGGGCTGCCGCCTGATTTTGCATGTCCCAGACAAATTGAGCGGGCGTTTCCGGTGTGATGAAAAAGGAGGTCGGATTTTCGGGGACGAGTTGTTGTCCGTGGGCGGCCAGCATGGCCAATACGAATAAGAACATCATCGGAAAAGCGCGCCATCTAATCCTAGGAATAGGAGGAGGAACATCCGCTGCTTCGTTGTCCTGACTTGGGGAAGCACAGCTTCGCCGACAAGTGCGTTCCCAAGTACAACTTGGGAACGAGGAACTATCGCGAAATTTATAGAGGTACATGGTACTAGTTGGAATTGGGTTTATCGACCAGTAATGACATCAAGACCTTGGCGTAGAGTCGTTGACCGAAGTCGTTGGGGTGATTGATGCCGTTGCCGGTGAAATCCAGATACCGTTTGTTCTTCATCATGTCGGTCCAAAGCTGGGTCATGTCGGCCATCGCCACGCCCGGGCCGACCAGCGGCTTCAAGGCATCGCGATAGGGGATGAATTGATCGACGGGCGACCAGTTCCATTCGGGATTGGGGAGAATGGAGGAGACGACGATGAATTCGGTATCCGGCAATGCCGCTTTTACACCGTCGATGATGCCTTTGACATTCTTGGCATAGAGGGCGGGGTTGTGACCGTCCGAGTCATTCATCCCGAACGCGATGATGACGAGATCGGGCTTGGTGGCGATGGTGTCAGGAAGTTTGTCGACACCGCCGTTGGCCCAGGTGCCACCCCGCGCCAAGTTCGTGACCGAGATCGTTCCTCCGTAAGCTTGCTTCAAACCGAGTCCCATGAGAGGAACGAAGCCGGGCATGAAAGGCGCCGTCCGGTTGGAGGCATTGGCCCCGGTGGCGATGCTGTCACCCGTGACGCAGATGTTCAAACCGGCGCCGCTCTTGAGCTTGGCGATGGTCTTGGGAAGGAGATCGGCGGCGAATTGGGGCGTATATCCGGTCCACGGCTCATCGCGGATATAGTCGACCTCGACTTGAATGGTGCGGAACCAGCCTTCGTTGTAGAGGAGATAAATATTCGGGTCGTCGGATTTATGCGCGACGGAATGAGGGTCGCCCTTTTGCTTATAAAGATCGGCGCGATTGATCGAAGGAATGCGTGAATTGGGAGTGAGCACCAGATGGCGTTGCGCCGTATCCACAGTATAATCCTGGCCTTCGACATATTCGGTTTTACCATCGGAACTGTGGACACTGAGGATCTTTTTCGGCGTAAACAGAAGCGTGCCGTAAATCGGATCGGCATCGTTTTCCTTGATGAAGGAGACGGATTCGCCGTAGGCGGTATCGCTCTTCCAAAAGGGATCGAAGAGATGAGCCTGATCGAGAGGGTACTTGCTTTCGGAGAGATCGACAGGCAGGGGAGGCGGAACGGGTGTGGCCGGGGCGGGAGTGGCGTTGGTCGTCTGGGACTGCGCCAGGACGCACGCGAACAGGAAGAGGCTACCTAGAGCGCCCGCGGCGAGCGTTTGTTTTGTTCTTAGGGATGTATTCATGATTTTATAATCGGTTGGCGGGTTCGATTTGACTCTTGAGCGTCTCAAGAGGAGGTAAAGGAGACACGGCATCGGGAAGTACGCTTTCGTCGAGGTTCTGATGATTGACCACCGCGCCGTTATCAAGCGGATTGGCCTTTTCCTGGCGTAACCGGCGAAAGAGATCGATCGTATCCGTGATGCCACCCCAGGTGAACCAGACTCCGATGATCACGGCCATAGCAACAGGGATAATAATCGAAACGACATGCCAGAATCCGGACCAGACCTCCGTCGGCCACGGCGCGACCATGTTCCAAAGGGTCCCGACGATCATGATGAGGCAGAAAACCATGGTCCAAGCAAAGAGACCTCCGGCTATCCATTTATCACCCAGCGTGAAATTTTCGTCATACCCGATGATCCTGCCCCAGGTGATTCTCCCGTCCCTGGGTGCTGCATCCTGGTCGCCGACTTCCCCCCTGATCGCCGCATAAGCACCGCGATGGAGCATGCGCTCGAGATTGAAATCCTCCCGGCAGGTCAACAGTGAAACGACGAGGTAGGTCAGCAGGGCGATGAGCGAGGCAAAAAAGAAAACCTGCGTTCCATTTAAAAAGAATTGAGGATCGACCAGGCGCGCGACGATGCCCGCGAGGGAAAGAAAAGAGCCGCTCAAGGCCCCGGCCCACGCGCCTGCGGATGTGCCTTTTTTCCAATAAAGTCCACCGATGATTGCCGCGCCCGCCCCGGCCACGTAGATGCTGGTGGTAATGTTCCACCACATGAAAATGTAATCGGTGGGCGGAAACAGACTGCCGAAAATAAACGCGAAGACGGCGACTCCCGTCATGGAGAAGCGGAGGAGCCGGATATGCTGTTCCGGGGTGAGTGGTTTTTTCCGCACGGGCAAAATGACGTCCTGGATAAAAAGGCTGCCCCAGGAATGAAGATGGGTGGAGTCACCGCCGAAAATGCCCAAGAGCAGGATGGCGCAGAGAGCCCCCTTCAGGCCCGTCGGCAGTAAATGGACGACGGCGATCGGGATGGTCATTTGTTCCCGGGTCTGGGGATTGGCAATGGTGGCGAGATCGGCCTGGACCTGGGCCGCCTGCGCGGCGAAATGGGGATGGTGAAGATAGGTCATGCCGCAGACGGCCAGGAGCGTGACCACGGCCATTTTGCCCAATTCGCGCCATCGACCCAGGATTCCACCCATGCGTCCCTCGTGAGCGGTCAAGGGGGCCGATTGATATGAACTCTGGTTTTGCCAGGCCATGGTTCCATAGACGTAGGCCAAGAAACCCATGAGGACGTACCAAATATTAAAATCCTTCAGCCCCATGGAATCCACCGGGTTCAAGAGCGATTGATGAACGGGCTGGCTCTCCAGGACGGAATTGATCTCCGGCCAACTGAACATCGACAACAAACCGAAAATAAGCGCCAGATAGAGAACCTGGGAAACGATGCCCTCCGCGCAATTGGTCATCATGATGGTGATGAGACCACCCGTCAGCGTGATGAAAAGGTTGATCGCCAAAAAGAGTCCCATGAGGGGAATGAAGGTTGGAATTGTCGTTCCATACAGATGCAATTCCGTCGGAAATCCGAGGAAATAGACCAGAAACCGCGCGCCGACAGCCGGGACGATGCCGAAATTGAGGATCCCGGCCAGAAAACCCAAGCCGCCCGCAAAGAGGCGAAAGGTCTTGCTGTAGCGGATCTCGAAAAACTGGCCGAGCGTCATGGCCCGGGTCTCGCGGTAGCGGTAGACCACGAATCCTGAAATCACAACAGCCAGGGAGACCGGGGCAAGCAGCCAATTCCACCAAGTGTTCGTAAAACCCGCCTGGGCGATAAGCTCGAACGTGGCGACGAAGACGACGGCACCCGCCTGCATTTCACCCTTGGCGACGGCCAGAAGATACCGGCGGGCCACGCGACCGGCGGACATGAAGTCCGCCACGCTCTTCATATACTGCTGGGTGTAGAGCCCAATGCCCAGAACCAGAAGGAGCGAGCCGGCCACTAAAATCCAGTCGAGAAGTTGCATGTAAAAATGGACCTATCGGCGACTCAATTCTTGATGCCCATCCAGTTCTCCAAGTCAGGGTGCAGTTGCGGCCTGATGAAGGGTGTAAGCTTGTGCGTGGATGGCACGGGCCGCATCCACCATCGGTTGATAGGGCGTGTCCGCGACATCGACGAAGCCGCAGTTATAGTTTTCACCATCGTAATTTCGCCCTGTCACCGGCTCATCGATGAACTGGAACCATTGCGCACCGACAAAAGCGGGTTGGGCGAGAAGGGACTTGATATAGTCGGTATATTTCGCCGCGCGATCAGCCTGATCGATGCACCGGGTATCGGTCCCGTTTCCGTAGCCAAACATTCCGCCACCCTGGACGCCAAAGTGGTATTCGCTGACGATGCAGGGCTTGCCGAGTGTCGCGGTGAACGACCAGAGCTCCGGTTTCAGCGTGTAGGTATAGATATTGAACGAAACAACATCAACGCCTCCATCCTGGGCAACGCCCTTGATGACTTCCGGCGAGGAGAACGAAAAACGGCAGCCCAGGTAGAGGTGATTGGGATCGTATTTCTTGATGATGCTCTTGATCGTGGAGGCGTACTTGGCGGCGTATGCCTGAGTGAAGGCGCCCATATCGGCAATCAATTCGTCTTTAGGCGCGGCTGGCACCTTGTAGGGTGTTAGGAAGGTGTCCCAGGAATCGAACGTCGTCCCCCATGCCGTATTGAGTTTGTCGATGGTCCCATACTTGGTCTGCATCTGGGATTGGAAGGCGATCTTTGACGGCTGAGTCGGGCTGGCGGCCAGGACGCCAATCGCCAAGGTATATCGATTTTGGACGGTGATGAGATTGTCAGCCCACTCGGGATAGGCCTGCGACCACTTGATTTCATTGTCGCAGTAGTAGCCGAGGCACCAGGGATCGCTGACCATCTTGGGCGTTATGACTTCCTTGATACGATCCTCCGTGGCGGTGGGAAAACCGGGATCATACGGATCAGGCACATGGTCGGGGCCGACTCGCGTGGGAGACTTGCTCGTGAGCGTGACGGTGTAGGGGAGTTTGTCCTCGGCCTGCAGGGAACCGGGCCGGTTATCGGACCAGTTGGCAATAGTGTTGAAGCCCCAAGACTGCATGCGCTTGAGAGCTTGCGCATTCCAACCGGGGATAAAATCTCCTGTTCCATATGTGGTCCCATATTTCTTGTCGACGTTGGCCCCGTAAAAATCATAGCTGGTAAAAGGGCCTCCCTTGAAGGGGCCGTACTGGAAGCTACTGGTCCCGGCGTGGGCGTCGTCGGGGAGCGTCTGGAACATGTATTCACGGCCCTGGGTCGTGGTCCCGATGTCCGTCTTAGTTCCTCCCGGCCACATGCAGTTGAATCCAAAGGAGAGAAACAAATCTCCGTTCGGCGCGACCAACCACCATTTTCCATTCCGATTGACGGCCTGAAAGAAACCGGGCGCGGGTGAAACTTTTTCACCGCTGGTCCAGGCGCCATATTCATCGCGATCCGCGATCGTTGGATGCGCAGCGATGTCTTGATTCTCACTGACGAGCCGCGCGGCCAGATCGGAAGCTGCGGTGATCTTGCCGGGCCAGGTCGCATGGGTGAATTGACCGAATTGATCGATAATCCCCGTGTAGAGGGCCTGGGTGGGCGAGGGTTTGTATAAGAGGATACTCTTAATGTTAATGATTACCGGATCCACCGGCGCCTTCTGCATGAAGATTTTAAAAGAGGCGACCTTGGCGAGATCAATCGCGCCGTGCTGTTCGTTGAGCCAGACGTCGTCCCCCGTGACGGCAGGAGCCGGGAAATTCATGCCATAGGTGGATTTGCAATCATGGGTCAAATCGGTCAGGACGGTGTAGGTTTTTCCCGGTTCGAGCGTGGGCCCGGTGAATCCCGCATAGAGGTCCTTCCCTGCGGCATCCTTGGCGATGTAGTATAACTGGGTCGGGACACTGCTCGTATTCGTCACGGTTACAGCAAGCTGGACAGCTCCACTCCAATCCCAATTCTGCCCCGCACTCCACGTCACCCCGGGCCAATTGGTTCCAGGATTAAAGGTTATGGCGATACCAGTATCCGCTGCTCCGACGACCGTCCCATTGGCTGCTCCAGAAGCGAGATCAAAAGGGGCTTCTGAAGGAAAGTTTGTCGGATCCGCGTGGGTAACAAGTAGAGTGGTCAATAGCGCCGCGAAGATGCAGATCGCACTTTGAAAAAACCGCGCCGGATATGGCCGTTTTAAGAAATCCAGGGATTTTCTGCCGTTGATCAACCAGGTTTGCATGTAAATTATTGCACGCCATTGCGTGGGATTTAATGTTGAATATACCATGACTTATCGTGATTTGCTTACGAGTCGCCAATCTATCAAGTCGATGATCACCGCTATGCTTTGTGACGATATTACGACTGATTTTTACGTACTCTATCGCAATATTTGCAATCACAGCACCAAAAAACCCGTGATATTTCGATGCTGTTTTGTGATATGATGCAGGCGCATCCTTTTTACAAAAACCTCTTTTCCCAACGCTTTAAAGCAATTCTTAATCATCGACTACGGACATCTGCTTCGGCCACTTTCGAGTTGTTCCGGAAAGCAACGCTTGGCTGAATCCTGTCGCAGTGGTCCGTTAGGAACCCTTTTGTTCAACGATCGATCAAACTTGCAGACACGCTTGCCATTAATCCGCAAGCCTTCTACAGTCCTGCTTGGTCTCGAAGAACATCGACTGGTCGATTGCCAAGGCAATACTCCTTACGACGTTTCTTCAAGATCAAGTCAATGGCTCGGAATTGCTATCGCCGCACAGTCAGAGCAGGCCATTGATCATAAAAATAGGAGCTGTGGCCGAGTGGCTGAAGGCGATGGTTTGCTAAACCGTTGTAGAACCTTAAAATTCTACCGAGAGTTCGAATCTCTCCGGCTCCGCTTTTATTAAGCGTTAATTACAAACGACTTATAGATCGCATATTTTGAGTGTACCCAAAAACGTGCCTTTTCTACCTCCCTATTAGACACTGAATTCGTGGGCGGTTATCCGTTGGTCATGACGGATACATACCTGGCAACAATTCCTGCGTTGCCGAATTACGAAGTGCAGGGAAATGCGGAGACCTCATCGACGGTCTCGATTAATCATGAACTCTCTCCCTCTCAGGAAGAGAATAATAGCGCGGTCGTTCAGCCGGAAACGCTGCCTACTACGCCGGTCTCGACGAAAGACGCGGGTGGGGTTTCGACTGATACCGATTCCGACGGCGCTGCGGTGATTGCGGCGCTGGGGACGCTCCGCGTTACAAATGCGAACAGTCGTTCCGATAAAGGCGGCACCGTCAACCTCGGCCAACTCGAACCGTTCTGCGGCGGTGCCCGTGAACTGCCGATGTACGAGGTTTTCGACGCCACCGTGCGGTTCCCGAACCAGAATGAAACGAAGCACATTGTCGGGTACGTGAATCGCCTTCGCTCAACGTCGTATTGGGGTAGCCGTTCCATCCCTAACGGCAATAAATGCCGCGTGATCTGGGAAGAGCAGAAGCTCGGCCACCCGCTTCCCGGCAAGGGCGAAGCTATCACCCTTGAAGTGTTGGCGTTTGCACGTCGCAACGCTGTCAGCAACGAGGCCACCGCCTAACCGACAACAGAAAACGGCCAGTTGGGGGTTGTATTCCTCCGACTGGTTTACTTGAAAAATCACCATTACTAATCTTACCAATCCCGACTCTAATCCCGACGAAAACCCGGCGGCATCGGTGCCGCTGCCCGCGTTGAATCCGGTTACCTCGGCTCTCGAAAAGCTCAAAAAAATCCGGCCCCCGATCAAATTGCCGGGTAACGGCATCCTCATCAGTGTCTTCGCGAACCAGCTCGGCCAGCATCTTAAAAGCTCCGGTCTCTACCGTAGCAACCGCGAGATCGGGACCTTTCGCGGCGAACTTATCGCCTTTGAGCCGATGGGGCATCCCGCGTTCAGGACCTTCGTCGAAAAATTCGTCTCTCCCGCCTACGTGAAAGAGGGCGGCGAAAAAATGCAAGAGACGACGATGAGTCAGGACGACGCCATGGTCACGATGGCGAGCGACCAATTCCTCGAGCACATTCTCGAGATCAAGAAAGTGCTTGCCTGTCAGTTGCCCGTTGAAGGCGCGGACGGACGCATTCGCCTGTCTTGCCCCGGTTACGATGCCGCGACGGGCTACTACACCTTGCCCGCGCCTGCGCCCGAGTTGGACATGGGCCTCGATAACGCGAAAGCGGCGCTCGGGGATTACTTCTCCGAATTCCTTTTCCTTGAAAAGGAGCAGGGCTTGGCGGTAGCGGTGGCAGCGCTGTTCAACATCTATTGCGGCGGTCTTTTGCCGACGGGCTGCTTGCGTCCAGTGTTTTGCGTCTTGGCTAATGCGGAAGGTAGCGGAAAAACGATGCTGGTGACGGCTGCCTTGGTGCCTACGCTGGGCTACGCTCCCACAGGTGTAAAGCCTGGCCACGAAGACGAGTTGCGCAAACGCATCACAAGCTTAGTCCGAGCGAAAAAGCCTGTCCTTTTCTTGGACAATGTTAAGCAAGTGCTTGATAGCGCGACCTTAGAGGCGTTCACTTCGGGGCCGCTTTGGGAAGACCGTTTGCTCGGTGGTAATACCTCGATCACCGCCCTCCACGATGTCGCCGTTTATATTAGCGGAAATAATCTGACGCTGACGCCCGATTTGGTCCGTCGTTCACTGATTGCCGAGTTGCGTCTCGATAGTGGCAAGGCTGAGGACCGTAAAGCCCGCGCCGTCGGCCACGCGTTCGACGTTCGCGATTTGGGGAGCCGTCGTCGCCGGCATTGTCGAGTTCGCTGGTTTCGGTAACTGCTTTCAGGCCCGCAAAAAAGGCACGCCGATTGATCGCGATCTTGACGACATGTGCCGCCTTGCCCGCGCCATTGAAGCAAAGGGGATTAAGCTTAAAACGGGAGAGCTGATCGCCCTCGCCCGTGAACATGGCTGCTTTGAGACCATCCTCGGCATCAATCTCGGCACCGAGCGGCGCGACGACCTCAACGTGAGCTATCCGGATATCCAACCAGTAGCTGTAGATTTTCCACTCAAGACTTCTTTGCGGTTAGCCTATTTTTGCGGTCAGGAGATTTAAAGGATTTTGCTTTTGCGCGCTCTGTGGCGAAAAGCGATGCAACACCGTACGGTTTCCCGCCGCTTCCCACGCCTTCACGATGGTCCACATCGCGCCCAAAATCTTAGGGCGCATCTCATGAAGGACAGGCACAGACAAATCGCGCTTGAACTTACCCTCTGCGCCTGCATATCCGGATCATGTTAACCAAAATCCGCTATGTGACTTTGAAAAGGGCTCTTGGTTCAAGACAATTACAGAAGTATGGAACTTGGCTTAGTTTCCTAAGTTTTTTTGACAAGTAGCATCGAATACGGCTAGTTCCTTATTCAACTCCTCAATAATGGAAGCTAACTTTTTGGCACGACTGGTTAGAAGGTTGTCATTTGCCAGAAGAGGTAGCTTGATATTCGGAAGAATACTTTCATCAAACACCGAATATGCTACTCCGCTAGCATTAGCACAAAGCTGAGACGTAACGTAGTCGCTTTTAAGAAGCTTAGCTAAGAGCAAGGGGTGGATATTCTTCGCCCTTACAACTGCAAATCCCGTGGAACAGATCGCATTATCGAGTTCCTTTGGTACAATTCCGATCGTACGCCTATCCGGTCTAACCGTGGAAATAAGTATGTCGTCAGCTTTGACTAACCTCCGAGCTCTGCTAGGGGCATTCGAGCAAAGTATAATTTTAGCCCGCGCCAATAAGAGTTCGCTATTAATATCGGAGATTTCGATATAAGGGAAAGACGCATCCCCTCGCCTTTGGGGATTTTCCCTGTCAGTTACAATAGTTGCCACATCTCTCAGGACACGATCAGTCGCTGAAGATCCATTTTTTCTGAAACGTTTTTCGTTTATCCAAAAGGAGGCATCCCATCTTGAAGCGCTAACAGGTACCATTAGGGAGGTTTCGCTACCGATAGAACCTCTTTTTCCTGTTAGATCCTTAGCGATAGCATCAAGGTCAGAGACGCCCGTTCTAACTTTTCGCCTTACTGAGTTACGAGTCACGACCTCGAAACCCAGGCTATTACAAATAGCAAAATAAACGTGGCTCTCGGTCGCCTTTGTTTTCGTTCGCTTTTGAAGCGTTAAGATGGATGTCTTGGTAGAAGTTCCAGCAGACGCAAAAGTATTTTGGGGGAGCGAAATAACGTGTTGTAGCGTTGCTTTTCCAGAAAGGTGACGACGTAAAGACTCATACAGGCCCTTATTGGTGAGCACACTTTCTGGAACAATAGCGAAAAGCTTACCAGAAGGGACGAGCCATTCGATGTACCTTTCTAAAAATAGAATTTCAGAGTCAATTGTGGATTGTTTAGCACTCTTCGTTAGCCATTTAGTTGCTTCATATTGCGATAGAGCTTTGACCGGAAAGGCTGCTCCGAACGGAGGATTGGTAAGAATAAGGCGAGCAGTGCCGTTAAACTCAGACATCAGTTTTCCATCGGAACCATCCTGAGCTAGTCCATTGGCTAAATGAAGTCGAGATAGGGGAAATCCAAAGAGGGCAAGGTTTGACGTAGCAAGTCGGATCATCCGCTCACTCTTATCTACGCCTACGAGCATTTTTGTTGCGGCAGACTCGATAAAAGATGATTTGGCTGTGGCATTATTTGGAAGCAAATGAGAGGCCTGCCGAAGAAATTCTGTTAGAAACGAACCGACTCCACATGAAGGATCTATGACGTATCCAAAGGAAGAGTGGCGATCTGGATCTAGTAGCATTGAAACTTCATTTTCTGAAAGTGATGATAAAGCGGCTTCGCAGATAAATCTGACGACTTCAGAGGGGGTGAGATACTGTCCCAGCTCCTTCTCCTCAGTAAATGAGTCTGATAAAAAGTGGCCAAAGGTATCGTTCAAAATATCAATCCCATTGCAGCCAAATATCTGAGAAACGACGGTTGGAGTAGTCAGTTGGTGGAATGCTTCAATAATCTGCGAAGCGAATAAATCGTCTCCGTCGTGGAGCTTGAGCTGAAAAACTTCTGGCTTCAGCCCTGATCGGCTGTTTTTAGGGAGGTGCGTTTTGTAGGCGTTTTCGACAAACGCCGTGAGCGAAGCTGAAGGGTTGGATAAAAGCGAATGATTTATCCCTTGTCCGACGTGCCTAAGATTAACAAAATGTGCAAAAAGTAGCTTACTAATCTCGTCTAACCCTTCGTGCCTTGAAGAAAATTTACCAACTCTGTGTAAAATTTCGCGCAATTCCTGCAATAGGGTTAGCAGGGATGCTTTTACGCTTTGCTCGATAAAATTGGGGGAAAATAAATCGTCGCCGGTAGTGCTTATCTTCCCTCTTCGGCTCTTGCTGATGTCACGAAGCTTTGCCTCCTGAGCGGGTCGCGGCTTGGATTTGCCGTTCAACCAACGGTGAACCGTGGTACTGGAGACTCCTAGAACTGAGGCTATAGGCTCGGGTTTACCTTGGTTACCATCGAGCATTTCTTTCAGAATCAGATTAAAGGATTCGGCCATTGGGGTAATATTACACGGTATGTAGTATAAATGGAATAGCTTTGGCTACAGAGCGTGTAAAATAAGTTTGAGAGATTCGAGCGTTTAGGGAGCCCTTTAAGAATCATCGGCCTCAATGAGGCCGATTTTAGTTAGAAATGCAGAATCTCTTTCTTTCATTTTCTTAAGCAAGCGACTGGCCGTTCTCGAACTCACCGTCCCAGAGGCCAATCGCTTAATCGCACTCACCATCCGTCTTGTGTTCCATTCGTATCCTTGGTCCTCATGGTGGAGGAAGATAGTCCATAGTTTCCAACAGCGGACGAAGCATGGGGTGCCCCACTCAAGCAAACGAAATAGCTCTCTTGTTATGGCTTCAACACTTTTCACCACTATCCGACATGTAGCCCGTAACCGAGAGTTCGAATCTCTCCGGCTCCGCTTTTTCCTCCTTGATTTCCAAGGATTTGCAAAAGGCGTTTTCAGAAATCTGAAATATTTTTTCCAGATTTTTCGCATGCGAGAGCATCAACACGCCTTTGTCCCTCAAACGACTTTAGTGCCTGAACCGTAGTCTTAAATCGATAGGACGCAAGGCCTGCAGAAATGTATCTTAATTCCGCCAATGGTGGGGGATCAGCCGCGCCATTTGCGGACTTCGACGCCGCCGTTGATTCGGCCCTCGAAGGGTTGGCGGAAGAACATGTAGGGATGAATGATGTCGAGCGCGGTGGCGTCGTCGAGTTTCTTGCGGAGTTCGCCGGGGATGAAGAGATCGAGCGAAGCGAGATTGCTTTTGAGTTGCTCGATTTTCGTCGCGCCGATGATGACGGAGGTGATGCCGGGCTGGGTGACGGCCCAATGAAGCGCGACTTCCGCGGGTGAGCGCCCCAATTCCTTCGCGACCTCGACGAGCGTGTCGACAATCTTCCAGTTGCGGTCGTTGAAGCGCTCGAAGACGGGGTTGCCGTTACCGGTTGTCTTGGACAAGCGGCCGGTGTTGGAGACGTCCTCCCGGCGATATTTGCCGGTAAGGATGCCCATGGCGAGCGGGCTCCACGGGCAGATGCCGTAGCCGAGTTCCTGCGCGAGCGGGACGTGCTCGCGCTCGATGTTGCGCTCGACGAGCGAGTATTCGAGTTGCAGCGCGACGAGGCGATGCTTGCCTTCTTTTTCGACGAGCGTTTGCGCGCGCGCGGCGTACCACGCGGGCACATCGGAAAAACCGGCGTAGCGGATTTTGCCCTCGCGCACGAGGTCGTCGAGCGTGCCGACAACTTCCTCGACGGGCGTGACCTGGTCCCAGCAATGGAGCCAATAGAGATCGACAAAATCGGTGCCGAGCCGCTTGAGCGAGGCTTCGAGCGCGCGGTAGATATTTTTGCGGCCATTGCCACCGGCATTGGGATTTCCCTGCTCGGAGCCAAAGGTGAATTTGGTGGCCAGCGCGATCTTGTGGCGGAGGTTACGCTCGCGAATGAATTTGCCGACGAGTTCCTCGCTCTTGCCATTGGTGTAACCGTCGGCGGTGTCGATGAAGTTGCCGCCAGCATCGACGTAATGATCGAAGATGGCCTTGGAATCGGCCTCGTCATTGCCCCAGCCCCATTCGGTGCCGAAGGTCATGGTTCCCAAACAAAGCGGGCTGATCTTGAGGCCGGAACGACCGAGGGTGAGGTACGTATTGAGATTCATGACGAACCATAGCACGGGATTACCACGATGCGAATCAGAGTGATCCGACCTATACCTCGATCACTGACGAGGATGGCTGGAGCATGGGCGAGGCTGGCAGATCACGCCTGCTTGAGGTGCGCGTCGGGAGCCGCCTTGGTAAGCGCAGTCATCGCCGCCAGCGAATCCATGTAGTCCCGCCAATGCACGATCTTGCGATTTTCGATCGTAACCACAGAGATGAACCGGTTGTCGTAGGGGACGCCGGTCGCAAGTATCTTGCCATGTACGTCGTACTCGATGACCACGACACGAGGGTCTTGCGCTCGGTGAACGACGAGCGCGTCAGCCTCATGGAGAACGATGTTGTTGCCGTAACCGGAATAGAGCTCCATGAGCGCATCACGTCCGCTCACCCTTCGGGGCCAACCCGGAAAGTCGTATCGAAACTCGAAGACCGCGTCGGCGGCGATGGTTTCAAAATAGTGGTCACCGTCCACCAGTCCGGCCAAACCTTGCTGTACGATTTGGAAGAACGGGTCAAGGGCCGTGAAAGCCGCGTACTTAGGGTCAGTCATGGTTAATTCCTTTCGTCGTGCGAGAGGGTTTGAGTGGCGCACGCTATCAGTCCGCTGCCAGATTCTGGTAGCAGGCTGGAGTCTGCTGCCGATTTTTCAAGTTCGCCGTTATTATAGTTTGAGTGTCTCAACAGCCCATCCGGCATTGTAGGCCGAAGGGAATGTCTTATGACGATTTATTTATGATAACCCATAGTGGCCTCCTCTCAAACCACCACTAGATAAGAGCGGCCCTAATTTGGTTGGAATTCTCCTCTTAAGCCTACTTACTGATTCTTTACTAAATTTTGACCCTTCGCGTAGCTAAACTTAGCTCAACATGGGATATTGAAATTTTGCCCTTCAGGAGACCTCTGCGAAAGTCGCTGAATCTTGTTTTGGCATTCTGGAGGAATGGCACAATCCTAGTCGGTGGTTGAGCCCGTTGCGGGCGACACCACCGGAAAATATTCTTCAAGGAGCGCACTCCGTGCAGGGGTGCCACCTCTGTACGACCCCTTGTCGGGGTCGTTTGCGAGGGGATAGAATACCGGTGTTGGCGACCGCTGCTGCGGTCTTACCACCGGCTAGGATTGTGACAAGCCTTCGGCTTGCGACGACGAAGAGACGACTTTCGCAGAGGTCTCTTCAGGGACATTTTTCAGAGTAGAATCCCTCCATCTGAGGGGTTGCGGAGGCAGGATTCGAACCTGCGGTCTTCAGGTTAGATTAGGCGAAGCTCCCGACACTCGCTTGCGGGCGAGGACGATGATTCCTGCCATGGCCAAGATAGCGGCACTGAGGTAAAATCCGGGCGCCGCGTTGTGGGTGGTATCCCTGATAATGCCGATGATGTAAGGACTGAAGAAGCCGCCGAGGTTACCGGTGGAACTGATCAACCCAATGGCAGCGGCAAGGCCGACACCTGAAAGAAACTCCGCAGGCATTGTCCAGAAAATCGGAGAGTAAGCCATGATCCCGGACGTGGCCACGGTCAAGGCCACCATTGACCAAAGAGTGCTATGGCCGGCCAGCGCACAACCAGCCAATCCCAAGGCCCCGGTAAAATAGCTCAGGGCTATATGCCAGCGCCGTTCGCCAGTCCGGTCTGAGTTCGCGCAAACAGCGAGCATGACTATGATGGAGACCGCGTATGGGATGGCGCTCAGCAGGCCGATGTAGAGCGGATCGGCAATACCGGTGTCCTCGATGACTTGGGGCAGCCAGAAATTAACCGAGTAAATGCCGAAGGCGCCCATAAAACCAACCCCGCAAAGCAACCAGACTTTGCCGTCAGCGAGCACCTCACCGAGCTTGTAGTGATGATTAGGCCGAGAGTCGTTGGCGAGGTTGGAAGTCAGCAGCGCCTTCTCTTCGTTGGTGAGCCACCCGACCTCCTGAATTGAGTCGTTTAGAACGACGAGAACAAAGCCTCCCAGAATCACGGTTGGCAGTCCCTCCATGACAAAAAGCCACTGCCAACCTTTGAGGCCTCCAACGTTATCAAAGGTGTGCATGATCCAACCGGAGAGCGGGCCACCGATGATGCCAGCCACTGCCATCGCACTGAAGAACATAGCGATAACCTTTCCCCGGCGCTGAGATGGAAACCACAGCGTGAAGTAGAAAACGATGCCGGGGAAAAATCCTGCTTCGGCCAGGCCGAGCGCAAACCGAAGGGTGTAAAAGAGGACCGTTGTATGGGCGAACATCATCGAGGCTGAAATCAGACCCCAGATGATCATGATGGTGGCAATCCAGCGCCGCGCCCCCACCTTGCACATGATGATGTTGCCAGGGACTTGCAGCATAAAATAGCCGAGGAAGAACATGCCCGCACCGGTCCCATAAACGCGATCGCTCCAACCGAGATCGGAAAGCATCTGGAGCTTGGCGAAGCTGATGTTGACCCGGTCAAGATAGCCGAGCACATAGAAGACAAAGAGGAACGGGACCAGTCGCCAGGTGACTTTGGAATAGAGCCGTTCCTCGTCGATGGGCACGATGCTGGTTGAGACGGTCATGGCGGAGTCATTGGCTATGCGTCAGACCGGTTGCGTCTAGTAACGGTTAACCTTTAGGAAATCGGCGGCCTTGCCCTTTTCGGCGACGATGATCCAGGTGCCGTCGATGGGGGCATCGAAGGTGACGAACTTGGCTCCGTCGTGGGTAGTCTCCGTGGTTGGCAAAATCTTCTCTCCGGTCTTCACTATTCCTTTAAATACGGGGCCGCCATTAATAAACGGTATCTGGCAGTTATCTCCCTCCATGACTTCGCATCCGTTCCATTCCGCCGGTACGTACGCCTCCATGGAGATTGTCGCGGCGCTTTTCGCCATTTGATCATTAGTCACCCCCGCTACCTGGTGCATGTTATTGTCCAGTGCTTCCTGCCCAATGATCTGAAAAACGTAGCCGCTGCGGCGGACGTGGACCAGGCTAACGTGGGCATTCTTGACCACATCGTTGGTAAGCCCATGGTCCCAGCCCTTTTCACCCACCATGCTCACCAATCGGTAGGGAGTCTGGGGATCGGGCGCCCCGCCCGGCTTTGGCAGATTCGAGATAAAGGGCGTGGCGGGCAGGCCGCCGCTACCAAACAGTGTTTCGTGCGCATTGGCAGCCTGGCCGTAGGCGACGACGTCCAGATCGGAGATATCCGGACAGGAGAATTCAACGGTGTCCTTGCCGGTTACGTTTACTTGAGCCCATTGGCCCGGTCCGCTCTTGCCGCGCAAATAGACGCCGCTGATTCCGTCAATGGACGGCTGATAGACAATTCCGTCGCCAACATGGACGAAGTGGACAACGGCCTTGTTGCCGTCAATTTTGATATCGTCTGCTCGCGGACAGGCGCCATCAGCGGGCAGGGGTTGCCCGTAGGCCAAGTTTAGCGTCGTCGCCGCCAGCCGTCGGCCTTCTTCGGCCCTCTCGGGATGATGCGCTTGCCACCCGCTAAGGTCGGTAAAGTCCACAAGTTCCTCAAGCTTGTTGTTGTCACCGAAGAGGGGAAGTGAGTCATTAATCGCCTTCATACCCTGGTCCCAAAAGTACATCCCCGGCTTCAGGGGCGGCTGCTCATTGGTGCGAAGACGAATGTTTGTGCAATTGATGAAATAAAAGTCCTGCCCGAAAAGTTGGCGCCATTGCTTGACCATGGCCACAATCCCCGCGGCTCCGCCCGTGCCGGGAATCGGAGGCGAAAAGAGCCGGAATCCCCGGATGGCAAAGGGCGCCAGGGGATAGAGCCTGGTGTTGTATGCCACGCTGGGAAAAGCATAGTCGAAAGGTTGCTGACCTTTCGGGTTCGCCTTCCAGTCATCCATGGCCTTTTGTAAATCGTCCCAAGATTTGTATGGGCCGTTACCTTTCGCGAGATGAGCATTCTCGGCGTTGAACAAATAGTCGTAACAATTACCTGTGCCGACATCGGACGGAAGGGCCTCCAGCGTTTCCTTCGCGAACCAATCCGGTAGCAGTACGCCTACCGTGATCAGATGAATGACTGCCACGGGAACGTTCAGCTTGTCGCGAAGGATCCGGGCGCAATATTCCATGCTGTTCCTCATGACGCCGTCGTCGTCCGGCCCGGCATTTTCCTTCAGTACTCGCCAACCGGCATCGCCTCGTTGAAACACGGGATCGAAATCAGGCCACGGCTCCGAGGAAGTGCCGTTGTAAACGGTGAAGAACCTGACCTCCGGTTTTCCTCCGGCGGTACCCGTCGAAACGTAGTGGGGATAGACGCCCGTATCAATATTCGGTCCCTCGGCCGTCGTGCCGGAAGGTCCAGCACATATCCAAACCTCGCCGATCAGCACGTTCTTGCAGGTGACGGTGGTGGCTCCGATCTTCGCCGTTAGATCCTGGCCCGTGCCATTGGCGGTCAGCGGATCGAGGATCGCTTTCCAATAGCCTTTGTCATCGGCCTTGGCCTGCTTCGACTGGCCAGCGAAATCGACTTCAACATCCGTTCCCGGATCGGCCCAGCCCCAGACCGGCACCGGTTTTTCCCGCTGCAAGACCATATTGTCCTGGAAAACGTGGGCCAGCCGGTTACCTGCTTGGGCGGGGACATTCGGAGCGGAGGCTGGCGCCGCATCATTCGCCATCGCAGCCAAAAAGCTGAAGTAGGTGATGGCAACTATGAGAGCATGGCATGGCGAGAGGGCATATTTCATATGGAAGCAAGGCGAGTGAAGAGGCGTTTTTGAGAGAGCTGCTTTCCCGGCCCAACAAATCTTGCTTAAACAGTGAATGGAGTCAATATAAAAGTCAATCGGTTGACTAAGTCAATGGCTTGACTTACGAATTGCTTACTCTAAGAGTGGTTTGGTCCAGATAGAAAAATTAAAGGTGCGCCTCGCTCATTTATGGTCTCATTGCAAGATATAGCTAAGGAGCTTGGAATATCCGCCGGGTTCGTTTCAAAGGTTCTGAGCGGACGACTCGGCACCAGCACGGTCAGCCCGCCGATGCGAAAACGGATTTTCAAAAAGGCCGATGAATTGGGCTATGTTCCCAACCGAAATGCGATCCGCCTCTTTACTGGAAAAAAGGATGCCTTGGGTGTTTTCATTCATCCCTGGGGTGTGCCTGGGGCTGACTTGGTCTTTGAGTTTTTGTATGGCGCGAGCAAAGGCCTGACGCCAACTGTCTACCAGACGTGGCTGAATATATTTGAGGAGGCCCCGGAATTTTACCGGCGAATGACTTTACAGCAAATTCAACAGCGGGTTGACGGACTCGTGGTCGGTGGAAGTACTCAACCCTGGTTAGCTCCTCTTTTAAGGCAAATAGCCAAAGCCGGAATACCTCTTGTCACATTTTTCGAAAAGCAATATCCCGGCATCGTCAATGTATGCGTTGATTATTATCAGCAGGGGCGTTTACCCACGGAGCATCTTCTTGTCCGGGGTTGTCGAAAGATCGTTCATATTAAATACTTTGAGTCACGGCATCGAGGCTACACAGATGCATTGCGCGAGGCCGGACTCTCCTTGAAACCTGAATACATTATTGCCTGCGATAATTTTGGAGTCGAGGAAGGCAGATCAGTGGTTCGTAAGCTTTTGAGAGCAAAAATTCCATTTGATGGCATCGTGGCGGAATCCGATCATCAAGCCTTGGGGGCTGTCCACGAACTTTTAGCCAGAGGCATCCGCGTTCCCGAACAAGTGCGGGTAACAGGAGTCGATGATGGCCCGATCTGCCTGACTTCCCCTGTTCCGCTGACTTCGATCACTTCGGAGGCTTATCGCATGGGTTTACTGACGGTGGAAAGCATGATGAAAATCCTCGCCAAGAAGCCTGTAAAATCGACGTCTCTGACTCCTCGAATGGCAATCCGAGGTTCGAGCTAAAAAAATTTTGAAGAAATCTCAAATATCGATTCCCATTTTCGCAAAAATTAATCGGAAAGTTCTTTAAAATTTACCCTCCAGAATCAAAAAAATCCCTTCAGGCCTAATCCCAACCCAACATGCAAAACACCCCGTCTCCTAGTCCGCCAAGTGGATGTCCTTTTCTTCATTGCACCAACCTCACCATCTACCCGATGTTTCTTTTCTTATGAATCAATCCGTCATGAACGTTCCGCAATTTCTTGGCGGAAGCAAGATCACCATGGGCACGAGGCCCATACCCGAACCCGACGAAGGCCAGCTCTTGATCCAAGTCAAGGCGAACGCGCTTTGTGGCTCGGAAAAAGGACAATTCATAGACGGCACCCCCATCATTCCGGGACATGAAGCCGCCGGAGTTGTCGCCGCTGCAGGACCGAATACGAGCACGCCCGTCGGCACACCCGGGGCGATTTTCCTCATGGACTTCTGCGGCCAATGCCGTTCGTGCCGTCAGGGTTTCACCAATGAGTGTCTGAATAAACGAGCCGACATGGGCTTCTCCCACGACGGCGGCTACGGCCCATACGAACTCATACATGAAAATATCTTCTTCCCCACCGGCCCCGACATTTCGGCAACCGAAGCGACGCTGTTGCTCGACATCATGGGCACCGGCGGCCATGCGCTCGAGTTGGGCAAACTCCTGCGCCCCGATATCGAATCGATCCTGATCATGGGGGCAGGCCCGATTGGCCTCGGCGTGCTGGCCATGGCCCGGGTGCTTTTCCCGAAGGAAACGCTCATCTACATCACCGACTTCGTCCCCTACCGCCTCAAGCTGGCGGAAAAGCTCGGCGGCATTCCAATCAATCTTGCGGGCCGGCCTGCCGACAATCTGCTTCAGGGCGCGCTGCCTGGATCCGTTGATCTTGCCGTCGATACCGCCGGCAAGACCTCCGCCCGCCACGCCGCGATCGAGGCGCTCGGCCCGCGCGGTCTCCTCATCTGTGTCGGCCACGGGGAACAGATGATCCTCAATGTCTCGAGCCACCTCGTCAACCTGGAACGAGGAGTGATCGGCAGTGCCTATTTTTCGTTCCATGAGCTGCCCGAAAATCTGCGCCTGCTCAAGGCCCATCGCGCCTACTTCAACCAGATCATTACCCACCGCTTCGGCGTGGATGAAATCCAGCACGCCTTCGAGCTTTTTTTCAAGGGCGAGACCGGCAAGGTCATCATCGAGCAATAGACCACCATGGAAAAGAAACTCAAGGTCGCCATCATCGGCGCCGGTGGCTGGGGCAGCCAGCATGCGCGCGTTTTCGCGGCGCGGCCCGACGTGCAACTCGTCGGCCTCTTCAGCCGCAAGCTCGAAACCGCCGCGACCCGCGCCACCCAGTTCGGCACGCGCCCCTACAACGACATCGCGAAGATGCTCGCCGCGGAAAAACCCGATCTCGTATCGATCTGCCTACCCAACGAAGCGCACTTCGAGGCGGCGCTCGAGGTTATCCTCGCCGGTTTTCCGCTCCTTGTTGAGAAGCCGCTGGTCTTGGACCTGAAGGAAGCCGATACGCTGCTGACCGAGGCCGCCCAGCGGAAGCTCTTCTTCGCCATCAATTTCAACCATCGCTACGCGAAGGCGATCCGCCTGGCGCGCCAAGCCATCGCTGACGGGCGCCTCGGCGAAATCGCTTTCGCTTGGTGGCGCTTCGGCGGCAATAGCCGCCCCGGCGTTACGCTTTTCACCAATCTGATCGAAGCCCAGTGCCACGGCTTCGACCAGCTCGAGGATCTCTGCGGCCCCATCGACTCGATCATGGCCGAGATGACCGCCTCAACCAACACCATGGTCCTCGCGCTCCATTTCGTCTCAGGGGCGGTCGGAGCGCTCATCGGCACCTACGATTCCTCCTACGCCTACCAGAAAACGCATCAGCTCGAAATCAACGGAAATAAGGGGCGTATTCTGGTTGAGGACACCGTGCAGCGCTACTCCTTTCAGGCTCACGACAGCGAAACTGCCGAGGTCTGGCAGGCCGGTTACTTCAACGACTTCGACCGCGAATTTCAACGCACGTTCGATCTTCATCTCGACGCGGTGTTGGAAGCCTTCAAGAAAGGCGAGCCGCCACCAATCCACGCCCAGGCCGGCAAGCGGGCCCTTCAGCTCGCCTACGCTGCCATCGAATCGTTCCAGACCGGGCGGCGTGTTCAAGTCCCAGGCACGGAATAGCTGAAAGTTGGCGAACCGGGGATGTTGAAACGGTCATCGGGCGACTCCCGATGGCATCCCTCCATTTTCGAAGGTGGGAATGATCCAGGCCTGCTGATTGACGCGAGCTTGCCCTAATTTGAAAACACTCCCTAGAGCGTTTTCAAAAATACTCTGGCCAGCCTGAAAGGCTGGCAATCATATAGCCCAGGGTTGGCCTAGCAACGCCTACCCTAGGAACTCTGTCACACGTCTCCTACGCTGTAAGCGTTTGAATCATCCTCATTTTCAGAGGTGATTTTACCCCCGCAGGGTAAACGGAAAGGGAAGACTAACCCAGGGTAGGCGCTGCTGCGCCAACAATGCGGTGCCTCGGAGAAACACCACGGGCGAGTCAGCCGAGGGCCCCTGAGGAGTTATCTGCCGTTTGCGAATGGCATCGATAATTTTCCGGCGTTGTCACTCGTCTTTTTTTACCTTCGCCATCAATGCCTATCCGGTGAAATTCAGGAAGAGGTCGCCGAGAGCCCTTCCATAAACGCATAGCAGATCATGTGGCTGATGGTCATATGGGCATCTTCAACGCGACCATAGTGATCATCTTCAACAATCACCACATGCCGTGCGATACCGGCAAGCTTGCCCTGTTTTTGACTTAACAGCGCGACGGTCTCCATTCCATGCTCATTTCCCCATTGAACGGCTTTCACCAGATTGGGAGAATTACCGCTGACGCTCATGGTATAGAGAATATCTCCCGGCTGGGCGTAATTCATGAGTTGTCTCACATAGATGTCCTCAAAAGAATAATCATTCCCAATCGCCGTGAGCCAAGGCGTGTTGTCGTTGATGGACAATACGTGAAAGCGCTTTGAAAGCTTGTCGGACGAACCCTTGCCGAGATCGGTGACAAAATGAGAGGCATTGGCTGCGCTTCCTCCGTTGCCAAAAACAAAGATTCGCCGGTCGTTTTCCCAGGCTTTGCGGAATATTTCGATGAGTGCCTCGATTTTTTCGCACGGCAAGGCTGCGACGACGCGCTCGTAGTTTTTAAGATAATCCTGGATCCATGGTCTCATAATTTGTTGTCGTGGTGCTCGGGTTTGATCTGAATTGTTCGTAGAGCCGCTGCAGCGGAGAGCAGTGCGCCGGTTGGGACAACCATGTCCCGAAAATGAGAAAGTCGAACTTGAGGACCGGGAAGAAACGCGGGCATGACAAAGGAACGCAGCTTTCGGGCAATCGCTTCGCGCCAGGATTCGCCGATAAACGCCAGACCACCGCCGAGAACGATAACCTCAGGGTGGACGAGATGAACGACGTGCGAAAGTCCCCAAGCCATACTCTCCGCCGTTTCCTCCAAAATCTGACGAGCCAGAGGGCAGTTCTTTTCAAGTGAAGACGCCAGTGCCGCCGCGAACGGCTTGCCGCAGACGGCTACCTGATCGGCCAGGATGCCATGAGGTTCCCCGGCGATTGCTGCCTGGATGCGCGCATCAACAGCCCAGCCTGAACAGCGGTGCTCGATCTCGGTGCCTTCTCTGTCCAATCGCAAATGACCAAATTCCATTTCGCCCAGAAGGGCGCCATGATAAATGCTTCCGTCCATGACGGCGCCTGCTCCGACTCCACTACCTGAGTTGGTGTAAAAAACCGGATTGAAGCCTCGGCCCGCTCCCAGAATTGCTTCGGCATACGCCGCCAGGTTGCTGTCGTTGTCCACGATGACCGGCAGGCGGCTCAAGTCTCGCAACCAGTCGCCCAGGTCGAATTCATTCCATCCGTCAACTTGGTGCGATCGGCAAATTCGCCCTGTCTTCCAGTTAACCGGACCGCCGAAGCCGACGCCGATGGCTTGCCAGTCAAACCTCGGCTTGAATTCCGTGATATATGCCTCGATTTTACCGCGAATCGCCGCCGCGCCACTGGCAGGCTCGATCTCCAAGCGGGCGACTTCGAAAATTTTACCCGACTCGCTTCCCGTCGCCAGTTGGAGCTTGCTGCCTCCGATCTCGATCCCAAGAAAGTTCATGGTGCTTAGGTAACAATTAAACCGGGCTAGCGTTGCCTTTTCCACGCGCAGCTTGATTATTTCTGATGGTTTTTTAACATTACTATCCAAGCTGCTTTCACTTGTTACTCCGAATGATTCACAAAAATCCATCAGTCCGTGGGAAGAATATCGCGAAGCCTCATCTCGAGTTTATTCCTCCGGACTCACATTCCTCCTTTTACATCTTCCGGCTTAACGAACCCAACCTGCCTTTTGCGTGGCATTATCACCCGGAGCTCGAGATTGATCTTTTTCTTGAAGGCGAAGGGCTGAGGTTTGTCGGTGATTCCGTCGAAAACTTCCATGCCGGTGATTTATGCCTGTTAGGCCCCAATCTTCCCCACTCATGGACAACAAAAGCTGCCCGGGGAAAGCGGATGCAATCGATCTTTCTGCAATTTCTTCCCGATTGCCTGGGATCCTCTTTTTTTGAAAAACCTGAAATGCGCCACCTCCGGAACCTGCTGGTTCGTTCTGGTCGTGGACTAAGTTTTTATGGAAAGACCCGCCGGATCGTTATGGAGAAAATCATCGCCATGGAAAAATTACCGGCGGGCGACTGGAAACGGATTTCCGATCTCATCTGGATTCTAGGGGTGTTGGCCACCAGCCGGGAATACAAGGCGCTGGCTTCAGTGACATACGCGCCGACCCAAAACTTCGAAATGGAAGAAAAACTGAATCATGTGCTTCATTTTATTAATGCCGATTCAGACGTGATTCCCTCGCAGGAGGCCGTCGCACGACACGCCAGAATGTCTCCACAAGCATTCAGTCGTTTTTTCAAGCGCACCGTGGGCAAAAACTATGCCCACTTCCGTAACGAAATCAGGATCAATCGCGCTTGTCGAAACCTGATCGCGCTTGATGAGAATATCGTGGATGTGGCCCTACGCTCGGGGTTTAACAATCTCTCCAACTTCAACGAACAATTCCTCAGAATCAAGGGCGCAACGCCACGCGATTATCGCCAGAGATGGAAGAATCTCATGGCGTAAGAAACTCTCTATATCCGCAAATGACTCTTCACGGCGCAAGCGACCGAGCGTGAGCCAGATTTTTGTTTCGCCTTGGAATCGTCTGGCTTGAGTCTTCATGCTTTAGAGGTTCTGTAAGGTCAACACTTCATAAATTTCACCGAGTCTTTTCCACCCCTGTGGTGTTTGATCCGGCTCAGCGCAACGATGTCATCACCTTCATTTATGCTTAATTCGCTCAAGCCTCTACCCACACTCGGTCACCGGATCATCGTCTCCACCGTCATCCTCGCCGCCGCGTCATTGGCGTTTGCTCAAACGGCAAAGCCGACGGAAGGAAAAGCCGGGCCGTTCCCCGAGGATGCCGGATTGCAAAGCGTGGCCACCCTCAGCATGGGTGCAACGGCGCAGGAAAGCGGCGTACACGCCAACCCCGCCTGGCAGGCCAACGATACTTTGGCAAGCGACATGGGCCGCGGCGGCGTGATGATGGGCACTCCACTCACCGGCGGCCGCATCGATATTCGACTCATTGTTCCGGTCGATATCAAGGCGATCGAGGTCGTGCCACTCAACTATGGCGGCACGCAACAGCCGAAAACGCTCGACCTCTTCGTCGATGGCAAGCTGGTGCAGAAGGACGTGCCGTTACCGCACAACCCCGGCGTCCCCTTCCGCATTCCACTTGAGGCGCACGGGCAAAACGTCGGCATCCTGATCACCGATTGCTATCCACCCGAGCCTGTGGCGGATGGCGGCAAGCCGATCACCTACGGCGGCTGGTCGCGGTTGCGCGTCATGTCGACGACCGACGTCGCCTCGCAGATGAAGTTGCCCGACCAGTACAATATCGCGCTCGACGCCAACCAGAATTTCATCGAAACGACCAACAATAGCGGCACCACCGACGGCAAGGTGAAGGTCGTTGGCCAGCCACGGCAGGCGTCCGGCCACCCCTGCACGCTGTGGGACAAGGAGGATGTCGCACACTACAAGAAGATGTTGGCCGAGAACAAGGAGCTGAAGGAGCAGTTCGACGGCCTGAAGAAGGCGCTCGATGTCCGCATCACCCAGCCCATCAACGTCCCACAAGGCATCAAGGACGCCAAGGGCAACTGGACCCACCTGAGCGACGTCCAGCCCGATCCCGGCGCTTCTGGTACGTACGGCGCCGTCCACACCCAACTCGCCCTCGACATCGCCAATCTCGGCATGATGTGGCAGCTCACCGGTGACAACAAGTACGCCGACTTCGCGAAAAAAATCCTGCTGGCCTACGCCGACGCTTACCCGACCTACGCCGTTGGCGCACGACCCGGTTTCAGCCACGCGCCGATCATCCTTTACGACCAGATCCTCAGCGATGCGATTTCGTTCATCCCGCTCGCGCGCGGCTATGACTTCATCCACGACTACTCCGGCATCACGCCCGACGAGCGCAAGCACATCGAGGACGACTTCATCAAGCCCGAGGGGCAATGGATCGCGAAGAACCACTCGATGATGGAAGCCTCGACCAACTGGTCGGCCATCTGCACCTGCGCGGTGCTCACCGCCGGTTATGCAACCGAGGACCAGGAATTGATCAACACCGCTCTCTACGGCATCAACGGCACGCCGGAAAAGCCGACCGGCGGCCTCTACGACCGCCATTTCAGCGCGAAGGCGATCCAGCCCGACGGCCTCTGGGTCGAAGGCGCCATGGGCTACCAGTTCATGGCCTTGCAGGCGCTTGTGATGGACGCCGAGACGCTCTGGCACCACAACATCGACATGTACCGCTACCGCGACGGAGCGCTGAAGCATCTTTTCGACTCGCCAATCCAGTATTCCTATCCCGACCTCACGTCACCTGCGATGCACGACTCCGGCCGGGACTCCATCGTCGGCAACGACTCCTTCCTCTACGAGTATGCCTACCGGCGCTACCAGGACCCTGCCTATGTGCCCATCCTGAACCAGGTCGGACGCCATCTCGACACTCATTTCCAGCAATTCCCGGTCTCGGTCCTCTACGACCGCGATCGTGATGCGGCGGCCACGCCACCGGAATGGAAAAGCGTGAACTTCTTCGACGTCGGCTACGGCATCCTGCGCCTCACCACACCGCGGGGCACCAACAGCGTGCTGCTCGCCTATGGCCCCGAAGGCTCCCACAGCCATCCCGACGAGCTCTCGCTCGACATCTACGCCCTCAATGACGTGTTGCTGATGGTCCCAGGCTCGGCCTGGTACGAGTTGCCGATTTACCACCAGTGGTATCACACGACGTTCGCCCACCCGACCATGACGATCGACGAGATGGACCAGCAATCGTCATTTAACGGCAAGCCGGCCGCCAGCACCCAGTTGATCTACGGAACGGCCGACACGATGGGCATCCAGCGCGCATCGAACAACGAAGCCTATCCCGGCGTCATCATGGACCGTTCCGTCTTCGTAACGCCGAACTATGTTGGCGACCTGTTTGGCGGTTTCGCCCAGTTGCCGCGCAAGATGGACATGGTCTACCACATTCGCGGCAAGTTCTCCTCCAGCCTGCCGCTCCAATCGTGGAGTTTCCCGGAACCGGTGGCCAATGGTTACAACCAACTGACGAACGTCCAACACACCGCCGCGCCGACCGACGAGTCCTGGTCGGCCACGCTCGACCGCAACGGCGATATCGCACACGTCGTCGCCGCGGGCGGGACACCAACGGAAATCATCGAGGGCGACGGTCATTATGGGCGCGAGACGCCGCCGACCATCGTGGAACGCCGGACGACCAATGCCACCATCTTCGGTAACGCCATCGATATCTCCGGCGCGAAGGATGGCTATGTAAAATCGGTCGCGCAGGAAGGCAGCCTCGACACCGGTTACGGTCTGCTGAAGGTGACGACGCCCAAGGGTATCGATCTTTGCTTTGCTTCCTACCGTCCCGGCGACTACAAAGCCGGCGATCTCGAGACCAACGCCCTGCAGGCGCTCGTCCAAATGGACGGCGACCATGCCCAGGCGATGTATCTCGGCGGCGGCACGAACCTCAAGGCCGGCGCCGGCTCGATTGGGCGCAGCGCTCCCGGCCTTGCGTATGTCGAAAAGGCCGAGACCGGCGGGTACGTTGTGGCGAATGCTTCGTCAAGCGACGCGACCATTACAGTGACGCTGGCCGCGCTCAAGGGCATGAAAGCCTTTGCGCTCGACTCGAACGAGCAGCGCACCGGCCCGACCGATATCAAGACCAGCGGCGACGCCGTCAGCCTCGATCTCAAAGGTGGCACGAAGGTCGAGTTCGCGTCCGAAAATGCGCAGAGCATCTTCGCCTATCGCACTGACCTGCTAAAGAAGCGCGCAGCCGAGCAGGAAGCCGCGCTGGCCAAGGCCAGGAACGATTGCATCGCCCGCACCAAGGTCGCCGAGGCCGAGGCGAAGACGCATCCCGCCCAGGCCAATACGGTCCTCATCGACAACGCCGCAGCCTTCAGCAGCCAAGGCGCAGGCGAAGTGAAGACCTCCAACATCAAACGCGGCGCAGTCGGGACGGTCATCCTGAATTGGGACGCGGAGGGCCAATGGCTCGAGTGGACGTTCAACGTGCCGACCGACGGCTACTATAACCTGTCACTCTGCTATTGCAGCGAACTCGACCAGATCATGCGCGAAATCTCCGTCAACGGCGTTGTCCAGGAACCGTTCGCGCCGATCAATTTTCCGACAACCGGCGGCTATGCCAATGGGTCGGACGATTGGCGGATTTACACCGCGACCAATCCGATCAACAACCAGCCGTTGCTCCTGAAGCTCAAGCAGGGACCGAATGTCATCCGCTTCACGAATCTGAACGGACGCAGTGCCAACGTGAATTACGTCGCCATCACCAGCCCCGATGTAAAGATCACGCGTGAACTGCTCGCCAGCAAGGCCCCGGCCACGCCCGTTCCGTGATGAAGGCTGCCTCCTGATATTACAACACAGCGCAGGTCATCCTGCATAAGTGCCAACAATCCCTGCTACCCGAACGCGTCCAGCGCCGGAAGCGCGTTGCGGAACTGTTGCGTCGATCCACTCGGCTGTTTAGTCTTCTCTCATGCAAGAGGAGATTAGAAAGATGCTTCTGCGCGATGGCCTCATCAAAGGCCCCCAGGCGGAGATCACCCCGCTCACGGGAGGCGTCTCGAGCGAGATCTATCGCGTTGAGGAAGGCGAGAACGTCTTTGTGGTCAAGCGCGCCCTGAAAAAGCTGAAAGTCGCCGACGATTGGTATGTCGATCTTTCACGCAATGCCTCAGAGGTTGAATTCCTCCTTTGCGTACAGGGGTTCCTCCCCGCCGCCGTGCCATCGGTTCTCTTTGCCTCGAAAACCGACGGTTATTTCGTCATGGATTTTTTGGGAGAGGGCTTTGCTAATTGGAAAACGCTGCTGCTTGAAGGCGTCCGGAAAACCGACCATGCGCGGAAAGCCGCGCAAGTCCTGGCCACGATTCATCGGCGAACGTGGGATGATCCCGGAATCCATGCCCGCTTCGAAACCACGCCGAACTTCATTCAGCTTCGCCTCGATCCCTATTTACTGACGACCGGAAGGCGTCATCCCGATTTGGAGACTCATTTTATAGAGGAAGTCGCACGGATCGAATCGACCCGGCGCTGCCTGATCCATGGCGACTACAGCCCCAAGAATCTTCTCCTCCATCAGGACCGTCTGGTCGTTCTGGATTGCGAGGTGGCTTGGTTTGGCGATCCCGCTTTCGACGTCGCCTTTCTACTCAATCATTTCTTCCTGAAAAGCCTGCGTTTCACCAAAAGCAGGGACGAATTTTTCCCGCTGATCGATGTTTTTGGCGAAGCCTATGGCGTGGAACTCGGAACGGAAAAGTTGGCACTCATCTCGCCTTATCTTCCGCGGCTCCTGCTCATGCTCATGCTGGCCCGCGTCGATGGCAAATCGCCGGTCGAATATCTGCGTGATGACGAGGGCAAGAAAAACTGGCTGCGCCGATTTACGCGCGAGCGAATTCCACGACCGCCTCCCGACTTGGCAACCCTGCTGAATGAATGGAAGAATGCCCTCTCGCAATACCATGAAGATTAAAAACGTTGCCGCCTTTCAGATCTATGATTCCCGTGGCTTCCCGACGGTGGAAGCGGAGGTTGAACTCGATAATGGGACGACGGGGCGCGGGCTCGTTCCTTCGGGTGCCTCCACCGGCCAATACGAAGCGCTCGAATTGCGCGACGGCGATAAGGCCCGGTTCCGCGGCAAATCGGTTTTCCGCGCTATTGGCCACGTCAATGGCGAGATCGCCGCGGCCTTGCGCGGCGTGGAAGTCTCCGACCAGTCCGCTGTCGATCAGATGCTCATCCAACTCGATGGCACGGCCAACAAAAGCCGGCTCGGGGCCAACGCCATTCTTTCGGTTTCCATGGCGGTGGCCCACGCGGCTGCGGCGGAAGCGGGCCGGCCCTTGTTCGAATACCTGGGCGGGGGTGCGGGAACGTTGCTGCCTCTTCCGGAAATTCAGATCTTGGGCGGCGGTGCCCACGCCGAGTGGCGCACCGACGTGCAGGATTTCCTTGTCATCGCGCTCGGCGCCAGAAGTTACGGCGAAACCTTGGAGATGACCCACAATGTATACCACGCGGCCGGAACGATCATGAGCGAGCGGGGCAAACGGTTCGGACTGGCGGATGAAGGCGGTTTTTGGCCCGATTACGCGTCCAACGAGGAGGCGCTCGATACTCTCGTCCAAGCCATCGAACGGGCCGGCTATCAGCCGGGCCGGGAAGTCGCCATCTCCCTCGACATCGCGGCCAGCGATCTCTACGACGAGACCACCGGCAAGTACCGCTTCCGCCTCGAGAAACAGGAATTTACCTCCGACGAATTTGCCGATTTGATGATCGGCTGGTGCCGCCGTTATCCCGTGATTTCGATTGAAGATCCCATGGCCGATACCGACTGGACGGGATGGGCCAAGGTCTGCGCGGCCATCGGCAAAACCGTGCAACTGATCGGGGACGATCTCTTCACGACCAACGTGCAGCGCATCCAGCGCGGCATCGAAGCGAAAATTGCCAACGCGGTGCTCATCAAGCTGAACCAGATCGGAACTGTCACCGAAACCATGGAAGCCATCCGGCTCACCCAGACGGCGGGCTGGCTTCCGGTCATTTCGGCGCGTTCGGGCGAAACGGAGGACTCCTTTATTTCGCATCTTGCCGTGGCGACCAATGCAGGGCAATTGAAGGTCGGCTCCTTTGCCCGCAGTGAGCGGATGGCGAAATGGAACGAGGTGCTCCGGATCGAACGCCTCCTGGGATCACGCGCGCGTTTCGAGGGCGGAAACATTTACCGCCATTTCTCACCGTGAAAACTTCAGGTTTTACCTTCAATCGTATGCGTCCCATGGCGTGCCCGCTTGACAAGCGCACCCGGTAGAGCGAGCCGTTTCAAGGAGCCGGTTCGTGATCAATAACGAAGCGCGCCGCTTCGCTGAGTCGCCGCTGGGAGGCCTGGGTGAGCTGACGGTGAGCGATGGATTGATAATTTCCTCTCGGCATGAAGAAAGCGCTGATCAGGTGCCGGGGGCAGGTCGTGCCATTGCGCGTGCCGCCGTGCCAAGTCCATCCGTGGATGATGATCAATGTGCCAGCCGGGACGATAACGTAGATTTCATCGGGATGGCGGGCCTCGGCGTTCTCCATCGCCTCGGATGGAGATTGGGGGTGAAGGTGTGAGCCGGGGACGAGGCGCGTAGGGCCGTTCTCCAGCGTGAAGTCGCTCACGGCCCACAGGACGTTGGCGCAGCGGACCGAGTTGTCGCGGTGCAGTGCCTGCAAGCCCTCGCCCGGCTGGGCGGCCCGACCAGTGATCGATGAAAGGCCGAAGTCGCCCTCCATGAGATAATTCACCGCCGCGAGTCCACGCGGGTGCAAAAAGCAGATGTCGAACATCGGGTCCTTGTTGATGAGGGTGCCCAGTCTCGTGGCGCCCTTTTCGGTGTGAAAATCCTTGCCGGCGTTTTCACCTTCCGCGACCGCCAGGGTATCCAAACGCTCTGCCATCGCCGCCGCCTGCGCCGGAGGCAGAACATTGGGAACGATCATGTACCCGTCACGATCCAGGCTGGCGCGGTCGGACGGAGTCAAGGTGTCGGGACGAACTCCAAGCTCATGTAAGGCGTCTGTCATCTGTAATTGCATGCGGCGACTCTACAAGTTATCTTCGAGGCACGAAATGCACGAACCGGCGGTTCTGATGGACAAAGCCGCGCCTGTGCCCATCACTTGGCATGTCTAAGCTCCTCTCCGTCGCCAGGATCGGGCCTTATCAAGGGTCCAAGCCCCATACCCACGATTGCTGGGAGATCGGCTTTTATCTGGATGGCAGAGGTGTGGCCGTGGTAGGGAACACTCAAGTTCCTTTTTCTCGCGGTACCGCCATCTGCTATCCTCCGTTCATCCCGCACAGTGAGCAGACCAAAGACGCCTGTTTCGGCTTTTTCATCACCGCGAATCACTGTCCATTTGGCGAAAGCACCCTTCCGCTCTACACGGATCGATCCCGGGCCAATCTGTTGCGCCTTATTTCGCTCTTACATCACGAATGGCGGGAAAAGGGAGCGCAATGGGAGGATGCAACCGAACACCTTTTCTCCCTGCTTCTGATTCATTTGCAGCGGCAATGTTCTTTTCCCCGGCCAAGTCACCCGATGGTCGATGCCCTGCGCCATGAGATTGAAAAGCGGATAACCGATCCCGATTTTCATGCGGGCAGTGCGCTTGCGCGGCTTCCGATGTCGCCGGATCACCTCCGCCGACTGTTCGCGCGGGAAACCGGATGCAGCCCGCTTGTCTATCTCAACGAACTTCGCGTAGCCAAGGCCAGGCAACTATTGCGCGAGGGGCGTTGGCGCGTGAAGGAAGTTGCCGCTCAGGTGGGAATTCAGGACGAATACTACTTCTCGCGTCTATTTCTCAAGCATACCGGTCAACGCCCGTTGGATTACCGCCGGTCTGTTCTTATGCCGGTGCAAATCGATGATGGGCACCAATAGCTCGAAAATCAACTATGGGGAGTGTCCTAATTTGAAATCAGCTACTTCTGCTTTCGCAGGATGACCCAAACGATAAGACCAACTCCAGCAATGATTATAGCGTCATTAAGAAGGAGGACTGGCCAATCGATATAAATGGTATGCCCCTTGGACCAATCGCAAAGATCGCTATCGGATGGTGACCCCGTCCCACCTACGGACCCCGCAATCTGTTCCACGGTAGCGTTGGTGTTGCTATCGGATGGTGACATCCGATCACGATAGCTGCTCTTTCTGACTGAGTCAGCTCTCTAATTAGGACACTACCCAACTACGGCGTGAACGCGACATCAACTCTCAATGCTACGACATTTACCAACAGCTCAATCAGTGGCGCTAGGTGGGATGCTTACCTTCAATCGATCAATCAGCAATTTGATGAAGATACCGCCGACCACCGAACGCGCCCGAAAATGGAGCTGTTTTGCATCGTGGGTGTGATACCAGTCGCCCATCGGAACGCGACTGTCGGATTCGTGGGGATAAAGCCAGATTGCATCCACGAACCGGGCAAAATCATCATCGGATTCAGATAGAGCCGCCGCCCAGATACTGTGATCGATCGTGGTGTAGGTGCTGCGATTATCGAGTGGAAGTCCGTAACGATTGAGCTTGGTCTTATAATAGGAGACTTCCTTTTGCGCGACGCTTTTTGGGAAAACCCCGAGGTCCAGTAGATCGTCCCAGATCAAATTATATTTCTGACTCCAAGTGTCGGGCTGATCGAAGGCCAGGCGATAATGATCACCGTCATCGGCCCGATCCATCCATTGCCCAGCCATTTCTTTGGCGAGTTGCCGGTATTTAGACGCCTCTTCTTTTCTGCCGGTCATTTGACACAACAGGCCATAACAGGCCAGGCCGAGAATGGCTTTGATGGAAAGATTGGCGTTGTGGGCCAAATGGCCGGCAAAATCGTCCGTGCAGAGTTGGTTGTCGGGATCGAAGCCTTTGCCTCGCAGATAGTCGGCCCATTTCTCCAACAGGGGCCAGTGGGAAAGCGCGTAGTCGGCTTTCCCTTCCACGCGGGCGATGGCCGCCGTGAGAATGAGCATGTTGCCGCATTCTTCAATGGGCATCTGGTTCACCTCCGTCTCCTCGCCGCCGCCGTAGACCTGGCCGTTGGCGAGCGGATAAATTCCCAGGTCGTGCGGAGCGTAGGGGAACTTCCATCTCGGCAGCGCCGCGTAGCGGAAGACCGGCGTCAGCATTCCCTTGAGCAGTTCGGGATTGAACAGGAGATAGAGTGGCGAGGAGGGATAAGTCACATCCACCGTGGCAATGCAGCCGTTGCTGAAATTTTCCTTGGAGAAAAAAAACGGCATATCTGGCTCCATGGGATGTGCGGCCAGGACATGCGCCGAAATGCTTTGGCGATAGGCCAGGACGCTTAGTTGCGCATATTTCCAGCCGCCTACGCGTTGCAGATCGGCCACCAATGCCGCATCGAACTCTTCACAGACTTTGCGTACCCGGTCGAAATCGGATTCTGCCGTGCGTAGAAGATCCGCCATGGTGCTTCCATTGCGACGCCAGAAGGGCGTCATCCGTTGGTGCATATATTCCACGCTAAAAAGTTCGTCATAAGCCAAAAGCACATGGCCTGATTGAGGCGCGATCCCGACCTGCCCTAATTCCACCCGTGCGGCCAACGTCGGCCATTGCCTGCCTGCGGGACGCGGCATGGCCATGTCGTCCGTATCGGGCAAGTGACCGGTGCGTAAAAAGGTTTCACGGCATTGCATATGGAAACCCGTCCCCAATTCACCCTTCATGCCGCCGGGCAGGGCGAGGTAGAGATAACCCCAGTCGATACGGAGATCGTCGCCTGATTTTTGCAGAACGGCCTGTTCCTGCGAACCGATCCGTAGCGCCTGCATGTCGCCAATCCGGTAGCGTCCCCAGCTCACCGATTGCTCCGGGGTGTTCACCGTCCACTCACCGGAACAATCCAGATAGATGGTCACCTCGTGGGGTTGTCCGTCAATCGACCGCGCTTCGAAAATCACGTAAGTCACAGGCCGGGAAAGCACCTCAAGATCGTGCAGCAGCGCGGGAGTCAGGAAGGTCAGGCTCAAGGCCGTTCCACCACCCTCGAATTGATAAATCGTGCGAGTGGGAAGCACCTCGACCGAGCATTGCGTCATCGCAGCCGCCGCTTTCGGTTCCGGTCCACAGAACCGAAAGAACGAGCCATCAATTCGCGCCAAGCCGCACAGGGGATGGTTTTTTCCCGTCCAATGTTTGCTCCAATCGTCAGTCAGCAGATCATTGAAAGACCAGACACTGAAATAGGGGGAATGAGTCACCAGCGGTACGGCTGGGGGACGCAGGGGCGTCACGGGGGAAGAGGAAAAATTCATTTCAGCTAGCCTAAGCTTGGACGGTCTCTTATAACATCCTTGGAATGCACCTCGACCTTCGTGAAACACACATGATTGGAAAACGCACCCGCGAACAGATCGTGTCTTCCAAACAGGTTCCGGAAATGACCGGGCACGGCATCGAACTGGCCGGAATCTCCGAGGCGCGGCGCGGTTTTTTTTTGCGCGTCACTCGCCCTCCTTCGCTTTAGTCATTGGCTCTCTCGAAGGAACCGGACTGGTGTGGGTGGAGGGAAGATGGCGCCGTTGCGGGCCGGGGCAGGCATGCCTGCTGCCGACGGGAGTGCCGCATGCTTACAAGGCTCCGGGACGGTGGAAAATTTGCTGGGCTCATCTTCAACGCGATGCCCCGATCAGTCAAACTCTGGAGCACCGATACCCACGTCCGTCACTTGTGGATGTCGATGTTCTGCCCCTTGAATCGGCGATCGAGGGGCTGCATCGGGGGGTGCTTGCTGGAGCCGACCGCGCCTTGCTCCACCTCTGGCTGGAATTGGTCGATGCCCTGCTTCAACGACTTTGCCTGCCGGGGAACGTGGAGCCCAGACTGGCACGTCTTTGGGAAATTGTCGCAGCCGATCTCTCCCATCCTTGGACGGGCCGGGAGTTATCCAAACGAATGGGACTAAGCGCCGAACAGCTTCGAAGACTATGCCTGAAATATCATGGCGTTTCCCCCATGGACCGAATCACCTGGATGCGCATGGATCGTGCTGCCGCCCTCTTGGGCCGTTCCGTTCTGACCATCGCGACTGTTGCCGAGGCAGTGGGCTACTCCAGCCCCTTTGCCTTCAGTACGGCTTTCAAACGCAAAATGGGTATTCCGCCTTCAGCCTATCACCGCATGAAATGAAGAGAGAAAAACCGACTCTTCATCCGGTTGGTTCCGGCAGGGGAATCCACGTCCGAAATGCGGAGCGCGGCGCAACAGGCCATTAATACTAGAAGCGCCGGTAATCGAAATTCACCGCAAGCAACTGGACCTCGCGAGAGGTCTCGTTGTGGAACCGATGCTTGATGCGCGAATCGAGGTACATGGAAGCACCCTTCTCCAAACGGTGCCTCCGCCCTTCGTATTCCAGGTCAACTTCGCCGGAAAGAACGTAGATAAATTCCTCGCCATCGTGCTTGAAGAAGAGAGTGGTACCGGGCGGAATCCGCATGAGAAACGGCGCAAGATATTTGTTCCGGTAGGACTGCAACAACGGCAGGAAACTATACCCACCTAATCGCACCGACTGCTGCCAGGTGCCTTCCCGTGGACCGTGAATTTCCAGATTACGCGATTGCCCGTGGGGCAGATCACCGGAGAGAAGATTGGTAAGTTCCACTCCCAACGCACGAGTCAGCGCCTGCAAAGTGCTGAAAGGCGGGGGTGACGGTGACTTCTCGATCTTGGAAAGATATCCCTTGGAAATCCCCGCGGCAGCGGCCAGCGATGGCAGCGTCGTCCCCCGGGCTTTGCGCATTGCCCGAAGTCGGGCGCCAAACTTGGAATCACTCACCCCTTCAACCTACCACGCGGTCCAGCCGCCATCGACACACAAAGTATGGCAATTCACCATCGAAGCCTCCTTGCTGGCGAGAAAGATGGCGGCGGCGGCAATTTCTTCCACCGTGGCCAAGCGACCGGCTGGAATCTTGCCCAAGACAAACTCCAGAAACTCAGGCTGTTGCAGGCGGCGGCGCGTCAGGTTGGTTTCGACAAATGTCGGTGCAATCGAATTGACCGTAATGCCGTGTTTCGCCCACTCAACCCCGAGGGTGCGCACCAACTGAATAACAGCTCCCTTGGTCGAACAGTAGACCGGCTGTCCCGGAATACCGATCAGACCGGACTGGCTGGAAATCCAGATCACGCGGCCCCATTTCGCCTCGATCATCGCGGGCGCGAGCTTCTGCGCGAGAAGGAATCCACCGCGCACGTTGGTCTGGTAATGATCCTCCCAGTTCTCCAGATCGACCTCGAGCCCTGGCTTGGGTCGATTGATGCCGGCATTGTTGATCAGGACGTCAACCCGACCGAAGCTGGCCAGAACCCGGGTGACGCCCTCGTCGATCTGGGCAGGGTCGCGCACATCGATGGGAAGCAGAGCCGCCTCCCATTCAGTTTCCTTTTGGATGAGCAAAAAAGTTTCCTTTAAGGAACATTCCGGCTTGTCCGACAAGACCAGAGTCGCGCCCTGCCGAGCGAGTGCAAGGGCAATGCCCTGCCCCAATCCAGTCGCCGCCCCAGTCACCAACGCAACCTTGCCGTTCAAGTCGAAAAGGCTCATGGTTTTTTCCCGTAACGCTGCACCCGAACATCAGCGGTGATGGCATGGGCCAGCATCCGTTCGACTCGGCATTGCCGGGCGGTGACCTCTCCAACCTCCACCGAGGCGGCGGGCGTCATCCGCTGATAGGTGACGGTCTTAAGAAATTTTCCCACCCAGACGCCCCCCGTATAGCGCGCTGCCCGGCTGGTCGGCAGAATGTGATTCGTCCCGATTGACTTATCACCATAAGCGACGGTTGTTTCCTCACCGATGAAGAGCGAGCCATAATTGGTCAGGCGCTCGAAATAATAGCCCTGGTCCTCGACATGCAATTCCAAGTGCTCAGGCGCATAGTCTTCGCTCAACGCAATGGCTTCCTCACGGCTTTCGGCGACATAGATGCGGCCATTGGTGGCCCAACTTTGGCTCGCGATCTCACGGGTGGGCAGGACTTTCAGCTGCTTTTCCACTTCGATCAAGCAGGCGCGCCCAAACTTTTCGCCCAGGCAAATCAAGGCGACGCCGCAATTGGGATCGTGCTCGGCCTGCCCGAGCAGATCACACGCCACGAGCGCCGGGTCGGCCGACTCATCGGCGATGATCATGATCTCGGTCGGGCCCGCCAGGAGATCGATCCCGCAACGCCCGAAAAGTTGACGCTTCGCTTCCGCCACAAACTTATTGCCCGCTCCACAGAGGATATCGACCGGCTCCATTACGCCCATGCCGAAAGCCATCAGCGCCATGGCCGGGACGCCTCCGACGACGAAAATCCGGTCCGCGCCTGCCTCGTGGATCGCATTGATCGTCGCCGGAAAATAACCTTCCCCCTTCACCGGCGGCGTGCACGCAGCGATGCGTTTGACCCCTGCCACCTTCGCCGGGATGATGCTCATCTGCGCCGAGCCGAACATCGGGTAGCGTCCGCCGGGAATGTAGCTGCCCACCGCTCCCACCGGAATGTGGCGGTGGCCCAGAACAATGCCGGGACGCGGCGTGGTTTCCAGCGGAAGAAGTGTTGCCCGCTGGGCTTGGGCGAAACGGCGCACGTTGTCCTGACAATAGGTGGTATCGCGGATCACCTCCGGATCAAGCCGGGAGATCGCCTCGCGGATCTGCTTTGCATCCAACTCAAAACTCGGAGGAGTCCACTCGTCAAACTTCGCGCTGTAGCGGCGCACGGCATCAAGACCGTGCTTTTCCAGATCGAGCAGCATCTCGGAAACAAGCTGCGCCGTTTCGGGATCGTTCTCGAACAGTCGATGGCCTCCATCCTTGATTTTGAGCATGCCCGCACGCTAGCCAAGGGCATTTGTAAGGTCGAGAAAAGTTTTCTAAAAGGAAACCATGACAAGGCTAAGACAGGCCTACCCTCGCCTGCGATATACTCCCGGAGCCAAGCCCGCGAATTTGCGAAAGACATTGGAAAAATAATATTCGTCGCGGTAACCGGTCATAGAGGCGATCTGCTTGAGCGGCAATCGGGAATGGATGAGCAGCGATTTGGCCTGCTCGACGCGGACTTCGTTGAGATAGTGAACGAGGCTTTTGCCGCGCAGCCGTTTGAAGCTGTGCCGCAGGTGATCGGGGCTGATCTGGGCGTGGGCCGCAATCTCGCGCAACGACTGGATGACCGGAAATTTTTCGTGAATATAAACCTCCGCCTTGCGCACGTGTCGCTCTCCGGCATCTTCGCCCTCGCGTGGTTGTGCCACGCAGGCGAGATGGATCAAGGTGAGCAGAGTGGTCGTGGCGCGATAATTGAAGATACCTCGGTCCAGTTTCCGCAGCCGCATATGGCCCCGCGCGAGCATCTGGATGTCGGCGATGATTGACGGGATTTCGATCCGCGGCAAATGAAGCGCCGGCCCTGCGAAGCGCACGAACCAATCCGGCGCTTTCACATGGACGCAGAGGTCTTCCCCGGATCTAGTCATCCTCTGGTCGTGTTCCTCTTTCGGGCCGTAGATAACGACGCTGCCTTCCTCAAAACTCAACTCGCGGCCACTTCGCAGGCGGCTGGTTCCTCGACCCGTCGGATGGTAGACGATTTCGATGTCGTCATGACTATGCCAACCGCAATTAAAACTTAGGCAGACGGGAAATCGCATGCCGTGGACATAAACAAGGGGAGGCGCCTCGGCGGTATGGCGGGCAAGTTGATCCCACGAAAGAGGCGGCCGCATAGCCGTAATTTATAGACAAATAGCCCCTTGAGAACAAGACATGCCCCAGTTTCTCTCTTAAAAATCTGCGTTGGAGGATGAAAGGCCGGAAAATAGCCGAAAACTACAATGAATCGCCGATAATTCAAATGGCACCAAAGGGTGCCTTTGTTAAAGATTGCGCCATGTCACACTCTCAACCCCAATGTCTGGTGTTTCCCGCAAAACAGCAGGTGGAACTCCAATCGTTCGATCCCGGCCATCCCACCCAGGGCAATGTCCTGGTGCGTACCAGCCTCTCCCTGATGAGCACCGGAACGGAAAATATTGTCTTCAATCGTCTCTTCGATCCGGGGACGCACTGGCACAACTGGGTGAAATATCCGTTCCATCCCGGCTACACCGCAGTCGGAACGGTGGAGGAGGTGGGCGCGGAGGTCACCTCGCTCAAGGTGGGTGATCGTGTCGCCTACCGGGTCCCGCACCGGTCTCACGCCGTGGTTCCGGAGGCGGACTGTCATCCCATTCCCGCCGCGATTCCTTTTGAGCAAGCGGTTTGGTTTGCACTGGCCAAGATCGCCTTCCATGGCGCCAAGGCGGCGAACTATCGCCTTGGAGACAGCGTGCTGATTATCGGCGCGGGGCCGATCGGGCAGATGTCGATACGGTGGGCTCGCGCGGCAGGGGTGGCCTCGATCATCGTGGTCGATATGGCGTCCCATCGCATGGAGCTTGCCCGGGCGGGAGGCGCCACGGCGCCCCTTTCTCTGCCCATCGAGAAATCGCGCGAGGCAGTGCTTGAGGCGTGCGGCGGAAGCCTTCCCCGCGTCGTCATCGACTCCACTGGAAATCCGGCAGTGTTCGCCTCCGCCCTCACGCTGGCCGCCGACCGCGGCACGGTGGTGATTCTCGGCGACACGGGTCAACCGGCCAAACAGTTTCTCACCGTGGACGTCATCGTGCGCGGCCTGACCATCATCGGCGCACACGATGGCCATCGGACGGCGGAGTGGAACGACGCGACGATTACCCAACTTCTGTTTACGTTGGTCTCCAGCGGCCGGTTTTCGCTGGAAGGTCTCAATACCCATGTCTTTCGACCGGAAGCGTGCGTGGAAGCGTACACGACGGCCAATCGGGACCGCGACAAGACGATGGGCATCGTGTTCGACTGGTCGGATTCCGGAAAGGAGAAAGCTTGAGCTCCTTTCGTCAGGCTTTCTCATGGTGGGCCTTTTCGGCGTCTGGAATCGATCCGGAGACGCTTCTCGCCGGCGCGGCCAAAATCGGTTACCAAGGCGTTGACCTGATCGACGAGGCGCTCTGGCCGCTGGCGGCGCGCCACGGGCTGACCGTCTCGGCCATCATGGGCCATGGGACATTGAACGATGGGATCAACCGGCCCGAAAATGCGGAACGCATCGAGGCCGAACTTCGGGTGAATATCGTCAAGGCGAAAAAGGCCAACATTCCGGCGCTTGTCTGCTTCTCCGGTGTGCGTGACGGTATCAGTGACGAGGCGGGGCTGGCCCAGAGTGCGACGCTTCTGGCCAAGGTGGCAGACACAGCGGCCGACGCGGGGGTCACGCTGATCGTCGAGCTTCTCAATAGCAAGGTTGATCATATTGGTTATCAATGCGACCGAACCGCGTGGGCGGTTGAATTGTGCCGCCGGGTCAACTCGCCTGCGGTAAAGATTCTCTACGATATTTATCACATGCAGATCATGGAAGGGGACATCATCCGGACGATCGAGCAAAACCATCCGTTCTTTGCCTACTACCACACCGCCGGCAATCCGGGCCGGGGTCAGCCCGATCACACGCAGGAAATCTACTATCCGGCGATTTATCGCGCGATAGCCCGGACCGGCTACAGTGGATTTATCTCCCATGAATTCTGTGTGAAGGGCGACCCGCTGAAGGCGTTGCAGAGCGCATTTCACGATTGCACGGAGGCGATAAAGTAGTTTGTCCGTAAAGTCATCTTGAAGGCCTGCATCAGATCGCAGCCAGGGCCGAACGTGATTTCTTCGACCACTACGATTTGATCGGCATACCGATCAAATCGTAGTCAACTTCTGCGCGGGAAACGGCGACCACATTCTGAACTATCGGGGGCCGGCGTTTCCTGCTTCCGTTAGTCATCCCGTCCCTCATTTTATCACCAACTCCATGGATTTTCGAACCCCTACCCGCGTTGCAATTACCGGTGCCGCCGGTTTTCTGGGACGCAGCCTCGTCCAGGTGCTGGGCGAACATTTTCCTCTCCGCCTGTTGGATGTCGTGCCCATCCCAGGAACTTGGGATAGCCGGGTGGGTGATGTGTCTCAACTGGAAGACGCCCTTTCGCTCTGTGAAGGTTGTTCCGATTTGGTCATCGGGCACATGGCACCCAATCGCCCGGAGATTTATGGAACGCCAACTCTTCCCTTCGATGTGAATGTGAAAGGCACCGCAAATCTGTTTCACGCCGCCTGTACGCACGGAATCAAACGGGTGGTCTTGATTTCGAGTATTTCCGTGGTGCAGGGACATCAAAACGCCGGTGAATTTTTGACACGTGATCTGAGCCCGGATCCCCGCGCCATGTACCCGCTGACCAAGGTGCTTCAAGAACAAACGGCCCATTATTATCATCAGGCTCACGGCTTGGAAGTTGCTGTTTTGCGCCCCGCCTACATTTGCGATGAGGACACCGTTTCCGATAAATATGGAAGACATCTGCTAACGGTGAACTGGCAATTCATCGATCCGCGCGATATCGCCGAAGCCACCCGCCTGGCGCTGATTGCTCCGCAATTGACGTATGAAATCTTTTATCTGCTGGGCCATCCCGATGCGGATGCCCACGCGGAAATGGGAAGGCTGCGGGAGTTTCTCGGTTGGAAGGCGAAACATACCTTTGAAAAGTATCCACGCGACGGCGAGGTTCCGGGAACCTGATCCATGTCCTTTCCCTTTTCCATCTCCTGCTGTTCAATTGCCCTGCGGGAACATCCCGTCGCTGCGGCAATCGATTTGATTGCTGCGGCTGGATTCGGCGGCATCGAATTCTGGTTTCCCCATTTGGAGAACCTCGATCATGCCGGCCTCTTAAACGTCTCGGACCAATGTGCCCGAAAGCAGCTGACTCCGCTGGTGATTTCCCCCTATTTTTCCTTTACCCGCGGTGAGGAATGGAAACTGAAATCACTGGACACCGCACGACAGGCCCTAAAAATTGCGAAGGTTCTCGAGGTTGGAAAAATCCGGACATTTGTCGACATCGGTCCGGATGGCCTCCCAAGCCATCGCGCCACGCCCACGCACTGGCACGCAGCGCGAGAAGGTCTGCGTGAACTTTGCGCCCTCGATCCCAATTCCCTTTTTGTCGTCGAAACCCACGTGAATACCTTGGCGGACACGCTGCCCAGCGTCCAACGCCTCCTGGAGGAGGTTGATCGTCCGAATCTTCGGCTTAATTTTCAGGCCAACCCCGATTTCCTGCAACGAGGCTATAGGGAAAGTCTGGAGGCTCTTTTCCCCTACATCCATCACCTGCATTGGCAGCAACATCGAGCGGACGGCACCGAAACCTATCTGGAGGAGGCGGGCCTGATCAATTTCCAAGCAGTGATCGAGTGGCTTCTCTCCAAGAACTATCGCGGCACCGCTTCCGTGGAATATTGCTGGCAGCCTGTGGATGAAAACCGAATCGGTACCGCCGCTTGTTTCCTTTCCGGTATTGCGAAGGACCATGCTCTTGCCGCCGCGCGGACCGGACCTTGAAAAAACCTGGGAAGTAAAGAACCCCGGAGCAAGCTCCGAGGCATTTTAAGGTAGCCGCCGCTGTCCCTAGCGGCGGATGTCTTTTCCTCCAAACATCCGCCGCTAGGGACAACGGCGGCTACCACGGAAGAGATTAACCCTGGCGGTGACGCCGACGGACCACAATAATCAGGAAGGCGAATCCGGCAACCAGCATCGCCCACGTACCGGGTTCAGGAACTGCGGTCGTCTCCAACGTCGTCAGTAACAACTCCTCCTGCCCCGCGCCATTGAGAGCAAGGGGATTGAAATAGAGAGACAAGGAACCGGTCACAGCGGGATCCGTGCTCAAGTTTTCAAGGGTAAAGTCGTTAATGTTGAAGTTGGTATTCGCAGTCGTTACTCCATAGGTGGTGATCGCGCCAAAGTTAATGAGGTCGTAGACATTGGTCGAACCCGGGGTTGTGTTGTCAGCAGCGGTGTCTTGCAGATTGATCGTAAACAAGCCCGTGCCGCTCTTCACCAGCGCGCCCGATCCCAGATTCAGCAAAGTGGAGCTGGAGAGGCTCGTGGCTGTTCCGGTTTGACCAGTGGTGCTGTCGAGTTGGAATTTCAAGGTACCGCCCGCATTCCAAGTCAGGCCGGTAGCGGCCAGGACATTATTCAAGGCGCCAGCGCTTTGGTCGCCACCGCTTCCCAATCCTGTATTTTGAACGGTCAGAAGTTTGCTTCCAATGCCCGTGAGGTTGCCAGGAGCCAGGACGCCTCCCGATTGCAAGGTAACCATTCCAGCATTGGAAGTGCTGGGCGTAGTGCTGGTAGTTGCAGTAGCGCCGCCGGAAAGTGTCCCCCCATTGCCCACGATGGTTCCTGCTCCGGTGGCGAGGGTCCCGCTCTTGCCGAGGTTAACCGAACCGCCATTTTGGATGATGGTCGTGCCGGTGTACCCGATGGAGCTATTTAGAGTCAATGAACCATGCGTAGCTGCTGTATCCACGACCGTCAACCCTCCCGCGCCAGCGCCGAAGGCACCGGCGTAGGTGACGGTATTTCCGTTGGTATCAATCGTTCCTCCGGAATTATTGAAGGTAATGACCTCACTAGCACTGGAAAGGTCGCTATTTCCCGTAAAGCCGGCGGCGTACTGGAGAGTCGCCCCACTGAACTGAATGCCGGCGGTGCCCGTGGTGCCCGTGATGCCGAAATTCGCCAGCGAGTTGATGTCGACCGTGCCACCGTTGAGATAAGTCACGCCCGTATAGGTGTTGCTCCCCGTCAGGTTGGTGGTGCCAGGCCCCGCGATGGTAAGTGCGCTGGCACCCGCGCTAGAATTAGCGATGGTGGAAGTGATGGTCAGCGCCGCAGTTCCGTAGTTTTGAATGGTTATCCCGGTAGCATTGCCTCCCTCGATCGTGCCACCCCCCAGCGAGAAGGCGGACGACCCCGTAAAGAGCAGGCCATTGTTCGCAAACGTCAATGTCGTAGCACTATTCTGAGTTAAGCCAGTTCCGCCCGTGATCCTTAGCAGATTAAGCGATTCGGTGCCGATATTGCTGGCAAGATTGGCGGTCATCAGATAATTGACAGAGCTGGTAGTCGCGGCCGTAGGCAGGGTGGTTTCGGCGGTATAGGCGCCAATGGTAAAGGGGGTCGTACCGACAGACGTGGCCCACGTTGTCGTACCGGTCGTGCTCGTAAAAACGACGTCGCCCGCTCCTCCCAGAACGCCGGAGGCTGCATTGGAAGTTGTAGTTTTAATGGTGCCAGCTGCGGTGCCTATTTCCTTGATCTGGAGGGTGGCGCCCGCCGTGCCACTGCCCAATGCGCCCAGGTTCAAGATATTCGCACCGGCTGCCCCACCGTTGTTATCCAGAACCACCGTGGATCCGCCTACGCTGCCAACGCCGTTTATCAAATTTGTCAGTCCGCCTAGCGTTTCCGTCGTGCCTGTCGCAGTTCCCTTGAACTCGTAGGTGCCGCCGGCATAGATCAGCGCAACGGGGGCAATCGACCCTCCCTGACTGGCGTCCACCACCAGTGTACCCGCACTGTCGATGATCGCACCGGTAAAGGTATTGACCCCCGTCAGGACTTGGGTACCCACGCCATTCATGAAGAGCGAAGTAACCAAGTTGTTGACTTTGACGCCAGCACCCGAAATAACGCCGCCAAATGAATAGTTACCTGAACCGAAAAGTTGAAGAGCATTGCCGCCTGCCGTTACGCTTTCCGTTAAACTGGCCACCCCAAGATCATTCAAACCGGCGATTGCGGGTGAGCCTGCCAGACTAAGCGTCGCTCCAGACGCAAGGGAGACAACGTTGTTACGATTGAGACTTGTTGCCCCAACACTTAAAGCTCCGCTTTCCAGTAGAACCGGACCGGTGAAGGTATTTGCACCGCTCAAGGTCACGGCGTTGGGGCCGCTGACGTTGAAGGTGAGCCCATACCCGTAACCACCGTCACTGATCGGGCCCGAGATCGTCCATCCAACACCTGCAGTCGAGCTGGTTTCGGTGAGCGCGATATTGTTATTCAAAAGAACAGGACCGCTGAACAGCGCCGTCCTATTACCGCTAAATTGCAACAGGGTAAAGTTGCCGTTCCAGATTGACGCTGTGGAAATGCTAGCATTTCCGTTGCTCTCGGTCATCTCGATGGTGCCTGAGTTGATGGTGAACGTTCCCGCAGGGGCGACGGAAGTTACGCCGTTGCTCAGATTAAGCGTGGCGCCATCGAGCACAGTCCCCCCGGTGTTATTCCCGGGGTCGTCAAGATTATAGGTCCCCGGCCCGCCAAAAACCAACACCATATGCGCCCCGCTGGTAGGATTATCCTCAAAAACGCCTCTAGTGCCGGCATTGTTGCCAATGGTTACTCCGCCTGTGCCGTAATTTTGGAGGTTCAGAAAATTATAATTGCCTGAATTCGCCGGCGCCCCCGAGGTGACCCAATAGGTGCCGTTGGTGGCGGTTTGCGCCAAGGTAAAGTTTGCCGTATTCGTAAAGAGAATACCGCCGTTAATAGTCAGCGTACCGGTAGCGGATGGAGTCAGAGTGGCGCCTCCGGCGTTCGACACCCGCAACAGGTTGACGGATACGCTGCCGGCCATATTCGTGTTGCCACTATTGAAATTATAATCCGTCGTGCCGGAGCCTCCGGATGTAGGTAAAGCCGTGGTATCGGTAGTCAGTTGGCTGAGGGTATAGGTGCCGCTAAGAAGAGTTCCTGTGGCCCAGCGGGTTCCGCTACTGTTGGTGTAAACAACCTGGCCCCCGTAGCTGCCATCCACAGCATTGGTCGCCGTGGTGGTGGTGATGGTGGCTGTTCCCGTCTGGACAATCTGCAACGAGACACCGCCTGCCACAGATAATGGAGCACCGGCAGCACCGGAACCGAGCGTACCCAGGTTGAGGGTCAGCGAACCGGGAGATGTCTGTGAAGCGGAAATGGTGTCCGCTCCGCCCACGAGACCCACGTTGGCCAGCGTCTGGCTGGTGGTCGCGCCCGCCTGGCCGATCACACTCAGTGTTCCCCCATTGAGAACGACCTGATTGGCGGAATTGAGGATATTGATGGTACCGGTCGGCGTGCCGCTAAAATCGAGTGCCAGGGTACTTCCAACATTGACGGTGGTAACTCCGGTAAAATCCTGGTTGGTGGCAAGGTCGAGCGTTCCGGCGCCCAGGCCTCCGCTAGGAGCTCCCACGGAAAGGGCATTCCGGGTATTCGAGACAGCCGAGTAAACGCTTCCGTCTGTACCTGTACCCGTCAAGGTGTTGGTGGGATTGCTTGGAATAGAGGTCGATGCCTGATCTACGAGGACATCCTGAGTGATAGTCAGCGTTCCTCCGCCGGCTCCGAGATGATACGTGCCACCCAAAGTAATGGGCACGCCGCCGAACCCCAGGATGGTACCGCCGGGTGTAATTCCCAGACTGCTGGCCGTGTAGGTCCCGGTGGTGGTTGAACCGAGATACATTTGTCCGTTGCCCAAGGCAGCCATATTAAGGGCATTGGAAAAGGCGCCCGCGTCGATAGCAAGGATACCGCTGGAATTAGAGGCAATCAGTGCGGCGAGTTGAGTCTGGGTAAAGCCCGTGGAGGTGACGCCGAGAATACCACCAGCATTGACAGTCACCGTTTGTCCCGAGGCCACGTTCGAGGCACTCGACAGGCGCAATTCGCCGGTATTGAAAACAGTCGCTCCTCCCGTTCCGATGCTGGAGGAGCTCCCGACCGAAAGCAGGCCACTCGCAACCCCAGTACCACCGGAATACGTATTGGCTGTCCCCGTCAATTGCCATGCACCCACACCCGTTTTACTGATGCCCAGCACACCGGAACCATTGTTGACAAGCGTACCGGAAAGCGTATTGGCGGCCGTGCTCGTGCCCGTCAGGTTCAGCGAACTAACCACGTTGGTGGTGGCAAAGACCGCCGTGCCGCTGAGAGTCAAGGCACCTGAGCCCGATGCGTCGATGGTCGCTGCGTTACCACTTCCAATCGTAAAGCTACGATTCGTGCTGGCCGTTCCTCCCGTGTATTGCAGGGTTCCTCCGTTGAACACCAAATTGGCTGCCGCGCTGGAGGATTGCCCAATGCCGCTGGCCGTGCCGCCGTTGGCCAGGGTGCTCACGCTCAGGACACCTGAATTGATCGTGGTCGCGCCGGTGTAGGTGTTCGCACCGTTGAGAGCCTGCGTGACGGCGCCGTTTTTGGTAAGAGTCATGCCGACCGCGCCGTCGGCAATGACTCCGGAGTAGGTGTCGGAAATACCGCTTTGCGGATTCAAGGTCAGGGCGGTAATGCTGCTGTACCCCGTCGTGATGACCGACGCCAGGTTCATAGTGCCCGTGAGTCCGCCGATAGTCGGGGTCGTGAAACCCGTTACACTCACGACCCCCCCGCCGGAGGTGTTCAGGGCACTGTCCTGGAGGGCGAGATTATTACCCAGGACGAGAGTACCCGCCGTAACAGTCGTCACGCCGGTAAAAGTGTTCGCGGCAGTGATCGTCAGCGTGCCGGGACCGGATTCGGTCAGCGCGCCCGCCCCGGAGATCGTGCCCGAGAGGGTCTGGTTTGCCGAGCTGTTGTAGATGAACGACGCCGTCTGCACAGCAATATTACCCGCGTAGGATCCGGCACCCAAGCTGCCCGAACCGCCAATGATCAGCGAGCCCGTGACGCTCCCCGGTTGGAAGAAGATCGTCGTGTTGCCGGTATAGGTGTTCACGCCAGAGAGCACCCACGTGCCCGCGCCAGCTTTGGTGACGGAAGTCAACCCGGTGCCATTATTGGCTAGAATGCCGGAGAGAGTGTTGAGTGCCGTGCTCGCGCCGGTCAGGGTCAGCGAGCTAGCAACGTTGGCGGTGGCATAGACCGCCGTGCCGCTGACGGTCAAGGCACCTGTACCCGATGCATCGATGGTCGCAGCATTACTACTTCCAATCGTAAAGTTGCGGTCAGTGCTGGCCGCTCCTCCCGTGTATTGCAGGGTTCCTCCGTTGATCACCAAATTGGCTGCCGCGTTGGAGGATTGCCCAATGCCGCTGGCCGTGCCGCCATTGGCTAGGAGGTTGGTGCTAAGAATACCTCCCGTGATCGTGGTCACCCCTGAATAGGTGTTCGTACCGGTGAGCGACCAAGTACCCGCACCCGTTTTATTGATGGCCAGCGTACCGGAACCATCGGAAAGCACGCCGCTAACGACATTTCCAGTTGTGGCAGAACCAGAAAGGACAAGAGTTCCCGACACACCGGTATCGGATGAGACTGCCGATTTGATCACCAGGGTACCTTTCGCTGAGTTATTGCTGAAGGTATCGGTGCCTTCCAGCGTTATCGGAGCATTAAAGGTTTCCGTAGACGTAGACGCAGCGGCAAACGTGGAAAGAAGCTGGATGGCCCCTGCATTGCTCAGGATCAGGGAACCCGAATTGAACGTATAAGCGCCCGCGTTGGTATCGAAGTTGATATTCTGGATATTACGGCCCGTATCGACGGTGACCGTGCCGCCCGCGCTGGCATTGAAGGTCGCGGTATCGGTATTGGTAGTCCCCGATGTGGCACCCGGAATCGTAGTGGCCGACCAATTGGCCGCGGTGGACCAATTGCCACTGGTGGCTGATGTCCAGGTTGAACTCGCCGCATGAGCGGCCTGTCCCAGGACCAAGGCCAAAGCAGCCCCTAAAATGGTTGCACTTCTGATTTTAGCCTGGAACGAAAATTGACGATTTTTTAGGAAAATACTGGTTTTCATGGAGTTTATTTATAGGGGTTGCACCGCCCAGAATCCTGCGTAGTGTCGCTAGAATGCATACAATTGTAAAATAAGGCAAGCAAATGATGCTATCCTGTAATCAAAATATCGTTAACCCGGCTTCTTATTTACAAGATGCTCACCCACTCCCTTTTACTGCACGACACTGAATATACTTTTGACGTCAATACGACTTTTGCATCATTCGCTATTCCTGCGAAGTAGGGTTGGAGCCATATAGCTGAGCTCCCTACGAAAGAAAAGACAGGCGGAACTGATCCTTCGACAAGCTCAGGATGACTAATGATAAATGTGAGAGTTTTGCAGAGGTCTCTCTGAGGAGCGGATGTGCACGAGCTCGCCTTCGCTCAGGTTGGCTAATGATATATGTGGGAGTTTCCCGGCCAATTCGTCTCCGTCTGAGTAAATAGCTTGAAGAAACAGGTATCCAAGGCGGCTTTTCTTTGACCATACTCTTTCCTTACGTTAGATTAAACCTGTAATTATGTCTTCCCTGAAGAGTATCGCAGCTGACATCGGAGTTTCTCATGTCCTGGTATCGCGAGTTCTCAACAACCGAATGGGGACGACGCGAGTCAGCGAAAAAACCCGGGAGGCCATTTTGCGGCGGGCCCAGGAATTAGATTATCAGCCAAATCCGCTGGCCTTGGCGTTGAAGCAAGGACGCCGGGGCGTCATCGGGCTATTCGTGCACGGAGTCGGCGCGCCAGGTAGCGATCTCAACGTCGATTTTATCCTTTCCGCAACTCAGAAGGCATCCGATATGCGGATGAATCTTTGGCTTCAGTTTTTTGAGCATGATGATGAATTTATCAGTGCCTGTAATAGTAAGCTGTTGCGCAAAATTGACGGATTAATTGTGGCGGGGATTTCCCATCCCCAGTTGACCAAAAAATTGAACGAAATGGAGAGTCAGGGGCTTCCCGTTGTCTCCGCCTGTCATAAGGACCCGGAAGTGCGCGACTTTGTCAATTTTCAGGTTGATGCCACAGCCCAATGTTACTTGACGACCGCGCACTTGATTGAAATCGGCTGCCGCCGCATCGCACATTTCAATGTCGGTGCGTCTTGGCCATTTCGACAGCAAGGTTACGAAAAGGCGCATCTGGAAATGGGCTTACTTGTGGATAAGCGGTTGATTTTTCCCAGCAAGAACTATAACGCGAAGGCTGGCTACGAATCCATGGCCTTGCTCGTGGAGTCAGGCGAGACTTTTGATGGCTTGGTGGCGCAATCCGATGCCCAGGCAGTCGGTGCCCTCCATTACCTATTGGAGCGGGGCTGGCCAAGGGAACGTTGGCCCAAAATCACCGGCGTGGACAATTCTCCCATCGCCCAGTTCTACAGTCCCGTGCCGCTGACCTCCGTAACGGCAGAAATGGCGACGTGCGCACGACTGGCCCTCGGCGCCCTTGAGCAAAAGTTCAAGAGGGAACCTGTGGAGAGTCATTTGGTGCCTCCTCAATTGGTCATCCGGCAATCGACCGTGCCTTGAAGCCGGGGAGGAATCCGCAGGAGCGGAAGATTGGTTCCTCCTTGACAATATTTACCATAGATTTTTCATAGCGCCCTACCCGATTACACGTTTGACTCATGCCCTGCCCAACGAGACTGCTGCTTTCATGAATCCTTTTAAAGTAGAGCTGGGCCAAACCGGAAGACTTCGCCCCCTACAACCTTAAGCTATGACTTTACTCGATTGGTGCATTCTTTGGATTCCGATCACGGTGATCCTCGGTGTTGCCATCTCAACGATCAAATACAACAAGAGCGTGGTCGACTACATCGCGGCGGGCCGCTGCGCCGGACGCTATCTGTTGGCCACTGCAGGCGGAGAGGCTGGATCGGGCGCCGTCACGGCCATCGCCCTCTTCCAGATGACGACCAAGACCGGCTTCGCCTTCCAGTTCTGGGCGCCGCTTTACTCGACCATTCCCATCTTGCTGGGCCTCATCGGCTGGGTCTCCTATCGTTTCCGCGAAACGCGCGCGCTCAGCGGCGGCCAGTTCTTCGAGATGCGTTACAGTCGCGCCTTCCGTCTCTTCATGGGATCGGTCGGATTTTTGTCCGCCATGCTCGCCGCCGGCATCGGGCCTGCCGTCGGTGCGCGTTTTTTTGTCTATTATCTGCATTTGCCGGCCACGACGTGGATTGGCGGTCTCGGCTTCAGCACCTGGCAACTCATCGCGCTGGCCTATATTTCCGTCAGTGTCCTTCTTGTGCTCCTCGGCGGCTCGATCAGCGTGCTTATTAGCGACTGCCTTGAAGGCATGTTCTCCCTGGTCGGCTACGTGATCATCATCATCGCGCTGCTGATGATCTTCGGCTGGAGTCACATGATCGAGACCCTGACGACGCAACCACCGGGCAAGTCGATGGTCAATCCGCTCGACATGAAGGACACCGCTGACTTCAACATTTACTTCATTCTTATTTCGCTCTTCCAGTGCGTGTGGAGTCCGAACATTGGCGCCTCCGCGGCCAAAGATCCGCACGAGCAACGCATGGCCGGAATCCTGGGCACGTGGCGCGGTTTCGGATTCGCATTAATGCGCACCCTGCTGGCCATCTGCGCGTTGACCTATTTTCAGAATCCCCATTTCTTCGAACAATCGATCGACGCCCGCGCGGTGTGGAATTCCATCACCGACAAGGGCGTCCACGATCAGATGCAAGTGCCGATTGCAGCGTCTTACTTCCTGCCATGGGGTGTGAAGGGACTTTTCGGGGCGATCATGCTCATGGGGCTGATTGCCGGCGCAGCCATGGGAAACATCGGCTGCGGCAATGCTTTCATCCAGGACGTCGTGCTGCCCACCCGAAATTATCTCAAGCTGCCATCCATGACACCGTACCGGCACATGCTTTACCTGCGAATGGCCGCGACCGGCGTGGCCGTCTACGGTTTTTGCTGGAGCAGCTTCTACACGCAGACCCAGGCCATTCAGCTTTATTGGCAAGTGACAGCGGCTGTCTACGGCAGCGGCGCGGGCGCGGTGGTGATCTTCGGCCTTTACTGGAAACGTGGCACCGCGGTTGCGGCATGGGTGACGATGATCGTCGGCGCCTCTGTGGCATTGACCGGCATTTCTCTGCAAATGACCGGTCACTCCTTCATGTTCCATGGCCAGGATCTGCTGCACGGCCAATATGTCTCCCTCATCACAACGATCTGCTCCGTGGCCACCTACATTACCATTTCGCTGCTGACCTGCCGTGCGCCCTTCAACATGGACAGGATGCTCCATCGCGGCCAGTACGCCATTGTGGGCGAGAAGAAGAAAGTCGCTCCGCCATTCTGGCAACGCTTCCACCCGGCCCGGATTATCGGCATCGATGAGGAATACACCTTCTGGGACCGGATCATCGCCTTCGGCATCTTCGGATGGATCTGGGGCCTCTTCGGCGTCAGCATGGCCTGCCTTGTCTGGAATTTCATTCATCCCTGGACGACCCAGAGCTGGGTAAATTACTGGTTCATCTTCGGCCTCTGCATTCCCCTGACCGGCGCTGTCATCACCACCGTCTGGTTCACGATTGGCGGCACGCGCGAAATTGCCGTCTTCCTCCGCAGCCTGCGCACGGAAAAACGCGATGACCGCGACGATGGCACGGTCGGTCCCGGTCACCCGTAATCCGAGCTCAACCGGGCCGCTATCCGTCATCCTGAGCTTGTTACTTCTCTGTCGGTTCGGATGGAGGCAGGTTCTGCAAAGCCGCGAGCCGGTCTTTGGCTTCCACGTAAGCGGGGTCAAGCAGAAGGGCCATTTTATAGTGGTGAATCGCTTCCTGAATTTGCCCCGCTTGCTGCAACGCGCTACCCAAATTGGCATGTAACTTGGGATTATTCGGCGCAAGCCACAGGGCGACCTGATATTCCTCGATCGCACCCTTCACCTGCCCTGCCCGTTGCAAGGCTCCGCCGAGATTATTGTGCGCCTCCACCAGAGAGGGATTGAGTTGCAATGCCTGCCGGTATTCGGTCATGGCTTGAGCAGTCTGTCCGGTCAGGTAAAACGCATTGCCCAGGTCGTTGTGGGAAGATGCCACCGTGGGAACGAGTTGAACGGTCCGCCTGAATTCCTCAACGGCCTCAGGAAAATGCCCGGATTGAATGAAAAGAGCGCCTAGTCTGGCATGGATCTCGGGATTGTCAGACAATAATGGAAGGCTGCTTTGATATTGTTCGATGGCTTCGGCGATTCGACCATTGCGCTGGAGCGTGCGGCCTAGCATGAAAAGGATCTCCGTGTTGTTGGGGGCAAGCTTTGCCGCCTGTTTCATCTGGTCGATGGCTTCCGGCACCTGTCCGAGTCGCAGCAAGGTCAACCCGAGATTGTAGTGGGCCTCGATATAGTCCGGATTCAATTGCAAGGCCTGCTCGAACAGTTGCCTGGCTTGAGGAAGTTGGTCCTTCTCCAGGAGAATGCTTCCTAAATTACTATACGCGGGCCAGGCATTGGGATTGCGCTGGATCGTGTAGTTCCAAAGCGTTTCCTGATCGACAAATTTTTCCGCATACCGATGGCTGTTCCACGCGAGCCCGATCAAGACCAATCCCAGAACCGCGCGGACTTGAAACGGCAGTGGAGAAGAAAACCGCTTCTCCAAGAGATCGAGACCAGCGACAACGAGACCAATCAGGCCAATGATCGGAAGATAAACAAAGTGGTCCATGACCCAGGTAAAACGCATATAGGAAATCAGGATGAAACCGGTGAATGGCGCCACCGTGAGGAAAAAAAATCCAAACCCGAGAAGAGCGTGCCGTCCCCAAGTCCGCCGCTTTCTCCAAAACCAGAGCACCGCCAGGGCACCTACCGGCCAAGGCAATAGTTGCAGGAGGGAGGGAGAATCGACCGGCCAACGCGGGTAGAGAGGGAGAAGACCAAAAGGCCAAAGACTGGTGGCCAGATAGAAACTAAAGCTCTCCCCGATGAGGGCAACCCGGGAAAGAAAACCATCGATCGGAACCAATCCCATCATCCGGTTCGTCTCGGAAAAAAGCATTCCGCTTCGCAGCGTCAAACCAACGAGAACAAAGGACATGAAAAGGAAAGGAAGACTGGCCTTGATATCCTTCCATTCGATCCGTCCGCGTTCCCACCAAACATAAAGCAGGATCACGGCGGGAAAGGATGCCATGCTTACTTTGCAAAGCATGGCGACCAGAAACGACATGAGAGCCAGAAGATAATCGCGTTTACGGTGATATCTCTCGTAGTCGATATAGAAGCACATCGCCAACAGGAACGGGGGAAGGGAGAGCGTATTTTTAAGCTCAACGATCCAAGCGACCGATTCAACGAGCGCAGGATGAATGGCAAAGATCAGTCCGCCCAGCCATGCCCGGCGAAGGTTGAATTTTGTCAACAGCCGCCAGATGAGCAGGGCGCTCAAGAGATGAAGACCGAGATTCGTGAGATGGTAACCCAAGGTATCGTTTTTCCAAAGTTGCCATTGGATCCACTGCACCGTTTGTTCAATGGGATAGTATTCGATGAAACTGCCGGGTTGAAACCAGGCTTTCTCCAGCCGCGCAGGATCGGCCAGAAGATGGTTGTTGGTGATGTAAAGATCATCGTCCATCAGCCAGTCGCCATGGAAAACCGGCGCATATATCCACAGGCCCGCTCCAAGGATACCCAGCACTTTCAGCCAGAATTTCCAGTCAAAAACGACGGCCATGATTTCACGCTTCACCTCGCCCTGAAACGGCGTGGCTTGACCGCTTTGCGCCAGGCCAGGCGGGTGACGAAGGGATTTTGTCATAGGGCGTGCGCCTCAAAAGCATGCCTATGATCGCTGGGACCTACCAAAAGAAATCGCCGTTTGTCCGTTCACCGGAACTCGACTAAGGCTGATAGACCCGGGCACGACTCGTGGCGGGATCCAAGACCATGGAGATGTAATTAGCGGCGGGTGCGGGATTAGGCGTGGTGACCGCCTTGGCATGCAAATTACGCAGCGTGAGGCACCAGGTGCCCGCCGTGGCAGAGGTGTCCGCAAGATTCAGCGTCCCGTTGGGAAGAAAAGTGATTTTCATGTAGACCCGATTCTGTAGTTGCAAGGGATCCGATGAGGAGCCAGTGGCCTGGCGGGTGACACTGGAAGCATCGAGCTTGGAAGGATCGAGCAGCGTGGAATAGGTGTAGGCACTGGATTGGTCGAAGACGGTATCGGGGGGAAGCCCGATGGCGGGAGAAATGTATTGATCCGACGCAGCCCCGGTGAAAGACGCCGGGACCACAATTGCGATGATCCGGTAAGCATTGGCAACCCCGTCAAGTGTCGTGGGATCTGCATAGACACGAAACTCGACCTGAACATTCCGGGTGATGGCCGTTTGACGCGCGAGCTCCAACTGACCAACGGTCATATTTGCAGCCCCCTTGAGATTTATGCTGTCAAGCGTGCCCTTGATGGACGGCACGGTAAGAACAGCGAGGATGGCCATGATAGCAAGGACCACGATCAACTCCACCAAGGTAAATCCTCCCCGCAGGGGTGAAGACTTCGAACCAGAGTGATGGTTGAAACTCGGCATGAGGATCAAGGATGGGGCTGGAAGTAGGATTCGTTGTCCACGCGCCATTTGTAGTAATAAGTAATCGGGTAGGCGGCGGCGCCAATAGAAGGATTGGCGTAATCGGGAATGGAATTGCCGGCGACGGTGGCCGTGGCTGTGGAGCCTGCATTGGGATCAAGGTAACGTTCGATCAGGGTGGATCCTCGCAATTCGGCGGTGACGCCGTCGATATTTTCGTTCCAGACGGCGGGCGAGGCTCCGTTGCCAGTGAATTTGCGGAGGGCCTGGACCTTCCAGTGGACGGTATAAGTGTTCGACTGGGTCGTGATCCGCGAGTAGATGGCATTGTAGGGAGCTTCCCGCCCATTATCCGATGATAGCTTTCCGTTGGTCTTCCACCAGGCAGTGATGTTGCCAGTGGAAGGAGGCGTGTCCACACTGAGTCCACTGGCAAGAGTGTTGGCATTGGCAGGATCGTTTGGATACAGGAATATGTCGCAAATTTGAGAGGCGGAACGGAAGATGTCGCCTTTCTGGAATTTGTAGTCGAAGGCTTTCAAGGTGGCATCGACATTGATGGGGAAACGGGTGTGGATGGCACTATTGCCCGTGTTGGCGGAAGCGGAAGCCATGTAATACCAGCTTTTGTAGTCTTGGGGAACCGTACCCGAATCGGCGAGAGCATAAATCCAGACTGACTTAAGCACGGCGTCGAGCGCGCTCTTTCGTTGGATATAGGGGAAAGGCATCATCGCGTAATTCAAATTGACCTTGCCGGCGGTGGAAAATCCCTCGCTGATCGGATACGGTTCTGCGGCTGGCATCCAGAAAAGATCGAGCAAGAGGTGATCGGGTATCGTGCCCGCAGCATACGGCGGACTGTCGGCGCTGGGGGTGGCCGCGGTTCCCACGCCGGGATGGGTGCCTCCATCCATCTGAAGTGCCGGATTGGGAGAAAAGGAAAGGGTCTGCCAGCCGGTGGTCATGGACGAGGGAAGTGTGCCGAAAACAATCGGGGACGGGACCTGACGATTCGGGGAGAACATGGAGACAATGCTGTTGTTCCCACTAGATACACTAGATATCCCAGCTCGGCCGAAATAGGGAGTGGCCATTTGGGTGATCATATTATTCTGATAAAATGTCTGGTAGTCCTGATCGGGACGCTCGATGTAGCCGCCGTCCGGGGAATTGCCCGGCTCGGACGTCCAGTCCCAGTCGGGATTCAGTTGCATGAAAGCATTCGTGTCGAGACCGACGCCACCACTCATGGTCTGCCCGCTGCCGAGCCCCTGCGGGGGGCTGGTGCCATAGACGGCCACCGAAGTGCCCTCCATGCCGAGAAGATGGGTAAGGCCCCGGGGTGCGGTGTATGTTTTGCTCCAAATGGGATTCAAGTGGTATCCGGTCGTCATCCCCATCCTGGCTGGGGTGCCGAATTGGTGATACTGAGTCTGATAAGTCGGGCGCGGAAAAGCCGTTTTGCCATCGATGTTGGCACTCCCCGTCATAGCGGATGCCACTAAAGGGCTCTGGTTATTTAGTACCATGGCGGGAGCCCCCGTCGTCGGAAGCGAGCCAAGCACGCTTTTGGACGTATTGAATTTCGCGACTTCTCCGGCATTGTTGGCCAGTCGCGGATCTCCCTGACGAGTGCCATCCGTGGGATCAACCAGCACGCTGATGACATCGTCATAAGGCGTGATGACTTGCATGCCTTCCTGCGGTTGGGTGATGGCACCGCTGCTACTGACAAAGCTGGTGCTAGTAAAAAGAGGGGCGAAAGGATCCGCTCCCCCGCTGGGCACCGGAGTGCCTTCCGCCGATTGGACCGAGCTGCTGTTGAGTCGGTTGGTCATACTCAGTGACCAGGTAGAAGTTCCCATTGGCAGCGCCACGGGCGTCGGGCTGTTACAAGCACAGGCGTACATCATCCAATTCGCGCCACCCGTACCCGGGCTAGTGACAGTGCCAGTGGTAGTGATAGTGCCATCAAGGGAGATGGTATTACCCGCAGTGGGGGCAGACCAGGCTGCCAAGGCCTTGTCCCGAACTTCAGTAGCACTGATATCGAAGGCGGGCGACGTTCCCGTCCAGCCCCACTGCGAAATCGTGTCGATATTGGGCACCATTTCGGTTGCCACCCAGGCGCTGTTGGCCGTATTGGAAGGATTGGGATACGGGACTTGCTGGCCCTGCCGCTGGTTCCAGCGGGGAGCAATGGGCATCGGCATCGCCACGTTGCTCCAAGGCGTGAAATCGAGTTGATACGAGGTGACAAACTGAGTGGCGTCAGTGGTCGGATCGGTATCGGGGGTATGGACACCGTCCGTGGGATAGGCCGCATAGATGCTTACTTTAATTGGGGCCCCCGTAAAACCAAACGAGGTAGAGGCGGGGGCAACGGTGACCGGAAGACTGCAGAGGGACCAATTGGTCTGGCTGCCGGGTTGTGTCTGGTCGAATGTCTTGCCTCCGGCTGAACTGGTCAGAGGTGCGATCGTGGTGGAGGTAGTGTAGCCTAGACCCACACGGGCGTGGTAGGGCACCGAGGCGGTGGAAGATGCGGCCATGCCGCTCGAGCTGGAGCCATTGACTGTCATGCCGTTTGCTCCATCGACCCTGATCCAAAAATTGGGCGACATAGCGACATTTACTCCATCCCGTAGTTGGGCGAAATCGAACACCATGATGGCCTGAATCTGGGTGGTCTGGCATCCTACCGGATATTTATTGGAAGACTCAAGCGACGCACTGTTTCCCGCGGTGCTTCCATCCGGAGGAGTCACGGAATTCGCAGGGCAGCCGGCAAGCCCCGGGTTGATCAGGTTTATCCAGTAAAAGGGATCGGCGACATATTGGTTGAAGAGGGCAGTGGGTGTGGTGGGACCAAGATATTGCGGCATGTTCCGGTTGGTCGCCATAAAGACGAGCCCCGCTTCCTTGAGGCTGGGATAAGATCCCTGGGTGACATAGGCTGCCGGGTTCGCCGGGGTCATCGCCGAATTGGCAAGAGGAGCCCCATTAAAATAATTATTGGCGGCAAGATCCGCGGCGGCGGCGGGAGTGATGCGAAGGGGAGCGGCAGTGAAGGCGTTTCTTTCCAGCACATTTTGTTTGATATTGATAGCGGTGGGAGCCGTGCCGGTCTTGTAGGTGATGAATTCACCGCCCACGCCGGTGAAGGAATAGAGCAGATTGCCGCTCGTCGCGTTGGGATCAAAGGTGCATTGGTTGATCATGGAGCGGCAGTAATCGAGGCATTCCAAGGTGATCC